>Ga0207678_10004364_pt1 | contig 12711 bp, 13 predicted proteins | sample KBSC63metaG_FD_184319 | JGI IMG/M metagenome (GOLD analysis project Ga0207678, IMG submission 184319) | Corn rhizosphere microbial communities from Kellogg Biological Station, Michigan, USA - KBS C6-3 metaG (SPAdes) (version 2) | ecosystem: Host-associated > Plants > Roots > Rhizosphere > Soil ... | reverse complement strand
GTTCTGGCCAACCAGGTAGCGGTCGGGTGCGAGCCGCACCAACAGTCGGTGCAGGTAACTCACCGCACGGAAATGCGGCAGTGCCGGTGCCGGGCTCACCAGCAGGCTCCCCTCCAGGATCTCGTACCGGCTGCCGTCTTCGGGAAGGTCGTCGAGGTCCTCGAGAGTCCACTCGGTACGGGGCGCGGAAGCAGTCATGGTCACGCCCTTCGTTCTAGCGCATCGCCCAGTCCTGGATCGGGTTGTCCACAGCCCAGACTAGGTGCCCGATTTGGCCGTCCGCGACAAATACCACCGTGGGCTTGTGGCTACAACGCTCCACTTGTGGATCTCGGCGAAAAACACTGGTCGGACACGTCGCGTTCGCGGTATGCCTGTCAGAATCGGCGGGCGGGGGACCGAGACCGGCAGGGAGGGCATCATGGTGGCTGCCGTCGACGAGCCGGAACTGGCCGACCTCGACCCGTTCGCGCTCATGTCCGCCGAGGCCGACCGGATCGAGCGGTTCTACCAGGGACTGGCCGACGCGGAATGGCGCCTGCCCACCCGCTGCGCCGGCTGGACCCGTCGTGACCTGCTCGCCCACCTGGCCGGCGTCGAGGACTACACCGCGGCCGGCCTGGCCGGCGAGGTGCGCACGCTGCTGTCGCACGCCGCGGCCGGCAACCCGGACGACTTCAACAGCTGGGGGATCGGCCGCCGGGCCTACCTGTCCAACCTCGACCTGCTGCGCGAGTGGCGCGCCGCGCTCGAGAAGAACGATGCCACCCTGCGCGAACGCGGCCCGCGGGCGCTCATGGACACCTCGGTCGGCCCGTACCCGATCGGCCGGCAGGCCTTCTACCTGGCCTGCGAGCGCGCGATCCACGCTGACGACGCCGGCGTCCCGGTCGAGAACGGCGAGGCCGACGCCCGGTTGGACTGGCGGTTGCGCTTCGCCCGCGCCGCCGTCACCGAGGCCCGGCACGGGCGGGTCGGCGTGGTCGCGGACCGCGGCGCCCAGGTCGTCCGCCTCGGTGAGGACGAGGTGCGCCTGCCCGACGAGCAGTTCGTCGAAGCGGTGAGCGGCCGGCTGTCGCCGGAGGTCGACGTCACCCATCGGCTGCGTGAGGCGCTCGCGGTCCTCGCCTGAAAACGCGGGGTCAGTACCCTACGTCCATGACCTCGCAGCAACTGATCTCGTTCGCCCGCGGCGCGCCCAGCCTGGACATCGTCGACGTGGAGGGCCTCTCGGCGGCGGCCACGCGTGCCTTCGCGAAGGATCCGGCCGGCGTGACGGCGTACGGAACCTCCGTCGGCTACCCGCCGTTGCGGAAGTGGATCGCCGACAAGCACGGCGTCGCGCCCGAGCGCGTGCTGGTGACGAACGGTTCGCTGCAGGCCGACGCGCTGCTGTTCGAGTACCTGGTCGAGGAGGGCGCGGAGGTGGTCGTCGAGAAGCCGACCTACGACCGCACGCTGCTGAACCTGCGCAACCTCGGTGCCCACGTCCACCAGGTGACCCTGACCGATGACGGCCTCGACGTGGACGAACTGCGCAAGCTGCTCGAAGCCGGCGCCCGCCCGGTGCTGGCGCACGTCATCCCGAACTACCAGAACCCGGCCGGCATGACGCTGAGCCTGGACAAGCGGCGGGCCCTGCTCGGCCTGGCCCGCGAGTACGAGTTCACGATCTTCGAGGACGACCCGTACGCCGACATCCGGTTCCGCGGTGACCGGCTGCCGTCGATGCTGTCGATGGACGAGGACGGCGCGGTCGTGCACGCCAGCTCGTTCACCAAGACGGTGTGTCCGGGCGTGCGGGTGGGCTACCTGGTCGGCCCGGAAGCACTCATCGCCGACATCGCGAAGCGCGCGACCAACCTCTACATCTCGCCGGGCATGGTGGCGCAGGCGATCGTGCACCAGTTCTGTATCTCCGGCGACATCGACCGCTCGATCGCCACGGTCAACGCCGCCCTGAAGGAGCGGGCCGCCGCGCTGGCCGCCGCGCTGCGCGAGCACATCCCCGGCGTCCGGTTCACCGAACCCGACGGCGGCTACTTCCTCTGGGTCGACCTGCCCGACGACGTCGACGTCCACGAGCTCGCGCCGGCGGCCGAGCGGCGCGGCGTGGCGGTGGTGAAGGGCAGCGACTTCCTGCTGGAGGGCGGCCGCCACTCGCTGCGCCTGGCCTACTCGGCCGTCACCGTCGGCGACGTCGAGGAGGGCGTGCGGCGACTGGCCGCCGCGATCGCCGATATCCGCCCGTAACCTGTCAGTAACCGAAACCGAACCGTGATGTTCTGTCTATTCCGCGTGACAATCCGGTAGATCAAGCTGCGAGGCAGCGCACCCATCAGCGCGACAGACATCACCTCCCGCCCCCCGAGTACCGGGTGGGTCGACCGCACACCACCCACCCAGCGGCCGACCCGCCCGGTGCTCTGCGTCGACGGGCCGGTCCGGCGGCAGGCGTAGCCTCGAAACTGCCGAGGGCTTACGCCGAGAGCTTTCCGAAGCTTGCCGACGAAGGGAGGGCTGACGATGGCCGAACTCGACACCAACCTGCCGGCCGGTGGTCGGGCGTTTCCGCGTGCGCTGAAGGCACCGGTGCGCGCGATGAGTCGCATGCTCGGTACGCCGGCGGTCCACCTCGACAAGGAGCCCGCGGAACCGGCGACGGAGAACGACGCGATCGTCGACTGCGGCCTGTACCTCGACGGCGAGCGCCAGACCGGTCCGATGCGCTACGCCGAGGCGCTCGCCACCGCCCGCGAGCACGCGAACGGGTTCGTCTGGCTGGGCCTGAAGGAGCCGACGGCGGCGCAGTTGGCCGGCATCGCGGAGACCTTCGGGCTGCACGAACTGGCCGTCGAGGACGCGGTGAAGTCCCACCAGCGGCCGAAGGTGGAGCGCTACGGCGAGATGATCTTCTGTGCGCTGCGGACGGCGCGCTACGTCGAACACGAGGAGCTCACCGAGAGCAGCGAGGTCGTCGACACCGGCGACATGATGATGTTCATCGGCGACCACTACATCATCACCGTGCGCCACGGTGACGCGTGCCGGCTCGGCCAGGTCCGGGAGCAGCTGGACCAGCGCGGCGATCTGCTGCGGCACGGCCCGTGGGCGGTCGCGTACGCGGTCTACGACCTGGTGGTCGACGTGTACCTCGACGTCGTCGGGTCGATGGAGGACGACATCGACGCCATCGAGGAGGTCGTGTTCGCCCCTGGACGCAGCGGCGGATCGCGCCACCGCAGCAACCGCATCCAGCGCATCTACCAGCTCAAGCGGGAGCTGATGGAGTTCAAGCGGGCGGTGCTGCCGCTGCAGCGTCCGCTCTCCGGGCTGGTGAACCGGGAGGTCATCGAGCTGCCGAAGGAGATCCGCCGCTACTTCCGCGACGTGCTCGACCACCTCAACCGGGCGTCGGAGCAGGTGGTCTACTTCGACGACCTGCTGAACTCGATCCTGCAGGCGCGCCTCGCGCAGGTGAGCGTCGACCAGAACAACGACATGCGAAAGATCGCGGCGTGGGCCGGTGTCGCGGCGGTGTGGACGGCGATCGCCGGCGTCTACGGGATGAACTTCAGACACATGCCGGAACTCGGGTGGCGCTACGGCTATCCGGCGGTGCTGGCGCTGATGCTGTCCGCGTCGGCGTTGCTGTACCGCGCGTTCCGCAAGTCCGGCTGGCTCTGACACGACGGCGCCGCCCCGCTTTCACGGGGCGGCGCCCGCGCGTGCCCGGTCGGCCGTACCGAAGTCCGGCCGAGCGGGCATGCGCGTCAGGTGCGCGTTACGACCGGCTGTTGTTCGAACTGGTGCCGGCCTTGCCGTAGAGGTCCTCACGGGACCCGAACTCGGGGCTCGAGGACGTACGGGACGAACTCGACGAACTCGGCGAACTCGGCGAACTCATCATGTCGGCGGCGCGCTCCTTCGCGGAGTCGGCCAGCGACTGCACCTTGTCCCGCCCGGTGTCCGCTGTGGACTTGGCCGACTCGATCATCGCGTCGGTCCGTCCGGACGTCGGGCGCGCGCTGCCGTACTCCTCCCACTGGTCCCGGTTGGCCCGCCGGCGCGCAATCACCGCACCAGCGGCACCGATCACCGCACCAGCGGCAAGCAGACCACCCAACACCATCGGCCAGCGCCTCATGCGCGGCTCCTCCCTCATCAGTTTCGCCTTGCCCTTGAGCGCGCCCTTGCGGGCGGCCTTCGCGGCCTGCTCGGCTTGGCGACGGCTGCCGCTCAAGCCACTGCGCACGCCGCTGCTGGCGGCGAGTGCGAGCGGCACAACGGCGGCTGCCGTGGCTCGATTGGCCTTGCGAATCCCCGGCTTCACCGAGCGCTTGGCCTGGTCGACCCGCGGCTTGACGAGGGTCGTGGCGCCACCGGTCGCATGACCGACGGCAAGCCGAAAGTGCTCGAAGCTCTCACCGAGTTCATCGCGCATCAGTCGGCCCTGCGTCTTGGCCTGACGCCGTCGAAACATCTGGTTCACCTCCGTATACGGCGGCCCCTGGTTTTGGACGCCCACTTACTGCCATACCCCGGCAGCCGGCTCGCGTACCGCGCTGTCCGCTACGCGCCATACTGCCCTTTCGCCCGGTTCGCCGTCGCCCAAATGGCGGATCATCTTCAGGTGGTCCGCAGGGCCGCGCGGTGGCCGAAGATGAGCCGTCGGTTACGGTTGTCGGCGGCTATCCATAGGAGGGGAGTACGCGGTGACCTTCGCGACCCTGCACACCACGCTCGGACCGATCCGGGTGGAGCTGTTCGACAATCACGCGCCGAAGACGGTCCGCAACTTCATCGGACTGGCGGAGGGCACCACCGAGTACACCAACCCGGTCACCAACCAGCCGGGTTCCGGGCCGTACTACGACGGCGTGCTGTTCCATCGCGTGATCGAGGGCTTCATGGCCCAGACCGGCGACCCGACGGGCACCGGCACCGGCGGCCCCGGCTACACGTTCCCGGACGAGATCCACCCGGACCTGCAGTTCGACCGGCCGTACCTGCTCGGCATGGCGAACACCGGCCGCCCGGTCACCAACGGCTCGCAGTTCTTCATCACCTTCGCGCCGACGACGTGGCTCAACGGCAAGCACACGATCTTCGGGACCGTCGTCGACGAGGACTCCAAGCGGGTCGTCGACGCGATCGGCAACGCGAAGACCGGTCCCGGCGACCGGCCGATCGAGGACATCGCGATCCAGCGCGTCGTGATCGAGCGCTAGCTGTCGTTGTACGTGGCCCCGCTGAGACCTCGGAGGTCACAGCGGGGCCACGTACGCTTTTACGCATGACCGCGCCCGCTGTTCCGGTTTGCTACCGCCACCCCGGCCGCGAGACGTACGTCAGCTGCACCCGCTGCTCGCGTCCGATCTGCCCGGACTGCATGACCGAGGCCTCCGTCGGCTTCCAGTGCCCCGAATGCGTGAACCAGGGCCGGCGCACCCAGCGCCCGGCCCGCACCGCTTTCGGGGGTGTCCGCGACGCAGGGACGGGCGGGTACGTCACCAAGAGCCTCGTCGGGCTGAACGTGCTCGGCCTGCTCGTCGGCGTCGCGATGGTCGGCCTGCCGGCCGTGATCGGCAACGGGCTGTTCACCGGCGTCACCAAGCTGCAGATGCTCTTCGGCGACTTCGGGCCGACGTACCGGATCAGCTCCGAGTTCGTCCCGCCCGGCACCGAGGTGGGCCAGGTCTACACCGGCATCGACGACGGCGCGGTGTACCGCCTGCTCACGTCGATGTTCATCCACTACGGGATCCTGCACCTGCTGCTGAACATGTGGGCCCTGTGGATGCTCGGGCGCAGCCTCGAGTACGCGCTCGGCCCGGTGCGCTACATCGCGCTGTACATGCTGAGCGGGCTCGGCGGCGCGGTCGCCGGCTACATCTTCACGCCCGAAGCGATCGGCGCCGGCGCGTCGGGTGCGATCTTCGGCCTGTTCGCCGCGTTGTTCATCGTGCTGAAGAGGCTGCGCCGGAACACGTCGACGGTGATCCCCGTCATCCTGATCAATCTCGTGTTCACATTCACGGTTCCGAACATTTCCATCGCGGCTCACCTGGGCGGCTTCGTCGTCGGTGGGCTCGTCGCCTTCGGGCTCGTCTACGCGCCCCGACACGGACGCACCGCCGTGCAGGTGGCGACGGTCGCCGGCGTGGGCGTGCTGCTCGCCGCCGCGACCGCGATTGCGATGCTGCTCTGAGCAGACCTTGGACGCCTGCTGTCGCCGGAGCGGATCGCCGGAGCGGATCGCCGGAGCGACGGCAAGCGCCCAAGATCGCGGGAAATCAGGGGGCGAAGCCGCCCCAGAGCAGCGCGGCCAGGCCGTCGGCCAACCGCTCGGGATCGCCCTCCTCCTGCTCCACCAGCCAGTCGGCCACCGACTCGGCCGCACCGACGATCGCGTATGCGGCCGGCAGCACGTCCGGCGCGGCCGCGGTCCCCTTGCGCTGGCCTGCCCGCAGGCCCGCCGCGATCGCCTCGACCCAGCGAAGCCGGATCTCGGCGATCACCGAGCCGAACGGCTCCTGCCGGCGACCCTGGTTGTGCAGCACCGCCCAGGTGTCGCGGTGCTCGGCCACGAACCGGAAGAACGCGCGCAGCCCGCGGTGGAACTGCTCCTCGACCGGCCGGTCCAAGTCGAACGGGGCCACCTCCGCGACGGCGGCCATCACCCGGGCGCCCTCCCGGCGCAGGCACGCGATGAACAACTCCTCCTTGTTGCCGAGGTAGGCGTACACCATCGGCTTCGAGATGCCGGCGAGCTCGGCGATCTCTCCCATCGACGCCGCGTGGTAGCCGCGTCGCGAGAAGACCTGCCCGGCGGCGTCGAGGATCTGCTGCTCACGGACCGCGCGCGGGAGCTGCTTGTGTGCGGACCGCCGCGATGGCTGCGCTGCCATGTTGTGACAATAGCTACTGGCGGGTAACCTCACGGACCGAACGCTCAAAGCGTTCCCGAACGGAGGAACCGTCGTGACCGATATTTCAAAGATCGAGGATTTTTCCAGCGTCAGTCCGACCGAGTTCGCCCAGCTTGTGAAGGGCACCCCGGACTCGGAACTGCAGGCTCTCCTCGACGGCCACCTCCGCCAACCGATCCTGCACAGCATCTTCGCGCGCATGCCCGAGTCCTTCCGACCCGACCGCGCCGGCACCACCGAGGCGGTGATCCACTGGATCGTCTCGGGCGGCCCGGCCGGCGCCGAGACCTACGAGGTGCGCATCGCGAACGGCGCGTGCGAGACGTCGCCGGAGATCACCACCGACCAGCCGCGCCTGGCGATCACCGTGGCTCCGCTGGACTTCGTCAAGGTGGTGTCGGGCAACGGCAACCCGGTGATGATGTTCATGAGCGGCAAGCTGAAGGCCAAGGGCGACCTTGGCCTCGCCGCCAACATCCAGCACATCTTCGCCGTTCCGAAGGCCTGACGATGGTGGAGTTCTCTCTTGATCTGAACGAGGAGCAGCGCGAACTCCGCGAGTGGGTGCACGGCTTCGCGGCCGGAACGGTTCGGCCGGCGGCGGCCGAGTGGGACGAGCGCGAGGAGACGCCCTGGCCGGTGATCCAGGAGGCGGCGAAGATCGGCCTCTACGGGTTCGAGTTCCTGGCCAACTGCTGGGCCGATCCGAGCGGACTGTCGCTGTGCCTGGCCAACGAGGAGCTGTTCTGGGGCGACGCCGGCATCGGCCTGTCCATCATGGGCACGTCGCTCGCCGTCGCGGCGATCTACGCGTCGGGCACGCCGGACCAGCTCGTCGAGTGGGTTCCGCAATGCTTCGGTGACGAGTCCGAACCGGCGGTAGCCGCGTTCTGCTCCACGGAACCGGAGGCCGGCTCCGACGTCTCCGCGATGCGCACCCGCGCCCGCTACGACGAGGCGACCGACGAGTGGGTCCTCAGTGGACAGAAGGCCTACGCCACCAATGGCGGGATCGCCGGTGTGCACGTCGTGACGGCGGTGGTCGATCCCGAGCTGGGTTCGCGGGGGCAGGCTGCGTTCGTGGTGCCGCCCGGCACGAAGGGCCTGGAGGGAGCGAAGAAGCTGCGCAAGCTCGGGCTGCGCGCGTCCCACACGGCCGACGTCTTCCTCGACGACGTGCGCGTGCCCGGCGCGTGCCTGCTGGGCGGCAAGGACAGGCTGGACGAGCGGCTGGCCCGCGCCCGCGAGGGAAAGAAGGCGGCCGGTCAAGCCGCCAGCGGCCGGAGCGAAGCGGAGGCCGCGGTCAAGCGCGCGTCGAATTCAGCGATGCGCACCTTCGAGCTGACCCGGCCGGCGGTCGGCGCGCAGGCGATCGGCGTGGCCCGCGCGGCGTACGAGTACGCGCTCGAGTACGCGAAGGGCCGCGTGCAGTTCGGCCGCCCGATCGTCGAGAACCAGGCCGTCGCGTTCGCGCTCGCCGACATGCGGATGGAGATCGACGCCGCCCGCCTGCTGGTCTGGCGCGCCGCCTGGATGGGTCGCAATGAGCGGCAGTTCGAAGCGGGCGAGGGCTCGATGAGCAAGCTCAAGGCGGGCGAGGTGGCGGTCGCGGTGACCGAGCGGGCCGTGCAGTTGCTCGGCGGCGCCGGCTTCCTGCGCGAGCACCCGGTGGAGCGGTGGTACCGCGACGCGAAGATCTACACCATCTTCGAGGGCACCAGCGAGATCCAGCGGCTCGTGGTCGCGCGCGCGATCTCGGGTGTCTACATTCGCTGAGTCCGGATCCGCTGAACCTCGTTGAAACGGAAGGATCCCGGGTCCTGTGGTTTCCCACCGGACCCGGGATCCCGGCCCCACTCGCGTCCGCGCGGCGCGCTCGCCCGGACGCGAATGCCCCCGATCGGGCCATCCTCTTGCGAGGCTGTCACCAGCCCCGCGAGAGAGTCAGCCGGGGCTGGTCAGTAGCTCATCGCCGATCGGGCCTCGCGCTCGAGCGCCCGCCGCAGCGCTCGGGTGACCTTGCCGATCTCGATCGCGTCCCGGGTGGCGATGAGCATCAGCTCGACGCCCCGGAAGTTCGCCCACAGCACCTGCTCGCGCGGGTGCGTGCGGCTCAGTACGAAGGCCGCGCCAACGCCGCCGAGGCCCACCAGTCCGAGCGCGGCCGTCATGGCCACCGGCATCACCGCCGTCAGCAGAATCGCCATGGCCACCAGTGAGACGCCGCCGCTCAGAGCGCGCACTGCCATTCGGTTGAAAGGCCCGCGAGTCGTGCGAACCTCGTGCAGGTCACGGACGGGGTAGCGGTCGCCATCGATCGCAACCCACTGGTCGGTGATCCGTACACCACGGTGGTTGTAGAAGGTCAACATTCTTCTCACCGCCCTTCGCCAGCTATCTGGCGGATGGGAGACTCGCAGCTTGCGATTTCTCCATCAGTAGTATGCCCAGCCCGTCGTCTCAGCGCAACACTTTTCAGTGAACCCAGGAGATTCTCAGTTGGGTGACGCAAGCGCCGGTCGGAACTTCAAGTTTCCGTCAAGTTCGTCTACGCTCAAGTGACAACGTGTGGGTGGGACGACGACAGTTCGGACCTGGTGATGGCGAACGACGACGTTCAGTCAAGGCGTCCCGGTGACGAGTCGCGTGCTGGCGCCCATGAGGCTCGGCAGCGCTGGGCGAACGAGGTGATCCAGGCGCTGGCCGAGCGTCGGCTCTCCATCAACGCGGCGGCGCGGGAGATCGGCATTTCGCCCGGCCGGCTGCAGGCCTGGCTGCACCAGGACGTCGAGCCCTCGCCCCGGGTCATGCGCGACCTCGCCCGGGTGATCAGGCGCAGCCACACCCACCTGCTGCAACTGCTCGAGTGGCTGCCGCCGGAGATGTCCGACGCCCCGATGCGGCTGGAGGCCACCGAGAAGCTCAACGAGGCGATCGGCGAGGCCCGCCGCTGGCTGCGCGGCGCCACCCGGGCGGTCGGCATCCGGGGCGGCACCATGGTCGCCGGCGCGCTGCTGGAGAACAGCCGCGAATGGGGTGCCACCGTGCGCAACAGCATGCGCGGCCAGCGCTACCCCGTCCGGTACGCGGTACGGGTCGGCGCGCATCCTGTCGACGCCAAGTCCGGCGAGCGCGGCCTGCCCGACGATCCGGAGGTCACCACCGCCGACCGGCGCCGCATCGAGCAGGCCATCTTCGACACGATGCTGCGCACGTCGGCGCAGTGGCTCGAACCCGGACCGGCGACCGGCACGCACTGGGCGCGCCGGCCCGACCTCGTCATGAGCGTTCCATCGCTGTGCGCGAGCCGGCCGCGCGGGCTTCGCCCGAACCTGCTCGTGCCGCCGAGCCTCGTCGTGGTCGGCATCCCGCACGCCGGCAGCCAGGAGGTGGGCGCGCTGCTCGCCGACCTCCTCGACTGGAGCTACCAGGACGTGAAGGCGCTCGCCGCCGAGCAGTTCGAACTCGCCCCGGACTCGTCGGCCGAGGTCGTGGAGCGCGCGGAGATCGTCGCCGCACGACGGCTGCTGGAAGACCCGAACGGCATCGCGCGCCAGACCGTCTGGTCGTACCTGGACCCCAAGCCGATCCTGCAGACGTTCCGCCAACTCGGCCCGGAGCTCCCCCTGGTGGTGTTGCTGCGCGCACCCGACAGCCTCATCGAACACGTGACGGCGGAGTTCACCAGCCGCGGCGACCCCGACGTCGATCTGCTCGAGGCGGCCCAGAACCTGGTCCGCCGCACGGTGGAGCAGAACCGTGACACCGGCACATACCTGATCATCGACGTACCCGACCTGCCGCTCGGCACCGGTAAGGCCGACGAGATCGATCTCGTCTTCGACGCCTACGTCGAACTCGCGTTCCGGGCCGCCGAGTGGCTGCACGTCAACCACGGCGCGCCCGCGCTCGCACACAGCGACAGCATCCTCGGCCGCCTCTGGCGGTCGGTCAACTCCTGATAGACGTCAACCACTTAGGGGCAAGCGAGTGAAGCACGCCAATTTCTACGACCGTGCCTACTTCGATGGGACGGGCAAGAGCAACTACTGCTCGTACAACGGCGAATCGTCGCCGTTCGCCCAGCACGCCGACGCCATCGCGGCCACGCTCCGCGAGTACCTGCTCGACGGTCCGGTGCTGGACATCGGCTGCGCCAAGGGCTACCTCGTCGCCGAGCTGCGCCGGCGCGGGATCGACGCCCACGGCGTCGACTGGTCGCCCTACGCGGTCGCGGAGGCCGATCCGGACGTGCGGCCGTTCCTGAACCGGGCCGGCGCGCACGACCTGCCGTTCGCCGACGGACACTTCGCGCTCGCCGTCTCGTTCGACGTACTCGAGCACATGGATCTCGGGTACGCCCGACGCGCGCTGAAGGAGATCGGCCGGATCTCCGATCGGCAACTGCACCAGGTCAACACCGGCCGGCTCGACGTGTGGCGCTACGACGGGGACGCCAGCCACTGCACCCGGCTGCCGCTCGGCCAGTGGCAGGCGCTGGCGAGCGGCCTCGGTCTGGACCGCGCGCTGATCTGCGAGCCGGACCGGAAGCTGCCGTTTCTCAGTGAAGTTCGTCAATAGATTGGTGTTGCCGGTCAACTAAGCTGGCAAATGGATCGAAGGGACGGTGCGGAATCGTGTGGGGGTCGCTCGGCGGAACCTGGATCACCGCGCCGCACGTCGTGCAGGTCGGCGCCGACAAGCTCGCGCTGTTCACCGTCGGCACCGACCATGTCGTCCGGGTGCGCTGGCGCATCGACGGCGAGTGGGGCGGTTGGACGGTGCTCCCCGGCGAGGTCATCCAGGTGCCGCACGCCGTGGCCGGCGAGGGCGATTGCCTCGACCTGTTCGCCATCGACCACAAGTACGCGATCCAGCACCGGCAATGGCTCGGCGGCGAGTGGGGAGACTGGCAGTGGCTGGCCGGCGAGGCGGGTGGCCCGACGCTCACGGCGCCGCGGGCGCTCTGGTCCAGCCCGGACCGGCTGGACATCTTCGTGCTCGGCACCAACCTCGGCATCTGGCACAAGTGGCGGCAGGGCCACCAATGGAGCGAGGGCTGGTCGTCGCTCGGATCGCTCTGGCTCACGCCGCCACACGTGCTCTCCCGGGGCCCCGGCACGATCGACGCGGTGGCCATCAACTCGCAGAGCGGCCTGTCCCATGCGCAGTTCCGCGACGGGCAGTGGAGCAGCTGGCAGACCGACGACGACGTCTGCATCTCGCGGCCGTTCGCCGTCGAGTCCCTCGGAAAGCTGCAGGTGTTCGCGCTCGGCGAGAACCGGGGCGTCTACCACTACGTCTGGGAAGGCGAGTGGACCAAGCCGACCCCGCTGGACGGCGTCGCGATCACCCATCCGCGCGCGGTCGCCTGGCCCGACGGCGGCATCGACGTGTTCGTGGTCGGGCAGGACAGCACCGTCTACAGCCGGTCGCGGCGGGGCGGCGACTGGCGGGAGTGGACGACGCACGGCGGCCGGGCGTTCTCGCCGCCGAGCATCGTCGCGCACGACAAGGTGGTCGAGTTGTTCGTGCTCGGCGTCGACAGCGCGATCTGGCACGCGGCCATCCCCGTCGCCTGACTCAGCTCAAACGCGAGAATTCCTCGTCCCGTATCCCGGCCACGAATGCCTGCCACTGGGCGGCGGTGAAACGGAGGACGTGCCCCGCTCGGGGCTCTTTCGTGTCGCGGACCAGCACGACATCGGTGTTCGAGAAGGACGCGGCGAGACAGTTGCCGGACGCACAACGTGAACTCGTTCGCCACGCTGCGCCGGTA
>Ga0207678_10004362_pt1 | contig 12711 bp, 10 predicted proteins | sample KBSC63metaG_FD_184319 | JGI IMG/M metagenome (GOLD analysis project Ga0207678, IMG submission 184319) | Corn rhizosphere microbial communities from Kellogg Biological Station, Michigan, USA - KBS C6-3 metaG (SPAdes) (version 2) | ecosystem: Host-associated > Plants > Roots > Rhizosphere > Soil ... | reverse complement strand
AGAGCTCGCCACAATCTGAAATAACACAGCCAATCCTTGCCCGGTTTTTTGTCGAGTGACAGGCAGGGTACTTCGGCACTCTCAATCTCTCTGACCATGTCACCAAATCCGGTCAGGCTGATCAGCGCATGCTTGTAGTGTTCGCCGGTTCGGTTGATCAAGGTCACCACGAAACGCTCCATGCCACCGGTGTCCAGGCGATAAAGCACGTGCGCGATCAGCGGCTTGTCGTTCATCGCGTGGCCCCGTCCGCGGTGGTTTCACCGCGGACCTCCGCGTCGGCGCCGGCGGGCAACGCACGCGCGAACGCGCGCAAGTCCGCGCGCGCCTGCGCTTCATCGCCGTTGGCGACCCTCGTCGACAACGCCCACACCGAGGAGCGTTGATCGCCGCCGCGTAAGACATCCCATGCCTGCAGCAATTTGGTCAGTGCCGGCGACGCGGTGCAACGCGAGTCAACGCAGTACCAGTACCACACCACACGCGGACCTTCCGCATCGGCAAGCCTGAGTTCGCGTGCAGTGACGCTCGCGCCACCGGCGAGTCCGATGTGAAGCGCTGAGCTCGCGAGGATGCGCGCCTTGCCCGGGTCGTACACGTCATTGCCGTAAGTAATCAGGCTGTGTCCGCGACGCGGTTTGCCCGTATAGACCGCATGAAACAGCTCAACAATCTTATCTTTGCCGGTCGACCGGTAAGCGGCTTGCACCTGTCCTGCCGCGCCTTTGAACTCAGGCCGCCAGCCCTCCGCGGCGGCTTGCGGCGCGGGCCAGCCGGCAAGCGCCGGCGCGGTGAGATGCACTTGTACCGGGCGCGCTACCGATCCGAGTCCTGCGGCCGATACCGGGCCCGCGATCAACGCTATCAGCGCCGCCACCCAGACCACTGCGCGCACGCCCACCGGTTTGTCGTCCGTTACCGGCGACACTTCGCGTGTCACGAAGCGATCGCGGAAAAACCAACCGGCCAGCAGCAGCAATACCAGCACCGCGCCGAAGAACTGCCAGCCGAAAATCATGTGGTCGGTGCCGGTCGCGTATTCCAGTCCCCACGTGTCACCGATCAGCACCGTGAAATACACCCGCAAGCCATTGGCGATGATCGGCACCACTGCCGCCGCCACCACGAACAGCACTCGCTTCCACCAACGCCGGTACATCAACCAGGCGTACAGACAGCCGAGCGCGGTGCAGGCAAGGAAGAATTTCACGCCGCTGCATGCATCCGCCACCATCCACACCGCCGAAGGCGTGACGATCTCGCGGCCGTTGAGCAGCACCGGCGTGCCGGTCAGTTCCAGCGCGTGCACCGCGAAGTGCGCGGTAATGTCCTGCAGCGGACCCACCAGGCCGTCGCCCCACGGCACCGCGAATACCACCAGATACGCAAGCGGGAAGACCAGCACCCATAACGCGCGCCAGCCCCAGCACGCCAGCACCAGCGCGGGAAATAAGGCCACGAAAGCGAAGTGCTGGGGCAGATTGACGTCCAGAAGCCGGCCCGCGTACCACACGCACACCAGCAGCATCACGGCCGCGAGGCCCCAGACGCTGGGCTTGGGAGGGTTTGCGCACAGTTGTTGGCGGAGCCCGAAGGCCATCCACAGGCTCAGCGGAAAAATCAGGAACGCGTACTGGTAGGTTCCGTCGTGATCCCATATCCACACCAGCGATTGCAGGGTTGGCCAATAGCACGCCAACAGCACGATCGCCGTGATCGCAAACGCGATCACCGCCAGTGTCCAGCCGGACGCGCGGTCGAAGATGCCAGACTTGGCCGCGAGCACCCGGTTCACGAGTACGCCTCCGCATGCACGTCGTACATGACGGGCACGGACGCGGTGTCACGCCGGTCGCCACGCAGCACCGCTTCGTAGGCATCGAGATTGCGCGCCCAGTCGAAGCGTGATTGCACCATCGCGCGGGCGGCCGGCACGCGCACGGGCTGCGGTTGATCCAGCCAGCGCAAGGCCTCGACTGACATGGCCTCCGGCGAATCGTTGATGCAACCCATGCGACCTACAAAATCATCGATCCCTTCCCAGGCTTCCGGTGTCGCCAGCACCACTTTTTCCATGGCCAGCGCTTCCAGCACCTTGTTCTGAATGCCGCGGGCGATCCGCAACGGCGCGACGACGGCGTGGGCGTGCGCCAGATATGGCCGCACATCTTCCACCCGTCCGGTGACCGTGACACCCGCAAGCCGTCCCAACGACTGGACTTCACGCGTGGGCCTCGACCCCACGATGTAAAAACGCGCATCGGGCCGTGAGGCGGAAACCTGCGACCACACTTCTTGCACGAACCACTGCGCTGCGTGCACATTGGCGCGATAGTCCATGGCGCCCACGAACACGACCGCACGCTCGCCCGGTCGATACGGATTCGCATACTCGCGCTGTGGGTTCCAATACCCGGCATCCACGCCGTTGGCGACGCCGTGCACCTTGCCGGCTACTGCGGGAATCTGCTTGCGGAAGAACGCCGCCTCGGGTTCCGACACGAACAGGCTTGCATCGAACCGCGCGGCTATCTCGCGCTCGAACGCCGCCAGTCGCCGCGCCTCACGTCGGTAGATCATGCGTGTCACGCCATGGTGGGCTTCCGCGTATTGGCGCCACTTGTCGGAATCCGCGTCCACGAAATCCATCACTCGGCGCAACGACGCATGGCGCATCACGAACGGCGCCACCCCGGACGAATAGCACAGGGCCAGATCGACCTTGCGTTTGGCCACCAGCCGATCGACCCAGCGCTGCAACACCCGGTCGTGATAACACCCGACGGTCAGCGGCTCGCCACGCGTCATCGCGGTGAGCGCACGCCCGCGCGCCTGCCACGGCTTCAAGGGTCGCACGCAAACCTCGGCACACACGGACTCGACTTCGGCCAGGTAGCGCCAGTCGGCTGGATCGTCCACGAACGTGCCGAGGTACACGCGATGGCGCTCCGCGAGCCGCCGCAGCACGTGATAGGAACGAATCTTGTCGCCTTTGCTGGGCGGCCAGGGTAGGCGATGGCAGAGAAACAGGATTGACGCCATGGCTATCCCAGATCCCGCGCGAGCCAAGGGCCTAGCGCGCAACTGACCGGCAGCGGCAGCCGCTGCCAGGCCTTGATGAACAGGCTGTATTTGGTGTTGGTGGGACTGATGTTGGGAACGTCTTTCGCACGCACCAGGTGATAGGCGTAAGGCAGTGGCACAGGTTCGAAGCCCCAGTGCTTCTTGAAGTGGTAGGAACCCGTGTCCTGCTTGCTGCGACCGAAGTCGAACAACCGCGCACCACGCGCCGCCGCGCGCTGCATCACCGACCAGTACATGAAGTCGTTGGCCGCGAGGTCGCGTCCGCGCCACACGCTGCCGCCATAGTACGGATGCACCTCGTCGCGGAAGTAGAAACTCATCACCGCGGCGACCGCCTGCCCCTGGTGGCGGACCACGGTGATCTCGCAATCCTCCCCCAAGGTTTGCTGCAACCGTGCGTAATGACTGCGCGGCAACACGGGCGTGCCGAGGTTGCGCACGCTTTCGGCGTACACCCGGTAGAAGTCGTCGATGCCTCCGTCGTGGCGCGCTTCCAGGCCAAGGCCAATACCTTTGCGGACCATCGCGCGCTGCTTGCGCGGGATCGCCTTGAGATTGGCATCGTCGTCCGGCTGGATGACCTTGCGAAAACCGACGTACAAATCCTTGACCGGCCAGTCGGGGTGGCGCAGCTCGCGATCGCGCAGTTCCAGATAACCCACCCGCAGTTCGCCAGCGAGCGCAACCGCGGCCGCGGTGAGGCATGCGTCGCTTTCCGCATCGAGCGCCACCACGCCGCCGTACACGCAGAACGGTGCGGAAATCAGCGCATGGCCGAACAGCCAACTGCGAATCTCGGCCAGCGGCAGTACGCCGGTGATCTCGCCGTCGCGTTCCGTATACAGATAGTGGCAGCGATGCCCGAGTCGCGCGATGACGTCGCGCCAAGCGACACGATGAAAAAGCGTCGCCCGCGGCGCCTGCGCGACGAAGGCCTCCCAACGCGCCTCGTCGCCGCGTTCAAGATGCCTGGCGACGCAGACATTGGTCGAACGACCGTCGTTGGCGTGATCAGGCATGCCGCAGCCCCTATTGCACACGGGGTCCGGTGGCTTGCAGCGCCACCACCGGATAATCCGCATGTCCGTCGAGAAATACCCGGTCCATGCGGTCGAAGCGGAAATCGCGCAGCAGCCGTTCGACGCGGGGTGCCGTGCGCTTGAGGTTGAGGTAATGGCGCACGCGGTTCTTCAGCGTCACGCCGGGCACGCGCGGTTGTTGCGGATCGATTTCCCACGGATGGAAATAGAACACGCCCGCACGCCGATCGTTGCGGTTGACGCGCCGGAGACCGCGCCGGAACAGCGGATACGGCAGCAGCCGGAAAAATCCGCCCCCGCCACATGGCCAGTTGCGCCCTCCCCACTGCACCGTGGTCACCGGCACTTCCAGCAGTCCGGAGTCCGCGGTGACGAACGCGAAACGCGGCGCTGCGGGCATCCCGTAGAGATCATGACGGATGGGTACGACGCTGGAGCTGTAGCGATAGCCTGCCTCGTGCAACTCCGCGTGGGCCCACAGCGTGGTGGGCCCGATCGACCAGCTTGGCGCGCGGTAGCCGGCCACCGCGGAGCCACTGATGTCTTCCAGCAGGTGCTTGGTGCGGGTGATGCTCTCGCGGAACTCGCTGCGGCTCAGGTTGGTCAGGCGTTCGTGGCCGAAGCCGTGGCTCGCGACTTCGTGCCCCGCAGTGCCGATGTCGCGCACCAGCGCGGGAAAGCGCTCGGCAACCCAACCGAGCACGAAGAAAGTGGCGTGGATATGCGCGCGCGCGAAGATCTCCAATATCCGCCGGGTGTTGGCCTCGACCCGGACCGGCCAGCGCGGCCAATCGGCGCGCGCGATGCACCGTTCGAACGCCGCGACCTGGAAATAATCCTCGACGTCCACCGTCATCGCGTTGGTGATCGGCGCGGCCTTGGGCAGCGTGACGCTCATTCGCCCCCCTGCACCGAACGCGGGGGTGGCGGGTCGGGGGCCGCGAGATCCTCGGCCGCTGCATCCGTCGCGGCGCCCGGCTGCAGCATCTGCTTGAGACGCAGTTCCTCGCGCATCAACTGCAGCAGGATCTTGCTGCGCATGTTTTCCAGCGTCGCGAGTTCGCTTTCGTGCTCCGGCGTTGACGTGGCAAGGGGCGCCTCTCGCGGCCGCGTCACGGCCGGTGGTTCCAGCGTTTGCGGCACCTCCGGCATCTCGTCGCGCAACTCGTCGAGCACGGTGGTGAGCGCGGCCTGATCCAGGCTATGCAGCTCTTCCAGGTATCCGTACAGCAGCAGCCGGTCCATGATCACGTTGATCTTGCGGGGGATGCCGCGGCTGGCATGGTGCACGCCGGCAAAGACCTCCGGCGACAGCTTCGGATCATTGGTCCAGCCGACCGTGCGCAGGCGGTGCAGGATGTAGGCGCGGCTCTCGTCCGCTTCCATCGGTTCGAGCCGGTAGGAAGCCATGATGCGCTGGCGCAACTGTTCCAGGCGGTTGCTGATGATGGTGCGCCGCAATTCGGTTTGGCCGACCAGGAAGATCTGCAGCAGCGCACGGCCGCCGAGCTCCATGTTCGACAGGATGCGCAGCATCTCCAGTGCCGAGGGCGTCAACGTCTGCGCCTCGTCCACCACCAGCAGCGCGTGCGAATGCCGCGCGCACAACGCGGTGAGGTGCCGTTTGAGGTCCTGCAGCAGGGCCTCCTTGCTGCGCCCCTCGTAGGACAGGTCCATCTGCGACGCGATCGCAGGCAGGATATCCTCGCCGTCGAGGTTGGCCGAGGCGATGCTCGCGACCGCGATGTTGCGCTGCGCGAGTTCCTGCATGAGCTTCTGGATCAGTAGCGTCTTGCCGGTGCCGACGGCGCCGGTGATCATCACGAAACCTTCGCCCTGGTCGAAGCCGTACAACAGGTACGACATGGCGCGCTTGTGCCCCTTGCTGGGAAACAGCATTGAGGGATCCGGCGTCAGCCGGAACGGCTTGCCGCGCAACTTGTAAAACGCTTCGTACATGTCGGCCTCAGAACAAATGGGTCCAGTCAAAGTAAATGACGTTCACGCGGTAGCCATGCGCGCCGGGTACCACGGAATACGCGGTGCTGGAATCGTTGCGCAGCTTGATGCTGCCGAAGTTTTCTGGATTGATCTGGTGCACAAGCGCGAGCTGCAGGTAATGCGTGTAATTGACCCGCGCGTCCGTGAACATATAGCGCTGCCAGCCGATGCGGGGGGTGAGCGTGGTGAATGGTCCCAGATTGAACAGCCAGGAAAGGTCCGCGTTCGCGACCTTCTCACGCTGGTTGTCCAGCGCGAAATAGGTACGCGACTCGTCGTACAGGTTCACGCTCAACCGGCTCTTGGGCATCAGGTAGGTGGCCATCACCGAAGCGCGTTTCATCAGATAGACCTGCCGTTCCGTCAGCGATGGAATGAAATAATTGCCACCAGGTGTCACCACGGTCTCCCCGGAGCCCTGCCCCAGCAATTGCTGGTTGAGGTCGGTGGGCTGGTCCTCGTATTGCACCGTGGTTGTCAGCCGCGCGGCTTGGTGGGTCCACGAGAATTGGGTGCTGCGTCCGTAGAAGCGATGTCCGACCAGCAATTTGAAGAAGTCGCGGGTGTTCGCCCACTGGAATCCGGCATCCCAGAAGGTGGCGCCGAGATGCTTGACCGTGCCGTCGGGCAGGTACTGGTTTTCCTTGCCGGCATCAGCCAGCAGACGCGTGTAGGCATTGAGCTGGTAGGACGTGCCGACCTGGGCCCGGGCGAACTCAAGGCTCTGCCCGGAGTCCGGTTGCAGACGTTGCTGGGTATAGGCGACGTTCCAGCCCCATGTTTCGTCCGGGGGGCTGACCAGCCTGAACTGCAGACCGGTACTGGTGACGTTGGGAATGCCCGCCAGAAGGTTCCGGTTTTCCGCGGGGATGCCGCGATCGTTGTGGACCACGCGTCCGCGCGTAACGCGCAGGGTCACGGTGCCGACCCTGCCGAGGTCCTGCAGCCAGTAGGGGCTGATCGTACCCATGCCCACATTGGCGCGGTTGTTGTCCAGAAAGAAAGTACCGGAGCCTGCCGGCAGTTCGTTGTTGATGACTTGCTGGCCGTACCGTGCGGTCCCGTCGATGAAGAAATGCTGGGGAATGACGGTGACCGTTCCTTGTGCGTTGAGGTCCTGCGCCAGCTGGTTGTAGCGGGCTTGCCCGGCATACACGTACCCGTTGAGCGTGTAGTCGAGGACGCCGGAGAAACGCGGCGCGCTGTAGGCCGCCTTCACGAACGGCTGGACCACCGTGATCCAGGCCGTTTCTTTTGGCTTGCCCGAACCCGCAAGCTTCAAGTTGTCGGTATACAACTCACCGAGTGTGACACCCGTGACCAGGCCCGGGTCCTCCGGGGTCGGCTGGGGAATGACACCTGGCGGCAGGTCCTCGTTGTTTCCAGCTTGCTGTACGGACTGCGACATCAGCCCGGGCGGCGTCACGGGACCGGTGTCCTGGGCCGCGGCTCCAGTCAGCCAGCCCGCCAGGACAACCGCAGAAAACACGACCGGGACCGACAATGCACGCATGCCGGAGCCCTCACTGGTCCTGGAATTGATAGTGACTGTAATGGTTGTAGTGGCTGTAGTAGTGGTTCTCGATCGCAGGCAGGCGGCTCATGTTGAGGATCAGGCCGACATACTGTGAGTCGTTCAAGCCCTTCAGGGCCGTTGCAACCTCGTGCTGGCGGGTGTGCCCCGCACTCACCACCAAGATGACCTGGCCCATGCGGGAAGCCAGTACTTGGGATTCCGGGGTTGCCAGCAGCGGCGCCGAATCGAAAATCACCAGACGCTGCCGGTCGTGGCCGCCGAGTTCTGCGAGCACGTATTCCATGCGGCGGCCGCCGAACAGCTCTGACGTGAGCGGATGACGTTTGCCCGCCGGAGCCACAAGCAGGTTTGGAACGTCGGTTCGCACGATGATGTCTGCGGGATTGTGTCGCTCGTCCGCAAGTACGTCCATGAGGCCCGGGGAGTCTTCCAGCCCGAGAATCCGGGTGATGTCCGATTTCGGAACATCGCCGTCCACCAGCAACACCTCGAAGTCCGGTTCATGTGCCAGGCCGAGGGCGAGGTTCACCGCGGTAAAGGTCTTGCCTTCGCCGGGCACCGCACTGGTAACCATGATGCGGCTGCCGAAGGTCATGGGTTTGACGCTTTTGCCGCTGGCGTTGTCCAGCAGCGGACGTTTGACCCGGCGCACTTCGTCCGCAAGCCGGCCGACCGCCTCGTCTCCCAGGGGAAGCAACCCGGCGCGCTGGAGCGCCTTCTGGTCGACGTGCCAGAGCGGCGCGACGTCCGTGGGTTGGTCCGCCGTCCGCATGCGTTCCTGCAGGCGTTCGACCGTGGGCGCCACGTGCAGCGTCAGCGGTGCATCCTCGATCTGCGGCGGCAGCGGCCGCTCGGGCTGCAGGGTTTTGAGTTTTTCGGCCGCTTTTTCAACGATATTCATGTGGCACCCAGGACAAAGACATGCTGCATCAGGTTGGCGAGCGGCCCGTTGAAGGCGAGACCCAATACCAGCACCACGGCCAGCAATCCCGCTCCCGTGCAAAAACCGATCACTTCGCGACGCCGCTCTTGATGGCGCGTCGGCGACTCGATCAGGCTCAAGGCGCCGATCACGGGGTAATCACCGAACTCCCGCAGGGTTTTCAGACTCACGAACACCGGCTTGATCTTGTGCAGGAAATACGCGAACGCGCCGCCGATTCCCAGCGCCAACAAGAACACCACCAGCAGCAGCAAAACGCGGTGCGGACCAACCGGAAGCAGCGGCACGATCGGCGGACTGATCACACGGAACTTCAGGTTGTTGCCGGACTGCGTCGCGTCCTCGGACATCTGCGCGGTATTCAATCGCGACGCAAGTTGATCGTACTGCTTCTTGGTGATGTCGTAATTGCGCGACAACTGCTGCAACTTGACCTGCGCGTCGGTGATCTTGTCGGCATTTTTCTTGAGGTCGGCGATCTGCTGTTTCTGTGTGGCGACCTGCGCGGCCAGTACGCGCGGATCCGTCTGGTATTCGTAAGCGGCGGCTCGCGTGCCCTCGCCGTGCCGATTGACGACAGACGTGTCTGCGGCCGTGGCTTGCTCCGGGTGTTTCAGCAATTCGCCGCGCCGCGCCTTGAGCTGAGCGATCATGCGCCGAGTGGAAATCACGTCCGGATATTCGTCGGTGTAACTCAACAGCAGTTTGTCGAGTTGCTGCTGGTAGGTCGCGAGCTGCTGGTCGATCTCGCGGATGCTCGGCGCAGTCTGCCGCGCGGCAGGCGTGCGGCCGGCGCTCGCCGCGGCATACTCGCCCTGGAGATCCTGCAATTTCGACTCGGCCGCCTGCAGACGTGCGGAATAATCGCCGCCGCCAGGGCCGGGAAGATAGCCGATGTTCGCCTTCTTGAACTCGGCAAGATTCTTCTCTGCCACATTCAGGCGATTGTTGTAATCAGCGACCTGCTGCTGCAGGAAGGTCTGCGCCGATTGTGTGGACTGGGTGTTCGCCCCCAGGGTGTCGTTCATCAGGATCTGCACGAACGCCTGCACGACCTTCTGCGCCATCCTGGGGTCGGCATCGGTGTAAGTGATGTTGTAGAGGTTCTTGGCACCCGCATCCTTGATCTTGACGGCCGCGCCCAACTGCACCAGCAGTGCATCCTTGTCGGCGGGGGCGGTCGCGCGCAGCGACAGCCCAGTCTGGTCGGCTACCGTTTCGAGATTGGGGCGCGACAGCAAGGTTTGGGTGATGACCTGCAGGCGCTCCCGCACATCGGGCTGCACCGCGATGCCGCGCAACAGCGGATTGGTCAGCGCGTCGGTGTCGGCATACACCTGCGCACTGGCTGCATACTGGTTCGGCAGACTGAAAACCAGCAGCGCACCGACGATCAGCACGCACCACGAGAGAATCAGTGCGTGCCAGCGGTAACGCCATGCGGCGTGCACCTCCAGCAGCAGGTATTGGGACAGCTCATGCAAATCGATCGACTGTTTTGCCATTTTCGTTTCTCGTTATCACCGCTTGCTGCCGCCGCCAATGCCCGACCGTCAGAACAACGACTGGGGAATGATGAGGATGTCGCCGGGATGCATGGCCACGTTGTCCTTGACCGCGCCATTCATCAGGTCTCCCAGCCGCACCGGCATGGTCTGCTCTTGCCCATCCGGTGTATGGCGCACGATCTTGGCCCGGTTGCCGGCCGCGAATTTGGTGAGGCCGCCGACGTCGATCATCACGTCCAGCACGGTCATGCCGCGGCGGTAGGGCACGGCCTTCGGTGTCGCGGCCTGCCCCACCACCCGCACCTGCTGGCTGTATTCGCCCACGAAGCTCTTGACGATCACGGTCACCAAGGGCGTGCGGATATAGCGGCCAAGTGCCTTCTCCAGATCGCCAGCCAGTTGATCCGGCGTCTTGCCGGCCGCCACGATGGACTGCACCAGTGGAATCGAGATCCGGCCGTCGGGACGCACCGGCACCGTGGTCGTCACGGTGGGGTTGTCACGCACGTAGATTTCCAGCGAATCACCGGGACCGATGATGTAGCGCTCCTCGGGCGCGGCAGCGGCGGTGTTCATGGCCGGCGCCGTCACGCAGCCGGCAGACAACAGCAAAACGGCGAGCATCAGCAGCCAGAGAACACCGTTTCGCGACAGCGGTTTCTCATGCATCATATTCATTCCCTCGGGTTCAACGCGCACCGCGCCCGAACAGCACGACCTCGACGGTCTGGACCAAGATGGCCAGGTCGAAGACAAAGTTGTGATTCTTCACGTAGAACAGATCGAATTTCAGTTTTTCCTGCGCGTCCTCGAACGAGGAACCGTAGGGGTAACGCAGCTGCGCCCAGCCGGCCAGACCCGGCTTCACGCAATGCCGCAGCGAGTAGTAGCGGATGCGCGCGTTGAAATCATCAACGAACTGGGGGCGTTCCGGACCCGGCCCGATGATGCTCATGTCGCCACGCAGCACGTTCCACAATTGCGGCAGCTCGTCCAGCCGCACCTTGCGGATGAAACGGCCGACGCGGGTCACCCTGTTGTCGTCCTTGGTCGCCCAGCGCGCCACACCGTCGCGTTCAGCGTCGGTGCGCATGCTGCGGAACTTGACCAGCGCGAACGTCCGTCCGTTTTCGCCGACGCGTTCCTGACGATACAGCACCGGTCGGCCGCGGCCGGAATCCAGGCGGATCGCCAAGGCCGTGAGCAGCATGAACGGCCAGGTCACCGACGAAACCAGCGAAGCAGTGGCCATGTCGAACACACGCTTGACCTTGCGCCGCAGCGGCGAAATGTTGAAGCCGTCCGAGAACACCAGCCAGGACGGATTGGTCAGGTCCATCATGATGTTGCCGGCCTCGCGCTCTAAGAACGCGGCAAGCTCGGTCACCGCCACCCCGCGTTGCTTGCAATCCAGTAGCGCGTCGACTGGCAGGGTGCCGCGGCGATCATCCGGCCCCACCACGATCTCGTCGACGCCCATCCGCCGCACCCACCGGCACAAATCTTCGCCGGGATGCAACAGTGCCGACGCTGGCACGGCAACGCGATCGTCGCCGACGGGCACATATCCAAGGATCCTGAAACCGCGCTGGTCGGTCCTGCGCCGCATCTTGTTGGATACTTCCGCCGCACGTTTGCCGGCGCCCAGCATCACGACGCGTCGCTTGAACAGGTCGGCGTCCACGAAACCCAGGAACGCCACCCGCCACCCCAGTACCGCGACATAGCCGAGCACCAGAGCGATGCCCAGCACGCCGCGTCCGAGATAGACGTCGGGCAGGACGTAGTAAAGGACGGTAAGCGCGATCCACCCCAGGACGAACGCCACGCCTTGCCGGCTGAGCCTGCCCAGCCACGTAGCCCTGAGGTGCACCTGATAAAGCCCCAGCGCCCCCATTGCGAGGACTTGCACACTCGCCACCAGCAGCGCGTCCCAGTGCACGGTACGGCCGAACTCGGCCTGGGTTGCGGAATCCCCCCAGAAGCGCAACGCCACGGCGGCATACACGCAGCCCACCAGCAGCGCGAACTCGACGAGCATCAACAAGAGCTGCCAACGCAGCGATCTTTGCCGGAACAGTCGGTACATGCTGGCGTCCTCCCGTAGTGTCGCTCCGTCACTGCCGCTGGCTGCCCGTGCGTGAGGCGGGCAACCCTTATACTACAAATGTGACGTAGTTCAAATTTTTTGCCTCATCCAAGACATCTTGCACAAACCGTGCCGGGAGGATGAAGGACGGCCCTGTTTCTCTCTTTTTGGGTGGGATCGGGGCTATCGGGTCGGCCTGGGCTGGCGCGCCGAACCAAGGCCGCCTAGTAGGCTCTCCCCGCGGCGGGTGTGCCGCGCAAGTGCGGGGTTGGGCGCTTTGTATCAACGCCTCGGGCTGGCTGCGCGTTCACGCCCGGAACGCGCGAGAGCAGCCTGATGCTGGTGCGATCGTCGGCGGACCGCGCCGGACGAGGGATAGCACCATCCAGAAACGTGGCTGGCGCGCCCGCTTCCGGGACGCGCCGCCTGATCGATACGCGAAACCGCGTCAGGACGCCGGCGGCGTCGCGCCGCTGAACTTCACCGCGGTCGCGCCGGTGATCGTTCCC
>Ga0207678_10004357_pt1 | contig 12713 bp, 11 predicted proteins | sample KBSC63metaG_FD_184319 | JGI IMG/M metagenome (GOLD analysis project Ga0207678, IMG submission 184319) | Corn rhizosphere microbial communities from Kellogg Biological Station, Michigan, USA - KBS C6-3 metaG (SPAdes) (version 2) | ecosystem: Host-associated > Plants > Roots > Rhizosphere > Soil ... | reverse complement strand
GATAGGCGTGCGGTACCCCGTCATCGTTGAAACCAACGACGCAGACATCGTCAGCGAGAACCTTGTATCCGCGATCGTGAAACCAGGCCGCAAGTGTCGATTTACCCGCGCCCGAGGGGCCCATGAACGCCACTGCCCGGCTATCGATCTCGACTGCGTTGGCGTGCAGCGGAAGCATACCACGTTGATGCAGCAAAGCGCCGAATGCCGAGCCCAGCAGAAAAAGCCGAACGTTTCGCTCCGAAGCATTGGGCTCCGAATCGACGAGAATGCTGCACCCGCCCTCGATCCGGAAGCGAGCCACTTCGGCGATGTTTAGAACTAGGGCGTCTCCGTCGGCTTCGAGGTGCTCTTTGGCGGCACCAGCCGATACGTACCCCCAACGAATTGTGACATCGGGATCGGCCCCCTCCGCCGGAAACAGCTCGGGCAACTCTATCTCACTGCTGATCCAGAGGCCGAAGACCTGATAGTTGAAGCCGCCCGCCATCGAGCAGCTCACGGATAGGTCGTTATGGCAGCGAACTCGCCGGCTTCGGCGCCGCCAACTACTGCCGTCCCGCCGACGGTGACCCACACATGAGCCTCCAGCTTACGTGTCTCGTGGTGATGCCTGGCGCCATAGTGAAGGATCGCGTCGACGCCGGCTGAACGGAGCAGCCGCTGCACGACGAGCCCCTTTTCAATGCACATCGTCCGCCAGGGGACTCGGCGGGAAGCGGTTTCCACCGCCCACACCACATCATCGATGGCGGTCTGCCTGTCGCCGCGCGCTACGCAGCCGAACCGAATTGCGCGGCGAAACGGCAACAGCGCCGTTCCGGCCGATGCGAGAGCAAGCAGTGCGACAGCCTCGATAAGCAAGCGCTTCCGCGCTCCATCGAGACGTCGCAGTCGAACGAGAGGTCCAGCACTGGTCAACGGCACTATCGCAGGATGATAGCGCACTTATTCGCTTTGTCAGTCGCTTTGGGCAAATACAGTGCGGAATCGATCGAAAGGGCCAACGCGGACATTGCGGGAATCAGCAGAATTCAGGCTGGCGGTTGAATGTTGCCGGGACAGCTTCGACGGTTGGACGGGGGAGCCCGCGACCCCGTCTCACAATCGGTTCGACTGGCAGTCGTTCCTCGACCTCGTCAGTTTTCATCGGGTCGAAGGTTTTGTGTGGAACGCCCTCTCCAATCGCGATTTTTCAATACCACGCGACATTCGTGCGCAGCTGTCTGTGGCCGCGTCGACGATCGCTGCCGATAACCTTAAAGCAACGGTGGAATGCGCCACGCTTCGGGACGGCCTCGCCGAAGTCGGCGTGCCCCTTCTGTTTCTCAAAGGCCTGACGCTGGCTTCGCTCGCCTATGGGAGACCGGCGCTCAAAGCCGCCGTCGACATCGACGTGCTGATCGATCTCGTCGATTTGGAAGCCGCGGCCGACTTGCTTCGTGAGCATGGATACCGCGTGACCATTCCGAGGAGCGAACAAGCATTGCGTACGTGGCACCGTCGATCGAGGGAATCGGTTTGGGTCAGAGAGCAGCCATTCTCCCAGATCGATCTCCATACCCGGGTGGCGGACAACCCGCTCCTCATCCCGGGCATCAGCGTTCGTTCTTCCTCACAGATAGTGGACGTCGGTTCTGGCCAACGGCTTCCGACACTCGCGACCGAGGAGTTGTTCGCCTACCTTGCCGTCCACGGCGGAACGAGTAGCTGGTTCCGGCTCAAGTGGGTCTCGGATTTCGCCGGCCTCATCCACTCGAAGAAACCAGCCGAGATCGAAAAGCTTTACCGTCGGTCCCAGGAACAGGGCGCAGGCCGAGCCGCGGCACAGGGCTTGCTCCTCGCAGACAGGCTATTCGAAACCCTAGCTAAAAATCCTGAGCTCAGAGCCGAGCTTCAAAGAGACAGGGCAACTCGACGACTGGTCGAAATCAGCTTCAGCCTCCTAGCTCGGCGGCCGCGCGAACCCACCGAACATATGCTCGGGACATTGCCGCTACACCTTGCTCCGTTTCTCTTGATGCCAGGATGGCGCTACAAAGCGTCCGAGCTGGTAGGACAGGTCGGCAAGATGACCAGTCAGTTCGTTGCCTAGCGGCCCCGTCGACGATGCGCGCTTGATCGAAACAGGTCAGGACGCGACCGCAAAGCCCATGTCAGGATCGTCGGCAGCAGCATCGTCAACAAGAGGTCCTTTGTCCCTTCCCCATATTGCTGGCCCGGGTCGGGCCACCGCTCGACCCAAAGGTCAACGGTTTCATTCCACAGGATTGCGGCAAACAGCCACAGCCATGGACGCCAGGACGTCAGAGGCCGCCGGATCAGGAAACCTAGCCCGAGCCACAGCAGCACCCCCACGATGACGTGTAGCGAGTCGTGGCTGATCGAGAGCGAATGCTCGATGAAGAGCTTCGCCTGATACCAGCCGTTCATCGCTGAGCCCAGCGCCTTCCAAAGGTCGCGAAACATTTCCTGCTCTAGCGGATGATAAGATGGCGCGTGGGACGAAGGTCAGCGACCTCCGCCCGGACGGGCGTCTTGCGATCCGCGAGGAGTGCGACGCACATCGCGAAACAGGCGCTGATGGCGGCCGTGCGCAATGGAAAATCGACGAGGCTGTGGACGAGCACCGCGCCGGTAGCGATCGAGGCGGCCATGGCAAAGGGACCGCCCTCGCCTTCCCGCCACACGCCCGAGACCCGGCCGGCCCACCAGAGCAGGAAAAGGGCAATCAGGAAGATGCCTGCAACGCCCAGCTCAAGGGCCAACTCGACGTAATCATTATGGGCATGGATAACCCATTCGCCGGTGACGGCATCCGGACTTTCGTAGAGACGATAGACCTTTGAAAAGGAGCCTAGGCCTGATCCCAGCGGCATGAAATCGCCGATCGCCTTGCCGGTCGTGCGCAAAATCTCCTCGCGGGACTGAATCGAGACATTTGCACCTGCTCCGAGCTTGCTAACCCCGATCGAACTCGCAGCGATGCCCGCGACTGCGCCAATCGTCAGAGCCGCCGCGGCTATGCCTAGCCAAGAACGGAAACGGCTCTGTCTGGGCAGGATCAGAATTACGCTCGCGGCGATCACCGGCGCGGCCAGCGCGTAACCGGCGAGTGACCCGTTCAGTGCAATGCCAACCACCAGCAGCATGGCAACAGCGGCGAGGATCGCAAGTAAGGCCGAGTAACGCTGGATATTGCTGCTTCGGGCAACGTTCGCGATCGCCGCAACGAAGGGGATTGCGACCACCAGCAGCGTCGCCATATGATTGGCGTTCGCGAAGAAACCGACGCCGAGGCCCAGGTTGGTCTGATCATAAAGGTACCAGCGCGTTCCTGCTCCGCCACTTACGACCTGAAGCGCGCCCAGCAGGATCCCAAGGGTTGTCGCCGCCATTATCGCCGCAGCCAGCCAGGTTCGCCGGTACGCCCTCAGCCGCACGATCGCGCAAAACATGGCAAGGGGCGGAATCAGGCAGAGCAGGCTGCTCAGGGACGCGTAGGGAGCGACCGATATAGGCAAGGCCGACATTGAACGTCCAAGCAGCGCATAACCTTCGAGAATCCGCGCGCGGCTGCCATGCATCCAAAACGAGCTCGGGATCGGGATTTCCTGCAGCGCGACCACGAGCAATGCCGCGATCGCAATCAGAAACACGGGTCTTGCGTCGTTCGGAGGACCATAGTCGTTGGTCAGTGCGGCCCAGGTGATGATCGCGATACCCGTGAGCTGAAGCGCGGCGTTCGCCCATATGCCCTGCGCGCTTCCGCCGAGGACGAGGCACGCGAACAGGTAGAACGGCGCAACGGCGCTCCGCGCAGGGCTAGGCATCGCCGGGCGCCCTCTCGAGCTTGAGCGCACCAACCGTAACGTCGATCTGCTGCGAAATGTCGCCAGAGGATCCAGCGAGCTTGAGCCATTGCGCCGGGCAGCCTGCCGGAACCTTGAAAGTCCAGCCGCGAACTGCAGCGTCCAGCGTCACGGAGGCAATCGGTGCCGGTGCCCTGTCGCACCAAATCGACCAGTAAAGCGAGCGCGAACGGGTGGCGTCACCTATGAGCTGCATCGAAAGTCGATACTTGCCCGGCCCGAGCAGGACGAGCTGCGTAGCAAGAAAGCCGTCCTGCTGTCCGTAAAAGACCAGATGTAGCCGCCCGCCCGACTGCCGCTCCGCCATGCCGACCCCCGACGACGTCAGAGTCCAGTTGAAAGGGGGCGGCGACTTAGTGTCGCTGAATGACACGTCATGCATCAGCTCGCTCGAGCTTGCGCCTGTGAATCTACTCCAGATCGCCTTCGCCTTCGGATATTCGCCCGCGCCGGCGAGGGAATTGAGCAGCGGTGTCAGCCAGGCGGCCTGATCGGGTTTCTCGCGAGGATCGGCCAGCGCCAGGACGGCCGGCACGGTCTCGACGCTTGAGGCAAGCGTGACGAGTGCGGGCTTCGCAAGGTTCGGGTTAGCGCGAAACATTAGCTTTAGCGCGGGCCAGTTCGAAGGGTCTCGGGCGTATACGGCCAGATAAGGGGCCAAGGTCGTCGGCCCGTAACGCGAAACCCGTGCCAGCGCGGCGATTTCCCTGAGGCCGCGCCTGCTGTCGCCAATCCGGAAATAGCGGTCGGCGAGGAAATAAGCAGCAGCCTGCGAGCGAGGATCGCGCCACTGCGCCGCCTCAAAGGCCAATTGGGCCGACCGTCCATCACCTGCGACCTCGGCCTGCACACCCCTGACCAGGTATGGTTCGGGTGCGAGCGGGTCTTTAGTGGCGGCATCGGCCATTATGGCAAAGGTCGAAGGCGGAACCGCTTTCCGATCGTGCGCCGACTGCGCGATGCTCGTCATGGCGGCCACGATCTCGCTCTGCGGGTGACCCGACCAGGACGAAGCCGGAACTGGAGGCGTGCCGGCCGCCGCGCTCGCCACTTCGGCGCTCCTTACGACCTGCGTGGCGACCAAGAGAGCTGCAGAACCCGCGATGATCGCGCGAACGATCATGTCCCCTCCCCGATGTCCGTAAGGGTCAGGCGTCCGACTCCTCGAGCGCCTCGCGGCGGCTGCTCTCATGGCCGTGCGGGATCATCAGGATTTCCGTCTTGTTGATGCGGCCCTTCGCGCCATAGCCATAACCGTAGCCATAGCCGTAGCTGCCGTAACCGATCCCGCCCTCCACAGACTTGGTGAGCGTTGCTCCCAGGATCCGGGTGCCCGTCGCCTCGAGACGATTCAGCGCTTCGATCGCCGCCCTCGTCCTTGTCTTGCCGCTTTCGATGACAAAGAGAGTGGTTCCGGCGGCGGCCGCGAGCAATGGCGCGTCGGCAAGCCCGAGGCTGGGCGGACCGTCGATGATGACGAGGTCGAAGCTGTCGCGAACCTCGGCGATGATCTTGCGGATCCGCCCCGTCGAAAGGAGATCGGCGGGATTGGGCGGCAATGGACCGCTCGGTAACAGCCAGAGACTGCGATGCTGGGTTTCGGCAATATGGTCCTGAACCCTGTCCTCGGTCGTCAGTAGCTTGCTAAGGCCGACGCGGTCGTTCGCAGCCTTGAACGCGGGCTTCCTAAGGTCGCTGTCGATCAGCAGAACCCGGCGCTCACGCCGGGCGAAGTTCTGCGCGATCGCCAATGCGGACGAGGATTTCCCTTCCCCCGACCGCGTGCTTGTCACCAGCAGCACCTTGGGCATGCCTTCCTCGGTACTGAAACGGAGCGCGGCCACGATCGCTGAGTAGGCTTCGGAAATGATCGAGGTCGGGTTCTTGAGGTCTTCGACGAACGAATCCTTGGCGGGCGTTTTCGGCACGATTCCGAGGCAGGAAAGGGAAAGCTTTCGCCTGACGTCCTCGCGGGTCTTGATCGTATCGTTGAAGAACTCGAGGCCAACCGCGGCGGCGATCCCGGCAAGGAACCCCGAAAAAAGTCCCAACAGAAGGTTGAGGAACAGGTTCGGCTTGAACGGGAATGTCGGGACTTGGGCCCGGTCGACGATTGAAACCGGCGCCATCCCGACGCCGCCGGCTACGCCGATCTGCTTGTAGCGCTGGAGGAGCGCATCATAGAGACTGCGGTTGGTATCCACCTCACGCTGCAGGATGTTGTATTGGATGCTACGACCACGAAGATCGAGGACCTGGCCTTTCAGTCCCGCCACCTTCGACTGAAGTGACCGCTCTGCCTCGAGCGCCCCGCGGTAATCGGCGAGCAGTCCGTTGATCCGGCCTGACGAGGCCTGCGATACCTGGCCATTGATCTGTCGCTGCAGCTCGCTGATTTGCGACTGGAGGCTGAGCATCTCCGGATGCTCCGGCTTCATGAACTGGCGCTTCTGCTGATAATCCGCCTGCAGCTTGGCGAGCTCCTGCCGCAGCGGAAGCACGCTGTTGTTCACCTCGCTCGTCGGCCCCGTGGCGAGCGCCTGACGATAAGCGCCCTCGGCCGCGACCCGACGCGCCGTCGCGGCGGCGAGCGCCGTATTGAGCTGAACCAGAGATTCTCCTTGCAACGAGTTCGTGTCGCTGCCGGTCGACTTGCCGTCGGGCCCCACCGAGCCGCCGGTGTTGATGATGCCTTGTTGCTGCGCATAGAGGACGACCGCCCGTTCTGACCGCTCAAGGTCGCCGCGCGTCTTGTTGATCTGCCGTTCGAGGAAATTCCGAGCGTAGGCCGAGGCTTCATACCGGCGCTGCAGCGAAGTGTTGATGAAACTGTCGGCGATCCCATTCGCCACCAAGGCGGCAAGCTGCGGCGAGGTCGAATCATAGGTAAAACTGATCAGTTGTCCCTGATCGGGCGCGGTCACCTTGAGACCACCCCGGACGGCGCCGGTCGCTGCCCGAAGCCGCTGCGACGCATCGGCATCCGGCGACACTACGTCGGGATTGTTGGCGAGGTTGAGTTCCTGCGCCGTTCGTTCGGCAACGGCCTGGCTGCCGAGAAGGCCGACCTGCGTTGCGACGAAATCGAAGGCATTGGTCGCCTGCATGTCCTGCTGTCGCGACTGCTCGTCGCTGACGGCGACGGCTGGCGGATTGGCCTCCAGCGTCACTTGAGCGCGATACACGGGCTTTGTCAGCAAGGTGAGGATGATTGCGCCGGCAAGGCCGACCCCGATCGCGCCAAGGATCAGCCATCGCCAGTGATGCAGAATTCGGATGAAGGCGGGAAAATCGAGCTTGGCCGCGGCCGAATAAGTCCGCTGCCCTGGGCCGAGACCCGCAGCATCGGCCGGATAGGGGGCGATCGGCCATTGGCCTTCGTTCCTGACGGTAATGCTGGTGTTCACTTGCCCCTGCCTTCCGCTTTCCCCGCTCTAGAGCGGCCCGAAGATCGATAACAGCGGAATGCTTTGCAGTATCGCTTTCTGCGTTGCCTTCACTGACGAACCGTCGACGACGACGATGTCGCCCGGGTAAATCTGCGGATCGGGCGATTGCCCACGCCGGATCGCGGTCAGATCAAAGGCCGCTGCCTGTCGCTGGCCGCCGATCGTGCGGAAGACGGCAACGCGGCGCGCATTGGCGTCTTCGGACGTCCCCTTGGCCATGGCCACCGCCTGGATCAGCGAAATCGGCCCGGCGACATTGAATGAGCCGCCTTCCCGGACCGCGCCATCGACCGTCACGACATGGGCGGTCGACGCCTTGATCGCCACGCTGACGTCTGGATGCTCGAGATACTTGGCGCCGAGCTTCTGGGTCAGCTGGTCGTCGAGCTGAGCGGTGGTGAGATTCGCAGCTTGAACCTGGCCGATCAGCGGAAGCGAAATATTGCCGGCCAGGTCGACGTCATAGTCGCCGGAAAGGTCATCCATCTTGAAGACCTTCACCGCCAGCTTGTCCATCGGCGCGATCCGATAGTTGGATTCGAGCGTCTGGAAACGGACTTCGTCCGGCGCCGCCAAGACTTTGTCGTAAGGAATTGAGCCGCCGCGCGTGTCGGCACAGGCCTGGAGCAGCGCAGCGCCAAGGGCCGGAAGGATCAAAAGCAGGCGGGGAGAGGAATTAAGATGCACGGTTGCTCCTCGCATCATCGCGCGTGGCCGAAACCGACGGGATTTGCACTGTAAGGCCTATTACCCCCAGCCCCCTGAATCAATCATGGTCCAGCAAGTTTCATCAAGGCTTCAGCGGGTGTCGATCAGCCACTGATCAGCACCCTCAATCGCGAGCGCGGTCAGAATGCCGCTACGGTAGGCGCCTGTGTCGATCCCAATGCGGTTCGAGAACACTTCCACCTCATCCGAGATGGTGTGGCCGTGGACCACGACGAAGCCATGATCGCGTTGGTCGAGAAGGAATGGCTCGCGGATCCAGCGAAGGTCGTTCTGGCTTTGCTGCTCCAATTCGACGCCAGGCCGGATCCCGGCGTGGACGAACAGGTAATCTCCAAATCGACAGCTATCGACGAAGCCCTCAAGGAACTTCACGTGCTCCTTCGGGATCGCCACTCGAACCAACTCAAGCGCCTGTTCGTCGGTGAGATGCGCGAAGCGCCCCGGCTCAACGCCGTAGCTCTGCAAGCATTCCGATCCCCCGAACCACCGCCATTTGGTGATCAACGCTGCATCGCCGGCAAGAATACGAAGCAGCACTTCCTCATGATTGCCGAGAAGGAAAACGGTTCTGATTCCGGGCCGCTTGTACGTCCGCAGTCGTTCGATAACATGAGCTGAAGCGGGACCTCGATCGATCAGGTCGCCGACGAACACCAGCAGCGTCTTTGCGGCGGGGCGATGCTGAAGCTCGGCATGGATCTTCGCGAGGAGGTCTTCGAGCAGGTCGAGGCGCCCGTGAATATCCCCCACCACATAGGCGCGATGACCGTCAGGTCCGGAAGGCGCGCCCTGCTGTCGAGAAGAGAGACCGAACATTATGACCTCAGCTGCGCGGCTTCAACCGCGGCCAAGACGTGAAGATAGGCGCGTATGACACGCTCTTCGCCGAACCCGTCCTGAACCTTGCGTCGCGCGGCCTGACCCATGGCGAGTCGCTCGGCTTCGGGCAACTCGGCCATTTGCCGCATTGCCGCAGCAAGAGAGGCGGAATCACGCACCGCGCAAAGATAGCCGTTAGCACCGTGCTCGACGACCTCCCGGCATCCCGGGACATCTGTTGCGATGAGCGGGCGTGCCATTGCGCCGGCTTCGAGTAACGAACGGGGCAGACCCTCGCGGTAGGATGGCAGCACCACCGCGGTTGCGGCAGTCATCGCCGGCCGTACATCGTCGGTCGTCCCAAGATATTCGATGGCGCCTTGAGCAATCCAGGAGTCGACTTCGGGGCGACTGATCGCCGTCCGATTGCCCTCGTCGATCGGCCCGAGCAGTTGAAAGCGAGCGTCCGGCATTGTGATACGGAGCGACCGCGCCGCCTCGACGAACTCCACGACACCCTTGTCGCGCAGGAGCCTGCCGACGAACAGGAAGACGGGCGCCCCGGAGGCGAGTGGGGTCGATTGAAAACGGCCTAGATCGACCCCAGAGCCCGACAGGACCTGCCCCTGGGCGGGCCGGATGATGTGGCGGCGAGTAAAAAGATCGCGATCTTCGTGGTTCTGGAAGAAGACGACCGGAGCCTGCCGAAAACCGAGCCGGTAGAGCGACGTCACGAGGTGTTGGAGGGGCCCATTGCGAATGAACGCCGTCCCCAGGCCGCTGACGTTCGGGATCGCGGGGATCCCAAGCGCGCCGGCAGCGTAGGAACCGTAGATATTTGGCTTGATCGTGTAGCCCAGATAGGCCTTGGGGCGGAGCCGCTTCAGCAGCTTCCGATAATCGCCGAGCAGCCTCAGGTCGGCAACTGGGTTCAGCCCCGATCGCTCCATCCGCACCGCGATTCGCTCGACGTCGAGTTCGCGCATCCGCTGATCCGCTGCCGGATCCTGCGGAGCGATTACGACGGGCTCGTATCCAGCGCCGCGCAGCGCCTTGATCAGTCCGACCCGAAAATTGGCGATGTTCCAGTCGCTGTTGGCCGACAGGACGATCGTCTTCGACAGCGTCGCAGCCTCAAGCGCTAAGTAATTGGAAGCGCGGGATCTCGACATCAAAGGCAGTGCCGTCTTCGTCGACCATCCGGTAGGTGCCGCTCATCGCGCCGCTGTCGGTATCGAGCGGGCACCCCGAAACATAGTCGAAGCTTGCGCCGGGCGCGATCAAGGGCATTTCGCCGACGACGCCTTCGCCGACCACCTCATGCACCGTCCCGCGTCCATCGACGATGGTCCAGCTGCGCGACAGGAGCTGGACGGCGACGTCACCGCCATTCTCGATGCGCACGTGATAGGACCAGAACCAGCGGTTCGTAGACGGATCCGACTGTTCGGCCAGGAAGCTGACGGCGACACGCACGGCCACCCCGCGCGTCACGGCGACATTGGGGAACAGCATAGCGAGCGCGTCGATGTTCACGATGCGAAGCCTAGGCGAGACCACTGGCACGGCGCAACCGGTCGACAAGCCTTTCACGCGCCTCGCCGACCGGGCGCGACCGGTCGGTCAGCAGATCACGAAGAAGGAAGTGGCCGGTTAGGTCGAATCCCTGGATGATCTCGGGCCAGGACGCTCGCCCCCCCTCCCTCACAAATCTCGGCAAGGCGAGCAGCTTTCCCGCGTAGGGTTCCGCTTCGGCGGCACTGACGGCGCGGCCGGATTTCGGGCTAACCGCCACGAGATCATTGTTGCCTCCGGTCACTGCGCAGCGGTCGAGGTCAAGCCCGAACCCAAGCTCGGAGAGCAACAACAGCTCGTAGCGAACCAGCGCTGCGCCCCAGCCAACGGCCGACGGGGCCGACTCGATTGCATCGAGTAGCCCCTCCAACGCCTGGTAGAGCGGCGGATATGGCTGGCCTTCGGGCAGCGCGGCCGCGGTCAACACTGTTGCCCACTCGATCGCCGCCGCTGGCAGGGGCTCCGACAGCAAAGGCCCGCGACTGTGCACCAGCTCAATCGCCGCCTGCGGCAATTGCATTTCTGTCCGCGCTGACACCTGCGCCTGAACGACATTGCCGGCGATCAGCACCGGCCGCATGCGTTTTCCGCGCGCTCCGCGAACATAGGCCGCGATGAGGCCCTGGTCGGGCGTCATCAAACGAACGATCGCACCATGTTCGCCATGGTTACGCAGCGCGCAGACGATGGCCTGGGTCTGGCTCCTCATCCGCGCGGGTGGAAATAGTCGTAGAGCTGGCGGGCCATCGCCTTGCTGATTCCGGGCGCCTTCTCGAGATCATCCAGCGCAGCGCCTTTTACCGCCCGTGCCGTACCAAAATGCATGAGCAGCGCACGCTTGCGGTTCGGCCCGATGCCAGGGACCTCGTCGAGCGTGGAGGTTGTCAGCGATTTGGCGCGCTTGGCGCGATGAGTGCCGATCGCAAACCTGTGAGCTTCGTCGCGCAACCGCTGAAGATAAAAGAGAATTGCCGAATTCGTTGGAAAGGTGATCTCGCGGCCGCCCGGCAGGTGAAACACCTCCCGTCCTTCGCGCCCGTGATGTGGGCCCTTTGCAACGCCCACCACCGGGACGTCGTGGACTCCCATATCTTCCATCACCTCGCACACCGCGGAGAGCTGACCCTTGCCGCCGTCGATGAGGATGAGATCCGGCCATTCGCCGCTCTGACGATCGGGGTCTTCCTTCTCCAGCCGCCCGAACCGCCGTTCCAGCACCTCTCGCATCATCGCGAAGTCATCGCCTGGCTGAGTCTCCGGGCGCTTGATGTTGAACTTGCGGTAGTTGTTCTTGCGGAAGCCTTCAGGACCCGCGACGATCATCGCGCCGGTCGCGCTGGTGCCCATGATGTGGCTGTTGTCGTAGACCTCGATGCGCTTGGGAACGTCGCCGAGCTCGAACGTGTCGGCGAGCTCGCGCAGGATCCTGCCCTGGGTGGTCGTCTCGGCGAGGTGCCGATCGAGCGCTTCCTCGGCGTTGCGTCTCGCCTGGTCGAGCAGTCGGCGGCGCGCGCCCCGCTGAGGGATTTCGATCGCGACCTTGCGCTCCGCGCGCTCCGACAGCGCTTCTTCCAACAGTTCGCAATCGGCGATCTGTCGGTCGACGAGGATCCGCCGCGGCGGCGGCATGTCCTCGTAGAATTGGACAAGAAAGCTAGACAAAACCTCGGCTTCCGGAACATCGTTCGTATGCGCCGGGAAGAAGGCGCGATGCCCCCAATTCTGCCCGCCGCGGATGAAGAAGGCCTGGATGCCGATCTGGCCCGACTTGCAGGCGAGCGCGAACACGTCGGCATCGTCGACGCCTTCGGCGTTGATCGCCTGCGTGCCCTGGATGAAGGTGAGCGCCTTCAGCCGGTCGCGCAGGATCGCCGCCAGCTCGAAATCCATCGCCTCGGCCGCGGCCTGCATCTGGCCGCTCAGGCGCTTTTGCACCTGGGTCGATTTGCCGGCGAGGAACGCCTTCGCATCCTCGACCAGCTCGGCATAATCGTCCTTGCTGATCCGGTCGACGCACGGCGCCGAGCAGCGCTTGATCTGATAGAGCAGGCAGGGCCGCGCGCGGTTGGAGAAGAAGCTGTCGGTGCACGATCGCAACAGGAACAGTTTCTGGAGCGCGGTGAGCGTTTTCCGGACCGCCCCGGCGCCTGCGAACGGGCCGAAATATTGCCCCTTCGCGCGCCGTGCGCCGCGGTGCAATTGTGCACGCGGGAAATCATGATCTTCGCGCAAGAGGATGAAAGGAAAGCTTTTATCGTCCCGCAGCAGA
>Ga0207678_10004356_pt1 | contig 12713 bp, 11 predicted proteins | sample KBSC63metaG_FD_184319 | JGI IMG/M metagenome (GOLD analysis project Ga0207678, IMG submission 184319) | Corn rhizosphere microbial communities from Kellogg Biological Station, Michigan, USA - KBS C6-3 metaG (SPAdes) (version 2) | ecosystem: Host-associated > Plants > Roots > Rhizosphere > Soil ... | reverse complement strand
GCCCGGTCTCCGAGCACCCCGACGATCGCCGGCGACATCAGCACGACGGCGGTCGCGAGCCCGAGGCGAGGCTCGCGCTTGAACGCGCACCATATCACCAGCACGGCCAGGACGACCAAGAGGAACTGCAGTTGCAGACTGCAGAGCATGGCCGCGAACGCGACGACGTAGCGGTTCGTCTTCGGCCCCACGAGCTCGCGCACGAGGAGCAGAAGGCCGGCATACGCTGCGATCATATAGATGTGACCCGCGACCGTTTCCGTATAGGTCCACGGGTTCAGGACGGCGAGCAGGGCCGCACCGAACGCGACCACGGGATCGTCCGTCCACGCCGCCGCGAGCCGGCATCCGGCGTACGCGCATGCGAGGCCGATCAAGAGCACCTCGACCCCGAACGCCACCCGCGATCCGGTCAACGCCGCGAGGATCCACGTCACCGCGACCTGCAGCTGCGTCGTCGCATGGAGTTGGGGCTGACCGAGGCCCGGGCTGTTCCAACCGCTGAACTGGTCCGCCAGATTGTTCAAGAGATCGCCGCGATCGGCGATCCACGACCAATCGTGACGAACGGAGGGGATTCCCTTCCACACGATGCTGATGGTGAAGATGGCGATGGGCACGAGCAGGATGGCCGCTCGCAACCATACCTCCCGCGCGTTCGGACGAACGCGACGCCAACTCTCCCAAACGCGCATGGCGGTTCGTATCTTCGGACTCCCGCAATGTCCTTCTTAGCGCCCACCATATCCAACGACAGGGGAACCGCAAGCCGCGCAGGTTGATGCGTTCCACACATGGGTACGGAATTGATCATGCCGGCGCACCCTCCCTATGAAGAGCATCTGGACGAACCCGTCATCGGCGTGATCAAGATCACGTTCGATCCGGTCGAGGCGACTGCTCTCATGAAAGAAGCCACGGAGATGCTCGCGATCGAATCGAAGACGCTTCGCGGCTTCACGGCCGCGCAAGTGCTCCTCAGCGTCGACCGCTCGACCATGGTCGTATTGACCGAATGGAGCGATCGCCACGCATGGGCCCAAGCCCGCTACGATCTCGGGGTTGGGAAGTTCATGGAACACGCCCTCTTCAAATCCGCGACGATCGAGTTCGAGCTCTACACCCGGACCGTCGGCATACCGTCCCCGGTCGCATGACGTCGGAACCCGGGCTGCATTCGACGCTCTACCCGGCCGCACCGTACCGCCTCGATCTGACCGCACAAGCCTTGCGCCGCGTCACCAATAACATCGTCGACGTCGTCTCGCCCGACGGGACGTACGTACGCGCGCTCTCGAGCGACGACGGCGTCGACTTCGTCAGTGCGAGACAGACGCAGAGCGAGAGTCTCGACGTTCGCATCACGGGTCCGCACGCGGGTGACCGCGCCGAGACCGTGGTGAGGATGTTGGGAACGGACATCGAGCTCGACCGCTGGTATCGTCGCGCCGAAGCCTTTCCTTGGCTCGCCGCCTTGACGAAAGTACTTCGCGGGATGAAACCCCCTCGGTACCCCGACCTGTGGGAGGCCCTGTGCAACGGCATCGTGTTCCAGCAGCTGAGCATCGCGGCGGCCTCTTCGATCATGCTCCGGCTGGTCGAGCGATTGTCGGAGCCGCTCGAATACGCAGGCGTGCCTCTTCGGGCCTTTCCGGGACCGGGCCGCCTCATGCGGGCGGATGACGACGAGCTCGCAGCCGTCGGGCTGAGCCGCCAGAAAGTGGCCTATCTGCGAAACGCGGCCGACGCGGTGAGGTCTCGCGCGATCGTCGCCGCGCATATCGAGTCGCTTCCGAGCGAGGCGGCATCGACGGAATTGCAAAAGATCGCCGGGGTCGGCCGCTGGAGCGCCGCCAATATCTTGCTGCGCGGCTTCGGGCGCCTCGACGTATTCCCGCTCGGCGATTCGGGAGCGGAGCAGAATATCAAGACACTTTCCGGCGATCCGGGGATCCGCCTCGACGACATCCTCGCAGCTCTCGGCGATATGCGAGGCATGCTGTATTTCCATCTTCTTCTCGGGAAGCTCCGCGGTATACGATTCGAAGAAACGGCGACTCCGAGAACGCAAAAGAAAAGCCCGCCGAAGCGGGCTTGATATGGTAGCGCCAACGAGAATCGAACTCGTCTCTTCGCCGTGAAAGGGCGACGTCCTAACCGATAGACTATGGCGCCTGGAGACCGAACCCTTACGCTACCCGAGGGGTCGGGGTCCTGTCAATGCAAACTGTCGGGCATGCTTACCCCCGCCCGGCTCCTCGATCTGGCGACCGCCGTCCCGCCCTTCGCCCTCGACCAGCCCGACGTCATGCGCCGGGTCGACGCCCAGTTCGGCTCGCGATCGGCGGTGGTCGAGCGGCTGCTCCCGGTCTTCGCCAACACCGGCATCGAGCGACGCTACTCGTGCGTCCCGATCGACTGGTACTACGACGACCACGGCTGGCCCGACCGCAACGCCATCTACCTGTCGTCGGCCGTCGAGCTGCTCGAGAAGGCCACGCTCGAGGTGCTGGCCCGCGCCGGCCATAGTGTCGAGGACGTCGACGCGATCGTCTCCGTCTCGACCACCGGCATCGCCACTCCCAGCCTGGACGCGCTGCTGATGGAACGCCTGCCGTTAAAGCGCACCACGCGACGGCTGCCGATCTTCGGGCTCGGCTGCGCCGGCGGCGTGCTCGGCCTGGCCCGCGCCGCCGCGATGGCGCAGAGCCGGCCCGGCAAGCTCGTGCTCTTCCTGGTCGTCGAGCTATGCGCGCTCTCGTTCCGCAAGGACGATTTCAGCAAGAGCAACATCGTCGCGACCGCGCTCTTCGGCGACGGCGCGGCCGCCGCGCTGCTCTGCACTGAAGGTGACGGTCCGGCGATCGCCGCATCGGGCGAATGCACGTTTCCGCAGACGCTCGACATCATGGGCTGGGATGTCGCCGGCGACGGACTCAAAGCGATCTTCTCGCGCGACATCCCGGGCCTGGTCGAGAGCGAGATGCATCGAGTCGCATCGGACTATCTCGCAGAGTCGAAGCTCACCCTGCCCGACGTCGATACGTTCCTCTCGCATCCGGGCGGCGCGAAGGTGCTCGACGCGCTCGAGCATGCTTTCGGGCTTCCCGACGGCGGGCTGGTCGAATCTCGTTCGGTGCTGCGCGACTATGGCAACATGTCGGCGGCGACGGTGATGTTCGTCCTCGAACGCGCGCTGCACGGCGGATCGCTCGCGGCGCCGTCGTTCCAACGTGCACTGGCGACCTCGATGGGGCCGGGCTTCACCGCGGCGTTCGCGACGCTCGAGCGCACGTGATCGCGATCCTGGTCGTCTGCGGACTGGTCGCGCTACAGCGGCTGATCGAGCTCCGTTATGCGGCGCGCAACACGCGCGCGCTGCTCGCGCGCGGCGCCGTCGAGACGGGCGTGGCCCACTATCCGTTCTTCATCCTGCTGCACGGGTCGTGGCTGCTCTGTACCGCGACGGTCGCGCTCGCGACCCACGCGCGGGCGAACTGGTGGCTGATCGGTCTGTTCGGCATCTTGCAGGCGGCGCGGATCTGGGTGATGGCCACGCTCGGGCCGTACTGGACGACGCGCCTGATCTCGTTGCCCGACGCGCCTTTGGTACGCTCCGGACCGTTCCGATTCGTGCGCCATCCCAACTATTCGATCGTCACAATTGAGATCGCGACCCTTCCACTCGCGTTCGGCGAGTATCCGGTCGCGATCGCGTTCACGGTGCTCAATCTCGCCCTCCTCGCGGTTCGTATCCGCGAGGAGGAGCGAGCGTTAGCGAATCGTCCGTCCGGTTGAAGACCTCGCGGCGAGATCACGGTTGGCGAGCGCCCAGCACGATCGACGCCTGACTCAGCGCCGCTTTGTGCGCCGCTTGATCCGCGGGTGTGGTGAAGCCGGCGACGTCCGCCGCCATCCATTCTTGCGGATAGAGCTCGAAGATCTGCGTGTTGTTGTCGAGTCCGTATTCGAGCGCTTTGCCGAGGTCGATCGGCGACTCGCCGGGTTGCGGCGCGGTCGACGCGACGTCGGTCTGGAACTCGTACGGGACCTGACCGACGTGACGGGTGAGGGCCTGACACCAGTACAGGTTCACGATCTTGGCCTGCGGATTGCACGCGCCCGGGATCGAGGTCGGCAACGCGACGTTGGCGATCCCGAGATTTTCGGTGCCGAATCCGATGCCTTTGTTCGCGGCATCTTGCGCGACGGCGTTCGGGTAGTCGTAGATCGACGGACCGCCGTCGAGGCCGTTGAGCGCTACCAGCAGTTGCTTGTCGGTGAGCTGCTGGCCCATCACGTTGACGACGTTCTTGGCATGCTGCACCCAACCGTCGTAGGTGAAGTCGACCGGCGCCTTCTGCCATTTTCCCAGACAGTCGGCGTGCGCGCCGTCGTCGAAGTGCGCCGGGATCGCCTCGACGCCGAAGCCGATGGCGAAGCGCATATAGCCGACGTGCGGCGCAAGCGTCGAATTGTTGTAACTGTAATGCGCGATGGCATGCCGGATGAATTCGAACCAGTCGGTCTCGAAGGTCGGACTCATATAGTCGGGCGCGGGCGGCTGGTCGTTGCAGAGGACGACCGGAACGCCGTCGCCGCCCGATCCGACCGGATCGGTCACCCATGCCGGCGTGACCGGATTCTCCTTCCCGCGCTCGGGTCCGTCGGAGAAGAGCAGGTTGACGGTCAAACCGGCATCGACGTACGGGGCCGCGATGCCGGTCACCGGATCGTCGATCGAGCTGAAATCGTAGACGCCCTTGGCCGTCTCGAGATCGGACCAGCGAACGACCAAGCTCACTCCGCAGAGCGTCGGATCCTTTCCGATCACGGTCGTCTCGAGCGTCTTCTCGTAGATGCCGCCGTCGACCGTATACGGATTCCACACGTACAAGCCGTGCGGCGCGTTCGGAACCGCGACGTGCGGATCGGGCCCGGTGCACGGCGGCGCTGCGGCCGGCGCGACCGGTGGCGGGGGCGTTGCGAACGCCTGATCGACCGCGATGGTCAGTCGCTGCGCGGGGTTCCCGTTGTCGGTGACGTAGATCGAAGAACATCCGAGCGCCGCGCCCGGAAGCAGTCCGTTGAATGCGACGGATGCGCTCGGTCCGGCGACGCTCTGGGTGTAGACGCCGTTGCCGGCCGTCATTTCGAGGGGACCGACGAACGCGTTCGAGCAGTTGGATTTGAGACCGGTCCGGGTGGCGATCGAGAACGTCGATGCGCCGGTTTCGGCGAGCTTCACCGACTGGGTCGTCTGGCAGGCCGTCGGCGCGCTCGAACCGGCGCAGCCGAATTGCACCGTCCTCGGCGTCGCGCTGAATTTCTGCAGCGCCGGGATCGCGAGCGTCACCTGAACGGCGACGTGATCGCCCGCGCCGTCGGTGATATCGACCGTGCACGATTTGGCGATCGCACCCTGGCCGAACGGCGCGACGTCGAACGTGCCCGCACCGCTTGCGACCGACGCCGGCGTGACCTGGATCCCGCTCGCGCTCGTACACCCGCTCGCGACCGTCGCCGTGGTGGTGCCGCTAAAACCGCTCACGTCCAACGGGACGATCTGATTCGCGATCGTTATCGTCACGCTCGACGGACTGGCGCCCGGTGCGATCGCCACGTGGACGGTCTGTTTCTTCTGCAGGTCGGTCACGAGCGGATTGATCGCATACGTGATCGCCGCCGTCGATTGCGTGCCGTCCGAGCCGGTGACGATCACGCCGCACGTCGCGGGCGGCGTCGCGCCGGTCGCATAGACCAAGAACATCAGCGGAACGCCGGCCTGGTCGATCTGGGGTTGACCGTCGCCAGCGACCGCGATGCTGCCGTTCGCGGTGGCGCAGGTCGCGTCGGCGACCGGCGTATAGGCGATGCCGGGCGTATCGCCGGAGACGGTGATCGAGTCGGCCGGCGCGTCGTCGGTCAACTGCACCGGCGCCGGGCTCAGGTCGAGCGAGCCGCGTTGCGTGCCGGGAATCGTGGGCGTGGCGGGGACGGAGCCACCGCTCGAACACGCCGCAAAGGCGAGGATCGTCAGACCGGAGATGATGGAACGACCGCGCATCGACCGCCTCGTATTTCCGCGCATGAGCGCTTGGTGGGCCCAGTAGGATTCGAACCTACGCGCTACCAGTTATGAGCCGGCTGCTCTACCGCTGAGCTATGGGCCCCGACAAGCACGGAGATTCTTCCAACAAACGCCTGCATGCTCCCGCGCATCGCACGCGGGAACGACTTCTCACGCCGATTTCATCGTCGCTATCGAAGCGCTTCGAACGCGTCGGCGCCCGGGTACCGGGCGTGGTCGCCGAGTTGTTCTTCGATCGCCATCAGGCGGTTGTACTTGGCGACCCGGTCGCTGCGCGAGAGCGAGCCGGTCTTGATCTGGCCGGCTCCGGTCGCGACCGCGATGTCCGCGATGGTGGTGTCCTCGGTCTCGCCCGAGCGATGCGAGATGACCGAGGTGTAGCCGGCCTTGTGGGCCATCTCCACCGCGTCGAGCGTCTCGGTCAGCGTCCCGATCTGATTGACCTTGATCAAGATCGAGTTGGCGGTGTTCTCGCGGATGCCGCGCTCGAGGAACTTCACGTTGGTGACGAACAGATCGTCGCCGACGAGTTGGATCTTCTTGCCGAGCGACTCGGTGAGTTCGTGCCAGCCGGCCCAATCGTCTTCGGCCAGGCCGTCCTCGATCGAGACGATCGGATACGTCGCGCACAGCTTTCCGTAGAGCGCGACCATCTCGTCGGACGTCAGGCCGGCGCGCGGATCGCGGGCGAAGTACTTGCCGTCGCGATAGAACTCGCTAGCGGCCGGGTCGAGCGCGATCGCGATATCTCCGCCGGCTTTGTAGCCGGCCTTCTCGATCGCGCTCACGAGCAGATCCAGCGCTTCCTCGATGCTGTCGAGCGACGGAGCATAGCCGCCTTCGTCGCCGACCTGCGTCGCCAACCTCTTGTGGTGCAACAACGCACCGAGCGCGTGGAAGACCTCGGCGCCGTAGCGCACCGCTTCGCGGATGCTCGACGCGCCGACCGGCACGATCATCAGCTCTTGGAACTGGAGCGCGCCGAAGGCGTGCTTGCCGCCGTTGATGACGTTCATCATCGGCACCGGCAGCGTCGCCGCGGTCGGACCGCCGAGATAACGATAGAGCGGGATGCCGAGGCTGCTCGCCGCCGCGCGCGCGACCGCGAGCGAGATGCCCAGGATCGCGTTCGCGCCGACGTGGCCTTTGTTGGCGGTCCCGTCGATCTCGATCAGCATCGCGTCGATGGCGCGCTGATCGGTCACGTCGAATCCGGTGACGGCCGGTCCGAGCAGGTCGTTGACGGCCTTGACCGCCTTGAGAACGCCTTTGCCGTTGTAGCGTTTCGGATCGCCGTCGCGCAGCTCGCACGCCTCGTTCGCGCCGGTCGACGCGCCCGAAGGCACCATCGCCTCTTCGACGACGCCGAAACTGGTGGCGACCTCCACCGCGACGGTCGGATTGCCGCGCGAATCGAGGATCTCGCGCGCGTGCACGCCTTCGACGATCGGGCGGCCGTTGCCGCGAAACGCATCCAACGACATCGTGCCTACTTCTCGATGATCCAGCGTTCGAGATCGTGCTTGCGCGTGACGAAGTCCTTCGCGTCGAAGAAGATCGCCAGTTCGCGCTCGGCACTGGCCGGGCTGTCGCTGCCGTGCACCATGTTGCGGCCGATCGATTGGGCGAAGTCGCCGCGGATCGTGCCGACGTCGGCCTTGAGCGGATTGGTGGCGCCCATCAGCTGGCGGCAGCCTTCGATGGCGCTCTCGCCCTCGACGGCGAGCGCGACCAGCGGGCCCGAGGTGATGAACTCGACCAAGCCGGCGAAGAACGGCTTGCCGTCGTGCTCCGCGTAGTGCTTGCGAGCCTTCTCGCCGTCGAGTTGCATGAGTTTCATCGCGACGATCAGGTAGCCGCGCCGTTCGAAGCGCGAGATGATCTCGCCGGAGAGATTGCGCGAAACCGCGTCGGGTTTGCAGAGGATGAGCGTACGTTCGATAGCCATAGTGCGCCCGTTTTACGGCCCCCCGCCGCGCGGAACCTTGAAGGCTATCCTGTCGCCGAGCCGCGAACGCGCCCGGAATGCCCGATCCGCACGATCCGCTTCCCATCGACGCCATCCGGGCCGCGCTGGTCGGCACGCCCTTCGCGACCGTCCGCTACCTCGCGCAGACCGGCAGTACCAACGAAGATGCCGCCGCGCTGCTGGGGATGCCGGAGCACGCCGGCCTCACGATCCTGGCCGGCCACCAGACTCGCGGCTCCGGCCGCAAGGGGCGGACCTGGATCGCCCCGCCCGGCTCGAGCCTGCTCTTCACCACGATCCTCCCCGAACCGGTCCCCGCAAGCGAGATCTGGACGGTCCCGTTCTGGACCGCCCTGGCCGTCCGAGCCGGACTCCAGCGTCATGGTATCGCGACCGATCTGCACTGGCCGAACGACCTGCTGGTCGGGCCGCGCAAGATCGCCGGCATTCTGTGCACGTCGCGCGTCGTCGGCGCGCACGCATACGTCGCGTGCGGCATCGGCATCAACGTCACGCGTTCGCCCGATGCCGATGCGGAGATCGCGCCGCCGCCCGCGTTCTGCGACGATCTCGCGCCGGTCGCCGGGCACGAGTTGCTGGTGACGATCCTCACGCAGTTCGCCTCGACGGTCGCCGGGCTCGACGCACCCCAGCGCATCGCGCGTATGTGGGAGGCCGCAGCCGGCCTACCGGGCAAACGCTATCGCCTTCTGAAAGACGGCGAAGCAGAACCGTTCGAGGCGAGCGCGATCGCGCTTGCGACCGGCGGAGGCTTGGTCGTCGAGCGCGACGGGTCGCGCGAGGCGGTCGCGCTCGCCGACGCTCGAGCGCTGCGCTAGCCGGCCCTACGGGTGGTCGAACTGCGCGGCCGTGATGTACGTCGGAAACGTCATCGCTTCGACGGTGTAGCGCCACGTCCCGCGATGCATCGCGAACCCGAACGCGCGCAGCGTCCCGTCGATCAGGCCGCCGGTCTGCATCCAGTACCCGCCGACGTCGGCGAAATGCTCCTCGACATCACCGCTGAAACCGACGCCCGATGGGACGTGGTAGCGCATCGTGCAGAAATGCATCGACGTCAGGTCCACGATCACGTCGCTCAACTGATGCTGCGCGTCGCGTTTACGCGACCACAGATGCAGCGCGTGACCGGCGTCGCCGTTCGCGCAGACCGCCGGGCCCCGATCGTCCACGCCGTAGATCCCTTCGCCCATCACGCTCTCGATCGCGATCGTCTTGAACTCCGGCGTCGGCCCGGCGTCGGGCGTCGCCTCGGCCAGCGGCGCAGTCCGGTTCTGATAGTCGAGCATCCCGTCGCGCAGCGCGCGGAGCGAACCGTACCACGTCGGATCGAAGAAGGCCCGGTCGGAGAACCACCTCTTGCCGTTCTCGTCGCGGATGGAACTGGCGTAGTCGCGGGTCCGGTGTTCGATGTGCCAGGCGTTCGGAGCGATACCGTCCTGGATGTACAGCCAGACCTCGTGGTCGATGCTGCCGAGCCGGACGGTAAGGCCGTCGCTCCCGCTCTGCAGCGTATAGTCGACGTAGGCCGGCTGCGGCACGTCGCGCATGCTCGCGACGGCCTCGCGATAGAACTCAAGCGCCGTCGGCGGCGCGTCGGCACGCGCCGCAACACCGCACGCCGACAGCGCGCAGGCGACGAGCGCCGCGAGGCGGGACGCTATTTCGCGACGCCGCCCAACGCCACGCCGGCCGCGCCGAGCGCGCCGACCGCCTGGCTCTCGAGCCCGCCGTCCACCGACAGGCAGAGATTGGCGTTCGACGTGACGTGCGCCGGTTTGGGGATCATCTTGGCGGCGACGCCGGCATCTTTGAGCGCCTTGGTGGCGATCATCGTGTCGGCGTTGCTACCGAAGTACAGAATGACGTCGGCCATCTGCGGTCAGTTCGCCTCACCCGTGACGAGTTTGTCGAGCGCGCCCGCGACGTCGTTCAACTCGTGCACGCGCGCGACGGCCTGCGTCATGCGCGAACTCATCTCTTGCGAGAGCGTGTCGATCACGAACATGTCGCCGGTCAGCTCTTCGTTGAGCGACTTCAACTGCGCGACCTTGCCGGTCGGATCGCCGGCCTTGGCCATGTCGTCGATGAGCGCGCCGCTCTTCTCGACGGCGCTCTTGGTCGCGGCGACGTGATCGCCCGAGACCTCGCTGCCGACGATCGCGACGCCCAGCTCCTTGGCCGCGTCGCTGACCTGCTTGGAGCGCTGGCCGATGGTGTTGGAGATGCGCTGGACGACCGGCACCGCCAAGGCGAGCGCGATGATCGCGGCGAGCAGACCCCAGAGCGCGAGCGACTCGGTGGTGTGGTTGATGATGTCGTTGATGGCCGCCATCGGCGTACCGTACCAGCGCGCGCCGACCGCCTTGTTCTGGTCGTTGAGGATCGGGTCGACGTGGACCAGGTACTCGGTGCCGCCGACCGTCTCGGCGCCGTCGAACGGCGTGCCGCTCGCGACGCTCGCCGCCTCGGGCAGCGCCTGATCGACGATGCGCGTGCCGTCCGGCGCGAGGATGGTCGACGCGACGATCGCGTCGCCCTCGAGCAGGGCGGACGAACCGCCGAGCGCGTGCGTGCTCTGGTCGACGATGTCGTAGTAGTGGTTCATCAGGACGCCGCCGTAGATCGCACCGATGGTCCGTTCGTTGGCGTCGCTCATCGGCGCGGCCGAGACCAGCGCGAGCCCTTGGTTCAGGTGCGAGACGACCTTGCCGTTCGCATCTTTGATGTCGGCGGTCGCTTGCGGCGCGAGCCCTTCGCCGGCGAGATCGGCAGGCGACAAGACGCCGGCGGTACTGACGGTCTCGCCGGTCAGCGCGCGCGTGACGTACGGATTGGTCGCGAGCGATCCGCCGTTCGGACCGTTGGCGCGGGCGACCACCCGTCCGTTCGCGTCGACGATCGTCAGGAACGAGAGTCCCGACGTCCGCGCGACGTTGGAGAGCTGGTCCGTCAGGCCCTTGGTGTTGCGCGAGACGAGCGCCTTGCGCAACGCGTCGGCGACGGCGTCCTGAGCGACCAAGAGACGGATCTGATCCTTGCGCGAATCCCAATAACCGCCGAAGGCGCTGGCGCCGTTGGTGACTTGGGCCTGCCCTTGCGAGCGCAGGTCGCGTTGGAGCGTGAACCGCGCCGCCACGATGCTGATGACGAAACAGAGCAGGATCGCGCCGACGATCGTGCCCAATAGGCGGACGCGCAAGCTCATCTTCATACGGTTACTTCCTCCGTGCCGTGGTCGCTGACTTTGAACTGTCCGAGACGCTCGTCGATCCGGTTCGCGAATCCGTTCATCTGTTCGACGGAACCGAGGATCCGTTGGGCGGCGTCGGTGACCTCTTTGTTGACGTAGGTGAGCACTTCGACCGACGAAGCGTTCTGCTGCGAGATCGAAGCGATCTCGGAGAAGGCCTTGTCGACCTGATCGGAGTGGGAGTTCATCATCTGGGTCGCCTGCAGGTTCAGGCCGACGGACTTGGTGATCTCTTCGATGGAGCGGATGACCTGGTACGAGTTGGCGCTCATCTGGCGCGTCACGGTCGAGATCTCGACGATCTGCGAGTTCGCGCTGAGCACCGCCGTGACGATCTCTTGCAGCGCGCCCGATGCCGAGGTCGTGCTGTTGACGCTCTCCTCGACCTTCGCGGTCAGGTTCTCCATCGCGGAGACGACTTCGCCGATGACCGACTGGGTGGTCGAGATGTGCGACGCGATCTCGCGAGTGGCTTGGACGCTGCCGTCGGCCAGTTTGCGGATCTCGCTCGCGACGACCGCGAAGCCGCGACCGTGTTCGCCGGCGCGGGCCGCTTCGATGGCGGCGTTGAGCGCGAGCAGGTTGGTCTGTTCGGCGATGCGGTCGATGACCTTGACGATGTCGCCGATCTGCTCGGAGTTGCTGCCGAGCTGGCGGATGTCCTCGGCGAGCGCGTCGATGGTGGTGCGGATGGTCGACATGCCGTCGACGATCGTGCCGATCGCGCTGCCGCCGCGTTGCGCCGTCTGCGACGTCTCGGTCGAGATGGACGAGAGCGAGTCGACCTGCGCGGTGACCTGTTCGATGGAGCTGGCCATGTTCGAGACGGCGAGCGCCGTCTCGTCGAGGCTGCGGGTCTGCTCTTCGGCCGATGCCGCGACGGTGGAGATCGCCTCGGTGAGCGCCTTGACCTTGTTCGTCGCGGTCTCGACGATGTTGGACTGCTCCTTGATGCCTTCGTCGAGCTGGCCTTGTGCGACCGCGGCGCCTTCGATCACCGCGAGCGCGGTCGACGCGGTCGATTGCAGATCGCTACCGGCGGTGCCGAGCTGTCCGGCGTTGTCGTGCAGCTGCGCGAGGAACTCGCGCATCCCGAAGATCAGTTTGTTGAGCGCGATCGCGAGCTCTTGCAGGCTCGCGTCCGGGACCGCGATGTTCTTGGTGAAGTCGCCTTGCGAGACTTCGCGCACGCCCGAGGCGAGCGAGGCGATGCCGGCGCTGCCCGAGCCGAGCGCGAGCCGTTCGATGCCGTCGTCGTCGCGTTCGCGCAGATCTTCGGCGCGTTCGCCCGCGTAGGGCGACGCGACCGCGAAGGACGCGAGCAGGACGAGGATCACGGCCAGGGCGGGGGATTGATGGCTCGCCTGCCGGCCGACGTA
>Ga0207678_10004354_pt1 | contig 12714 bp, 11 predicted proteins | sample KBSC63metaG_FD_184319 | JGI IMG/M metagenome (GOLD analysis project Ga0207678, IMG submission 184319) | Corn rhizosphere microbial communities from Kellogg Biological Station, Michigan, USA - KBS C6-3 metaG (SPAdes) (version 2) | ecosystem: Host-associated > Plants > Roots > Rhizosphere > Soil ... | reverse complement strand
CACGCCGACGACCAATACCTTCCAATGGACGTGGATCAGCTTCTGCTTCACCTTCTTCGCGATGGGGTTCGTGCTGTGGCTCTACCGGGCCTATCTCGACCATCCCGATGACCAGCCCATGGAACGGGGCCTGGCAACCTACCGGGCGCTGACTCCAAGCCAGGTCAAGACCGGAAAATATTTCATCGTCGTCGCGCTGGTCTTCCTCGCCTCGCAGGGCGCGGGCGCGATCATGGCCCACTCTTATTACGAGCGGGAGACGTTTTACGGAATCCAGCTGAACTACATTCTGCCGTTCAATTTCCTGCGCAGCTTCCACCTCCAGGCGCCGATCATCTGGATCGGGCTCGGGTGGATCGCGAGCGGGCTGTTCCTTGCGCCCGCAATCGCGGGAGGGCGCGAGGCGAAGGGGCAGGGGCTGCTCGTCGATATCCTGTTCTGGGTGTCGCTGTTCGTCGTCGCCGCAGCGCTCGCCGGCAATTACCTGGGCATCCAGGGCGTGATCGACAAAGGCTGGTTCTGGTTCGGCAACCAGGGGCTCTCCTACATTCAGCTCGGCCGATTCTGGCAGATCTGCTTCTTCGCCGCGCTTCTGAGCTGGAGCATCCTGATGTTCCGGGCGCTGTGGCCAACCAAGGACACGCTGGTGGAGGCGACCAAGCAGTTCTGGAGCGGGCGAATCCGCCTGGAGCACCTGATCTGGGCGGCGACGATCAATGTCGCGGTGCTCTACATCTTCGGCATGATTCCGCTGACCGGGATCGAAAAGAGCTTCACCATTACCGATTTCTGGCGGTGGTGGGTGGTGCACCTGTGGGTCGAGCAGTCATTCGAGTTCTTCGCCGTCGCGATGAGCGCGTACCTGCTCATGTCGCTGGGCCTCGTGTCGCGCAAGCTCGCCGAGCGTTCGGTCTATCTCGAGCTGATCCTCATCTTCCTCGGCGGCGTGCTGGGGACCGGCCACCACCTCTACTGGGGCGGCGGGCCGAGCATGTGGGTCCCGCTCGGCACGATGTTCTCGTTCATCGAGGTGCTTCCGCTGGTCCTTCTGATCCTCGAAGCGATCTCGCAGCATCGGCTGATCAAGGGCGCTGGGGCGTCCTTCGATTACGGGCTGCCCTATCTCTACATCCTCGGTTCCGCCTTCTGGAACTTCGTCGGCGCCGGAGTTTTCGGCGGCGGAACGCTCAACGCGCCGCTGGTCAATTACTATGAGCACGGCACCTTCCTGACTCTCAACCATGCGCATACGTCGCTGTTCGGCGCCTTCGGTTTGCTCGCGCTGGGCCTCATTTACTTCTGCCTGCGCTACCGGGCCGGGCCCAACGCCGTCTTCAACGAGCGGCTCGGACGGATCGCCTTCTGGTGCTACAATATCGGGCTTCTGATGTGGGTTTTCCTCCACTTCTTCCCGATCGGCTGGCCGCAGCTCAACGCCGTTTACGAACATGGGCTGGCGTGGGCGCGGAGCCAGGCCTTCTACGACCAGACCTTGTTCTGGCAGTGGATGCGCCTGCCGGGCGACGTTGTCTTCTCGTTCGGCGCGATCCTGATGTGCTGGGACTTCCTGGTGAAGCTGCGCCAGCCGCGTGGCGATGTCGGAGAGCCGCTGGGCCGTGTGGCGGCCGTGCCGGCGGAATGACCCGCACCTTCCGGGCCGCCTGACAAGGGCGGCCCGGGATGCTCACCGGCTAAGGAACATTGCGTATCGGCGCGAACCCTCCTTCAGCGCTATTGCGATGCATTCGCAACTAAGGAGGAAGAGATGCGCTGGCTTCGAAATACCGGCGGGATTGACGGCCTCGACGTTGCAGCGGTTTGGCCATCGTCCCCTTCGATCGGGGCGTTGCCGCTTCCGCAAATGGATGGTCCGCCCGCACACCGCTTGGGGCGGAGCGATGAGGAGGACGGCTGATGGAATATGGTGAAGCCATCAGCTCGCGAGCAGCCGACAAGGCACTGGAAATCGCTCGCGACAAGCTCGGGCGTGGACGGCGCGATCTGCGGCAGGCCGCAGCCGAAGCCGTTGCCGAGGCCTATTGCTGCTGTGTCGTCGAAGGCGAAGACGCGGCGGAAGGGCAATTCTCACCGATCCACGCGCACCTGATCGATCAACTCCAGCGTCGGTTGGGTGAATGCATTTCTGTCAGGGAGGAAAACTGATGGCGCTTCATCATGTCGCTTCGGGCGAAACCTATCGCCTCGCATCCGTGGAGGATCCGGGGGCGAAGACCGCCGCGCTCGTCAAAACCGATGGTTTCGAGGTCGCCCAGCTTGTGCTTCGCCAAGGCGACGTCATCGCCGCGCACGCTGTCCCGGGATACGCCACCGTTCATTGCTTGGAGGGTAGCGTAACGCTGGACACAGCCGAGCCGGTAACGCTGTCGGCGGGAGACTGGATTTATCTTGACCGCGGAGAAGCACACTCCGTCACCGCGAACCAGGACAGTTCGCTGCTGGTGACAATCCTGTTCGGCTGATCCCGGCGGCCTGACCTCAAGCGAAATTGAAGCTGATGCTCGACCGTTCTCCGCGGCCGTTACCGGGCAGAACTTCGTGCCTCAGCCAGCTTTCCCACAGCAGCAGAAGGCCGGCGTGCGGCTGGACCGTGACGAACGTGTTCTCGCGGGCCGGCGCCGCCATCATCAACGGCAGGCGCGGATCCTCGAAGCGGATCGCGCCGGAGCCGGGCGGGACTTCGACGTAGAGTGTTCCCGACAAGATGCTGCGCGGGTGAATGTGGCCGCTGTGGTGCCCGACGCCTTTCAGCAGGTTGACCCACAGGCTGTCGAGCTTCGGCTTCACGGCCCAGCCAAGTTCCTTAGCGAACGCGCGGGCGTTGCGGGTGAGCAGTTTCGCGAGGTCGGCAAAGGCCGGATCGCGCTTCGGAAGATCGTTCAGCGACGCGTAGCTGGTGTAGCCAGCATAAGCGTGCTGCTTGCTCCAGCGCTGACCCGCGAGGTCGTCAGTGGCCAGCGAGCGGATCGAATGCGCAAGCTCGGGCAGCAACTCGCCATCGATCTCGGTCTCGTAAAGCAATGTCGGGAACAACGGGCGCGTCGGCATCGAGCGGGTCTGCGGCTTCGACGAACGGCACGCAACCCCCGTGGACAGGTCCGGGAGCGCTGATTAGCCTTCCGCCACCTGCCGGGGAGGTAAGTCCATGCGCCGTCGCTTGCTGAGTTCGTCCGTTTCGCTTGCCCTTGCGATGGTCCTTGCGGTTCCTGCCACTGCCGCCGCGCCAACGACCGCCGCAAGCGCCCAATCGGAGAGGCTGCTTCTCAAGGTCGATGCCGATCCCGTCAGCGGCAAGATCGTCGCGACGTTCCCCAAGCCCGACGCGGAGGGGATTTCGGCGCGCTACATCTACCTGACGCAGCTGGAGACGGGGCTCGGCTCGGCGCCGATCGGCCTCGATCGCGCGACTGCGAACGAAAGCCGGATCCTCGTCTTCCGAAGGCTCGGCAAGAAAGTCGCCGCGGAGGTGGAGAACAGCAAGTTCACCGCCAGCGGGACCGAGGACGAGAAGCGCGCTGCACGCAACAGTTTCGCGACGTCCACGCTTTGGCTCGGCGACGTTATCAAGACGAACCCCGACGGGTCATACACGGTCGATCTCTCTGGCTTTCTCGCGCGCGACGACCTCGACGTGGTGGCCGCGATCAAGCGCGGCGGCGGCGGCGACTTCAAGTTCGTGCCCGAGCTGAGCGCCGCCGACCCGAATTTCGTGAAGATATTCCCCAGGAATGCCGAGTTCGCCTCGCGCATCACCTTCCGCTCGGACGATCCCAAGACGGAAGTCTCGAATATCGTCAGCGGTAACACCTTGAGCCTGGTCCTTCGCCATTCGCTGATCGCCCTTCCGGAGCCCGGCTACATCCCGCGCACCGACCCGTTCGGCTACAGTCTCGGGCGCGAGCAGGTCGATTATTCCGCACCGCTCGGAAAGCCGGTGGTTGTGGACCTGGCGCGGCGTTTCCGGCTGGAGAAGGTCGACCCGGCCTCAGCGAGTTCGCCGGTCAAGAAGCCGATCGTCTTCTACATCGACCGCGCGGCGCCCGATCCGGTGCGGACGGCTCTGGTCGAGGGTGTGAGCTGGTGGAAGGCAGCGTTCGACGCGGCGGGCTATCAGAACGCCTTCCAGGTCGCGGTGCTTCCCGAAGGGGCCGACCCTCTCGATGTCCGTTACAATGTCGTGAACTGGGTCGACCGCGCGACTCGCGGCTGGTCCTATGGCCAGCCGATCGACGATCCGCGGACCGGTGAAATCATCAAGGGTTCGGTACTGCTGGGCTCGCTCAGGGTCCGGCAGGACATGACAATCTTCCAGGCGCTCGTCGGAGCCGGCCTGACCGGTACCGGCGACGTCAACGATCCGATCGCCGCGGCGCTTGCCCGGATCCGCCAGCTCGGCGCGCACGAGGTCGGCCACGCGATCGGCCTCGCGCACAATTTCGCCGCGAGCACGCAGGGCCGCTATTCGGTGATGGATTATCCCGCGCCCCGCATCGAGCTGGAGAACGGCGTTCCGTCGCTGAAGGATGCCTATGGAATTGGCGTCGGGCCGTGGGACCGATTCATGGTCAAATGGCTCTATTCGCCCACCGACGCCACGGCCCGGCCGATCCTTGCCGAGGCGCGCTTGGAAGGGCTCCGCTTCGTTGCCGATAACGATGCCCGGCCGGTCGGGGCAGGGCATCCGGAAGGTTCCCTGTGGGACGACAGCGCCGATCCCGTTGCCGAGCTTCGGCGGATGATGGACGTGCGCCGGGTCGCCATTGAGCGGTTCGGGACCGCGGCGATCCCTGCCGGGGAGTCGCTGTCTGACCTTCGGCGGGCATTCGTGCCGATCTGGCTGATCGACCGCTACCAGATTGAAGCCGCCGCGAAGTCGCTGGGCGGGGTCAATTTCCCTTATGCGGTGAACGGCGAGCAAGCGGTCGCGCAGACGGTTCCTGGCGGCACGCAATGGGCGGCGCTTTATGCGCTGCTCGACACGCTTTCTCCGGCCCAGCTGACGGTCCCGGCGCGCCTGCAACCCTTGCTGTCGAGCGGCTTCGGGGGCGGGCCCGACCGGCAGACCGAAATCGAGATCATCCCCACCGCGGGCGGACCGGTGTTCGATCCGCTGAAGGCGACCGAAGTCGGGGCGATGCAGACCCTGAATTCGCTGCTTGCGCCGGAGCGGCTGAACCGGCTCGAGCTGCAGCATGCGGCTGACACGTCGGTCCCAGCGGCGGGACAGCTGTTCGACCTGCTTCTCGACCGCAGCCTTGCAGGGGCGGGCAACGAGGTCGGTCGCCGCATCGCGACGACGGCGATCCTCGCCCTCGCCCGGGTGCAGCGCAATCCCGCGCTGTCGCCGACGGTCCAGCTTCAGCTTTCGGGGCGAATGGACCGGCTGGCGGAACGGCTGGCACGCTGGCGCGGCGATGACCAGCAGCAGGATTGGGCACGCGGCCTCGCGTCCCTGCTGCGCGACCGCGAAGCGCTGGACAAGGTCACGGCCGACCCTAGGCGGCTCCCCGACGTACCTCCTGGAATGCCCATCGGCGACGGCGACTGAACGCGCATCTGTTCTTTACCATCAAGGACTTGTAAGCTTTCCAGCGAACTGGGGAGCGCCCGCTTATGTCGGACGTGTTCGTGTCCTACGCCCGCTCGTCCGAAGAGCAGGCGAGGCAAGTCGAGAACGCGCTGCGCGATGCCGGTTACGGCGTCTGGCGTGATGCGGAGCTTCCCGCCCATCGCAGCTATGCCGAAGTCATCGAGGAACGGCTGAGGGCGGCGAAGGCGGTCGTCGTCCTGTGGTCCGAGGAAGCGGCGAAATCGCATTGGGTCCGCGCCGAAGCCGACAGCGCGCGGGAGAGCGGAACGCTCGCACAGGCAAGCGTCGACGGCATCGTTCCGCCGATGCCCTTCAACCAGATCCAGTGCGCGGCCCTTAAAGGCTGGGCAGGGGAGAGCGATCACGCGGGGTGGCAAAAGCTGCTCGCCAGCGTTGCCGACCTTCTTGAAGACGAGCGCGAGCTTGTCCGTCCCGCAAAGCCGCAGGCCAAGGCGACCTCGATCTGCGTGCTGCCGTTCCAGAACATGAGCGGCGACGCCGAGCAGGAATATTTCAGCGACGGAATCAGCGAGGACATCACCACCGATCTGTCCAAGGTCTCGGCGCTGGAGGTGACTGCGCGCAACACCGCTTTCACGTTCAAGGGCCGGTCGGTCGACGTGTGCGACGTTGCCCGGAAGTTGGGCGTCACGCATGTCCTTGAAGGGAGCGTGCGCAAGGCGGGGAACCGGCTGCGGATCACCGCGCAGCTGATCAATGGCGAGACAGGAGGCCACGTCTGGGCAGACCGCTACGACCGCGACCTCGACGACATCTTCGCGATCCAGGACGAGATCAGCCAGTCGATCGTCGCCGCGCTGAAGGTGAAGCTTCTTCCTGAAGAGAAGAAGGCGATCGAGCAGCGCGGAACGACGAACGTCGAAGCTTACAAGCTCTATCTGCTGGCCCGCCAATACTGGATCACGGGAAACCACGGCGACCCCCGGCGCGAGGAGCGCGTGATGCGGATCTGCAGTCGCGCCGTGCAGATCGACCCTTATTATGCGCAGGCCTGGGCTCTGCTGGCGATCGCGCAGTCGAACCTTCGCTATGACTGCGGGCGCGAAGTGGACGACGGATTTGTCGCTGCCCACACGGCACTATCGATCGATCCTACGGTCGCCGAGGCGCATTGTGCGATCGTCAGGCGGCACGAGGAGCAAGGGCGTCACTCCGAAGCCGACGCTGAAATGGAAAAGGCGCTGCGGCTGGCGCCGGATTCCTGGGAGGTGAATAAGGAGGCGGCCCACCTCCGGCGGCTTCGCGGCGATATCGCCGGCGCAAAAAGGCACCTCGAAAAGGCCGTCGAGGTCATGGACAGCGACTTTCAGGCCTGGTCCACGCTGGTGAGTTATTATCAGTCCGAGGGTGCTCTCGACAAAGTGCATGGGGTCGCCGGGAAGATGGTAAGCGAGGCCGAAAGAGCGCTCCAGCAGGACCCTAGCAACGGTGCCGCTCTTGGAGTGATCGCCGGCGGCTATGCAATTCTGGGCGAGAAGGACCGCGCACGCGAATGGATCGACCGGGCAATGCTCATCGATCCTGACAACGCCCGGATGAAGTACAATTTTGCCTGTGTTCTGGCGACTTACGTCGGCGAGAAGGAGGAGGCCATTCGGCTTCTCGACATGACCCTGGCGCTGTCGAGCGAGACCATATTCAAGGTTGCCGTGACGGACCCCGACTTCGACCCCCTGCGAGACGATCCTCGCTTCAAGAAAATCATCGCTCGCGAGCGGAAGAGGCACGGCCTCAAGGAGCCGATTGCAATAGAGGTCGCTACTCCGACTGCTGCATCCTGAGCGCGACTTCGCTCATGAAGCGGGCGTCGTCGCCGTCGGCGAGCCAGCTCGCCTCGTCGGCGATCGCGGCGAGGAGGTCGGCAAGCGGCTCCATCTCCGACTTTGCATAATTGCCGAGCACGTGCGGCGTGACCTTGTGCTTCTGTCCGGGCCCGGGGTGGCCAATGCCGATGCGGACGCGGCGGAATTCGGGGCCGAGATGGGCGTCGATCGAGCGAAGGCCGTTGTGCCCGGCCAGGCCGCCGCCGACGCGGACCTTCACCTTCATCGGCGCGAGGTCGAGCTCGTCGTGGAACACGGTGAGGGCAGCGACGTCGAGCTTGTAGAAGCGGAGCGCCTGGCTGACCGCGTCGCCACTGTCGTTCATGAATGTCTGTGGTTTCAGAAGGAGCAGCTTGTGCCGGCCGATCCGCCCCTCCGACACGAGACTGCGGAATTTCTTCGTCCAGGGCCCGAAGCCGTTCAGTTCGGCAATGGCATCGACGGCCATGAAGCCGACATTGTGGCGATGAAGCGAATATTGCGCTCCCGGATTGCCGAGCCCCGCCCAGATCTGCATCGCATGTCCCTAGCCGAGACCGCGCAAAAAGAAACCGCCCGCCCTTTCGGGCGCGCGGCTCCTTGTTCGTACAGGAAGGGGCGGCTTACTCGGCCGTTCCCTGTTCCTTGTCCTCCTCCAGGCCTTCGCCCTCCTGCTCGATTGCGGGAACTTCGTCGGCTGCAGGCGCGGCGGTTTCCTCTTCCTCGGCCTTCATCGCCGACGGAGCGACGACCGTGGCGACGGTGAAGTCGCGGTCCTCGATCGTCGGCTTCGCACCCTCGGGAAGATCGACGTGGCTGATGTGCACCGCGTCGCCGATTTCGAGCCCGGCAAGCGAAATGACGATCTCGGCCGGGATCTTCGCGGCGTCGCAGACGAGCTCGAGCTCGTGACGGACGACGTTGAGAACGCCGCCGCGCTTGAGGCCCGGGGCTTCCTCTTCATTGACGAAACGCACCGGGATGTTGACCGTGACCTGCGCATTTGCGCCGATACGCACGAAATCGACATGGATCGGACGGCTGGTCACGGGATGGAACTGCACGTCCTTGGGAAGGGTGCGGTTCGGCTTTCCAGCGACCTCGACCATGATGACCGAGTTCATGAAGTGGCCGGTCGAGAGCATCTTCGTGAGAAGCTTCTCTTCGACGTGAACCGAAAGCGGTTCCTTCTTTTCGCCGTAGATCACGGCAGGCACCCGTCCGTCGCGGCGCAATGCACGGGAGGCTCCCTTGCCAGCCCGTTCGCGCGCTTCAGCGGGCAGCGTCAGCTGATCGCTCATTCGCTTGTCTCCAACTAGATTTGCCCCGCCACGCCTCCAGGGATGACCATGGCCAGGGAAGGGGGCGCACTAGTGCAGCAGAGCGAAAAACGCAACTCTCGTGCTCCTGCGAAGCCGATAGCCCGGTCCGGCAGGGAATCTGCATTCCCGCTTTCGACGGGAGACTAATTGATGCGAGCCGATTTCACCCCGATTGCCGCGAGTTGGTTCTGGACGCTGTCGGGGCCGCTGAGGTGGCCGGCGCCGACCGCGACGAACACCGTTCCAGGCGTTTTGAGACGATTGGCGATCCAGCCGGCCCAGCGGGCGTTTCGCTCCACGAACATCGCCTTGTAGGTCGCCGGCGACTGCGCACGCATCTGCATCAGCATCGGCGCGAAGCTGTCGAGATCGCCGCGGTTCCACGCCATTTCCAATTGCCTCAGCATCTGGGCGAGCGCCTGCATCGATGCCTGGTCCGGAACCTGCGCCTTGGGCGCGTCGGGGAGCGAAGCGAACATGTTCAGCTGGAACTGGAAGCTTTCCAGTCCGCCGACCGGCTTGCCGGATTCCTCCGCTGCTTCGCGAAGCACTGCGTCCGCACCGAGGCTGGTCGACATTCCCTCTCGATGGCCGGCGTTCATCACGGTGCGGCTCGATGCGAGGAGCGAGGAGGCGGACGGAGCGAGAGTCACCGCCGGACCCCTCTGGGGAAGGACACGGCTGGCGGTGGCGGGCGCAGGCGCGGGCAGCGTCCCAGGCTCCGGCACCAGCGTTTCGAGCATCAGCTCGCTGGATGCGGAGAAGGCCGTTTTGACCGCCTGGTCGAACCAGTTCGATTTGCCGTCCAGTGCGTGGAAGGTTCCGAACAAATAGATGATTGTGTCGTTGTCGTTGATCACCCACAGGGCGGGATGCTCGGCGACGGCGGGCCTCGCGGCGACTGGCTTGGCCGCCGCTATCGCGCCAGGGTGCAGCGGCGCCGCGGCGATCGATGCTCCGATAAGTATGGGGAGAATACCCATCGCGTCCCTCCGATCCCATTCGGGCGAGACGCCTCCGGCAGGCATGATCCCGGTGACCCCATTCACGGCGCAAACGCCGCGGGCGCGGATCACCGCACCATCCAACCGGTAGTTCGTGGCCCCCGCCCGATACCGCAGGCAGCATGGTCACCTAGCGATTAAGAAATGTCTAGCAAAAACAAACAGAAGTGAATTTTTCTCGTCGAACCGCGAAGTTTTGGCGATGGGCGGGAATTATTGGATGCGCCTGACGCGATAACCGTCGCGCTCCAGCTTCGATTGCACCGAATCCGAGCCGGCGAGGTGGCCCGCGCCGACGGCGAGGAACACGACTCCCGGCTGCGCCATCCGCTGTTCGATCCAGCGAGTCCAGTTGGCGTTGCGGCGGTCGAGGAGAGTCTCGCGAAGGGCAGGGGTCTCTGCCAAATCGTGGTTGAATGTCTGCGCGATCACGCCGACGTCGCCATTGGCCCAGCCGCGGAGCATCTGGTCGAAATCTATGGTCGCCGATTTCGCGGGTTCGATCGCGCCTTCGAGAAGCGATCGCTGGGCACTTTCGGGAAGCGTGTCGAAAAAGCCGAGCTGTTCGGCATTGGTCTCGAGCTGTCCGACAGGTTTGCCCGCAGCGCCAAAGGCCTGGCGAAGGATCTGCTCGGGCCCGTTCTCGCCGTCGAGGCCGATGCCCTTGTACTGGACGCCAAGCAAATTGAAGGCCGCGGCCCAGGTTTCCATCTTGTCGAAATAGGCACGCGGGATGCCGCTCTTCGCGATTGCAGCCTCCAGAAGCGGGCGCTTGGCCGGGTCGACGCGATCAGCAATGGGCGGAAGGCCGTTCGAGTAGCCGAGCGTGCGCATCGCCATGACCAGCGGCTGCGGGTTCTTCGGATCGACGATGGTTTCGACGTAGAGGCTTTCGGAACTGGAAATCGCCTTGTCGATGGTTGGAGTCCGCCAGTTGTAATTGTCCGGCAGCAGGTGGATCGTCCCGAACAGGTAGATCGTCGTGTCGCTGTCGGTGACTTCCCACAGCGCCGGGTGCGCGGCGGTCGTGGGGGCGACCGTGGCCGGTGCCGCATAAGCGGCGGTCGCGAGGCCGAGGAGCGCGAGCGCGCGCTTGAGAACCTTGAAGAGCATGAGATGCCTTTTGCCGCGCCAAGTTGAACGCGCGATGTAGGGAGGCGGCTTGCCCCTGAGAAGGCGATGCGCCAAAGCCCGCGAAACCGTGAACGGGGCTTGTTTCGTGCCGCTGAGCTTCCAGGACCTGATTTTGACGCTGCACCGCTATTGGGGCGAACAAGGCTGTGCGCTGCTGCAGCCGTACGACCTGGAGATGGGGGCAGGCACCTTTCACCCGGCGACGGTGCTTCGCGCGCTTGGGCCGTATCCGTGGAAAGCCGCGTTCGTCCAGCCGTGCCGCCGCCCGACCGACGGGCGGTATGGCGAGAACCCGAACCGGCTCGGCCATTATTACCAGTATCAGGTGGTGTTGAAGCCGAGTCCGGCGGATCTCCAGAGCCTCTATCTCGGAAGCCTCGTGGAAATCGGGATCGACCCACTCGAGCACGACATCCGGTTCGTGGAGGACGATTGGGAAAGCCCGACGCTCGGAGCCTGGGGTCTCGGCTGGGAAGTTTGGTGCGACGGGATGGAAGTGACGCAGTTCACCTATTTCCAGCAGGTCGGCGGATTCGACTGCAAGCCGGTTTCCGGCGAGCTGACCTACGGCCTCGAACGGCTGGCGATGTACATCCAGGCCAAGGACAACGTTTTCGACCTCGATTTCAACGGCGCCGGCGTGAAGTACGGCGACGTCTTCCTGGAGAATGAGCGCGAGCTTTCGACGTGGAACTTCGAGGTCGCCAACACCGACGTGCTGTTCGACCAATTCAAGAAGGCGGCCGCGGAATGCGAGAACGCGCTCGGCGCGAAGTTGCCGATCCCGGCTTATGAGCAGGCAATCAAGGCCAGCCACATCTTCAATACGCTGCAGGCGCGCGGCGTGATCTCGGTGGCCGAGCGGCAAGCCTATATCGGCCGGGTTCGCGATCTCGCGAAGGGCGCTTGCGCGGCGTGGATGGAGAAGAATGGGTGGGCGGCGTGAGCACCGCCGATTTCCTGCTCGAGCTGCGCTCCGAGGAAATCCCGGCGCGGATGCAGGCTGGCGCGCGCAACGACCTTGCCCGGATGTTCGCGCGGGAACTGGAGAAGGCGGGACTCTGGGCCGAGTCCATCGACGTGTTCTCGACACCGCGGCGGCTGGCGCTTATCGCGCGGGCCGTTCCGGACCGGACTGAGCCGCGGAGCGAGGAGATCAAGGGTCCGCGAACGTCGGCGCCGTCGCAGGCGCTCGACGGCTTTCTTCGCAAGACCGGGCTTCGCCAAGAACAGCTCGAAGACCGCGACGGCACCTATTTCGCCGTGATCGACACGCCCGGGCAGCCGACGCGCGAGCTTTTGGGGCCGATGATCCAGCGGATCGTGGCAAATTTCCCCTGGCCCAAGTCGATGCGCTGGGGCGCCGCGTCGGCGAGCACCGAATCGCTCCGCTGGGTGCGCCCGCTTCACGGCGTCGTCGCGATGCTGGGCGAGGAGATCGTGTCGATTGCGATTGACGGTATCGAATCCGGAGTCACGACTCTCGGGCACCGTTTCCTTCATGGCGGGCCGATCACGCTCGGCGGTCCGTCGGACTATGTCGAGAAGCTGAGGGCGTGCCACGTCATCATCGACCAGGAGGAGCGCGAGGCGATCATTCGCAAGGGCGCGGAAGCCGCAGCTGCGGCGGCCGGATTCTCTCTTGTCGCCGATGAGGGCCTGGTCGTCGAGAATGCGGGCCTGACGTCCTGGCCGGTGCCGCTGCTCGGCAGTTTCGATCCCGATTATCTCGATGTGCCGCGCGAAGTGATCGTGCTGACGATGCGGTCGAATCAGAAATATTTTGCCTGCACCGGCGAGGACGGCGGCCTGGCGCCGGCATT
>Ga0207678_10004353_pt1 | contig 12715 bp, 7 predicted proteins | sample KBSC63metaG_FD_184319 | JGI IMG/M metagenome (GOLD analysis project Ga0207678, IMG submission 184319) | Corn rhizosphere microbial communities from Kellogg Biological Station, Michigan, USA - KBS C6-3 metaG (SPAdes) (version 2) | ecosystem: Host-associated > Plants > Roots > Rhizosphere > Soil ... | reverse complement strand
TGCCGATTGAGGGACTCGCGAGCACTCGCGAAGTGGTCGACAGCCTAAACACGCTCGATCGGCGCAGCATCGTCGCGACTTACGCTTTGCTTCCTTCCAGTAGCACGGTGAGGGAGCGCGCGCGGTCGCAACTAAGGCTGTCCCAGGCGCAACTGCAGCCTTACGAAGTAAGAACGGCAGTCGTTCCCGATACCAACGCGCTGGAGGTAACAGCCGAAGGTCCGAACGCGCGGGTTGCCGCCGCGCTCGCATACGCGGTTGCCGACCAGACCGTCGTCTTCACCCGCAACTTCTACGCTGTCTACGCAATGAAGGTGCTCGACTGGCCAAGGGTGCCTGGCAAGCCGGTGGGACCCGGTCTGCTCCGTCAACTCATCGCAGGAGCCATCCTAAGTTTGCTTTTGGGCATTGGCGCCGCCATCGTCCTTGGCTCCGCCCGAGCCGAAACGCTCTTTTCGCGACTTGGCCGCTCGATGCATGGCGCCAAGCGTTCGGCACCCGAACCAGGGAATGCTGACGATGTGTCCGAACAAGAAGATCTCGAGAGGGGCTTAGCAGCCGAACCGGACTGATCCGGACGCCGACACGAGGCTAACGTCGCCAATCAGATGTCCACAAAACTTCAAACAGCGATTGACGCACTAGGTTCTGCGTCGTCTGCCCAGCGATTGACGCATCTTATCGCCGGCGGCGCAGTGGTGTTGGGCGCGGTGGGTGCCGGCTATTATGTTGGCCTTGGTCCCGGCTGGCTGGGCGCTCCGGCTGCCCAATGGCAAATGATCCTGTTGTTTGGCGGAGTCATCGCTGCGCTCGGCCTGTGGGCGGTCTTCAAACGTCCCGAAGCCGGCCTACTAATGCTCGTCGTGCTCTTGTACACCAATGCGTCCGAAGTAGGTGTTCGTCGTTACGACCTGCCTTCGTTGTTGCAGTTGCTTTCGTTGGCGACCGCCGCGGGCGTGGCAATTCGTCTTTTGCCTCGCCACGAAGGTCCCGGAAAGCGCCTCGTTCTCGATCCGCTGCTGGTACCCATGGTCCTGTATGGAATCGTGATGTTCGTTTCCTCGCTCGGGGCGGTCAATCTCGATCTGGCGGACGAAAAGGTCGCAGGTCTAATCAAGGGACTTCTAGTCTTCTTGGTCGTCACGAACTTGACAACCTCCAAGGCGACATTGCAACGCGTCGTATGGGCGCTCGTCTTGTCGGGTGCCATCCTCGGCACGATCAGCGTCTATCAGGTGCTGACAGGTGCCTACGACCAGGACTTTGGCGGCTTTGGCCGAACCAAGGTTGCCCAAATCGTCGGAGAGAGCCGCGAGCCGCGCATCGCCGGGTCCCTTAGCGATGCCAACTTCTACGCGCAGATCCTCGTCGCGCTAGTGCCTTTGGCGCTCTACCGACTTTGGGATGGGCGCTCACTTGGTGTCAAATTGCTTGCCGGATATGCCCTCGCCGTGTGTACTTTGGCGGCAATCTTCACCTATTCGAGGGGAGGCGCTATCGCGTTGGCGCTCGTCTTATTGCTCGCCCTGCTGCACAAAAGGGTTTCGGTGAGATACTTCTTGGTTGGCTTGCTCGTTCTCGCGCCACTTGCCCTTTTGGTCCCGCAGGGGTTCGAAAGCCGCGTCGGGACGTTGCTGGAACTGGCGCCGAACTCACAGGGCGATAACGCCGGGGCGGAAAGCGAGGACAGTTCGTTCCGCCATCGAAAGATCTTGATGGCGGCCGCCGGGGAGATGTTCACCGACCACCCGCTCATAGGGGTCGGACCTGGCAATTACAGCGAACATTTCCAGGAATACGCGGACCAACCGGGAATGACGATGCGCAGCTTCGACAACTTCGGACACCAACAATTTCCGCATAACTTGTATCTTGAAGTTGCCGCGGAAACCGGCATCGCCGGGTTGCTCGCTTTCTTCGCGGTCATAGCCAGCACGATGATTTCTTTGTACGTCGCTTATCGCAGCTTCATGAACGCCGAAGCGGCGCGCACGGCGAACATGGTAGCCTCGCTTGCTCTGAGCATTACCGCATTTCTCGCCACAAGCCTGTTCCTGCACGGCACGTATATCCGCTACCTATGGTTGTTAGTGGCCGTCTCGGCTGCCGCTCGTCAAATCGGTCGGCAGGCGGAGCTCGACCATGAACTTGCCTGAGATTGCCGCTAGTGATGTCGCCGTGCCAGCGTACCGGGTTTCGCAGGACGCACCCATCGCTGAAGGAGCGGGCAGCGCCAAAAGCGATACAAGACCAGTAGCCTACATCATGTCCCGGTTTCCGCTTTTGACGGAAACGTTCATCTTGCGCGAAATGCTCGAACTGGAACGACGAGGGCTGCCGCTCGAGGTTTTCCCCCTGCTGCGCGCCCACGCTTCAGTGCGTCACGAGGAAGTCGATTGTCTGAAGGCAGCGATCCATTACACCCCGTTCTTGTCGGCCGCGATCATCCTCGCAAATGCCAGTTTTCTGCGGCGCAAGCCTGGCCGTTATTTGCGGCTGCTGTGGACCATTCTCAAGGGCAACTGGGGTTCAACCAACCTGTTCACCGGCGCGTTGGGTATCTTTCCGAAATCGGTCTACTTCGCCCGGCTGGTCGAGAAGCATCGTGTGGTGCACGTCCACGCTCACTACGCTACTCATCCGGCGCTATGTGCGATGATCATTTCGGAACTTGCAGGCGTTGGATACAGCTTCACCGCGCACGCGCATGACATCTTTCTCGAACAGCGCATGCTTGCGGAGAAAGTCCGGAAAGCACGGTTCGTCGCGGCAATTTCGAAGCACAACAAGGACTTTCTTCTGCGCCTTGCTCCAGACGTGCCTCCTGGGAAAATAGAGGTCGTTCACTGTGGCATCGAACTGGAAAAATACGATGCATTGGGCCGTGGCAGCTCGGATCGTCTCGAGTTGCCCAACAAAGCTATCACAGCAATCTGCGTCGCGAGCCTACAACCCTACAAGGGCATCAGTTACTTGATCAGCGCGTGCGAACGCGTTGCGCGTCGAGTACCCAATTTTCGCTGCATCATTGTCGGCCAGGGCGCGGATCGCGCGAAGCTGGAGGCGCTGATCGACGAAAAGGGATTGCGGCAAGTGGTCCGGTTGCTCGGGGGAATGCCGCAGCATCAGGTAGCAACCCTTCTGGGCGAGGCCGACCTGTTCGTGTTGCCGAGCATAATTGCCCCCTCCGGGCAAATGGAGGGAATACCAGTGGCGCTAATGGAGGCAATGGCAAGCCGATTGCCAGTCGTCTCTACACGCCTCTCGGGTATACCGGAGCTGGTTGACGACGGCGTCAATGGGATATTGGTACCACCGGAAGATGACCGCGCGCTTGCCGAGGCAATCATTGCCTTATCCGGCGATCATTCGCTGCGCCGCGAAATGGGAGAGCGAGGGCGCGAGAAGGTTGCTGCAGAATTCGAGCTGCACGCAACCGTCGAGTCTCTCTTCGCTTTGTTTTCAGACGTCGCGAGCGAAACCGAAGCCGATCCTTCTTCGGTAGTTCCGAAAACCGTCGCTGCAGCGAACGACGTCGACGGCGGCATCGTTGAGTGGGTGGGGGAGCAGGTTTCGCAAATTACTGGCAGGCAGGTGGAGGTATCCTTCAAGCCGCTAGGCGGCGGTGCGGATTCAAACGTTTTCGAAGTTATGGCCCGGGACGAGGGCCCGCCAATCGGATTGATCCTCAAGTTGCATCGTCCAGGTGGGATACAAGCTCTCGACGGTGTCGGAAGCGGCCGAGAGTGTGCAGAGAACGATTTCAATGCGCTTACTTATCTCTGGAGCGTGTTTTCCCAGGTATCGACGCGGCTTGCTGTGCCGCGCCCCGTGGCCGTTGCACCTAATCACGCCGCGTTACTCATGGAGAAATGTCCAGGGGTCGGATTAGCTCGTGCGAAGCGCTGGTCGCGTTTCCGTCGTAAATCGAGCGGCTCGCTGGCGGATTGGTTTGAAGCCTGTGGCGAGTGGCTGGCGATTTTTCACCTGGCCACCAAAAGCGATGGCGATCCGAGCCAAACTTTCAGTAGAATGGAACGAGACTTCTATACCGACCTCGACCTGTGCGGACAGAGGGGCCTCGATCCAGACCTCGTCTTGGCGGCGACACGGCGTTTCGAGGCAGAGAAGAGCCAAGCTTTTGATGGCCGGTTCGGTCTTGTCGGAAGGCATTGCGATTTCGCGCCGTACAACGTTTTGGTTTCGAGCGATCGGGTCAGTGTGATTGATTTCGAAGGGCTGCAGCAGGGGCTCGTTTACGAAGACCTCTGCTACTTCCTCGGCATGCACGAGCTCACGCCTCCCTACCACCTCAGCCGCAGCATGACCGCTGCGTTGCGCAAGGATTTTCTTCGCGGTTATGAGCGGCATTCCGCGCTGGACCGAAGCGCGTTTGAATTCTTCATGCTCGTTGCGACAGTGAAAATCATGGGGAACTCCCCGATCCTGCGCGCATCGACCAACTGGCTCGCTTTGCTAAAGCGGCAACAGCAATTGCGATTTTACCGCGCCTGGCTTCGTGAGCAGTTGTCGTGATCGATGAACCGAGCCCACCCGTGACCGCGGCAAAAGTCGGCGCTCCGGCGACAATGTCTGGCGACGACATAAGCGAAGATGCGGTCACAGCGCGACGCGAGGGAACCGCCCACCTGGCCGTGCAGGGCGTACTTTGGACCTACCTGTCTTTCGCAGGAAGCAAGATCCTCGTTTTCATTTCGACGATCGTCCTGGCGCACCTTCTCCTGCCGGCGCAGTTTGGGCAAGTCGGGTTTGCGTTGCTCGTAATAAGCTATCTAGACACTGTAGGTGATTTCGGGGTGACCTCAGCGCTCATTTACGAGCGCGATCGACCAGAGGAAGCCGCGGACGTCGCATTCATCATCAGCATCGCGACGGGGCTGACGTGGTTTGCCGCAGCGTTCCTTGCTGCGCCTTTCGTCGCCGAGTTTTTCCACGACCCTACGGTCGTACCGATTCTGCGTGTGATGGGATTCGTGTTCATTATCAACGCGCTTGGCAACACGCATGATGGGATCCTGCGCCGCGACCTGGCATTCAAGAAGCGCTTGATGCCCGATTTCGCGATGGCCTTGTTGAAGGGGCTTTGTTCGATCGGGTTCGCGCTCGCTGGCTGGGGCGTGTGGAGTCTGGTTTGGGGGCAGTTGATTGGCGCGGCTGCGGCGACAGTGGCGCTTTGGGTCGTGGTTCCATGGCGCCCGGGCCTAAGGGCATCCTGGAAAAGGGCGCGGGAAATGCTTGGCTACGGCGGACAAATCGTGACCGTCAACATCGTCTCCGCGATCGTGCACGACGCTGACTTCGTGATAGTCGGGCGGATGCTCGGAAGTGCCGCGCTCGGCTTTTATAGCCTCGCTTACAGGACGCCAGAATTCTTTATTACGACGGTGATCTGGGTAATCGGCAAAGTTACCTTTCCGTATTATTCGAGACTTCGCGACGACCCCCCGGCGCTACAGAGCGCGTTTCTCGTCACATTGCGCTATCTATCGCTTGTGACACTGCCGGCCGGCTTTGGGCTCGCGGCACTGGGCGGGCTATTCGTCACCTGCTTCTACGGCGAGCGATGGGAGCCCGCCGCCCTGACGCTGGAAGTGCTGGCCCTGTCGGGCGCGATGCGTTCGCTGGGGTCGCATGCCGGTGACGTCTATAAGGCGACCGGCCGGCCCGGGGTCTTGACGAAGCTTGGCCTGTCGCGGGCGGCGGTTATGATCCCCGCGATGATTTGGGGCGCCCGCTACGGCATCCTCGGTGTGGCAGTAGCGCAGTTGGTTGTCACAACCGCGAGTACCTTCTTGAATCTTTATGTCGCCGGCAGGATCGTTTCACTGCCCGCCACCAGCCTCCTGCGCGAATTCCGCACCGCGGCCATTGGCTCCCTCGTGATGGTTGTAACAGTGCAACTTGTCCAGCACGTGCTCAAAGACTTGCCCGATGGTGTAATCCTCGCGATCGGCACCTGTGTCGGTGCGACCGTTTACGTGGCGACTGTGTGGATTGTGGATCGCAAGACGGCGAGGCAGGTGCACTCGACCGTTATGAAGTCATTCGGAAGGCCGTAGTTTGATCCACCGAGCGGAGGGCCCTGGAAGGTACGGTTACCACGACCGATTCACGATTCCGCTGGACCATCCATCAGCGCTCCACTTTTATATTCATGATCTATTGGTGCCGCATTCGCGCCGCGAAATGGTGCTCGCGGCGGCCATGCGCACCTCCCGCGTCGCCGCCCGATCCGGCTGGCCCACTCTTGGGATGAAGCGTGTTGAGCCACTCGCTGAACGAAATCCGGCGAAGGAAGCGAACATTCGGAAGTTCTGCACGCTTCTTCATGAAGCTGGTGTAATACCCGAAGGCGATCCTTCTTTCATCACACTTGACGACTACGGCGAAACCAATCGCGGCAAAGAGGTCATCTTCATTTTTGGACCTCATGACGAGCGGCCACGGGTCGTGATGAAGGCAAGCAGCAATCCGGCACACGTCGCAACGCTCGCGCGAGAACATGCTACTCTAAGTTCGGTCCGCGCACAGGTGGGCGATGCGCTACGGCACACGATCCCTACGCCGATGGCGACTCTCAGCCAGGAAGGATGGACTGCCTTCGCCGAGCAATACTTGCCAGGGCATTCGATGTACCTCGAGACGCGCAACTCCTTCGCGCCGCATGGCCTTGTCGATCGGCACTTCAAGCTTGCCCGTGACTGGCTCGTCGCCTTCCAGAATGCGACCTGCGAAGGGGAAGCCCGGTTCGGGGACCGCGACTTGGAGCTATCCGTGATCGGGCCATTGACGGAGTACGAGCGCCTCTATCAGCCTGCCTCATCCGAGCGGGCGTTCATCGCGAAGATCGTCTCCAAGGCTCGCGAATTTGAAAGCGAGCAGATGTCGGTCGTGGCGTCACAAGGCGACTTTTGGGCGCGCAACCTGATCTTGGACCGCGGAGGCCTGAGCGTGCTCGATTGGGAAGGTTATCGCGAACGGGGCTCTCCGTTTTTCGATCTACTCCTCTTTTCGACCAGTTACGCGCTAAGCTATCCTTGGAAACTCGGACGCTGGTCCGAGCCCGCAACAGCCTTTCGAGCAGCATTTTCAGCGCGCAGTTGGATGGCGAAACTCATACGCGGACACTTGTTCAACTATTGCGAAATCAGCGGAATCTCACCGAAGCTTCTCGATGTCTGCTTTCCAGCTTTCCTGGCCCAGCGCGCGGTCGAAGAAGATTCACACCGTGTCTCTTGTTCGGACAGCGGTGATGTGAAGGATGCGCACGGCGGTAGTGCCATGCGACAGGGGGTATCCACAAAGGGGCAGATGTGGCGAAAATTGTTTCAGGAATACGCGCGGATGGACGGATACGCCTTCTTTGGTTGATTGATTCCCTCGCGGTCGGAGGTGCGGAACGTCTCGCGGCGATTTTCGCGCGAACAGTTGACGCGAGCCGCTTCAACCTGAGTGTCGTCTGTCTAACTGAGATCGACGGCAACCCTCTGGCAGCTCAGCTCGAAGCAGCAGGCGTCAGAGTTACGACATTGCACGCCCGCAACTTGAGGGATGTGGGCGCATTCTCGCGACTGCTGCGCCTGATCCGCGATGAACAAATCGATGTAATTCATGCTCATCTGACCTACGCCGAAATTTGGGGCCGCGTCGCGGGGTGGTTGACTGGACGATCCGTCGTATCGACGATCCATGTGCTGAGTTACGCGCGTCCCAGGGAACGCAGCGCGCGCGATCGCGCCATCGAAGCTCTCGTCGGATTTGTCCGAAGGCATTTCGGTGGCCCGGTGATCGCCGTTTCCCAAGCCTTGCGTCAGCGACTGCTCAATCGCCAACTTCCCCCGGAGCGGGTCGTGACGGTCCACAACGGGATCGAAATCCAGGGCTTTGGAGCGCGCGATTTATCCTCGAGAGCGCAGCGCCGGGCCGAATTCGGCATTCCGGAAAATGCGCCGGTCGCCATTACAGTCGCCGTCGTCAGGGAAGGCAAAGGGCACGATCTTCTCGTTGACGCGGCGCAAAAGGTATTGGAGCGAATGCCACAAGCGCATTTCCTCGTGGTCGGCGGGGGACCGCTCGAAGACGCCCTTCGGCGCAGGGTGGAAACTGAAGAACTAGCTGGAAACTTTCATCTGACTGGCATGCGCGCCGACACCCCCGAATTGCTCGCGCTTGCCGATCTCTTCGTATTGCCCTCGTCGCAGTTCGATGCCCTGCCGACCGCTGTCATCGAAGCGATGGCGGCTGGATTGCCGGTGATAGCTTTTGAATCGGGTGGCGTCTCGGAGATCGTCGTGGACGGCCACACCGGCCTCATCGTCCCAAAGACTGATGCCAGCGCTCTTTCAGGCGCCGTTTTGGAACTGTTGGGCGACGGAGCGCGGGCCCGTCACATGGGCGAATGCGGAAGGTCGCGCGTCGAGGCCGAATTCAGCGCGCTGAAGTGGGTCGCCAAGTTGCAGGAAATATACCGGAAAGCATTGCCGGCTAGCTCGCTGAGCGGACCGCGCGCGACAGGTGCCGACGCTCGCCCGAAGTTGCGCATTGCCGTGGTCGAATTTCTCGGGCGAGGCGGCTTGCTGCACTATGCATATCAGTTGAGCCAGGCGCTGGCTCAGCAAGGCGCTCAGGTTGAGCTGTTGACCGACGAAGAATACGAACTGGAGAGCCTGCCGCACAACTTTTCTGTGAGACGAGTCCTCCGCCTGTGGAACCCACGGCCAGGCGGGGCACTTGAAAGGCCGACGACCTTCAGGGCTCGGTTCATGCGCCTTGGGCGGCGTTCGATACGGGCGGCAATGTATTATCGCGAATGGTGGCGACTATTGCGTCTGCTAAGACGAGAGCGGCCAGACATAGTTCAATTCGGCGAAATTCGATTCGCGACCGACCTCATTCCGCTTCTTGCGTTGCGCGCGAGCGGCATTCGACTGGCCGATATCTGCCATAATATTGCGCCGTTCGACATCAGCGCCGACCGGACGAAAATCAGCAAAGAGTCTCGCCTGCAGCGAGCCATCTTCCGTCACATTTACGCCTGCTTCGACGCCATATTCGTTCACTCGGAAGTCAATCGGCGCGAATTCCTGCGACTGTACGGCGGAGACGGTGGGAGGGTCCATGTAATCCCCCATGGCAACGAGGGAATCTTCCTGCGATCTGGCGAAGGTTCAGGCGACGAATATTCCTCGGCGAATAAATTGGGTGTCGAAGGCAAAGCACCCACCGCAATATTCTTTGGCACCCTGACGAAATATAAGGGCGTAGAATACCTGTTGGACGCCATCGCTTATGTAAGAAAGACATTGCCAGATGTGCAGTTGATAGTTGCCGGCTTTCCGAACCAGGAGATCGATGTCGAAGCCTTGCAGCGAAGGGCTGCAGAGCCGGATTTGGCCGGCGCGGTGAAGTTCTATCTTCAATACGTTCCCGTCGAAGAGGTGGCTGACCTTTTTGAGCCGGCCGACGTGGCCGTCTTTCCCTATCTGATGATCTATCAGAGCGGAGCGCTCCAGGTTGCCTACAGCTTGGGAAAACCCGTCGTGGCAACGGACGTGGGGGGGCTTTCGGAAGCCGTGATCGAGGGCGAAACCGGTCTGCTCGTCCCGCCCCGTGACTCAGTCGCGCTCGCCCAAGCCATTACCAAGGTGCTTAGTGACCGAGAGATGGCGCACCGGATGGGAGAGCGCGGCCGCGAACTCTCCAAAACGGAGAATTCTTGGTACGGAATAGCGGCCAGCGTTTATGAGATTTACGCGCGCCTTGCAGCTTCGGGTCCGAGACGCAAAGCCGAACCGCGGTGACTAATGCCATGGACCTTGTCTGGCGCAAGCGGGCTGTCTCTCAAGCCGATCATTCGCAAGATTCCAAGCCTGTCGCCGACGCACCTTGCGATCCAGAAAGATCCCCGCGCATCCATCTCGTGTGGACACGGTCGATTGACGGGGTCCCTGGCGCGGGCCGAATCAAGGTCGCCCAGGGTGTGCGCGCCGCCTTGAGCGCGTCCGGCTTCTCCGTCTCTGAAAGCACGATCCGCCCGCTCACGAGCGAGCCGACTGCGCGGCGGCTCGGGGCTGCATTGGGTGAGTTTCTTCGCTCTATGGTGCGCGGCAGGCCATTACCCCTCCAGTGCCTGCTTTTCAGCGATCGCCGTGAGCTTCGGCGAGTGCTCGCCGAACTGCCCGCAGATTGTGACGCCATCTATCTGGATGGGGTGCGCTGCATAACAGTCCTTGATGCCATTGCGCGAGGGCGCCCTGACCTGGCAATTTTGACCGACCTGGACGATTTGATGTCAAGGCGGATGTCACTCCTGCTGGAGCTGGGTCAGCCACCGTCGACCGGATACCTGAAATCGTCAATGCCGGGAGTGGTCGAGTGGCTGCTTGCCTCGCATTGGTTCTCGCAAGCGGTGCTGCGCTACGAAGCGGCGAGCCTGCGCCAAGTCGAGAAGCGCGTGGCCAGGCTGAGTGATGCAGTCGTGCTTATTTCCGGCGAAGACGCTGCGGTGCTGCGCCAACGTTCGCCAGGCGCCGACGTCCGTGCCATTCCGATCGCCGCGCGTGTCGAGCGCGACAGTCCGCGACTGGCGCAGGGACCGTTGCGGTTCGTCTTCATCGGCACGGACGCGCTCCGCCAGAACCAGTTGACGATTGATGCGCTGGTCGATCTCTGGCGCCGCGAAGATATTCCGACGCCCCTCGTCGTGTACGGTCAGCAGCAACGCACTCTCGAGAAAATGCCCAATGTGCTGTTCGCGGGATATGCTGAAAGCATCGAGCAGGTCTATGATGAACGCAGCATACTCCTTTCTCCGTCTTTCGTGGCAGGGGGGGTTAAGACCAAAGTGCTGGAGGCTTTTGCCTATGGGGCCCCAGTACTCGGCAACCCGGTAACCTTCGAGGCAATAGGGATTGGTCCAGACTATCCGTTGCTCATCGACGATGAGTCCGAAATGCTGCCACTGCTGAAGGAACCTGAGGCGTTTCGTGAGCGCTTCGAGCGTGCGGCTGCGATCGGACTTCACCTTGTCCGACAGCACCATAATCCGACCCAAATCGAGACAGCCTGGGTCGAAACGGTCTGTGCGGCGATTGCGCGGCGTCAACGGCGTGTTTACAAGGAGGAAGGTTGGCAGACCGGTTAACCGGATCGAATTCGAATTTGCGTACAGCGATATAGCGCCAGGCTTGGCATGCCGTGGCAATCGAGCTGGCGTAAGGCTTGGCACGTGTCGAGAGGCAGCAGGGGGTTGAAGATGAAACGGATCAAGTTGACCGGATTGGCTTGCGAGTTTGCAATTGCCGCCGTTTTGGGGTCGGTTGCGACCGCCGCGACAGCACAGGACGTTCCTCCTGCTGAGAGTAATCCAGCAAGCGCGCAGGCGCCCGTGAGCGATCCGAGCGATTTGCAGGAGCGCGCCCAAGCCCCAGCGCCCGCTACAAATGCCTCATCCGACGCCACGGACCGTCTACGTGTTCAAGTCGGGATCATGCCGCGCTTCATCGACAATTACTTCCAGTCCGAGGATGCGTTCAACGCGTCGACGGCGGCGGTCCCCAAAAAGAATGCTCATCTGATAACGTTCTCGGCCGGCCTGAGCTATGATCTCATGAAGACCGCCGATTCTGCCCTCACGGCCAACGTGCGTGTTCGTCCAAATTTCTTCAGTAACCTGAAGGGGGCGGATTCGACCGACCTTGACGCAAGTCTGGCCTACCGTTGGGGGCCGAACCAATTCACGCTCGGATACTTTGGAACGCCGCGGCGGTTGTCGTCGGTTTCTTCCGGCGTCAACATATACGGTGAAACTGAAGGCTTCGACGCAGAATACGTGCGTACCCTGTCGAAGCGCTGGCGTGCGCGAGCGAGCTACCAGTTTTCGCGCGAAACGTTCTCTGCGTTCACCGAACGCGACCTGTCTTTGCACCAATTTCGCAGCGACGTGCGGTACAAGCTGACGCCGCTGTTCATGCCCAGCGTCGGTTTCGAATACCGACGCGCGAATGCCGGGTCAGACAACTTCAGCTACAAGCGGCCTGCGCTGTTGTTGAGTGTGACGAGCGAAGTTGGCCGGGTAGCTTACATGAACTTCCGTTATAGATATTCGGATCGCGAATACCTCACGGATCTGCCGACGGATTCGAATTTTGGTCGAGAAGATCATCGTCACGAGTTCAATTTCTACGGGACCTTCCAACTCGGGCACGGCTTTTCGATCTTTGCTTTCGCGAACCACACCACGAATCATTCGACTTCGGCCACTCATGTATTCAAAGCCAAGGATGGCGGCCTAGGCCTGTTCTATCAATTCTGACAAAGCCAGCGTCGCGGGGAGGTCGCGACCGAAGCATGCGAGGGAGCGAAACTTGAACAGACTGGCCCGCATGCTGCGTGCTGCGGCCCTCGCGACATGCCTTATCACTGGTACCGTAAAGCTTGCGGACCAGACGGCGAGCGCGCAAAGCGCCCCGGGCTTGTATGTCTCCGTCAGTGGCAACGATCGACAGGACGGCACCTCGCCCGCCAAGGCGCTGCGGACGATATCGGCAGCCCTGTCTCGGGCTCGGCCTGGCGATACGGTATACGTTGGACCGGGTACCTATCGTGAGCAGGTGGTCACGCAACGGGCCGGTGCGCCGGGAGCCGAAATAACCATCAGGGGCGTCGGCGGGAAAGCCGTGATCGACGGCTCGAC
>Ga0207678_10004351_pt1 | contig 12716 bp, 13 predicted proteins | sample KBSC63metaG_FD_184319 | JGI IMG/M metagenome (GOLD analysis project Ga0207678, IMG submission 184319) | Corn rhizosphere microbial communities from Kellogg Biological Station, Michigan, USA - KBS C6-3 metaG (SPAdes) (version 2) | ecosystem: Host-associated > Plants > Roots > Rhizosphere > Soil ... | reverse complement strand
GCGGGCATCCCTGAACGACATTCATCCGTACGTCTCCCCAACGCGGCCGGCTTCGTGATCAATCAAATTTTATTGACAGGCGATACCGGCAACAATGGGACCGACGAGAATTCCTCTGTCGGCCGCTCACCGGAGTTCCCAAAGATTGCGTGTCACAGTTTCGTCGGCCTATCACCTTGCTTCCTGCGCGCGTTGGCCGCGGAGTTGGCCGAATGAGGCCACGAACTTAAACAAACGTTCGCAACGCGCGGGGGCAATAACAAACATGATCCATACCTTTCAGGCCCAAATCGTCGCCGATTCCGGGATCGCGACGCCGTCGACCCGCGATCTCGTATCGGTGTCGGCCCAAGTGGCCCATCTCGGCCGCCTCGCGCCTGACGTCATTGGCGTCACTGTGGAACTGGAGCGGCCGCTGCATTATTTTCCCGGCCAGTATTGCAATGTGGAGTTTCGCGGCTTTCCCCCGCGGTGCTTCAGCCCAAGCTATCCGCTGGAAGGCGGCCCGGATGCGCGCCTGATGCACTTTCACATTCAAGCATTTCCTGATGGTGTGGTTTCCGCGGCGTTGGGCGAGACCATTCGCACCGGTCATGGCGTCAGGCTGACGGGCCCGTTTGGCAGAAGCTTTTTGCGATCCAACCGTGCTGGTGGGACGGTGCTCGTTTCAAGCGGTACCGGATTTGCGCCGATGTGGGGCATCGCAGTTGCGGCGATCACGGAACGGCCGGAGCGCGAGCTGATATTCGTGGTCGGGGCGCGCAAGCTTCAGTCGTTCTACATGCATCGCGCTTTGTGTCGATTGGCCCTGTTTCCAAACGTCACCATCATTCCGATCGTATCGGAGCCGCAGGACATCTCATCGGCATTTCGCAGCGGACAGCCGAGCGATTACCTGCCGCGTCTATCGCCAAACGATGTGGTCTATGCGTCAGCCGCTCCCGCGCTGACGGAGCGCGTGACACGGATCGCCAGAGCGGCCGGCGCCGAGTACCATGTTGAGCCCTTCGTGACGCATGCCGAACACACCGAGCGCCCGAACTTCGTGTCGCGCTTGGCCGGATGACCGGAAAGTCCAGCGCCCACTCACGCCGCGCACCTAGCTACTGCCACAGTCACATTCGTTCACCGGGCAACCGGCTGGCTTGCTTCACCCAAGCGGCAAACTGAGATTCGTCGAGCTGGTCGCCCTCACGAATGTCGAGGTAACGCGTGTCCTTGCTCCTGGAGCCGCCGGGGGGAACGGGATGCAGTGACGTTCCGCGGAAGAAGGCCACTTTGACGTAGTTCGTGAAGCAATGGATGCCGAGGAACCAGCCTTGGCCCTCAACCCCGTAAAGCGGCGAATTCCATTTGACCGCTTTGCGCACGCCGGGGACGGTACGCACGATGAGCGCATCGAGGCCGCGCCCGACATCCCGTTTCCAGCCCGGCATGGCCGCGATGTAGGCCTGCACGGGAGCGTCGCCGTCAGCCTTCGCGATCTGAGGGTTGCCGCCAGAGAGGAGCGCCGGTGTAACGATCTGGCGGGACCGCAACTTCCGCGCTGTGTTCAGCGCTGTCTCGGGCGCTGTCTTGCGCGGTTTGACCGCCTTCGCATCGACTCGCTTGGCGGCGGCCTTCGTTGACTTGATTGACGTCTTGCCGGCCATTGCGACCTCCCACGCGCCATGCAGCAAACAGCAGCGGACGAAATGGCTTTCTGCACGATGGACCCCCACGAATTAGATAGTAGCATGGGCGGATATCGTCGAGGTGTCCAATGCACTCAATCCCCCGCGAACAGCATTCTCCCCTGCTCGCAGCTGCGCTTCCGGGTACCGAGTCCGAAGCATTTCTGGTGTCGCGCGATAACGCCATCGCGACGCTCGCGGCCGACGACTTGCGCAGTGCGATCCGCAACGGTCGCGCGCTGCTAGCGCGATTGCCGCCGCGCTCGCGGCGGACGGCAGTGCAAAAGGCGGCTGGCGAGGCGATCGTTCATCTGACGGCCGATGCCGTGTGGCGATTTTTCCGCCGTCACGCGGTGCCGATGTATCGCGAACTTACCCGCGAAGGCGCGCGGTCGATACGCGTCGATGCGCTTCTCTGGGAGGCCGCAGCACGCTGGCCTGACATCCTGCCCGCGCAAGCAGAACTCGCCGCCGAGAGCAATCGCATGCAAGCTGACAAGGACGGCCTCGAGATTCACCAGGGCCTGTTCGTTAGCCAAATCATGGCCAATCCGCAGGCGGGGCATCATCTGATCCGCTCCATGCTGCGCCCCCGGACCGAATCGCTTGAGCTGCTGCCGCAGTTCGTTGCTACAGGTTACGCCGATCTCGGCACAGCGCGCGTCGAAGTGCGCAACGGCGCAGGCCACGTGGCTATTCATAACGAGCGATACCTCAATTCCGAAGACGACACCGTGGTAGGTCCGCTGGAGGTCGCGACGGATCTGGCGTTACTGCATCCTGAAGTGAAGATCGGCGTCCTGCGTGGAAGCACGGTTAGTCACCCGAAATATCAGGGACAGCGCGTGTTTTCGTCCGGGATCAATCTGACGCGGATCTACCAGGGAAAGCAGAGCTATCTTTCGTTCCTGTTCCGCAACATGGGGCTGCACAACAAACTATATCGCGGCGTGCTGGTCGATCATGAACCCGACTGCCTGGATGCGCCGCTCGAAGAACCGGAACGCACGTTGGAGAAACTGTGGGTCGCGGCGGTCGACAAATTCGCGATCGGCGGAGGCTGCCAGCTTTTACTCGTGGTCGATTACGTGATCGCGGAGACCGGCTCTTACTTCAGTCTGCCTGCGCGCAAGGAAGGTTTTCTGCCCGGCACCGCGAACATGCGGTTGCCACGCTATCTCGGCGAACGACTGGCGCGCGAAGCACTCCTGTTCGATCGCGTGTTTCACGCCGACACGCCGGAGGGCCGCCTGCTTGCCACTGAAGTGGTACCGTCAGCCGAAATGGACACCGCAATCTCGCGCTGCGTCGAACGTGCGATCGGATCGGGAATCGTCAGCCCCGGCGCCAACCGCAAGGCGATCCGCCAGCAAACCGAGCCGCTGGAAGCCTTCCGCAGATATCTGACGACATACGCATTCGAGCAAGCGTTCTGTCATCTGAGCGACCAGCTCATCGTCAATCTCGAGAAGCATTGGAACGCCAAGCAGCGCAAACTATAAGCCCCTCGCCTTCCGTTGCCCGCGGACCAATGTCCATTGGTGCGCGGTTGAGACCACAGCCAATATCCGATATCGGCCGCTGGCTGTTACTTGCCCCTCGATAGCTTCACACATTTTTTGGAACCAAAGACGCTGCAGCAGTTTCCGTTGCCGTCCTCCTTCCCCGGTTCCTTCAAACCATTTGGAAGATTGATATCGCAACTCTCGCCCCTCGCGCCGACGTCAGTTGGCAACAGCACCGACAGCGCAGCAACCGCTGCAAAAAACGCCGAACGCACCATTGGAATAGCAAACGGGCGCATGCACTCCTCCCCCGATTGGCCACGCAGCTGAATATACCCTGAGACTGGCAACAGCGATGCCCATTGCAAGTTATTGGCCGTCTCGCTTGCTAGCGCGGCGGATCGGTCACGTCGTCTATGCGCCAGGCATCTCCCACCCTTTCGAGGTGGACCAGCCGCGCGATCGGGCGGCCATTTTCGTCTGTGGCAAGGGTGACTACGACACGAGCCCGGTCCGAGGACGTTTGCAATGCCTCGGCCTTTAGCTTGTGGCGCCACGAAGCGTCCCAATTCTTCCAGGGCAGGATGGGATTGCCTTCGATGGGCTTTTGGAGCGCACCACTGTTGCCATTATCGAAGGCATCGACGACACCCCGGAAACGGGCGGTGAACCAACGCTCCCCCAATGGCTTCAGCGCAACGCCCATTCCCATATATTCGCCGTAAAAGCGCATGGCTGCCGCCGATGGCGCTTCCACTTGTGCCAGGCTCACGGGAGTCCACATGACAAGCGCGATCAAGAAGGCAAAGGCGAGGTTCGCGATAACACTGGATGCTCCCGCCATGAGAGAGCGCAGCCTCATTCGATCAATTCATCGGACGAGATGAGAACAGATTGCGGAACGGCGAGGTCAAGTCGCTTTGCGGCCTGCACATTGATGACCAATTCGAATTTCGTCGGCCGCAGCACCGGAAGGTCGTCCGGCTTTGCGCCGCGCAGAATCTTGCCAGCATACGCGCCGACCTGGCGGTAGGTCTCAGACAAGCTGGCGCCATAACTCATTAGCCCACCGTCCGAGGGGAACTCGCGGATGTGGAAAATTCCGGGTAGTCGGTGACTAGATGAGAGTGAAATGATTTGGCTGCGCCGGCTGTCGAAGAACGGATCGTTCTGGACCACCAGCGCAGTGACACCAGCTTTAACTAGCGCCGCAAAACCTGCTTCAATCTCGGCATCGGTCGCCGCTCCCTGAACGACCAGCTCGCGGCCGAGCGATTGAGCGGCGGTTGCTACCGACTGTCGGTGCTGGTCGGCCGTCTCAATCCCAGAACGCGGATTGAGCAACAACCCCACCACGGGCGTCGACGGTACCATCGCACAGAGAAGTTCTAGCCGTTTGCTGCCGAGATCACCCGTGAAAAAGTTGACTCCCGTGGCCTTGCCCGGCCGGTTCATGCTCGCGACCAGACCCGAGCCCACCGGATCCTGGCCGACGACAAAGACCAGCGGAGCAGCCGAGCCCGCCGCCTTGGCAGCGTGTGCGGCCGGATCGCCGGCCGCAACCATCAACGAAAGCGGGCGGTTGACCAAATCGATGGCAAGCGGCGGTAACCGGCCGTAATCGCCATTTGCCCAACGATACTCAACGACAACATTACGGCCCTCGACGTAGCCCATCTCCTCAAGACCGCGGCGAAAGGCATTTGTGTGAACCGCGGCTTCATCCGGCGACCGCGTGCTCAGAAACCCAACGAGCGGCACCACCGACTGCTGCGCGCGGACAGACAGAGGGCCAATGGCCGTCATGCCCAACCCAGCGATGAACTGCCGCCGCTTCATTTGAGACCTGCCAGACTTTCTTCGGAGGGGCGATTTGATCACAGCCGGCGGCGGTCGACCAGTGCTCGCGGCGTACGCGTTATGCGGCGAATTAGCCCGAGCACCGAAGCGCAAACGGACGACCCGGCCTCGCAGTCGGCATCGCCTGGATCAATTCAATCGGCAATCTCAGCAATTGCAACGACGCGCGTGTGAGATTTGCGACAGTTTCGATTTGTCGCCGAACGCGAGTCCTCCAGACTCGATTAGCAGAAAGCCAGATCGATCAAGCCGGATTGCGAGCGGTTACCATCCAGGAGCTGGAGTTCATCATCACGCCTTCCCGGCGCGCGAACTTACCCAGCTCTTGCTTTAGAGCTTCCACCAATCGCTCATGATTTCGCTCCGCCTCCCTGCCGGCTTCTCGATAAACTTCGCCCGCGGGACCGATAGCAAGCTGGAAAGCCACGGCTTCTTCGACATTGCGGCCTACCATCACCTCGGCATCGACCCGTTCGAACGCGATATCCTGATAACCCGCGATCGACAATTGCTTGGTCACGACCTCCGTATCCGCCATGGAAAAAGGACCTGGTCCACATGAGGCCGCCTGATCATTCACCGGAGGCAGATAACGCAAGGCCACTTCCTTCGAAAGAGAAAGCCATGGATTGTCCTCTCGCGCGCGCCAAACGATCATCGTCATAATGCCGCCGGGCCTCAGGGCAGAGCGCATATTCTTCAAACCCGCTACCGGGTTTTGGAAAAATTGCGTTCCAAAGCGAGAAAAGCAGAAATCGTAAGTCGGACTGAACCGATGGGTCTCCACGTCCGCTTCGACAAATCTGACGTTGCCCAGACCAGCTTCTTCGGCGTCGGCTTCCCCGGTCGCAATAAAATCACTGCAACAATCGACACCCACAACGGATCCAGTCGGGCCGACACGCCCGGCTATCTCCATGGTAGCTTCGCCCCATCCACATCCAACATCCAAGACGCGATCTCCGGCGCGCAGCATCAGCTTGGGGAATACTTTTACGCTGTGTTGACCAAGTCCCCCAACCAGGATGTGTCGCCAGGTGTTGAATTTAGGAACGAGTACGGCGTTCCAGAAATCGACATATTGGCTGGTCGGCTCGATCGAAATAGCGTCGCTCATATTTGGATTCCCTTCATCTCCCGACGGCAATCAGCCGTCAGCGCGTGCGGGTACCCTGCCCGCTCCAATCCCCCGAAGGCTTTCAGGAAGCTGTGATTTATCGTCTAGAGGTGCTTGAGATTGACGTGAATTGAGAATGACAGCGCCCAGGATGGGCGAGCGACCTGCCCCCCGTAGCTCAACGAGCACAGGCGGAAGCCGCGCAGCTGAATATGCCCTGAGTTTCGGAAGCGTCGACCTTTCGTCGGCGCTACATAATGACTTCCCGCTTTGTCGTGAAACGCTAAGGCAGGGCCGGCACCGGTTTCTTTAGCGCCCGGCTTGCGTGCACTGCCGCGAGCTTCCGTCAATCGGCTGCCAGCAGGTGAAATTCCGTGTATGCTCGACCGGACGGCCGAAGAACTCCTGGCAAAACCCCTGGGGAGGGAACCATGGTCCGCACGCTTGAACAGTCGACGATGCGCAAGGTCTATTTACGCCTGCTACCGTTCGCGGTTTTGTCTTACATCCTCGCTTATATCGATCGGATCAATGTGAGCTTCGCAGGGCTTACCATGCGCGGCGATCTCGAGATGTCGGCCGGCACCTTCGGGTTTGCCGTCGGAATGTTTTACTGGGCCTATTTCATCTTCGAGGTGCCGAGCAACGTAATCATGCAAAAGGTCGGCGCCAGGGTGTGGATCGCCCGGATCATGATCAGCTGGGGAATCCTCGCCGGCCTGACAGCCGTGGTCACGGGTTCGACGAGCTTCGCCATCGTGCGATTCTTGCTGGGCGTCGCCGAGGCCGGTTTCTTTCCCGGCATTATTCTATATTTCACCTACTGGTTTCCGAAACATCATCACGCCCGCATCGTCTCGGGTTTTCTGATCGGGCTGCCGGTCGCAGTGGCAATCGGCGCGCCGATATCCACGGCACTTCTGGCACTCGACGGCCTGTTCGGGCTGCGGGGCTGGCAGGTGATGTACATCGCCGAGGCAATTCCCACCGTGGTGATCGGCGTCATCACCTTTTTCGTGCTCACAGATTATCCAGAGCAGGCGAAATTCCTCACTGCAGAAGAGCGTGACTGGCTCGTTGCCAAAATCGCTGCCGAACGCCGCGCCACCGAGGCGGTGCGCACCTACACGCTGTGGCAAGCGATGTACAATCCCAAGGTATTGCTTTTGGCGTTGAACTATTTCGGCATCGTCACCGCCAGTCTGGGCATGCTGATTTTCATTCCGCAAATCATCAAGTCGCTCGGCAACTACAGCAACATGACGGTCGGCTGGCTCACCATGATCCCCTATTTCTGCGGCGCCATCGCCATGGTGACATGGGGGCGCATCTCGGATTACATGAACGAGCGGCGATGGAATCTGTTCATCGGTTGCGTGTTCTCGACGGTGGGCCTTGTTATCGCCGGCATGACGATGGGGACCTGGTGGGCCCTCATTGGAATGTCGATCGCCGCGATGGGCTTCTATGGCTCCAAGGGCCCGTTTTTCGCCATGCCACCGATGTTCCTCAGCGGCGCTGGCCTCGCAGCCGGCATCGCCTGGATCAATTCGATCGGCAATCTCGGCGGCTTTTTCGGACCTTGGTATGTCGGCGTCATGAAGGACATGACCGGCAGCTACGCCGGAGGCCTTTATGGTCTCGCTTTGCTCGGTCTGGTCGCGTCGTTCGTTTGCGCTTTTTTCCTGCACATCCCGAGCCATTCTTCGTCGGCGGCACCACCGGTCGGTGTGGCTGCCGGATAGATCAGACCTGTCGTCCGACCTATCGCAGGATGCTCGGAAAAGCCGAGGCCGTGGGGCTCAATTCCGGGTTCGCCGCTGCGTGCCTCCCGGAATGACCGTCTTTCCCATGCCCGGCCCGCTCCTATTAACCCTTTGCTAACCATACACCCGGCAAGAATTGCCGAGTGAAGTCGAGTGTCGTCGGCCGCGTAGAACGGGAGGAACCCCGTGGACGCCAGTGCGGTGCCTCACTTTCGGAACGGTGGCCCTTCGGCCGCCGCGCAGGTGTTTGGCGGCCGCAGCCGTCATTCGCGGGGAGACGGGGCAACCATGGTCGATGTCACGGCGGGTCAGGGCACGGGGTCCAGCGGCGGGTTTCCAAGCCTCGGTGAAATCGGCGATATCCTAAAGCGCGGCGATCTCGCGCTGGCATTCGGCGTCCTCACCATCCTGGTGGTGCTGATCCTGCCGCTGCCCTCGATCGTGCTCGATCTCTTCCTGGCAATCTCGATAACGGTCTCGATCCTGATCCTGATGACCTCGCTGTTCATCCAGGCGCCGCTGGAATTCTCGTCGTTTCCGACCATCCTGCTGATCTCGACCATGATGCGGCTGTCGCTGAACATGGCTTCGACCCGGCTGATCCTGTCGAAGGGGCATGAGGGGACGGCTGCGGCCGGCCACGTCATCGAGGCGTTCGGCAACTTCGTGATGTCGGGTAATTTCGTGATCGGAATTATCGTGTTCGCGATCCTGGTGATCGTGAACTTCGTCGTCATCACCAAGGGTTCGGGCCGTATCGCCGAAGTAGCCGCCCGCTTCCAGTTGGACTCGATGCCGGGCAAGCAGATGGCGATCGACGCCGATCTTTCCGCAGGCCTGATCGACGAAAAGACCGCCAAGGCCCGGCGCAAGGAATTGGAAGACGAAAGCGGCTTCTTCGGCGCCATGGACGGCGCCTCGAAATTCGTGCGCGGCGACGCAGTCGCCGGCCTCCTGATCGTTTTCATCAACATTATCGGCGGCATCATCATCGGCGTCGCCCAGCAGGGCCTCAGCTTCGGCGAGGCCGCCCGCACCTACACCGTGCTGACCGTCGGCGACGGCCTGGTGACGCAGGTGCCGGCGCTGATCGTCTCGACCGCGGCGGGCCTGTTGGTCTCCAAGGCCGGCATCACCGGCGCGGCCGACAAGGCGCTGATGAAACAACTCTCCGGCTATCCGCAAGCGCTCGGCATGTCGGCCGGCGTGATGATGGTGCTGGCGTTGCTGCCGGGCATTCCGATGCTCCCCTTCCTCGCTCTCGGCGGCGGTGCGGCGGCGCTGGCGTGGAAGGCGCGCAACCACAACCGCAAGACCAGGGCGGCGCTGGCTGCCGAAGCGGCGGCGCCGGCGGCAGCGGCTGCGGCCGCAAGTGCTGCGGCAGAAGAGCCGATCTCGACTTCGCTCAAGATCGACGACCTCAAGATCGAACTCGGCTATGCGCTGCTGCCGCTGGTCAACGGTCCCGACGGTACCGACCGCCTGACCGAACAGATCAAGGCGCTGCGCCGCTCGCTCGCGGTCGAAATGGGCTTTGTGATGCCGGCGGTGCGCATCCTCGACAACGTGCAGCTCGAGGCGAACACCTACATCATCAAGATCAAGGAAGTGGACGCCGGCACCGGGAAAATCTGGCCGAACCAGTTCATGGTCATGGACCCCGCCGGAAATCAGGTCGGCGTACCCGGCATCCACACCGTGGAGCCGACCTTCGGGCTGCCGGCGACCTGGGTCGACGCCGCCCTGAAGGAAGAGGCTTCGCTAAAGGGCTACACGGTGGTCGACGCCGCTACCGTGCTATCGACGCACCTGACCGAACTGCTCAAGAACAACATGTCGGACCTGCTGTCCTATGGCGAGGTGCAGAAACTGCTGAAGGACCTGCCGAAGGAACAGGGCGAACTGGTCAAGGACATCGTGCCCAGCAGCGTCACGGTATCAGGCATTCAGCGCGTGCTGCAGTTGCTGCTGGCCGAGCGCATCTCGATCCGCGACCTCTCCACCATCCTCGAAGGCATCGCCGACGCGCTGGCGTTCTCGCGCAATCCGGCCACCATGGTCGAACATGTCCGTGCCCGGCTGGCGCGGCAGATCTGCGCGCAAAACACCTCCCACAACGGCTATCTGCCGCTGATCGCGCTGTCGGCGCGATGGGAGCAGGCGTTCGCGGAGTCGATCGTCGGTCAGGGCGAAGACCGCAGCCTCGCGATGCAGCCGTCGAAGCTGTCGGAGTTCATGACCGCGGTCCGCAACAGCTTCGAACAGGCCGCCCGCGAAGGCGAGGCGCCGGTGCTGGTGACCTCGGCGGCGATACGCCCGTTCGTGCGCTCGTTGGTCGAGCGCTTCCGTTCGCAGACCACGGTGCTGTCGCAGGCGGAAATCCACCCCCGCGCCCGGCTGAAGACGGTCGGCAGCGTCTAACCGGGGCGCGCAAATCAGACGCAAGCCCCACGCGGCCTTTTCGCCACAGGCAAATGGTTTGTTGGGCCAGGTCGGATCGCCACCGCTCCACGCCGCCTTCGGTATCAATCTCATAATTGTTTGTAATTATTACGTAATTTCTTATTTTTGGTGACCGTCCGGATTTTCCAATCGCGGCCGTTCAAGTCTTTTCACCGCCTTGTGATCGCCCCTTCGGAACGAAACCCTGAATCCCCACGTTTCCTGATACGAGACGTTGAACCTGACTGCGGACGAGACCGACAAATCCCGACAGCAGGAAGGGCGGCAGGAGACTTCGATGAACCACTCGATTTACAGCGCTGATCGCACGACCCACCTCAAGATCGTGGTCGTTGCCCTCGTCGCAGGTATCGTGGTCGCCGGCTTCAGCATCTCGGCACGCAACACTTCTGACGAAGGATTGACCCAAACCGCACGCGTGATGAAAGCCGGCAAGCCGGTGGTAATCACGAGTTCAGGCAACTCAGTTGTTAGATAGAAGGATTCGCGTACGCTAGAGAAGGAATTCACGAATTCACGCGGCTCTTTATCAGCCCCCCAAAGTCGCCACGTGGATATTTAAGACCCCAACTACCCCCAAGTTGACTGTTGAAAACGCCCGCTCCCCACGGGCGTTTTCTTTTTTATGGGGAGTGCACGCGCGCTGACCTCATCCTGAGGAGCGCGGAACGCGCGTCTCGAAGGATGGGCCACGGGCCTCGTGGTTCGAGACGGCGCTAAAGCGCCTCCTCACCATGAGGAACAAGCTGCTTCAATGCAACGAAGCTCTCAACGCGCCGTGCCGGCCGGTACCGTCTCGATTAGCTTGCCGGTATAGATCGGCGTCGAGTGCGGCTTGCCGTCGGGCGATCCGCCGGCCTGCTCGACCGTCACCGCGTAGGTCGCGCTATTGATCGTACCGGCATCGTAGGACGACAGCACCGGACGCGCGGTGAACTCGGCGCCGCCGATCACGCCGAGCGAACGCGGTTGCGGCAGTTTGTCGGAGATCAGCCACAGCTCAAAACTCTTGCCGGGCTCGGCATCGCCGCCGACCTTGCGAACCGTGAAATTCTTGGTGGCGGCATCGACCGTCAGGATGAACGCGGGTGAGCCGCCGTTCTGCTGCAGCAAGGCGACATATTGCGCCGACGGCGGCGCCGGCAGCGCCGGGGTTTTCACCTCGACCGTCTGGATGCGCGGCTTGGGGCGAAGCCCATCGGGCAACAGATCCGGCCGATAGACCTGCACCGCGAGCATCGCGATCAGCGCGGCGGCAATCGCGCTCGCAAAGGAAGCGACATTGCGCCAGCGCCGCACCCGGCCCGATAGCTGGATGACGTTCGACTGGATGACGTTCAAATTGTCGGCGACCGGAGCTGGTTCGACGACAGGAGCCTGCTCGACAACAGCGGGAGGGACCTGCGGCGTCTCCGGCAACTCCATGGGTGCCTGCGCGCCGGAATGTCCGACCGCGGCCTTGATGTTCTCCCACACGATCGGGCGCGGCTCGATCGATCCGACCATCTGGTTGAGGACGCCGAGCCGATACTCCCAGGCATGGACGATCGCGGTGAATTCGGCGTCGACAGCCATCATGGTCTCGACCTGCGCGCGCTCGTCGGCATCGAGGGTACCGAGCGCGTACTCCGCGGCGAGCGCGATATGGTCTTCGCTAAAGGCCATCATTCATTCAAGTCCGAAACACCTGCGTTCAATCCAGTCCAGCCCAAGCATCTAAAGTCCGAGACATTCCCGGATATCCATCATGCTGCGGCGCAGCCACGTCTTCACCGTATTCACCGGCGTCTCGAACTTCGCGGCGAGCTGCTCGCGGCTCCAGCCGTTGTAATAGGCCAGCAGCACCAGCTTCTGCCGATCCGGCTCGAGACGGCCGACGCATTCCAGCAACCGTTTCAACTCTTCCGTCATCTCGCGCCGTGCCAGCGGATCGGGTGAATCGGCTGCCACTTCCATGGCGGTCGGCTCCTCCTCGATCGAGATTTCGCCTTTCTTGCGCACCACGTCGATCGCCCGGTTGCGCGCAATCGACGCCATCCATGTAATCGGTGAAGCGAGGGCCGGATTGAATTGTCCGGCGCTGTTCCAGATCTTGACGTAAGCCTCCTGAATGACCTCCTCCGCGAGATCCTGTCGCCGCAAGATACGAAGGACCACGCCGAAGAGTTTCGCACGCGTGGCAGCGTAAAGGCGCTCAAAAGCGGCCTCATCCCCCTTCGCCACAGCGGCAATCAGCCAGACCAGCTCTGCTGGCGTCAGCATTCAACGTCCCCCAAATCCTGATCCCCCCATCGCCTCTCGGCGCCGGGAGTAATCGAGAACCTATAGCGTT
>Ga0207678_10004350_pt1 | contig 12717 bp, 7 predicted proteins | sample KBSC63metaG_FD_184319 | JGI IMG/M metagenome (GOLD analysis project Ga0207678, IMG submission 184319) | Corn rhizosphere microbial communities from Kellogg Biological Station, Michigan, USA - KBS C6-3 metaG (SPAdes) (version 2) | ecosystem: Host-associated > Plants > Roots > Rhizosphere > Soil ... | reverse complement strand
CCGATTCCTCGATGGAGCCGGCCTGCTCGATCCGGTAACCGCTCGGCAGCTTGTCGGCGATCGGTTGCAGCGCCTTCGTGATCGCGGCCGATACGTCGGGCGGCTGCAAGCCGTCGGCGATGTCGCCGCGCACGGTGACGGTCGGCACGCGATCGCGCCAGCGCATGATCGGCTCCTCCATTCGCACGTCGACCTTGCCGACCTGCGACAGCGGAATGTGCTGGCCGTTCGCGCCGACGAGCGTGAAGTCGGCGAGCCGCGCCGGGTCGAGCCGCGTATCGCCGCCCGAACGCGCGATCACCTGCACGGTTCGAATATCCTCGCGCACCGCCGTGACGGGCACGCCCGTGAGCAGGAACTGCAGCTGCTGCGCGACCGCGCCGGACGTCAATCCGACCGCCTGCAGGCGATCCTGCTGCAACGTGAAGTGCAGCGTCGGCGCGCGCGTGCCCCAGTCGGCATTGACCGTGCGCATCATCGGGCTGCCGGTCATCACGCGCTGCACATCGGTTGCGATGCCGCGCAGCGTGTCCGGATCGGGGCCCGTGATCCGGTAGGCCACCGGGAACGGCGAATACGGGCCGAACACGAGTTGCGTGACGCGCACGCGCGCCTCGGGCGCGAGGCCGTCGGCGATGACTCTTCGCAGTCGCGCCTTCAATGCATCACGTTCCTCCTGGCTGTCCGTGCGCACCACGATCTTCGCGAACGACGGATCGGGCAGCTCCGGCCCCATCGCCAGATAGAAACGCGGCGCACCCTGGCCGACATACGCGGTGACGATCCGCGCTTCCTTCTGTCTGGCGAGCCATGCCTCGACCTTCGACGTGGTGGTGCTGGTCTGCGAAATCGACGTGCCGTACGGCATCTGTACCTCGATCAGCACCTCGGGGCGATCGGAGACGGGGAAAAACTGTTTCTTGACGATCGCCATGCCGAGAATCGCGAGCACGAACAGGCCGACGACCGAACCGGCGACCAGCCATTTCCGGGCGATCACGCGCGTCAGCAACTGGCGGAAGCGGTTGTAGCGGGGCGTGTCGTAGATCGCATCGTGACCGCCTTCGAACTTCTTGAAGTCCGGCAGCATCTTCACGCCGAGGTACGGCGTGAAGGCCACCGCGATGACCCACGACGCGATCAGCGCGATCCCGACGATCCAGAACATGTTGCTGGTGTATTCGCCGGCGGTGGAGCGCGCGAAGCCGTTCGGCATGAAGCCGACCGCGGTCACCAGCGTGCCGGCCAGCATCGGCGCGGCCGTATGGCTCCACGCGTAGGCCGACGCGGCCACGCGGTCGTAGCCTTCCTCCATCTTCACGACCATCATCTCGATCGCGATGATCGCGTCGTCGACCAGCAGGCCGAGCGCGAGGATCAGCGAGCCGAGCGTGATGCGGTCGAAGTTCTTGCCGGTCGCGGCCATCACGACGAACACCACGGCGAGCGTCAGCGGCACGGCCGCGGCGACGACGAGGCCCACGCGCCAGCCCATGCTGACGAAGCTCACCAGCATCACCACGAGCAGCGCGGCGAAGAACTTCACCATGAACTCGTCGACGGCGGAGCTGATGTTCACGGACTGGTCGGTCACCTTGGTCAGGCTCATGCCGAGCGGCAGCCCGGTATTGATCGCGCCGACCTCGTGGTCGAGCGCGCGGCCGAGGTCGAGGCCGTTCCAGCCGTCGCGCATCACGATGCCCAGCAGCAGCGCGGGTTCGCCGTTGTTGCGGATCAGGAACGTCGACGGGTCTTCGTAACCGCGCTCGACGGTGGCGATGTCCGACAGTTTCAGCGTGCGACCCTGCGCGACGATCGGCGTGTCGCGAATCTTCTGCAGCTTGTCGAACGCGCCGTCCACGCGAATGAAGATCTCCGGGCCGCGCGTCTCGACGGAGCCGGCCGGCGTCAGCGCGTTCTGTCCGTTGAGCGCGGCGAACACGTCCTGCGGGCTCACGCCGAGCGTCGCGAGCCGGTCGTGCGACAGCTGGATATAGATGCGCTCCGCCTGCTCGCCGATGATGTCGACCTTCTTCACGCCGGGCACGTGCAGCAGCCGCTGGCGCAGCGTCTCCGCGTCGCGCACCAGCAGGCGCTGCGGCTCGCCCTTGGCCTTCAGCGCGAAGAGGGCGAACGTGACGTCCGCATATTCGTCGTTGACCATCGGCCCGATCACGCCGGACGGCAGATCGTTCGCCACGTCGCCGATCTTCTTGCGCGCCTGATAGAACTGCTCCTGCACCTCGGACGGCGGCGTGCTGTCGAGCAACGTCAGCGTCGTGAAGGCCAGGCCGGGGCGCGTGTAGGTTTCGGTGCGGTCGTACCAGCGCAGCTCCTGCATGCGCTTTTCGATCTTTTCGGCGACCTGGTCGTGCATTTCCTGCGCGGTCGCGCCGGGCCACGCGGTGACGATGGTCATCACCTTGACCGTGAAGGCCGGGTCTTCCGCGCGGCCCAGCTTGAAGAACGACACGAGCCCGGCGAGCGAAATCAGGCAGATCAGGAACAGCGTGACCGCGCGCTCGCGCACCGCGAGCGCCGACAGGTTGAAGCGGCGCTCGCTCACGGCCGTGCTCCTTCGCTGGCGACCGCGACGGCCTGCGGCGACACGCGGACCGTCTCGCCTTCGCGCAGCAAGTGGGCACCGAGTGCGACGACGCGCTCGCCTTGCTTCAGCGCGCCGGACACGCGGGCGCTGTCGTCGTCCAGATGCTCGAGCCTGACCGGCCGCCATGCAACCCTGGCCGGATCGCCGGCGACGACCCATACACCGGGGCCCTTGCCGGCATCGAGCAGCGCGCCGATCGGCACCTGCAGGCCGGCTTGCGGCGCGACGTCCGCGATCCGGATCGTCACGGTCGCACCCAGCGGTGCGCCGGCCAACGCACCCTGCAGCACATAGCGCGCTTCGAACGTGCGCGTTCTGGCATCCGCGGTATCGGAGAGCTGGCGCAGCGTCGCAGGAACGCTCGCGTCCTGCTTGCCGAACAGCTCGGCCTGCGCGTTCGACCCGATCGCCGGGCGCAGGGTTTCGGGCAGCTGGATCACGGCCTCGCGGCTGCCGGCGTGCGCGAGCCGCACCACCGGCTGGCCCGCGCTGACGACCTGACCGGGCTCGGCGAGCGTTTCCATCACGACGCCGTCGCCGTCCGCGACGAGTTCCGCATAGCCTGTCGCATTGCGCGACACGTTCGCGTCGGCCTCGGCGGCGCTCAGTTGCGCCTTCGCGGCATCGGCCGCCGCCTTGATCTGGTCATAGGCCGACGCCGATATCGCCCCGGTGCCGCGCAGGTCGCGGTAGCGGGCTTCGTCCTCGGCGGTCTGCCGCGCGCGGGCCCGCGCGGCGGCCACGGCCTCGTCGCGTGCGCGGGCCGCGAGCTTCAGGTCGACGGGGTCGAGCCGCATCAGCGGCTGGCCGCGCCGGACGGTTTGACCGGCATCGACGAGCCGCTCCTGCACCTTGCCGGACACCCGGAACCCAAGGTCGCTCTGCACACGGGCGGCGACGGTTCCCGTAAACGCGCGGGACGCGGGCACGGCCGCCTGCACGACGGCGGTACGCACGAGCGGCGCTTCCGTGCGCGGATCGGAAGGCGCTTTTCCGCTGCACGCGGCTAGCGCGAGCGGCAGTGCGGACGCGACTGCGAGGAGAGCGAGGCGATGCCTGACCATGAAAGACCCAGTGACGAAGTGTTCGGGGCCTTCATTGTGGATCTAGTGACTAAAATAGTCAATGGTCACAAATGGCGATGCATCACGGGGCGAGGCTGCGCAGAACGAGGTTCGACAACTGCGCGGGTGCGGCGTCGGTCGTGTCGAGGTTGTATTGCAGCAGCAGCGGATTCAGGTACGGGCGCATCACCAGGTAGATCGCCATCGCGGTTTCGTCCAGCGGCGTCTTGCGCTCGAACTCGCCGTTTTGGCGGCCTTCCTGCAGCACGTCCTGCAGCAGTTTCTGCACGCGCGCTTCGTAGGCCTGCACCGATTGCCAGTTCCCGGTGGCGGCCGAGGCGGCGATGTCGTACAGCTTGCGGTCGCGGAAAAACAGCCGCAGGCTCGCTTCGGTAAAGACCTTGAACATCCGCCGCAGCTTTTCGGTGGGTAGTTCGGCCTCGGCGACCGCCGCGCGCACCTCGGTTTCGATCTCGTGCAGGCAGTTCGCGCAGATCATTTCGCCGATCGCCTGTTTCGACTCGAAGAACTTGTAGATATAGGCCTTCGAGAAGCCGATCGCCTTCGCGAGATCGGACACGGTCGTCTTTTCATAGCCGTAGCGGCTGAAGTGCTCGGTGGCGGCGACGACGATCTGGTCCCGGACGTCATGGTCGGCCGGCCCCCGCGCGGGGGCCGGGGAAGAAGCGTTTTTTTTCATGGGCTGCAGCCGACAGGATGGACAACGAGTGACTATTTGGTATTATAGTCACTATCGAATTCTTGCGAAAACCGTCATGCTACCCAAACCCGTCGTTGCCGCGGTTCTTGTTGCCGTCCTGTTGGCGGGTTGCGCCGTCGGTCCCGACTATGCGCGCCCCGAGGTCGCGATGCCGCAGCGATTCCAGGGCCAGGCCGCCGTGGACCAGCGGCACGCGGCCGCCGATGCCGACCTCGCGACGTGGTGGACGGGGTTCGGCGATCCGCGACTCACGCGCTACGTCACGCTGGCCCTGGCGCAGAACCTCGATCTCGCGCAGGCCGCCGCACGCGTCGCGCAGGCGCGCGCGGCGGTGGGGGCGGCGAATGCCGCGCTGCTGCCTTCGGGCGAGGTGAGTGGTCAGGCGGCGCGCGTCTATCAGTCGGTCGAAACGCCGTTGGGGCGGGTGCTGAATTCGGCGCCCGGTTTCGATCGTCACGGCAGCGACTATGAGGCCGACTTCAACGCGAGCTGGGAGCTGGACGTGTTCGGCGGGTTGCGCCGCGGCCGCGAAGCGGCGCTGGCCGACTACCAGGCGTCGGAAGCCGGCGCGGTGGCGACGCGCCTTGCCGTCGCCGCGCAAACCGCGGACATCTACATCACGATTCGCGGGTTGCAGGGCCGGCTGAAGGTCGCGCGGCACCAGGTGCAGACCGAGCAGGATCTGTTGTCGACCATCAGTCTGCTGTATGGCAAGGGCCTCGCGGCGGAGCTTCAGGTCAGGCAGGCCGAAGGCGCGCTCGCGCAGGTGCGCGCGACGGTGCCGGTGCTCGAAGCGGCGCTCGACACGGCGATGAATGCGCTCGACGTGATGCTCGGTTCGCAGCCCGGCACGCATCGCGCGGAATTGCTTGACGGCGGCGACGTGCCGGTTGCGCCGCGCATCGCGGCGACCGGAACGCCCGGTGAGCTGCTCAGGCGGCGGCCCGACCTGATCGTGGCCGAGCGGCGCGTGGCGGCGGCGAACGCGCGCATCGGCGTGGCCATCGCCGAGTATTACCCGAAGTTCTCGCTGAGCGGGCTGATCGGCAGCGCGACGACGATGGGCGTGGGCAACCTGTTTACCGGCGGCGCCAACCAGGCCGCGGGCGTGCTCGGCCTGCGCTGGCGCCTGTTCGACTTCGGCCGGATCAATGCGCAGATCGCGCAGGCCAAAGGGCAGGATGCCGAAATGCTGGCCGCGTATCGGCTCGCGGCGCTGCACGCGACCGAGGACGTCGAAAACGCGTTCTCGGCGCTCGTCAAGCGCGACGAGCAGGCAGCAGTTCTTGGCGGCGGCGTGGATTCGCTGGGCCGGGCGAGAGCCGCGTCGTTTGCGGCGTACCAGAAAGGCGTCGTCAGCCTGATCGAAGTGCTGCAGGCCGATGAAAACCTGCTGCGGGCGTCCGACCAGCGCGTGCAGGCGCAAACCGAATCCGCACGCGCGGCGGTCGCGGCGTTCAAGGCGCTCGGCGGTGGGTGGCAGGCGCCGGAATCGGAAGCGGTGGCGGCGCGGTAACGACTTCGTCGGAATGCGGCCGGTTCGGCTGCGAATGCGACCAATGTCTGTCATCGCCGGAACAAGGGCCGGCCGCGACCCGCGCCGTGGATATCGGCGCCCACGCGGGCTACACACGATGAACACGACGAACGCGATGCGCGTGCGCCGCTCCGGTGACACCGGCATGCGCGATGCGCCGAACGGCGCGATCGGACGCCGTCATCGATGAATCGCCGCCCGCAACCGCTTCACCTCCTGCTCCGACACCGGCGCGGCGCGATTCCCCCACGCGCCGCGCACGTAGCTGACCACCGCCGCGATTTCGCCGCTCGTCAGTGCGCCGCGCATCGCGGGCATCCGCTGCACCGGGCCGTTCGTGCCGGGCGCAGGCCGCGCGCCTTCGACGACGATCCGGATCGCGCTCGTCGGATCGGCCGCGAGCACCGCCGAATTCCCCGCGAGGGGCGGCCCGTGATCGCGCACGCCGGCGCCGTCCGCGCCGTGACAGCGTGCGCAGAACCCCGCATACACGCCGGCGCCCGGCGCCTGCTGCCCGCCTTCCGGCCGCGGCCCGGCGGCCGTCAGCCGCGGGACGCCGACGCCCAGCGGGTTCGTCGCGGCGGTCGGTTGCGCGGGCAACGATTTCAGGTACACGGCGATCGCGCGACGATCGTCGTCGCTGAGCAGCGCGGTGCTCTCTTCGACGACCGGCGCCATCGCGCCGAACACCGCGCCGCGCACCGCATGGCCGCTGCGCAGGAAGGCGGCGAGCTCGTCGATCGTCCAGCGGCCGAGGCCGTCCGTGTCCGCGCCGGTCAGGTTCGGCGCGAACCAGTGATCGTTGATGCCGCCGGTCAGGAACGCCGGGCTGCGCTCGTCGTAGCCGCGCTCGTTGTAGGCCGGCCCGCGCGGCGTATGGCACGCGCCGCAGTGGCCGAGGCCCTGCACCAGATACGCGCCGCGATTCCATTGCGCCGATTGCGACGGTTGCGGCACGAACCGGTCGCGGTTCGCGAATGCGAGGCTCCATAGCCCGAGCGCCCAGCGCTGGTTGAACGGGAACGGCAGCCGCGTGAGCTTCGCCGCGTTCGCAGACGGCGCGACGCCGCGCATGAAATACGCATAGAGCGCGCGCACGTCGGCGTCGGTCATCCGCGCGAACGACGGGTAGGGCATCGCCGGGTACAGCCAACTGCCGTCCGCGCGCACGCCGCGCCGCAACGCGTCGTCGAACTGCTGCAGCGTGTAGTGGCCGATTCCGTGCGCCGGATCCGGCGTGATGTTCGGCGCATAGATCGGCCCGAACGGCGAATTCACCGGCTGGCCGCCCGCGTAGGGCGTGTGATCGGCCGCGTCGTGGCAGGCCGCGCAGTCGCCGGCGAGCGCGAGGTAGCGGCCGCGCGCGATCGTCGCGGCGTCGGCGTCCGCGGCGGCAGCGGCGACCATCGGGCGCCGGGCCGCCTTGGCGGATGCCGCGTCCGCCGGCACGACGGCCGATGAGGCCGACACCGTCGACGCCGACGACGCAGCCGCGGCAGGCGGCCCGGAAAGCCTGCGATCCTCTTTCACGCGAGCCGACATCGACGCGCCGGCATCGGCCGCCGACGCACCGATCCGCACGAAACGCCAGCCCGACGCGGGTTCGGGTGCTTCCGCCGCCGACGCTGCGTCGGCCGTATCGCCGGGGGACGCAGGATGGTCGTCCTGCTGCATGTCGCAGGCGGCGAGCGCGACGCAAGCGGCGAGTACGGCGAGTGCGACGCTGATCGCGCGCCCGGGAAAGCGGAACGAAGTGAACGAGATCAGCGCCATGGACTGCACGGCCCCACGAAAGCCGACACGACGCCCGTGAACACGAGACCGATCACGAACCCGAGCGCGGCGAGCATCCCGCAGCGCGCGAGGAATCGCGTGCTGTCGTCGCGCGTCGCGGCCTGGACGTTGGCGTCGTGCCTGCGTTGCCACGTGCGCACGAGCCAGGTGGCGAACGCCGCCGCCAGCGCGAACGCGCCCGCGGCGATCAGCGCGAGCCACACGCCCACGTGCGCCCAGCGCGGCACGGCCTGCGCGACGCCGAGCGGATAGCACGCGGTCGACGCGAGCGTCTCGGACGCGAGCATCTGCGCGAACCACAGCGCGGGCGCGCCGATCAGGCCGGCCGCGATCGCGAGCAGGGGAGTCCACGAGCGTCGCGCGCCGTTCATCCCGATCTCCTGAGCCAGTACGGCGACACGTACAGCGCGGTGAAGATGAACAGCCACACGATGTCGACGAAGTGCCAGTAGAGCCCGCCGACCGTCAGCGCGACGCGCCGCTCGCCGCTGAAGAAGCCGGCGGCCGTCCAGCCGGCGAGCAGCGCGAGGATCGCGAGCCCGGCTACCACGTGCGCGAGGTGAAAGCCGGTGATCGTGAAGTACAGGCTGCCGTACAGGTGTACGGTCGGGCCGTACGGATGGTCGCGCCACTCGTGCAGCTGAACGAGCGCGAACGCGATGCCGAGCACCAGCGCGACGGCGAGCGCGGCCACCGCGCGCGGCCGCTTGTCGGCTCGCACCGCGCGCTCGGCGAGCCACACGAACACGCTGCTCGACAGCAGCACGACCGTGTTGCCGGCCGCCAGGCCGATCTTCGGCATCCCTTCGGGCGGCCACGGCGCGGACGATTGCGACTGCAGGTAGAAGTAGCAGAACAGCAGGTAGCCGAACAGCCCGGCCTCGGTCACGATCAGCGTGATGACACCCCACCAGCCGCCCGCGCGTTCGCCGCAACTGCCGACGGGCAGCGGTTCGACGCACGCGGCCGGCGCGCCCGCCGGCGTCGTGGCCGACGACGGTTCGTCCGGATGCGCGCCGGCGGCGGCCGACGGCGCCTGCGTGTCGTCGCGGGCCGGCAGGTCCGCGCGCTGCCCGAGCGTGCTGCGCGGCCACAGCCAGACGGCGGTCGCGACCGCACAACCGGCGACGGCCACGCACACGAGCGTCGGCGAGCGCGCCAGCATCGCCGCGAACACCGCCGTGGCAAGCAGCGCGAGCACGAACGGCACGCAGGTGTCCTCCGGCATCTTGAGGATCGCGCTCGGCGCCGCCGCGAGCGGCGTGACGGCGAGCGCCTCGCGGCCGTCGGCGAGCCGGTACCCTACCCGCAGGCTGGTGCGCTTCGGATCGTCGCGGGTTTCCCACAGCGGATGCCGCGAGCCGACGAGCGGCAGCACCGCGAAGTTGTACACGGGCGTCGGCGACGCGACCGACCATTCGAGCCCGGCGCCGCCCCACGGATTCTCGCCGGCACGCGCGCCGCGCCGCGCGCTGACGAGCGCGTTGACGACGAACATCACGATGCCGATGCCGAAGATGAACGAGCCGATCGTGGTCAGCAGGTTCGACGTGTCCCAGCCCATCCCGGACGGATAGGTATAGATGCGGCGCGGCATCCCGAGCAGCCCGGCGACGTGCATCGGGAAGAACCCGAGGTTGAAGCTGACCAGCACGACCCAGAACGTCAGGCCTCCGAAGCGCTCGTTCATCATCCGCCCGGTGAACTTCGGGAACCAGTACGTGACGCCGCCGAGCACCGGGAACACGTTGATGCCGAGCAGCACGTAATGCAGGTGCGCGACGACGAAATACGTGTCGGTCAACTGCCAGTCGAGCGGCACCGCGGCCGTCATCACGCCGGATACGCCGCCGACCACGAACATCAGCACGAAGCCCGCGAAATACAGGAACGGCGTGCGGAACACCGGGCGGCCGGTCCAGATCGTCGCGAGCCACGCGAACACCGCGACCGCGCTCGGGATCGAGATCAGCATGCTCGCCGCGCCGAAGAACGCGAGTGCGAGCGGCGCGATGCCGGTCGCGAACATGTGATGCACCCACACCTCGAAGCCGATCAGCATCGTCGCGACCGTCGACACCGCGACGGCCTCGTACGCGACGAGCGGCCGCCGGCAGAAGGTCGGCAGCGCGTCCGACACGATCCCCATCGCGGGCAGCACGACCACGTACACCCACGGGTGCGCGAACATCCAGAACAGGTGCTGCCACAGCAGCGGCCGCCCGCCGTTCGCGACGTCGAAGAAGTGCGTGCCGGCATTGCGGTCGAGCCACAGCAGCAGGAATGCGAGGCTCACCGACGGCACCGCGACGAGGTTCGCGACCGATGCGGTCAGCGTGCCCCATACGATGATCGGCAGCCGGTCGATCGACATCCCGTGCGCGCGCATGCGCAGCAGCGTGACGACGAAGTTCGCCGCGCCGCCGGTCGTCGAGATGCCGAGCAGGATCATCCCGAGCGCGTAGATGTCGATGTTCGCGCCGGCGCTGTAGTCGAGCGACGTGAGCGGCACGTAGTTGAACCAGCCGCCGTCGGGCACCGCGCCGAGCGGAAAGCTCGCATAGAGGAACAGCCCGGCGAACAGGAACGCCCAGTACGAGAACGCATTGAGCCGCGGGAACGCCATGTCGCGCGAGCCGAGCATCAGCGGCCACAGATAGTTCGCGAAGCCGGACAGCACCGGCAGCGCGTACAGGAAGATCATCGTGACGCCGTGCATCGTGAACAGCGCGTCGTACTGCGCGGGCGTGAGCACCGTCGCGTTCGGCCGCGCGAGCTGGATGCGCATCACGAGCGCCTCGACGCCGCCGAGCAGCAGGAACGCGAAGGCGGTGACGATGTAGCGCAGCCCGATGCGCTTGTGATCGACCGTGCCGAGCCAGCCGCGCCAGCCGGGTTCCGATTCCCACAGCGCGGCGAGCGCGCGCTCGTGCGCGGAGCCCGGCGGCGCGTCGCCGAGGTCGGGCACGCGGCTGAGCGCGGTGGGCGTGTCGTGGGCAACGGCCATTCGTGATCCTCCGTTCAGTGCAGCGTCGCGAGATAGGCGGCGAGATCGTCGGCGTCGCGCGGCGCGAGCGCGAACGACGGCATCAGCGTCTGCGGCTTGATCTGCTGCGCGTGCGCGATCCAGCGCCGCAGGTTCTCGGGCGTGTTGTCGAGCGTGCCGGCCGCGAGCAGCCGGCGCGACCCGAGATGCGACAGGTCGGGGCCCGCGTCGCCCGCCGCATCGGTGCCGCGCACCGCGTGGCAGCCCGCGCAGCGCGTGGCGAACACGTGCCGGCCGCGCTGCTCGGCGCCGGCGGCGGGGGCGGGAGCCGGCTGCCGCTGCGCGGCGAGCCACGCGCGAAACGCGTCCGGCGGCTCGGCCACGACCTCGAACGCCATGTGCGCGTGCTGCGCGCCGCAGTATTGCGAGCACTGTCCGCGATAGACGCCGGGCCGGTCGGCTTGCAGCCATTGATGGTTGGTCTGGCCGGGTATCGTCTGCGTTTTGCCGGCCAGTTGCGGGACCCAGAACGCATGGATCACGTCGGCGCTGTTCAGTTCGATCGCGACGGGCTCGCCCACCGGGATGTGGATCTCGTTGGCGGTGACGAACGCGGGGCCGCCCGCGTCGTCCGGATAGCGGACGGCCCACCACCAGTCGTGTGCCGTCACGACGATCGTCAGCGCGGGCGGGCGCGGCGGCGCCGCGACCACGCCGAGCACGCGCAGCATGTACACGAGCGCGCCGAACAGCAGCACGATCGAGATCGCGGAGCCGACCGTCACGATCGCCAGCCCGCTGCCGTGGGCACCACCTGCGTGCGCGCGGCGGCGAAATATCGCGATCAGCAGCAACACCGCGATCGCGATGCACACGAACGTGCACAGTGCGACGAGCGCCCAGCCGAGCACGAACACCGGCCGCGCGGCGGGGCCCGCCGCATGTGCGACGTACGCGAGCGGCAGCGGTCCGGCGGGCCCGGCAGTGGCTTTCCCCAGTTCACCGGCCGCACGCGCGACCGCCGGCGCGACGAGGCTTGCGACGGAAGCAAGGCACGCGATGCGGCGCGACTGGGCGAACGGTGGAACGGGCAAAGCGACTCCTTGCCGACGGCATGACCACAAACCGTTCGCGGCCGAGCAATTTCCGTGCGCGCTGCGCCTTTGCGTATGGCTCGGAGATTGCGGGCGCAACGTCCGGCGCGTTACAGGCGGCTTGTAAATTGGGCGACCGTTCATCGCGCGCCCCGATTGCAAGGCCCGCACGCTGCGCGGCATGCCGCTTGCTACGCCGATCGCGTTCCGGCACGCAATGCGCAAGCAGCCCTCGGCGTGCGGGCCACCCTGAAACAGCGGGAGGAATCGACCGTGAAGACCGTCGCGATTACCGGTGCGAGCGCCGGCGTCGGCCGCGCGACTGCGCACGCGTTTGCGCGGCTCGGCGCGAACGTCGCGCTGCTCGCACGCGATCCGCGCGCGCTGGACGACACCGCGTCCGAAGTGCGCGCGTATGGCGTCGAGGCGCTGCCGATCGCGGTCGACGTCAGCGACGCCGCCGCGCTCGATGCGGCCGCCGAGCGCATCGAGAACGAACTCGGCCCGCTCGACGTGTGGGTCAACAATGCGATGGTGACCGTGTTCGCGCCTTTCGACGAAATCTCGCCGGAAGACTATGCACGCGTGACCGAGGTCACCTATCTGGGCTGCGTGTACGGCACGCGTGCGGCGCTCGCGCGGATGGCGCCGCGCAATCGCGGCACGATCGTGCAGGTCGGCTCCGCGCTCGCGTACCGGTCGATCCCGCTGCAGTCGGCGTACTGCGGCGCGAAGCATGCGATCCGCGGCTTCACCGACGCGCTGCGCTGCGAGCTGCTGCATGCGCACAGCCGCGTGCGCGTGACGATGGTGCAACTGCCGGCGATCGACACGCCGCAGTTCGACTGGGCCCAATCCACGTTGCCGAATGCGCCGCGTCCGGTCGCGCCCGTCTATGCGCCGGAAGTGGCGG
>Ga0207678_10004349_pt1 | contig 12719 bp, 12 predicted proteins | sample KBSC63metaG_FD_184319 | JGI IMG/M metagenome (GOLD analysis project Ga0207678, IMG submission 184319) | Corn rhizosphere microbial communities from Kellogg Biological Station, Michigan, USA - KBS C6-3 metaG (SPAdes) (version 2) | ecosystem: Host-associated > Plants > Roots > Rhizosphere > Soil ... | reverse complement strand
GGGGAGGGCATAGGCACAAAGGCTGCATAGCGCATCATCGGACTGCCGCTCATATTGTAGCTCACACGCACCCGGAACGTGCCGGTCGCATCCGGCACGGCCGTGACGACCGGCCCGCCCCCTGCCGCGAGCAAGGTGCCGTATCCGCTGATCACCGCCTGTGCCCGATCCTGCGCCAGCGTTGTACGCTCCGCTGTGGAAAGGCCGGCAACGGCGGCGCGGGCACCCTCGATCGCGGCATGGCGCACGCCCATCAGGGCGGCGAAATAAAAGGAATAGAGCACGACCGCGAAGACCAGCATGAGCAAGGCAGGAGCCAGCAGCGCAAATTCCAGCGCCGCCAGCCCCTGCTCGCATGCCCGCAGCTGTCGTTTTCGCATGGCGATCAGCTTGATGGGATGCTGTTGAACATCGTCGTGAAGGCGGCGCCGAGCTGCGTGCGGAAATTGGTGCCCACCGCAACGATGGCCGCGACCACCACGGCGCCCAGAACGGCATATTCGACCGCCGTCAGGCCCTTTTCATCCCGCGCCAGTTTCGCGATCAGCGAACCCAGAAACTTGTTCATCCTAGTCCTCCTGCCCCCTCGGCAAATGGCCGGCTGCGCGCGAGGGGGGAACCGCGCGCCGCCGTAGGACTCACACCAGCACCGGCACTCCGCAGCGCGCGCCGGTCGCCCAGAGCGTGGCATGGCCAAGCTGGATGCCCAGCGCTGCAAGCAGATTGGTGACCAGAGGATCGATGGCGGTGCCGACCAGCCCGGCGACCGGATTGACCACAGCGCTCAACAATTGTGATCGTGCCAGCGCCCTGGTCGTGTCGCAGACAAGCGGCAGACATGCGCCCAACAGATTGATCTGCAATCCGTCCTGTCCGCCCAGGCTGCCCACCAGTGACGTCAGCAGCGGCCCGACCTGCGCCTCATTGCCGATGCTGGCAGGCGTACTGGGCGATCCGGGGCGGCCTATGCTGCCCTGTCCGCCGGGACCGAAGATGATCGCGCCGCTCGCGCCCATGACCGGCTGCGCCACGGCGCGGCTGTCCACCGTGATGAGACCCAGGACATTGACGATCCGGACCGGGCGCAGATCGGCGACCGAAAGGGGCGGCATCGGCCGCGTCATGGCACCGGCCGGCAACGCGCCGATATAGGCGTTGACGAGGCCGCTGCTGGCCTGGACCGTCACCCGCGTGTCGCGCGCCTGTTCGGCCGTATCGGGGCAATCGATGGCGCTGACCTGCCCTTGGGCCGCCGCGATGTCGATGGTGACCGGCAGGTTGACGGAGATCAACGAAGCGCCGAGCAGGCTGACATTCCTGATCCCGACATCCAGTTGCAGCCGTAATGCGGAGGTGGAAACATGGGTTTCGCCCACTGGGCCAAAGGAAAAGCGTGGCCGGTCCATCGGCCCTGTCGCCATTGCCGCCAGCAGGACGCTGCTGCCCGGCGCGACGGTGCCGACCGCGTCCGACAGGTCCACCGCGCCGTTGCCCGCCTGAACGGCGTAGGAAAAGAGTTGATAGGCATTGATGCCGGCGCGCAGAGCGGGTTTTTCGTCTGCGCCGCCGACCGGCATGTTCTTCCACACGCCAAGGCCGAACAAGCCGTTAAGCGGTACCGCATAGCCATTGCCGACCTGCCCGGCGAGCAGGGTGAGGGCGGCGGCGGTGGTGCTGTCGTCTGCGGCACTGGCCGCGGCGGCCAGCAGGTCGCCAAGCCCCACGGTGCGGGCCGTGAGCGCGCCATAGGTGCCGCTTTCCCCGACCCGCCGCGCCAGCGCGTCGAAGAAAAGGCCGGCATCGATATCGCTCGCCATCAGCGCCTCCACATCGGCTGTGGAGAGGCGCAGCTTGAGGCCCAGCAGCGCGCCCAGCAGGTCATTGACTCTGTTCACCAGCGCATTGGTGACGGTCAGTACGCTGGAGCTGATGCCGATGCCGGCCTCGTCGATGCGCGCTGCCGTGGCAGTGGCTGACAGGTCGGGCAGGGGATTGGCCGGACCCAGCACGCGCATCAGGAACTGTCGCGCCGGCTTGCCGGTGCGGATGCGCACGGCGTTGACCCGCCCATTGCCGGGGCAAAGCGCCATGCTGGCGTCGAAGCGTTGCGCGGCACCAAGCGCGGCATCGGCGCAATAGCGGCCCAATTCGACCGAGCGGAGAATGGCGGGGTCATATCCGTTGCGACTGAGGCTATCCCGCGCGCGTGCCGCTGCCTGAGCCGGGTTCTGCGCCGCAGCCAACGCGGCCGCATCGGTCGCGGCGCGCAGATCGCGCTCGCTCACATAATAAAGCCCTGCATCTAGCGCGAATCCGACCGCGCCGATCAACACCGCCCCCAGCGCAGCGACCATTGGCGCGACGGCGGCGGATTGGTCGCCAAGCAGCGAGCGAACCTGCGCCCAACAGGATAGCTGCTCCCACAAAGGCGTCGGAAAGAGACCAGAAAATCGCGATAACTCGGACCGGATCGTGGCTCTGATCGACCATTTCCACGGGATCATCGCGCCGCATCCGCCGCCCGATCGAGTTGCCGCCCAATCGACTCCAGATATCGCTGCCGGATGAGCGCGGCCTCCTCCGCCGACAGCAGGGCATCCTCGCGTGCCGGTGCCTTCAGCTGCGCCTCGACGACCTGCCGTGCTTCGCCAGCCGGCACCGGCGTTGTCGCGGACATCATCAGTAACAGAGCCATCATTTCTCAACCCCCTTGCCGATCCGTGCCGCTTCCGCTGCCAGTTCTTGCCGCAGCGCGCCGTCGCCGGACCGGCGCAATGCAGCCTCCGCCTCATCGCGTCGCCCGCCCACCATCAGCGCCAGCAGCAGATTGTTGCGGACCACCGCCATTTGCGGCGCCAGATCACTTGCCCCACGCAACGCCTCTATCGCCGCGCCGACCCGCCCGGACCGCAACAGCGCATAGCCCAGCGCGTTGCGCAGCAGCGGATCGGCCGGGCTCGACCGGCTCGCCTGTTCATAGCAAGCCGCCGCTTCGTCCCATCGCCCCCGGGCCGCCAGCAGATGGCCGCGCACCGCGCTGACGTCGCCGCCGGTGGTTTCAGGCGGCAAGGGCACCGCTTCCGCCGCATCGATCTGTCCCAGGTCGATCAGGCTGTTGACCCGCAGCAGCCGGGCCTCCGTATCGCCGGGATAGCGCCGCTCGAAATCGTCGAGATAGGCCAGCGCCGCGCGTGGCCGTCCGTCCGCCCGCGCCTGATGGATGAGTTGCAGATAAAGTCCCCGCGTGTCTGGCGTTTCCTGCGCCTGCACGGGCACCGCCGCCATCAGCATTGCGGCCAGCGTGAAACGCCTCATTGCGACACTCCACGCAAAGTATCGAAGATCGCCACCACCGGCGGCCCGCCCAGCACCACGAACAGGGCGGGCATGAAGAACAGGATCATCAGCACCACCATGCGCACGGTGATGCCGCCCATCGCCTCCCGCGCGCGGGCGACGCGGCGCTGGGTAAATTCCCGCACGAATTCGCGCAGGGCAGGGGCCAGTTCGACCCCCTGGAACAGAGCCTGACGGAAGAGGGCGGCCAGTTCCCTTGCCCCATTCACCGCCACCCGCGCTGCCCAGCGATCCAGCGCCTGATCATAGCGCATGCCCCGGTCGAGATCGGCCACCAGCATCGCCACCAGCCGTGCATGGTGCGGCACCGCAATGGCTTCGTCGCGGGCGATGGAGCGAAAGCACTGGTCGAGCGAAATGCCGCTTTCCAGCATCATCAGCATCAGGTCGAGCAGGAAGGGAAATTCCGCCATGATCGCCCGCGCTCGCCGCGCCGCGAGCAGGTGGATCGCCTGCTTTGCCCCGACATAGGCGAGGCCGGTGGCAATGACGATCAGCAGGGGTTGGGCAAACAAGCCGCCCCAGCCAATCCGCGACGCCAGCATCGCTGCCAGCCCCGCGCCGACGGTCGCCGCCATGCGCGCCCAGACGAAACGGTCCGCAGCCCTTGCATCCTGAAACCCTGCCAGCATCAGCTTGTCAGCGATCTCCGATCGGTCCCGTCCGCGCGCGGTGAAGGCCGCGGGGAGGCGAAAGCCGGGCCGATCCCCTGCCATGCCCAGCCGCGCTTCCAGCCGCTGGTCGGCCAGCAGCATCCGCATGCCCATTACGGCGCACAGGACGCCCAGTGCCGCGCAGAAAAGGAACAGCGCGCCCATCAGAAGGTGAGCCTCATCACCCGCCGCATCACCAGCATGCCCAGCCCCTGCAGGACCATGGCGACGATGGCCAGCCGATGCCCGCGCGGATCGCGCAGGAAGAAGTCGATATAATCCGGGTTCATCGCCACCAGCGCGGCCATTGCCACCAGCGGCATGACGATCAGCACCCGTCCGCTGATCTTCGCCTCGGAGATGGCGGCTTTCAGCTCGCGCTTGATGCGGATGCGCTCGCGCAGGATGTTGGCAAGGTTCAGCAGCACCGCGGAAATCGACCCGCCATAGCGCATGTTCGTGCGGATCGCGGCGGCGAGCATCGATATTTCAGGAACGCGCAGCCGCTCCGCGAGCATCTGCATGGCGTCGGCCACCGATGCGCCCAGTTCCAGCCGTCTTGCGACCGGCGCGATATAGCTTTGCACCACGGTGGGCGCATCGGCCAGCGCCCGTTCCAGCGCCTGCGCCAGGGAATTGCCGACCACCTGCATCTGTCGCACGGCGTCGATATAATAGGGCAGCGCCTCGATCAGTGCTTCGACGCGCCGCTGCGCCCGCCGGCGCACCCAACCGAGCAGCGCCGTCGGCACGCCCGCCATCACCGCCAGCGCAGCCACCGGCCCCGCCGCAAGCAGCGCGGACAGCGCGATCAGAAGCAACAGGCCGCCCGCCATCCCCACCGCCCGCGTCGTGAACTCGATCTGGGCCTGCGCCAGCAGCGGCGCTATCCGGTCGGGCACCGCCAGCGCCGCGGCGCGTGGCGGCGCGGCGGACAAGGCCGGTCCCAACCGGCGGTCGATCACTGCCCACTGCCGCGCTTGTTCGGCCAGCAGTTGCCAGCCAATCCCGGCTATGATCAGCAGCGACAGCAGAAGGTAGGCGGCCCCGCTCAGCATGATCGGCCGCTCCTGTAATCACGCAGCCTTGGCAGGAAATGGGGCCGCAGCGACAATGTCCGGAACTCGCCCAGTCCCGACAGGGCCGGCTGCTCCTGAAAGGCGAAAAGTTCGTTGAGCGAATAGGCGTCGCCCTCCAGCCCCGTCACCTCGCTGACCGACATGACCCGTCGGCTGCCGTTGGAAAGCCGCTGCAGCTGCACCACCACATGCACGCTGTTGGCGATGAAGCGCCGGATCGCCCGCACATCGCTCTGTACCCCGGCAAAGCCCAGCAGCATCTCCAGCCGGGCAAAGGCGTCCCTGGGGCTATTGCCGTGCAGCGTTGCCATCGACCCGTCATGCCCGGTCGACATCGCCTGCAACATCTCGACCGCCTCGACCCCGCGCACCTCGCCCAGGATGATCCGGTCGGGCCGCATCCGCAGCGCATTGCGCACCAGTTCGCGGCTGCTCACTTCCCGGCTGCCGTCGACTGTCGGCGGCCGCGTCTCCAGCCGCACCACATGGCTCTGCCGCAACTGCAGTTCGGCGGCGTCCTCGATGGTGATCAGTCGCTCGCGATCCCCGATGAAGGACGACAGCATGTTCAGCAAAGTCGTCTTGCCCGCGCCGGTCCCGCCACAGATCAGGATATTCAGCCGGGACCGTACCGCCGCGCTCAGATATTCCGCCATGTCCGCACTCATCACCTGATGGGCGACGCAGTCCTCGATCGTCATGCTCTGCAACCGGAACTTGCGGATCGACAGCGTCGGCCCGTCCAGCGCCACCGGCGGAATGACGATATTCACCCGCGACCCGTCAGCCAGGCGCGCGTCGACATAGGGACTGGCCTCATCTACCCGGCGGCCGATCGGCCCCACGATCCGCTGGATGACGTTCATGAGGTGGGCGTCGTCGCGAAACCGCGTCTCGACCTTCTCCAGCAACCCGCCCCGCTCGGCATAGATATGTCCCGGGCCGTTGACGATGATGTCGTCCACGCCCGCATCGCGCAGCAGCGGCGCAAGCGGACCCATGCCCGCCACCTCGTCCTCCACATCCTCGATCAGCAGCAGCCGCTCCGCGCTGTTGAGCGCCATTTGCCCCCGGCGGCTGCGGCTGGCGATGATCTGCTCGATCTCCTCGCGCAGCGCTCTCGGACCCAAGGTCTCAGCCGTGTCCCCGCGCGCTTCCAGTTGCTCGATCAACTGGGCGCAGGTCTGCGCCTTGGCAAGCTGATAGATGTCGCTCATCCGCTGTGCCGCGGGCTGCGCGACGGGCGTGATCCGTACCTCCCGCGCAGGAATGAAGGCCTCTTCGCCGGTCAGCAGGCTCATGATGCACGCCGGACGATACGCAGCATCGCCCCCCGCAGCCGGTCGATCCCGCCGGCCTTCGGCGTCACCCCGCAAACCCGTCGGATCGTCGCCATATAGGTCCCGCCATCCGCCTCCATCGCCAATGGCCGGCCCGCGTTCAGCGCATTGCGGATCCGCGCCCGGTCGATGGGCAGCGCCATCGCCGCGCCGACGCCCAGCGCATCCGCCATGCGCCGCGCGTCGAGCAGCACACCGGGCAGATGATCCCACACCAGCAGCCGCATTGCCTCTATCCGCTCGCGTTCCGTCCCAATCCTGTCCAGCAATCGGCGACACGCCTCGATCTCCCGGATCGACTGGCCGCACAGCAGCTCCACCTGGCTTGCCTCCGCCACCACCTCGCGCAGCAGCCCGCCATGGCGCAGGCTTCCCGCATTCAGCACGACATGGCTGCAACAGCCCCGCAGCAGCCGGATGAGCGCCGCCAGGTCGCCCGGTGTCAGTCCCGCAGGTTCGGCGCCAGTCCCCCCGTCGAAGGTCAACAGCATCAATCCGCTGGGTCCATGCCGCGCCACCGTGCTGGCGAGCAGGCTGGCGTCCAGCCGGTCCATATCGCTGATCGCGGAAGCCAGCCCATAGTCGACGCCCAGGTCCAGATAGGTCGCCGCCGCGCTCGTCGGCAGGGTGCAGTCGATCAGCAGCGTCGATCCCTGTCCCGCCATGGCAATGGCCATGTCCGTCGCCACCATCGCGCACGCATCGCGATCCGCACCCAGCAGCAGCGTCAACCGCCCCCGGCTACCCCGATCCACCGCCGCCTCATTCAAAAGACGCGCCAATATGGGGGCGATCTCCCCTATTTCTCCGTTGCGCGGAACAACATCATGCACGCCGGCCCGAATGGCGCGCAGCAAGGGCTCGGCCTCCATCTCGTCGGTGGCGAGCAGCACGGGCCGACCCTCCGCGCTCGACACCACGGCGCCGATCGCAACCGACAGGGCGCGATCGGGCGGAATGGCGGCACGGTCGATAATGATCAGCCCCGGTCCATCCAGCGCCTCTCGTTCCACCGATTGCACCAGTTCGACTGGTACGCGCCCGCCCGCAGCGTCCTCGATGCGCTGTGCCAGCATGCGGTCGACCGACAGCAGAAGGATTCTGGCCATCTCAGCGCCTCACCACGCCGAAGGGCATATTGGTCTGGTCCAGCCCGTCCGTCCCCAGAATCATGTCGCCTATGCCGGGGTCGATCCCTGCTGTTGCCGCGCCGGGCAGGAGCGGCAACTCCTCCGGCTTCACCGGCCCCACCAGCCGGGGCGTGGCGACGATGATCAGCTCCTGCTTCTCCTTCTGGTTCTGTTGCCGCTTGAAGAAGGCCCCGAGCACGGGGATATCGCCCAGGAAGGGCGTCTTTTCCTTCGACACCGTCTGGCTGGAATAGCTGAGCCCCGCGATCACGAAGCTCTGCCCGCTGCCCAGTTCGACCGTCGTCTCGGCCGACCGCCGCCGCAGTCCCGGCACGACATAGCCCTGCAACTGCACGCCATTATTATAGTCGAGTTCGCTGACTTCCGGCGCGATCTTCAGCACGATATGGTCCTTCGACAACACGAAGGGCGTCACCGACAACCGCACGCCAAATTCCTTATACTGGATGGACAAACTATTGCCCGATCCCGAAACCTGCGGAACCGGCACCGGAAATTCACCGCCCGCCAGGAAACTCGCCTGCTCGCCGGAGCGTACGAGCAAGGTCGGCTGCACCAATAGTTGCGACAGTCCATTGGAGGACAGGGCACTCAACACCGCCCCGATCCCTCGATTGGGTGCCGAAAGGAACAGGTTGAAGGCGTTCTGGATCGGCGCGCTCGCCTCCAGCGCCAGCCCATCGGGATTGAACGAAGCGCTTCCCAGACTGCTGGGCGAAACGATAGCCCCCTGGATATCGCCTGAAAGCTTGGAGAAGTTGAAGCCGAGCGCCTTGAGCGTCGTCGCAGAGACGGCCGCGAACTGTACGTCCACCGCCACCACCTGCTCGCCCGCCCGGACAATCGGCGCACTCGCCGCCGCATCGGGCGTGACGCTGACCGGCTCCCGCGCCATCAACCCGCCATCGCCGCCATAGACGCTGACGGTCGCCGCGCCTTCGCCGATCGCCGTGAGCCGCAGCGAGCGCGAAGAGGGCGCGGTGATCGATAAGACACCCTCCCGGTCGACCTCGACCCGCCCGATGGCGCGGGGGTAGGAGAGGGTGCGCTGCTCCTTCACTTGCAACGCCGTCTGCGCGGCGCCCTGCATGGGCAGGCCCAGCGCGATCGCCGCCAACCCGCAACAGCCCAAAATCCTCACTTGGCGGCGCTCCCGGAATAGATGGTCTCGCGCCGGTTGCCCATGACGAGTTCGATGGCGTGAGGCGCCGGACGCGCTGTCGCGCGGGGCGCGGGTGCAGCCACTATGGGCGGGGGCGCCTGCACCGCTGTTGGATCGGGACCCCTCGAAGCCGCCACGGCAACCGCGACCTGCGCGCTGTCCGCCGGATTGCGCAGCGACAGCGTCAGCGCCCCCGTATTCTTCGCCAGCGAAAGGAGGGACACCTGTTCCGGCGTCAGGGCGAGCGTCACGGTCCGCGCGGGTGGGGGAGGGGAGGAGAGAGCGCCCTCGGCACCATCGGCCCCCGATGACTGCTGCGTTCCCACCACCACCTCGCCAACGGCCAGTATCTGCACCATCTGGAGCAAGGCCTGCGCCCGGCTGCGTCCCGATCCGCGCGCCCCGCTGATCGCGTCGGCACCGGGATAGACGACCTGCACATCGACCCGATCGCCAGGCCGGATCAGACCGGCCACGGCAATCTCCGCCGTGGTGTCGATGCTGACGGCGCGCATCCCCATCGGTACGCGGATGGCAAGCTTGCTCTCCATCCCGACCGCATCGCGGGCGATCAGCGCATGCAAGCCTATGTCCCGCGTCGCGACCTTGCCCACCACCTCAGTCGATGTCGCCGCATAGGGATAGCGCGCCGGATCGCCCGCCGCGTTGCGGATCATCGCCGCCGTGATCGTTTCACCGGTCCGGATCGGGCGGGCCGCCTGCACCATCAGGACAGGCGCAGCCGCCCTGATGGGCGCGGCCGGACCCTGCGCCGCTGCGGCGGAGCTATTGCGCAATTCCCGAACGCCCAGCGCCAGAAAAGCCGCAGCGGCAGTCAGCCCGACGGCGATCGTCAGCTTGGCCTTGGAACCCAGACGCATTGCTTTCCCCCAGCAGCACCTTGCGTGAACGCAAAACGCTTCAACTGGAAAATTCATAGCCCTAGTGCTGTTGTCAGGGCATGAAAGAAGCAACCGTTACGGTGAAAAGTATTGGCGCGGGGATATGCGGTCGGCGGATTGCAAATCAGCGTTTTGCGGGCTTGGATCACGCAAGAGGTAGCCGATGGGGATATATTAAGTCCAAAACGGGCTAAACTATATCCTCAACTGCTATCGACTGACGAACTCCTCGATCCGCTCTGGCCGTCGATTACAGATAGGATGCAAGGGCCGCAACGAAAGCAGGAACGGTTTCCAGCGTGAGGCCGGCAATATTGATGCGTCCATTGCCGGCCATGTAGATGCCATGGTCACGGCGCAGTGCATCAACGGCCTCTGGCGTCAGGGGCAACAGCGCAAACATGCCGCGCTGATCGCCTATGGCCGCCAGCCGGGGATGGCTTGCCGCCAGCGCCGAGCGCAGTTCGTTGATGCGCGCCCGCATTGCATCGAGTTCCGACACCCAATCGGCGCGCAGCGCGTCATCCTCCAGCACCAGTCTCGTCACCGCCGCGCCATGATCCGGCGGCATCGACCAGAGCGACCGCGCCAGCGCCAGCATGTTGCTGCGCACCAGTTCCGCCGCACCGGATTGCACCCACAGCGCGCCTACACGCTCCCGATACAGCCCGAAATTCTTGTCGCAGCTATAGGCGACCAGCGCCTCCGGCAACATGTCGAGCAGGCCGCGCATTCCCGCCGCATCGGCCTCCAGCCCATCGCCCAGTCCCTGATAGGCGAGGTCGATGAACGGCACCAGCGCCCGGCGCGCGCAAAGCAGGCCAATTTCCTGCCATTGCGCGCTGTTGAGGTCCGCTCCGGTCGGGTTATGGCAGCAGCCGTGCAGCAACAGCACGTCGCCCGCCTTGGCTTCGCGCAGATCCTCTATCATGCCGTCGAAATCGATCGCGGCGCTCGCCACGTCGTAGAAACGGTGCGTGCGGGTCATCATCCCCGCCTCCCGAAAGATCGGCGCATGATTGGGCCAGGTCGGCGTCCCGATCCATACCGTCGCGTCGGGTCTGCTGCGCGCGATCAGTTCCGCGCCCAGCCGCAAAGCCCCGGTGCCGCCGGGCGTCTGGATCCCGACCGGCCGATCCGCGCCGGCTCCGAAAGCCACCTCCGCGAGCAATTCGACAAAGCGGATGTCACCCTCGGCGCCCAGATAGGATTTACTCTCCTGGTCCCGCAGCAGCTTCGCCTCACCCGCCTTCACCGCACGCATTACCGGCGTCCGACCGGCATCATCCCGGAACACGCCGACGCCCAGATCAATCTTCCCCGGCCGCCTGTCCGCGCGATACAGGCCGATCAGGCCCAGCAGCGCGTCAGGAGGCTGGATCGCCAGACGGCTGAAAATTTCGCGGTCCGCCACCGATTCCTGCATCAACATGCTATTTCAGCCCCTGCATAATCCTGGCCACAACCCTGGATTGTCCGGTGCAGAAGGTCTGCGGAGCGGTCCATCACATATGCCATGCGCATCTTATCGCAGCTTCGAAGAGAAAACGGGTTTCAGTTTGTCGCCATTATTCCTTCAAAATGAAATATCTTGATCACCAGGCGCGAAAATCTGAAACGTTACCTCTCCGCTTTGAACGCCCATCGCATCGTCCCCGCCAGCGCGAAGGCGCTGGCCCGAACCAGCGGCCGTGCAAGAGCAGGCATGGAAAAACCATGCATCCGCCTCGCCCATCCGGGGAGCAGCGTCACGGCCGCCTGCATCATCATCGCCTGCGCCGGCATCAACCCCAGGGAGGGTGCCGGCTGCCGCAGCACGATCCGGGCCACCTCCCGCGTGCGCGGCGTCACGGCAAGTTCGCTGCGGAAGCGCGTCATCAATGCTCTGGCCTCCGCCCGGCTCTCTGGCACCGGATCGGCGCCCAAAGCCCGCGCCACGAGCGCGGCCTCCGCGAAATAGCGATCCTGTTCCGCCAGCGGCATGAACGGTTCGCCATAGGCCATCCAGGCATCGAGAAAGCTCGTCGCCTCGCAAACATGCACCCAGGCAAGCAGCCACGGATCGCCTGCCGCATAAGCCGTCCCGTCGGCGAGCGTTCCGCGCACATGCTCATGCATCCTGCGCACCCGCACGATCTCTGCCTCCGCTTCCGCCCGTTCGGCATAGGTGGTCACGGCAATGAAGCGCGCCGTCCGCCTCAATCGGCCCAGCATGTCATCGCGAAACCGGCTGTGGTCCCATATGCCCGCGAGCGCCGCGGGATGCAGCATCTGGAGCAGCAATGCGCTGACGCCGCCGATCATCATGCTGGTGACATCGCCATGTACCCGCCGGATCACAGCGCCCGGGGGATAGAGCGCCTGGTCCGACGCGACTACCGGGGCCTGACCCGCCGCGCTGTCGTGAAACACGCCCCGCACCTTCCCGACCAGCAGGCGCCGCATCAATCGCGAAGGCCGTTCCACCACCCGATTTCTCCCCACGCGTCGTCGACAGGGATGAGCTCTTTCTACCCGGCCGCCATCTGCGTCATGGACGCATAGTCCGTCTTCCCGGTTCCGAGCAGTGGCAGTGCGTTCAGCACCCTGATATCGCGCGGCAACGCCAGCTCCGCCACACCATTCGCCTTGCCCCACGCCTGCAATGCCGCCGCCTTCGCGTCCTGCGCAGTGGTGAACAGCACCAGTTGCTCCCCCTTGCGCGCATCGGGCCGCGTCACCACCGCATGATCCGCGTCCGGCCATATGGCCGAGGCATAGCCCTCCACAGCAGGCAGGGAGATCATCTCGCCCCCGATCTTGGCAAAGCGCTTCGCCCGTCCCCGGATCGTCACAAATCCCTGGTCGTCGATGGTCACGATGTCGCCGGTATCGTGCCAGCCCTCCTCCGGCGGTTGCAGCACGCCCGGCGCATCCGCCTTCATATAGCCCGCCATGATGTTCGGCCCCCGGATCGAAAGCCGGCCGCCTTCCTCGATTCCCGGCACATCGTCCAGCCGCGCTTCGATCCCCGGCAGCAGCCGGCCGACCGACCCGGCGCGGAAATGCATCGGCGTGTTGACGGCGATCACCGGC
>Ga0207678_10004348_pt1 | contig 12720 bp, 8 predicted proteins | sample KBSC63metaG_FD_184319 | JGI IMG/M metagenome (GOLD analysis project Ga0207678, IMG submission 184319) | Corn rhizosphere microbial communities from Kellogg Biological Station, Michigan, USA - KBS C6-3 metaG (SPAdes) (version 2) | ecosystem: Host-associated > Plants > Roots > Rhizosphere > Soil ... | reverse complement strand
GAAGCGTACAGTCTGCGCCTTCGAACGTCGCGAACATCTCCTCTCCGGTCTCAGAGTCATGCAGCCCACCGAAGAAGGGAATCACCTGCCAGAGGAGATGCTTTCCGTCAACATCGGAACGTGACGGCGCCAGCACCTCAAAGAGAACGACGCTGAATCCGTGAGCGTTCCCGTTGTCGCGCCGACTAACGATGATCTCGCCTGGCCTGCCGGTGCCAAGGAGATCGATGCGGTTGGTGCCGTTGTGAAGCGGCAGGACAGTCACCGGTGAGCGCGATGAATTACCGCCGGTTGCGACGTGCGTCAACGGCGAACGGCGATCATGCTGCGCAGCAAGATGGGTCGGCACGAGGGCAAGCGCGCATGCGAGCGCGAACGAGCGCCTGGATGCAAACTCGAAAAATCGCACCCAGGCTGCGCAGCTATTCACTATAAGCGTAGTGGCGGTCGGAGGCATGGTACTCACCGGTGCGCATGCAGCACTTTTTGTATGTTCTTGAAGACGAAGCGAGTCTTCTCTGTCTTGGCGATCTTGATACCGAGTTTATGAAAAAGATTACTGACGATATCCAGCTAAGGCCACGATTGTCGTCGCAGCATATCATGGGCGAGATTCCTGAAAAATTCCAGATAGTTGGCTTGAGAAGCTCGACCCCCAAATTATCACCATATGTGAAGCCCCTTCCCGGCATTTGCACTAAACTGGATATAAAACGATGACGCAGAACACAGCGGGAGATATAACGCTGGACTGTGTCGGAAATAAAGGTCACTTCCATGTTTCCTCGCGCACCTATTCAGGGCAGATGTAGACGGCGCAAGACCTCGTATTTGTAGTGTGCCGCCGTTGACGCGCGCGGTTGCAGCCGCGCTGCCGGCCAGAATCACCCGCTGGGCCATTGAGGGCTACACCGAAGTAGCTGCCTTTTGGTACTTTTGGGGCCAGGTGTTGCTTTGTGCGCAACATTCAACCCAATTCCTTTCTGGATCATGCGACCAGATCAGTGAGCAGAATGACTTTCTTCAAGTTCCGGCGCCGATGGTTAGCCTGCTTCTGGCTCATCCTCCCGCTGGCCGGTGCAGTGCCGAGCGGGGTCAAAGCGCAGACGTCGCATCGCGTCGATCTGGCGGCCGCCCGCTCGCTGGTTGCGCGGGTCGTACCGACCAACGCCGCCAATTTCGAAGTCGCTGCGATTCCCGACAGCGCGGGTCGCGACGTATTCGAAGTGGCAAGCGTCGGATCCCGGGTGATGCTCCGCGGATCATCGGGCGTGGCCATCGCCTCGGCGCTCAACTGGTACCTGGAGCACGTGGCTGGCGTGAATGCGTCGCTTCCACTCAAGCCAATTGCGTTACCGACGCCGCTTCCCCGCGTGACGGCGCCGGTGCACGAGTCCACGCGTTACCGCGTGCGCTACTTCTTCAACTACTGCACGTTTTCGTATTCGATGGCGTGGTGGAACTGGAACGACTGGCAGTCGATGATCGACTGGATGGCGCTCAAGGGAATCAACGCACCACTCGCCGTTACGGGACAAGAAGCTGTCTGGCGCTCGGTACTCGGCGACTTCGGGTTCAGCCGCAAGCAGATCGGCGACTTCATTGTGGGGCCGGCATATCTGCCGTGGGGGTGGATGGCGAACATCGACGGGTTGGGCGGCCCACTGCCCGACAGCTGGATTGACAGTCACGTCACGCTGGAGCGACAAATCCTGTCGCGCGAGCGGTCATTGGGAATGACTCCGATACTGCAAGGATTCACGGGACATGTTCCGGAGTCGATCACGCAAGTGATCCCCGGAACGAAGATTCATCAAACCGGAGATTGGTCGGCGGGATTCTCCGGCACCTGGTTTCTGGATCCGCAGGATTCGCTGTTCCAGCGAATGGGTCGGAAGTTCGTCGAGAAGCAGACTGAACTCTTCGGCACCGACCACCTGTACGCCGCCGACCCGTTCAACGAAATCGACCCGCCGTCCAACGACTCGACGTTCCTGGCCAGGATGGGTGGCGCGATCTACAACGGCATGCACTCGGCCGACACGAGCGCGACGTGGGTAATACAGGCGTGGTTCCTGGTGTATGGCAAGAAGTTCTGGCAGGATCCGCAGGCCGAGGCATTGTTGGGTGCCGTGCCGGATGACCACATGCTGGTGCTGGATCTGTGGGGCGACCGCTCGCCCGGATGGAAGGCGCGTCACGCCTTTTACGGCAAGCCGTGGATCTGGAATGTGCTGTACAATTTTGGCGGCAAGGTGAGCGTGAACGGTGACCTGCCGCAGATCGCCGCGAATCTCGACACGGCCATTCGCAGCCCCGACAAGGGGCGCATGGAAGGGCTTGGCATGACCATGGAGGGGCTGGGTACAAATCCGATTGTGCCCGACTTCGTGTTCGACCAGGTTTGGCGCGACACCGTGCCCGACGTGCCTGCGTGGACGCGCGATTACATCACACGCCGGTATGGGCATTACAACGCGTCGGCGTGGAGCGCGTGGCAGTTGCTGCTCGCGACAGCGTTCCGCTCGTCGGCGCAGACCGGGAATTTCCTGGGCGAGCGGCCGCAGTTTTATGTAAAGGGGCGGTCGTACCGTACCGAGCCGATTCCGCCGTACGACGAGCGCATTGTCGCGCGCGCTTTGGATTCGCTGTTGGCAGCCGCGCCCGCACTTGGCAGTAACGACGCGTACCGTTATGACGTCGTGAATCTGACGAGGCAGGTACTTGGGCAGCTCGGGCTGCCGTTGGTCAAGCGACTGCAGGCGGCGTACGAGGAGAAGAATCGCACGAAGCTGATCGCGACGGAGCGACAGATCGAATCGCTGTTACGCGACCTCGATACGTTGGTTGGCACGCGGCGGGAGTTCCTGTTGGGACGGTGGATTGCCGACGCCAAACGCTGGGGTACGACGGATGATGAGCGACGGTTGTACGAGTGGAACGCGCGCAACATCATCACGCTCTGGGGCACCAAGTGCACCGAGGGACAGAATGACGACCTGAACCTTTACGCGTTCAAGGAGTGGGAAGGGATGTTCACTGGATACTTCCTGCCGCGATGGGAAGCGTTCTTCAAGGATCTGAACGCGTCAGTGGACAGTGGGAAGCCGTTCGACCGGGGGCCGTTTGCCGCCGCTTCGTGCGAGTGGGAACAGAAATGGTCGCGTGCGACGACGCCGACGTTCAGAACCGAGCCGATGGGTGAGCCGGTGGCGACAGCGAAGCAGTTGGTGAAGAAGTGGCGGCCCGGGATTGCCCAATAACGGCGTTCAATCTCCCACATCCAAGATGTAATCTTGGTCATGGCCGAAAACTCCGAGAACTCAAAGGGAAATCCAATGAAGCTGCTTGCAAGTACAGCACTGTTCGTCACGTTCATATCCACCGCCGCGGGTGCCTAGGTCAACGCTGGCGAACAGAAGCCCGTATCGCAGAACCCGGGGTCAGATACCGTCTTGACAAGTAAGGCCCCGCATCGGGATTGCCATATCGAAACGCTTCCCCGAGTTGATGACGCCGTAGATCAGGTGGACGAGCCTGCGCATGCTCGCTCCGACAATTGCCTTCGGTGCCATGCCACGGCTCTGTAGACGCTTCGCCATGGCCATGATCACCGGGTTGTGATGCTTGGCGACCAGGCCCGGCATGTACAGTGCCTTGGCGCTCTTGAATCGCCGCACGTCGCCGACGCCGAGCAGGCGATGCGCCTGGACAACCAGACGATGGCGCACCGATCGGGGGCGTTTCTCGTTGGCGTGCACGAGAATGGCGTCAGCATCGCCACCAATGTACAGAGCCGACTACTAAACGAGCCGCGCAAGCACTATGGAAATTGCGTAACAGCTCCGTCACTCGAGAACTTCGATCCAGCCGACCAGCTGAACGGGCTGCGACAGAACTAGGAGCGTCAGAACCTGGGTCGGATCTTGCACCGTACATTCACGGACGCGGAATTCGGAGGACGACGCCATGCCAGGGCAACTGATCATCGATTGGACCCAGATGCCGACGTACAACACGATCATGTCGATCGCGGCCGGCGCCGGGCTGATGTCGTGCGTTTCCTTTGCGCGAGCGCTGCGACGAGAGAGCGATATCCTGCTTGAATCGTGGGCCATAGCGTTCGCGGTACCAGGATTCATCCTCGCGGTCACGGGCATTCACATGACCCTGACGTGGCCGATGGCTAAGTACTTCCCATTCGACAACATCATCTTCGGCGAGCCGAGTTTTGGATTCGGAGTACTGCTGCTCGCCGCGGCTTTCTATCTGTGGAAACGAGCGCCGACGATCCGCGCGAATGACGATATGGCGCGTTACGTCGCGAGCGTCGCGCGTCCGGTGTCGCTGTTCATCCTCGGACTCGGACTGGCACTCATCGCGATCGCGATGGCCGGTCTCGTCTTCCGGCTCTTCGCCGCACCGGCTGAGGAACCCATCTCCGGTCTTTTGGCAGACTATCCGTGGGTCGAAGCCATCTTCATGTCGGGGTTGTTCGGCTTCGTCGGTATCGGTGCAGTGCTGTTTCCATTCGCACTGCGAAAGTTTTCAACGGCGACGCGACCCGGAGGTCTCGAGCGCACCGTGGGTGTTGTGTGGGGATTGAGCGGGCTTGGATTCTTTCTGTTCGGCGCACTCAACTTCTTCACGCACATCGGGCTCATCATTCACACGACGGGGTGAGACGAAAGAGGCCCGATCGCGCTGGCCGAGCGCCGCAGTTGGTCAGGCAGCCGGGACGACCCTGGTTGGACGTACCTCGATCGGGCCACAGTGTTCGAATGGCGCGCGTCGAGCCCACGCGACAGCAGCGTCGAGGTCCGGCGCCTCGATGACGCACAGTCCGCCGAGCTGTTCGTTCGTATGCGCATACGGCCCGCTCTGTACGCGTTGCCGCCCGTCGGCCAGATGGACCGTGGCGGCGGTCTCCGGCGGCTCGATCCCGAGCGTAGTGATCAGGACGCCCGCCTCCTGCAGTGCACCAACAAAACGCATGAAGGCCCGCCCGTTCGCTTCACGGCGCGCGGGGTCGGTCCGGGCGGCGAACTGTGACTTCGTCTGGTAGAGGAGCAGTGAGTATTGCATGGTATCTTCGATCCTCCTGCATCGGTGAGGACTGCGCCCGGTCACATGACGAGCGGTGGACGGGTGTATGGGGCACGGATCTTGTAGCATTCAATGCGCGCGCGCAGCAGAAAAATCACCCTCGGAGGGTATCATGAAGAAGTTCCTGATCATGGGCGTTGTTACAGCGCTCTCAGCAGGTTTGCCGCTTACAGCGTTCGCTCAAGGCCAGGCCACCACAGAAGCGACCACCGCCCACACCCACGCGGTGCTGGCACAAAGCGCGACTCCCCTGGCGATGGCCCAGCTGCATTTGCACCATGTCGTCAACTGCCTGGTCGGCCCGAAAGGCAGCGGTTTCGATGCCGCAGCAGGTAACCCCTGCAAGGGCCAGGGTGACGGCGCAATAAAGGATGGGGCGAGCGACTCCGCACTGGAGGCAAAGCTGAAAAGTGCGCTCGCTTACGCGCAGAGCGGGTTGAAGTCGACTTCTCTCGCGACGGTGCAAGAGGACGCTGGCAAGGCCGCTGCAGCGCTGGGAACTGCCCCAAGCCCGTAATCAGGGAAAACAGGGGTCGGAGTCCACTTTCCGTCGCCGAGGTGTCGGAGCGTCACGACAACGACTCTGCGAGTGCGAGACGCGTCCCGGGCTGAAGCTGTGATTCGTCGAAGTAACTTGTGACTACGCACATCGCTTCCGCGACCGTGGAGAGATTCAGATATCCGAGCGGGTGGCGAATGTCATCCACATCGTGAAATTCGTCGCCGATGACCGGCGTCTACCGTGGCCTCAGCTGCATCACCCAGACGTCGCTCTCGCGATCGTCGACCGTGTAGTACATCCGGCCGGCCCTCAGTGCCCACTCGGGACGAAACGATCCCTGCGAAGGATCGTCGAGCGCCAACATCAGTGTTGGCGGTCCGCCAGTCACCGGCACGGACCAGAACTGTGCGTTGCCTGCAGCGTCGTGCGTCTTGAAGTAGAGCGTGCGGCCATCGCTGCTCCAGAACGGCTGGCCTGCGAGCATGCCGTGATTCTTCGACGGATCGAACACCATTCGCGGTGCGCCCGAGTCGGGATCGATTGTCTCGAGCGCGCCGCCCCAGAACGTACTGGTGGTGTACGCAATCGAGCGTCCGTCGGGAGACCACGCCGCATAGCCGCCCTCGTGCGTGCGCTGTACCGGCTTCCCCCATATTCCGTTCTTCCGGCGCACGACCCACACGCTTCCGGTGGGCCCGAAGATCGAATAGGCAAGCGCGTTGCCATCGGGTGACCACGCCGGCTTCGATTCCTGCAGCGGCGACGATGTCACGCGCTGTGGAGCGCCGCCATCCAGCGGAAGCACGTAGATGTCGCGCGATCCGGATCGCCATGAATGGAATGCAAGCTCGCGTCCGTCCGGCGACGGTGTCGGTGAGAAATTGTCCGTCGAGTCGAACGTGAGTTGTTCCGGTACGCTGCTTGGCAGACGCTGGCGATACAATTCCGCGGTGCCGCTGACATCGGAGTCGTAGTAGATCCACTTCCCGTCGGCCGATCCATCGAACTCCTCCACGACCTGTGCGCCTGTCGTGATCGGAAGCGCCGACCTGGGATCGACACCGTTCGGCGGAAAGGGAAGCGACCGGATGTTCGCCGTCGCAGTGTACACGTCGTATGCGACTGTCTTTCCATCGGACGATATCGAGAGCGAATGCGGACCGAGTCCCGTGGTGATCCGAACCGGATCGCCATCCACCCGGCCGTCGCTCGACATTTGTGCGGCGTAGATGTCGGGCGGGCCGAGCCGATCGGATACGAAGTACAGCCATCTACCATCGGGCGACCAGAACGGACTCTGGTTGACGGAGCTGCTATCGGTCACGGCGGAGATCGCGCCGTCGCTTACACGGACCGTGACGATGCGGCTCGGCGACCGGTTCCCGAGGAAGAGACCAAGCCTGGCATATTCAGCGTTGCCGGAAGCGCACGCGATGCTGGATCCATTCGGCGCCCACTGACACTCGGACACTTCCCGGAGCCGAGCCAGCGGGCGCGAGCGGCCGTCCGGCTCGTGGATGTACAGCGAATCACCATGAGCGTACGCGATACTGCGGTCATCGGGCGACCACACGGCATTGATGATTGGATCGCGCCAGATCGCGCGCATCTCCGGCCGCGGCGATCCGCCCGACGACGGTGCGCTGAACACGCCACCATTTGCAAGAAACAGGATTCGCGATCCATCCGCCGACCACTGCGGATTGGTCTCTACGCTGACGGAGTCGTCAGTGAGCTTTACCGCTCGGCCGCCTGCTATCTGGCGCACGTAGATCTTCGTTGTGATCGTGTTGCCTGCCGCATAGGCGACGTACTTCCCGTCGGGCGAGAGCGCGGGCTGGATCTCGAGGCCGCGCTCCCATGTCACTTTCTTCGATTTACCGAACGCCGCAATCGGCGTGTGTGGCTCGTAGCGGTATCTGGCGATCATGAACGCGCACACGGTGAGCGCGAGCGCGCCTGCGACCGCAGCGATCGTCCACGATCTCGAACTGTGCGCACGCGTGGCACCGGTACGCGAACGGATCCGCGCGGCACTTCCCGTCTGCGCTCCGGACAGTTCGTGCGCGAACTCCGCCGCGCTGGCAAACCTGTCCGCCGGCAGCTTCTCGAGCGCCGTGAGCACGGCATCCTCGACCGCGGGCGGAACGCTCCGTCGCCGCGGGATGATCGGTTGCGGGTCTTCCGTCATCACCTTCGCGACTATCGCCTGCGCGGTCGGCCCGGTGAACGGCGGCTCTCCCGCGAGCATCTCGTACGTGACCGCGCCCAGGGCATAGATATCCGTGCGCGCATCGATGTTGCGCTCGCCCATCGCCTGCTCGGGGCTCATGTACTGCGGAGTGCCGAGCGAGAGGCCGGTCTGCGTCATGCGCTGGCCGCCAGCCTGCTCGACCGCGAGTGCGATGCCGAAGTCGGCGACGAGTGCGCGCCCATCGTGCAGGAGGATGTTCTCGGGCTTGATGTCGCGATGGATCACGCCGCGCTTGTGTGCGTACTCGAGTGCGTCGGCCGCTTCGGAAGCGATGCGTACTGCGTCGGCAACCGGAAGCTGACGCTCGCGATCGAGTCTTCCGCGCAACGTCTCACCGTCCACGTAAGGCATCACGTAGAACAGCAGTCCATCAGCGCTCCCGCTGTCGAACAACGGGAGGATGTGCGGATGCTGGAGATTGGCGGTGAGCTCGATCTCCTTGAGGAACCGTTCGGGTCCGAGGATCGCCGAGAGCTCGGCGTGCAGAACCTTTATCGCGACCTTACGATGGTGCCTGATGTCTTCGGCGAGGTAGACCGTAGCCATGCCACCCGCGCCGAGCTCACGCTCGATGTGGTAGCGGCCGTCGAGAGATGCCCGGAGTCGTGCTGCTGGGGGGTCGGACGAGGAGTCAGGCAAGGTGGGGATAATCTACGGCGCGGGGTACGGGTGGGAGCGGGGAGATTGGGGACGGAGTGGGGACGGAGTGGGGACGGACTCCTTCATCCACTGCGCACGAGCTGGCAGCCGGGTCGGATCAGCCTCGCGAGCCTTCGCCTCGTGGTGCGTCGACGGAGCAATCGGCAATGCTGCGCAGATCGTCTCGACTCCATGCTCATCGCGATGTGCGTCGATATACGCGGCGATCACGTCCCGCGGCGGTCGAGCTCGGAAGCGGAGTTCGCCCGGGCAAAATACGCGGAAGCTTTGCGCGAGCACATGCGGCCCCGGCGAGCTCTGAATCGCCACGGGAGGTTATCTTCGGACGGCCGTTGTGCACTAACCCGATCCGCTCGCACCTATTGACAACACGACAGCCCGGCCATACGTTATATCGTATATGTGACCTACCCTAAAGCGCCTTAACGGCTCGAGATTGGCATGCAACCTGCCGATAATATCCGGTGTAGTGTATAATGGCTGATCCAGAGTCTCGCTATCGGCTGGTCCCGTACGTAAGTCCGAATGGAAAGAAGCCAGTCCAAGAATTCTTAAATTCCCTTGAAGAGACCGGTCCTGATGCCGCAGCGGTGTTTTATGACCTCATCGCTCCGCTCGTCAAAAAGCATGGCGGCGCATTGGGGATGCCCCACTTTAAGTATCTACCTCCGACTGACTTTTCCGAGATTCGTTGGGATGGCAAAGACCGTGGCCATCACAGAGTCTACTGTACCATCGAATCCGGTGGCCGCATCCTACTTGTGCATGGGGTGACGAAGCGCTGGCCCAAGTTTACACATGGGGATAAGCGCATTTGTAAGAAGCGATACAGCGATTATTGCTCAGGTGAGTATGACTACCAAGGGAGATTGTCAAATAGTGAATGAGCCTGAACTCGGGCTTCGGCCGCAGACGCCACGCGGCAAAGATGCCTCCGAGCGCCTGCGCGGGAGAGTTGCGATCGCAAAGGCGATTATTGAAGCTCGTCTTCGAAAGAACTGGACCCAGGATCAACTCGCTCAAGCGGCTGGAACAAAACAATCTCGGATTTCCGAGCTTGAAAGCGCACGTGGCAATCCAACGTTGGAAACAATTGAGAGAGTTGCGCTTGTGCTTGACTTGGAGTTGTCCCTCAACGCCCCTCGCGGACTAAGCCAAGCGACACCGGCGTGTAAGAAGACGTTTGCCATGACATATATACTCACGCAGTACGGACCGTCCCATTGTCTCGGAACGGAAGCGGAACGATTCGAAGAGGCTCCCATCCCGTCGGCGATTGCCGCGCGCATGGTGAACGCATCGAAGCGACAGCGAACTGCTTGACGTCGATGCCGAATATCGTTCAACCGAGTCACTCTGACACTGAGCCGTCCGACGCGCTGCTGGCAACACAGGACGGTGGCATTCTACTTACAGGGGTTTGGATTGTAAGTTGCTCGTTCGTTGACGAGGGACACGATGCCATACTGCACGGTCAAGTAGACGATGATATCGGTGATCTTGTTGATGTAGAGGCTTCGCCGAACTTCTGGTTCAGCGACGATCGCGCAGCGATTGTTCAGCTTACCGTCAGAGTTGCCCCGAAAAAAACGCCGACATTTGTAGCTGAAGTCACGTATGCTGCTCAGTATACGATCGTCGGCGAAACTCCGGTGATGACGATTAGTGAGTTCGCGTGGGGAAATGGGTTGGCTAATCTAGTGCCATTCGTTCGCGCGAAGTTGGCTCATCTCACAACAGAGAGTCGATATCCGACGTTCTACTTACAGCCAATTAACCTTACGACGCTTCAAAAACCCGCGGCGGAAGGCGCACCAGAGGCAGGTGCTTCGCATGCCGACACCGGGTCCGAGCCTGAATTGCTCCGCGAGTAATTCCAAGATGGTATGGCGTGGAGCAGCGGGCACGCGTATGGAATTCTCGATCTCACGCGGCAGCTAAGTGGAGAAACTCCGGCGCGATCCTATCGCGGAGATGCATGTAAGGACGTCGTCGTACGCACGAAACCAGATTAACGAAGATCTCTCACGAAATCTTCGAGATTCAGATGTGGCAACAGCGGCCGACCTGAGTCTCACACACCAAGCGTAGCACATGTGTCACGTTCGACTGATAGTTATGGTGCGCGCGCTGATGTCTCTCAACCTCCGTGACTACTACAGGCCCAAGATGCGAACCCGCCGTTCGCTGTACAGGCATCATCGCACGTTGATCAATGCGCGATCAATCATGATCGCTGTCTTGACGTATCCGCTTGCGGCGTGCGTCGCCGCCGGAGGCAACACCGCTCCGGTGCCATCGCTCGCACCGTCGTCGGCACCCCCCGGCTATCGCATCGTCTCTCCCACAACGCGATCCGACGTGACGCCGCCTCAGATGCTCACCCGCCTCTCCCACGCCGACGTCCTCTTCTTCGGCGAACAACACGACGATCCCGAAACCCACCGCGCCGAGTACGAAACCCTCGCCTCCATCGCCAGCCTCGGTCGCCCCGTAGTCCTGTCGCTGGAAATGTTGGAGCGCGACGTCCAGCCTGCGCTCGACAATTATCTCGCGGGTAAAACCACCGAAGCCGAGTTCCTGGCGCGCTCTCGCCCGTGGCCCAACTACACCACCGCGTACAGACCATTGGTAGAACTAGCCCGCACCCACCACTGGCCCGTCATTGCCGCCAATGTCCCGCGCCCGCTCGCATCCGCAGTTGGTCGCAAGGGCATTGCGGCGCTCGATACCCTCACGCCTAGCGAGCATTTAAACGTAGCGCGCCGGATACTCTGCCCGGCGGACGATTATTACGCCCGTTTCATGAACGAGATGCACGCGCACTCCACCGGCTCCAGCGGCGCGGCTGAACCCGGCGACTCACTCCCCACTGTGATGGCCGAGCGCTTCTACGTAGCCCAGTGCGTCAAGGACGAAACCATGGCCGAGTCCATCGTGAACGCCAAACACGCAGCTCCGCGCGACGCGATCGTCGCCCACTTCACCGGCGCCTTCCACAGCGACTATTCCCAAGGCACCGTCGAACGCATCAAGCGCCGCGAGCCCTCGTGGAACATCGTAGTCATCAGCGCCATCCCCGTCCCCGATCCCTCGACGGCACCAATCGCTCCCGAATCCGGCATCGCCGATTTCGTCATCTTTACCAAGCAGCCGTCCCACTGACCCAGCAGATCTGGCGTCATACCGTATTCATGGCGTAACCTTGGTCATGCCCCAGAACTCAACCCGAAATCCGATGAAGCTGTTCGCAAGCGCAGCACTGTCCCTGACTTTCATATCCGCCGCCGCGGGTGCCCAGGTCAACGCCGGCGAACAGAAGCCCGAGGCCGCGCTCCCGTTCACCATGACCCAGGTCGCAACCTTCAACCTCCCATGGCGCATCGCCTTCCTCCCCGACGGGCGGATGCTCATCACTGAGAAAGTCGGCCCGCTCTGGGTCGTGACCCAGCAGGGCGCCAAGACGGAGGTCAAGAATGTCCCCGCCGTCCTGCACCACGATCAGGGTGGCATGCTCGGCGTCTATCTCTCGCCGCATTACAAAACTGACCACTACGTCTATCTCACCTACGCCGAGCCGCACGACAGCGGGTCGAGCCTGGCGCTCGCGCGGGCCAAGCTCTCGCTTTCAGGAAGCTCGGCCAGTCTCGATGGACTCAAGGTCATCTGGCGCGACGGCGCGGGTGGCAAGGGTGGCCAGTTCGGCGGAGCGGTCGCGTTCTCGCCTGACAAGAAGTTCCTGTTCCTCACCGTCGGCGAGCGTCAGCGCTTTACGCCCGCGCAGGATCCTGATTCACCGCTCGGCAAGATTCTACGTCTGACGCTCGACGGCAAGCCGGCGCCCGGCAACCCCGAGGCTGGCAAGGTCGGCGCGTCGAAGATTCCGGTGATCAATCCTACGAAGAACACCGAGACCGCCAAGACTGCGCCCGTCATCTACACGTACACCTTCCCCGGACCGAACCTCACGCCGTCGGAGACCTGGGCCACCGGTTTTCGCACGCCGTACGGACTGGCGTTCGCGCCCGACGGCCGGCTATGGGAGCTCGAGGACGGACCGCGCGGCGGCGACGAGCTCAACCTGGTCGAGCGCGGCAAGAACTACGGCTGGCCTCTCGTCTCCTACGGCAAGAACTACGACGGCGTGTCAATCCCAAGCCCGGACACTCGGCCCGATCTCGTCAAGCCGGTCATCTAC
>Ga0207678_10004347_pt1 | contig 12721 bp, 11 predicted proteins | sample KBSC63metaG_FD_184319 | JGI IMG/M metagenome (GOLD analysis project Ga0207678, IMG submission 184319) | Corn rhizosphere microbial communities from Kellogg Biological Station, Michigan, USA - KBS C6-3 metaG (SPAdes) (version 2) | ecosystem: Host-associated > Plants > Roots > Rhizosphere > Soil ... | reverse complement strand
TTACGTAAGCCTGGGTTTCCGCGATTGCCGGAATACCGCCGGCGCTGCGGACGCGGCCGGGGCCGGCATTGTAGGCGGCGAGCGCCTTTTCCACGTTTCCATCAAACAAATCAAGCAGTTGGCGAAGATAGCGAGCCCCGCCGTTGAGGTTGGAGATGGGGTCGGCCGGGTTGACTCCGAGATCGCGGGCAGTGGCGGGCATGAGCTGTGCAAGACCCATGGCGCCCTTAGGGGATAGCGCCTGAGCGTTCCAGCGGCTTTCCTGCCAGACGAGCGCAGCGAGCAGCGACGGACTGACGTTGGCGGCGGCGGCAGCCTGCTTGAGCGCGACGGCATATTGGGGGGGCACTGGCGCCGGCCCGACGTCGGTATAGGCCCAGGCTGGGACCACGATCTGGCCGTTCTGGTCGATCATTTCATTGGAGGCCGGGCTGGTGACGACCTGCCAATTGGCCTCGCCCGCCCCCTGCCGCACCGAGACGGTGCCGTCAGGAGCGATGTCCATGACCTGTGAGTAAGCCGGAGTCGCGACAAAAGCCGCGGCAACGCCAACGGCGCCCGCAACAAGGCGCTTCGTGCGCCTCGCGGAAGGGAAAGCTGCTAGCCGCAGCGAAATTTCAAACAACAATCTCCGCCACCCCCCAGGGTATTTCGCCTTCTTGCACAGGGTCGAAGGATCGCGCGAGATAGTTAATTATTATTTACGATAGGCCGACAGAAATGCCTCGCTCGGCGGCGGAAATTACCTAGAAAAACTGTGGATAAACGGTTCGTCGCGGACAGCCTGCCTTGTAAACGGAAATTAAACGGGAATTGGCGCTGGATTTGGCGCGGCAGGTCGCGCAGGATTTGCCGGCAATCTGGGGCTGTTTGCAAGAGCTTTTGGGGAGGCCAGCTATCATTCGTCCCGTGATCTTGTGCGGCGGCGCCGGAACGCGATTGTGGCCCGTGTCGCGGCAGGCGTTTCCCAAGCACCTGCTGCCAATCACGGGTCACGAGACGCTGCTCCAGCAGACGACGCGACGGATTTCCAGCGAACGATTCGCGCCCGCCATCGTTGTCAGCGGCGAGGACCAGCGGGTCTTCATCAAGCAGCAACTCGAAGCGATCGATGCGCCGGTCGAAGCGATCCTGCTCGAGCCGACGGGGCGCAATACGGCGGCGGCGGCGGCGCTAGCGGCGGCTTGGGTGACGAGGCAGGGCGGCGACGAGTTGCTGCTGTTGATGCCATCGGACCATGTGATCGGGGATCAGGCCGCGTTTTTAGGTGCGGTCGAGGTCGGGGCTGCGCATGCCGAGGAAGGCGCGATCGTCACGTTCGGTGCGAGGCCGACCGAGGCCAGCACGCAATATGGCTACATCGAAGCCGACACTTCGGTCATTTCGCCGGACGGTGCCTTTCCAATCGCTCGGTTCGTCGAGAAGCCCGATGCGGCGACAGCGGCTGAATATGTCGCGAGCGGTCGCTTTTCCTGGAACTGCGGAATTTTCCTCGCCAAGGCGAGCACCATCCTGGAGGAGATGCAGCGGTTCCTTCCCGCAAGCCTCGAGACGATATCCAAGGCGGTTGCGCAGGCGGCGAGCGATGAGCTGTTCGTCCGGCCGGCCGCGGACGCCTTCAATCGGGCGGAGAATGTCCCGATAGACATCGGCATCATGGAGAAGACGGCACGCGGGATGGTCGTGCCAGTCGACATGCAATGGTCGGATGTTGGGTCGTGGGACGCAGTGTGGAAGCTGGGCCCAAGCGATGCCGACGGCAACGTGATCCAGGGCGAGGTGCTCGCGCTCGACACGACGGACTCGTATCTGCGCAACGACGGCGAGGCCTTGATTGCCACTGTCGGCCTCGACCGGATCGCGGTCATTGCCGTTCGCGACGCGGTGTTCATCGCACCGATGGATCGTGTCTCCGAAGTGAAGAAGATCGTCGAGGCGCTCGCCGGACGGCAGCCGGACCGGGTAACGGCCCCAGCTCGCAGCGACGGATATGGGCGGGCGGTGAAGAAGGACGACTGAGCGCGCCGCCCGCTCGCGCTCAATAAAGGCCGGGTTTCAACTGACGTTGGGCGTGCGGCAGCGTGATTTGCTCCACTTCGACATTGCGGCTCGGCTGTCCCGGAGCACTGCAACGGGCACGTTCGCTCAGCACGGACAGCGGTCCGTACATTCCCCGCAATTGCCCTGCCTCAAGCACCCGAAGAACCTTTCGAGCTTCCACACGCCGACGCAGTGAATGTCCGCTGGACGAGCGTCCGAATGAAGAGGCTTGCTGCCGAACGTTCAATTGTTCGACATAAGTGTTCGAAACAGCGGGCGAACGTCGCGAAGCTGCGGGCGAACGGCTGTCGACAGCGGAGCGTTGAACGACCATCCTTGGGCAATGGCGACGATCCTGCTCGAGCCACCGCATGCGGAGGGCGCGGCGCAAGGTGCGACCGCGAGCGATCTGCAGCGCAAACGCATTAGAGCGGTCGTCTGGCTGACCGCCATTTTCTGGGGTTCGAGCTATTTCACGCTGACGCTAGCGACCGCGCTCAACGCGAACCCGCGGCTCCTGGAGATTTCGCTAGCAAGGCTCGCCACCACCCTGCTCGGCCTGTTCTTCTGCTTCCTGATTCACCTCCTTCTCCGCAAGTCGTCCCTGTCGACGACGCGCAAACGTCTCATCGCGCTGGCAATCGTTGCACCGGTGCTTGCCGAGACCTTCGCATGGGCAAGTTTCTTCTCGCTCATGGCGGTCGATCCAACGGTATCGCTGAAGAATTTTACGTGGAGCAACGCTGTATCGACCATCTCGTTCTGGACCTGGTTTTTCCTCGCGTGGGCCGGCCTCTACCTCGCGGTCGCCTACAGCTTCGACGTCCAGGAAGAGCAGCAGCGCACTGCCGAGAGCCGCGAGCGCGCCCATGCCGCGCAACTCCGCGCCCTGCACAGCCAAATCAACCCGCACTTCCTGTTCAACAGCCTGAACTCGCTGTCGGCCCTGATCCTCGACGGCCGGAAAGCGCAGGCTGAAGAGATGGTCGGAAAGCTCGCGCATTTCCTGCGCCTGGGCCTTGCCGCCGACCCCAACCAGAAGATCCTTCTGTCGTCCGAGATCGAACTGCAGCGAACCTATCTCGAGCTCGAGCAACTGCGATATGAGGATCTCCAGATCGAATTTACGGTGCCTGAGGCGCTTAGCAGTGCGATGGTGCCGGCGTTGATCCTGCAGCCGCTTGTCGAGAATGCAGTCAAATATGGCGTCGCCTCGGTTCCGCCACCGGTGAGCATCCGCATTTCGGCTTGGTCGGAAGCCGGGCAGCTTCATCTGCAGGTCGCGGACCATGGTAAGGAGAAACCGAACAAACCGCCGGGGGCTGGGATCGGCCTTGCCAATGTCATCCAGCGTCTTCGTCTTATCTACGGCGAGGAGGCGGTCCAGCTGTTGACGAGCCGCGTCCCGGATGGCGGCTTTTGTGCTGAGCTCGTCTTTCCCCTGGAGTTGCCTTGAGGAACATCCGCATTCTGACCGTCGACGATGAAGCGCTCGCGCTGCGTCGTCTTGCGCTGCTCCTAAGGCCCATTCCGAACGTCGAGCACGTCGGCGAAGCAAGCTCGGTCACGGAAGCACTACGCCAAGCAGAGCTGCTCGCCCCCGACGTCATGTTGCTCGACATCAAAATGCGCGATGGCGATGGCTTCGAGGTTGCCGAGCAGCTCGCCAAACGCACAGATTCGCCGGTCATCATTTTCGTAACCGCCTTTGACCGGTTTGCCATTCGCGCTTTCGAAGACGGCGCGGTGGACTATCTTTTGAAGCCGGTCGAGCGCGAGCGTCTCGAGCGCGCGCTCCGCCGAGCCCGAAACCGGCTCGAGATCAACGACGTCGAACACCGGGTGGCGGAACTGCAAGCTCTGGTGAGAAACCTTCGAGCCGCCGCCGCACAGGACTGCAACAGTGAATTTCAGACCGAGTTTTGGCTTCGCGCCTCGAACGGTGTCGTGCAGGTCGCTGTCGATTCCATCGACTGCGTGAGCAGCGAGGACGACTATGTCGCCATCCACACGCATAATGGCTCTCATCTGATGCGTGGATCGATCCGCCAGTTCGAACGGCGGGTCGAACCCGGCCACTTCGTCAGGGTCCACCGCGCCTGGCTTGTCCGCAAGAGCGGGATCGCCGAACTGCGGACACCCCGCCTTGGCGGCGCCGAGGTGCTGCTGCGTTCCGGCAAGCGAGTGCCAGTCGGCCGGGTCTATTTGAAAGCGCTGAGGCAGAACATGCGCGCCCAGTGAGCGCAGAATTCCCGTTGATTCCATTGGATTTTGATAGCGGGAGACCAGTCTAGCGACGGAGAATGGCTGCGTAAGTAGCCCAAGGATGCGCGCGTGTCCGAATGTGTGGGTCAATGGAGGTCGGAACGCGAGGCGGAAACGCCGGCGTCTGGCTGCACACCGCCGGAAGACAGCGCTCCTCCCAAAACGGCTGAACCCAACGAGAAATCCACAAGAAAGACCCGCAAGCTCGGTCTTTACTGAGCAATGAATTCCTTCCGCGGGTCAGCCAAGGCGGGCGGACCCGAAGGCCCGCCCTCTCCTTTTCCTTAGAATTTGATCCGCGCCGTGGCCGCGAAGCGACGGCCGAGCGGATCGTAAGTCGACGGGAACGTATCGCCGCTGTTCTGCGACGTTGTCCCGACGGTGTTGCCGACGAACGGCGGCTTCTTGTCGAAAATGTTGAAGACCGAGAGGGTCAGGGTGAAGTGCTCATTCACGTTAAAGCGTGTGGTGAAATCGAAATAATTCTTCGAGCTGATGTTACGGAACGCCGGATCTACCATGCAGCCACCGGGATCAGCTCCATTGAAATCGGGACAGCCCTGCTGAGCGAGAGGCAACAGGTTTCCTGCTGCGTCGCGGTTGGCGGCATCCGCAGCCGCTGCTTCATCGGCCAACTGCTGAGGCTCAAACTTCATCTTATGGATGTAGCGCCAGAGCAGTGAGAGATCGACACGACCAAGCGACAGCGTAGTCCGCTGGTTGAATGAGTATTTCGGCAACAACCCGCCCGCGGGAAACCCGCAATTGGCGCTATAGAATCCGACACATTCACGGTTGAGTGATGTTGGCGACGCCTGGAACTTCTGGCTGTGCGTGTAATTGCCGCCGAAATTGAGGTTCAGCTTGGCCGGTGCACCCAGGACCGAGCCCAATGCGCGACGATAATCGAACGTCAGGTCAACGCCGTCGGTAGCCAACGCGCCGAGGTTGGAAAGTTGTGCGCGTAGTCCGAAAGTATCAGCCGGATCACCGTCGAGCTGACCGCTAATCGGGTTACGCCGGATGACCGTGCACGCCGGACTCGTTGCAGCGCTAGCCGGCGGGTTGGTCGGATTCGGCCCGAAGCAGGCGGTAATCAGATCGCCCGGGGTCGGTGCCGTGATCGCCTTCTTCACCTTGATGTTGTAATAATCAACGGTTGCGCTGAACCCCGACAGGAAGCGGGGGCGGACAATGCCGCCGACCGTCCACGTGTTCGCGATCTCCGGTTGCAGAGCGAGATTGCCCGAGGCCGTAATGTTCGCCTGAGCCGCAGTCGGATTGCCAATGAATCCGATCGTCGATGGAGGCGCGCCCTGAGCAAGGCAAACGTTCTGAAGATTCAAGTTCGTCACCGGTGCTCCAAAGGCGCACGGATCGGTACCCAAGTTCGTGAGGCCGGTGACCGGTGGCGCGAACAGCTCCGCAATGTTCGGCGCGCGGACCGCGTGGTTGTAGGCGCCGCGGAACTTGATGTCGCGAACCGGCGACCAGCTCCCCGCCAGTTTCCACGTCGTCGTGTCGAACTTCGGGTTGCTCGGCGTATCAATCGTATAATGCGATCGCCGGATACCGCCTTCGAGCTGCAGCTCCTGCATGAAAGGCCGGTCCGAAACGATCGGCGCGATCACTTCGGCAAAGCCTTCGTAAACGTCGAGGCCGCCATCGATCGGAGAGGTCGCGCCGCCGGCTCCGCCGAGCTCGCCCGCCGTGCGAGAAAGCTGATCCGGCGCCTGTACGGCGTGATATTTGCGATATTCGGCACCGATCGCGAAGCTGACCGGGGCCTTGCCCCAGAGCTGTAGGGGCGTGTCGCCGTTGATCGTGGCGCGCGCCTGCGACAATTTCGACCGAGTCACGAAGGTTGCCGGACGTTCGAGCCAAGATGCCATCTCTGGCGTGATCGTCCCCGGCGCACCGAAAATGTTGACTGGTACGCAGCCGTTGCTCGGATCGAGGCAGGTGGTCGTATTGGTCGAAAGCAGCGCCTGGCGCATCGCCGAGATCGAGACGAAGTGAATGGCATTCGTCGAGCGTTCGCTGATGCCGCGCGAGGCGAAGACATCGAAGCCGATCTTGTCGGTGATGTCGCCACGCACGCCAGCGCGGAAATCGAAGATGTGGGTCGGAATGTGCGTGAGGCGAGGACCGACTTCCGGCGTGCGGCGGCGCAGGCCAACGGTGAACTGGCGATAGGCGGGATCTGCCGGGTCGGCCGCCGTTGCGGCAGCTGTGCATTCCGCGGGGGTGATACCACGCTGAGTCACTCCACTCACGGTGAACAGCGCGTTGGCGCAAAAATAATTGCGTTGCGCGGCACTTAAGAAGGGATTGCTGACGGGAACGTTCACGCTGACCGCGAACAGGCCGGATGGAGCGATGATCGAGTCAATCGTGTTGTCACTGAACAGGCCGCGACCGTAGACCGTCAGATGATCCGTGATGTCGTAGTGCGCCGCCGCGAACATGTTGTAGCGCTTAAATGGCACCTGGAAGACGTTGTACGGGTTGAAGTTGAAGGGTTGGTAGAAGTTCTGGATGCCAATCCCGTCGGGCGAAACTTGCTGACGCGGCCGTCCGCCGCCAATGTCGAACGCTGACGGCGTTGTCGTCGACGATCCTGCGAGCGCCAAATTGGTCGGATCACGAGAATCGATGGCGAGCTGCGACTCAGGGCGATCGCCACCCTGGTAGACTGGATCGGATTCGATATAGCCGAGACTGATCACCGCGTTTCCGCGACCGTCGTCGAAGTTGGCGCCGAGCGTTAGATCGCCGCGAATCGTATTCCCGTCGCCCCGCTTTGTGATCTGGTCGGAGACCGCCAGTTCCATGCCGGCGAAGTCGTTCCTGGTGATGAAGTTGATGACGCCTGCAACAGCGTCCGCACCATAGGTTGACGACGCACCGCCCGTCAGCACGTCGACGCGGTCAATCAGCGCCAACGGAATGTTGTTCAAGTCAACACGACCGAGGAGGTCGGCGGGCACGATACGAACGCCATCAAGCAGCACGATGTTGCGATTCGAGCCAAGGCTGCGAAGGTTGACGAACGCCGACCCGCCGTTTCCGTTGTTCACCTGGCTGCCAATGCTCGGGGCAGCGCCGGGGATTGTGCGAAGGATCTCTTCGGCCGTGTTGGTCTGACGAAGCTGCACCTCGTCATGACCCAGCACCGTCACCGGCGCTGACGCGACCAGGTTCGGGTTACGGATCAAGGTACCGGTGATGACGATTTCTTGGCCGCCCGTTGAGGTGGCCGGAGCTGCCGGTGCTGGGGCGTTCGCGGCGGCCGGCGCATTTGCGGGCGCAGCCTGGTCGTTGGTCGCCGGAGCGGATGAATCAGTCGGAGCATCTGCTGGAGCTGCGGGCGCCGGGACCGGGCTGGGAACAGCCATCTGGTCCTGCGCAAAGGCCGGCGTCGCGATCGCCATGCCCGCAATAACCGTACTCGCCAGGAGCGTCCCCTTGATGCTGCTCTTGTACATTCTTTTCCCCTTCTCGAAGCGCACAGCCGAAAGCCGGCCCCGCAAAAAACCGCCCAATGCGTAGTTCTAAACGTACCTTTCTGTCACCCCCTTTCGTTTGATATCGGCGACGTCGTGACTTTTGAGCCACACTCGTGAACGACGACACGAGGGAGCGGGCCTAAGCGATCGTCGCGCGCTCAGATCCAATTGTGGATTTCAGCCGAACAGCCGGCGATCAAATTCAGGCCGCGCGCAGGCTAGGCGTCTGGTTTGCGACGTTTTCTTCAAGAGTCGCCAGCCTTTCGAGGGCATCGGCAGCGCGATATTTGGAGCCCCGGAAGTGCTCCTTGGCGATGCGATCGAAGGCGCGCAGCCGAACGTCTGGGTCGCTCGCGGCGGGCAGGTAAAGAAGCTCGCCGTGCCGGCCTGTCGGCCGCGTTCGAAGAAGCCCTTTTCGGACCATACGATTTAGCAAGGTGCGAATGCCGCAGCGGGATGGAGGCGGATCGGGAATCCTGGCGTGAATTTCACGAACGGTTGCGCCACCGCGAGCGTAAACGATCCGAATCAATTCGCGCTGCCGCTCGCCAAGAGCTTCAAACTTTTCCGGCAGTGACTTCGAAACACGCATCACGCACCTCACCCACAACCGACTTGCCCTATATAGTACGATTAGTATTATTTGATGCAAGACAGATCGAAACGAGGAAAGCCTGATGCGGCATGACGAAATCGTTCAAGGGAATTCGACCGCTGTACCCTGGCCGGTGGAAGTGGAGCAGCTGCTGTGGCGAGAGCGAGAGGTCGCAACGATCGTCTATCGGCTGAGAGCCGCTACAGCGAACGAGGTCTGCGAGAATGTATCCGGACAGCTCCACAATGCGTCGGTTCGGTCGATGCTCAACAGGCTGGTCGCCAAGGGCATCCTCAAGCGGACGCTTAGCGGCAAAGCTTTCGTTTACTTGCCCGCACTCACCGCAACCGACTCCAGGACCCTCGCCCTACGCCGCTTTGCGGATGACTATTTTGCCGGTTCCGTTCACCTTGCGGCCCAGTCCATGCGTGCCCTGCTGGAGGCTTACCGTTAGCTGCAACCAAAGCCGGGGATGTTCCCAGTATCGATTTTTGCGCAGGTCCATCCTAGTGGACTGATTCGGACTGCGTGAGCGGAGCCAACAGCTACGATCGCGCCGGGGATCTGGGGCCAAAGTTTGCGCAAGTCACAATTGTCGCTCACCGAAAATGAAGGCACGCTGCTGGCCCTTGTCGCCAGAGCCGAGCCGATCACGGCCTATCAGATCGCGAAGGTCTACGAGGAATCACCGGTCTCCAATTTCAATACGAGCAAGGGCAAGATCTATCCGATGATCAAGCGCCTGCGCGAAGCGGGTCTGCTCCGGGCCCGCTCGGTGAAGGGTGACGCGCGCGGCACCGAACGCCTCGAAACGACCTCGAAAGGAAGGCAGGCCGTCCGCGCCTGGATCAAGGACATTCGCCCATCGCACCTCCTACCCGAGGACCCGTTGAGGACTAAGGTTCAATCCTTCGACCTGCTCAGTCGGGAGGAACGGATCGAATGGGTTTCCGAGCTAAAGGTCGAACTTCTGAAGAAGGTCGAGCAACTGGAACAATATGGCCGGGAAGTGACCGTCCCCTATCAGGAACTCGTCCACGAAAACGCCATGCGTTCACTCCGAAGCCGGATGGACTGGCTCGACCTCGTGCTCAATCAGGTGGTTCGCCAGGCGGGTCGGGACTGACCGCCATCAACGCGACGCCGACGAGGGCGAGCGCCGAGAGCGCGAAGGTCCATTCGAAGCTGCTCCCAGAATGAGCCGCCAGCCGTCCCAAGTGAATGATCAAGATCCAGCTGGAGAAGAGAGCTGCGACGGCCAATGCCATTTCGGAGGCAGCTCTATCAGCCACTAACGCAGCGCCGGCGACCAGCATGAGTGGGCCGGTGAAATAGGACCAAATGGCACCTTTCGGGAACCACCTCGGAATAAGCTCCGCGATCAGATCGTGAAAGACGAGATGGATGACACCGTAGAAGATCAGGACCGCACCGAGCGAGATTTGTAGCCGGCGTCCACGAATCGCTCCGGCAGCCACCAAAGCCGCGATCGCAAACAGCGCCGCCTTCGACATAGGCACCCAGCTCAACGGGTTCGACGGCTCCTTCAAAGCGGCGATGAACGTCAACACAACCGCGAAGGACCAGTAGATCGCGAGCGCCAAGCGCGCGCCGCGTACGCGGGCGATCCCGGCCAGCGCAAGAACAGATAGGGTCGCCCCGGCCACATAAGCGACTTCCGGTGTCGTCGCTGGAATAGGATGCAGCTCGGGCAAGGGTTTGCGGAAAATGATCTCGACAAGGCCAAGGCAGCCGCAAGCCACGAGAAACAAACAAACCCCCGCCCGCCTGGCTTCGCCCCGCCCCCTGGCGGTGATCGCGTGATGAGGCAGCTGACCCTCCCTTTCGCGCCACCACCTTGCTCCTGGCCACTCGAGGGCTGTTGGGTTCCGGCCCTCGAGTGGCGTTCGCGGGGGCGAAGGAGATGCATTTAGTGCCTCGGACCGATCGCGCGCTTTCAGGAAGTTAAGGAGAATGTTCACTCTGCCCGAAGCTTGATTCTTCGTGCGTTTCGTACTTCAACGGATGATCAGTTTGCGAGGTGAAGATGGCCAAGTCGTCCGTGTTCTTTGTCGCTGCCTTGGCGGTGATGACCGCTACGCCTGCCCAGGCGCGCAAGGATGCCTCGCTCGAGACTTTGCTGGAGGCAAAGACACAAGCATTGGCTGATGCAATCGCGCCCGGAGACCGCGCGACCTGGCTGAAGTCGACCGATCCGTCGCTACTGTTCGTGAATGAAAATAATCAGGTGATCACCAGGGATGAGTTGATGAAGCAGCTCGAGCCGCTTCCGAAGGGTCTCGATGGCCATATCAAGGTCATCGATTTCCAAATGCAGCGGCACGGCGACATCGCGGTGACGACTTACATCGCCGACGAGACGCTCGACTATCACGGACAGCTTCTCAAGACGAGGTTCCGGACCATCGACAGCTGGCAACGCCAAGGCACCGACTGGAAGATGATTTCATCAATGACGCTCGCCGTGCTCGGCGATCCGCCGGCGATCAAACTGCCAGTCGACGTCCTCAAGGATTATGCCGGCCGCTACGAGCTCACGTCCGACATTCACTATGTCGTGCGTTTGGAGGGCGACAGCATTCTTGGCCAGCGCGAGGGCGGCAAGGAGGTTGAGCTAAAGGCTGAAGCCCCCGATCTCTTCTTCGTTCCGGGTTCTCCGCGTTCGCGGAAAGTCTTCTATCGCGATTCCGCGGGACGAGTGGTCGGCTTCGGTGATCGGCGCGAGGGCCAGGACATCAGATGGAAACGCCTTCCTTGAACTCCTGCGGCGATCGGGACCTGAAGAACTTGATAGCGCGGCCCGCAGCCTTCGGGCGATTCTGCCAAAGCACTGGCATGAGGAGTCCATGGACAGCGCTGCGTCCCCTGCGACCTTTAATGAATCCAGCCCGGCGGCAGTCGAAGATGATCGGGCCAACGTGGCGTCGCTCGACCTCGCTTTTCAGGCGGCAGTCAAACGCAACGATGCGGATGCCATCGATGCGATCCTGCACGAACAATATTTCCTCGTCCTCGGTGACGGGCGGATCGTTTCGCGTCACGAGCTGGTTGAGTCAGCCCGGACGATGCAGAGCCGTTATGAAATTCAGGACGAAGACCCGGGTACCCAGACCGTGCGCGTCTGGGGGGATACCGCCGTCGTGACTGCCCGACTCTGGATCAGGGGAATCCGTGACGGAATGTCGTTCGAGCGCAGACTTTGGTTCAGCGACACCTATGTCCGGACGCCGGGCGGCTGGAAATATGCATTCGCACAGGCATCACTGCCGCTGCCGCCTGAGGTAGACTGATCGCAATGGGGCATTTGTCTCGCATCGAACCTGACGACTTCGTCGTCCATCGTCCTCCGGGCGCTGCCAGTCGCAGGCTTACGCTGCAGGACAATGCGCTCGGCATTGTCGAAGACACCTATGTTTCGCCCGATTCGACGCCTCCATCCGGCCATGAGCGCCGCCATCAAATCGTCGTCCCCTATCACGGCTTGTTTGCCTATCATGTCGGCAGCAAGCGCTGGCTCGTTGACACCAACGGCCTGTTGCTGATTTCACCCGGTTGGGATTTCCGCGACGAGCACCCCGTCGCGGGCCTTGGACATGGGGCGTTGCTGTTCACGCCGCCACCGGAAGTCCTCCAGGAGGTCTGCAACGCTAGCGGAGGAGTAAGCGCGGCCTTCCGATCGCCGACGAGGACAGCTGCGGCGGGCCTCGGGCTCCTTGCCAACGTCATTCGCAACGCGGGCGCGACCGCTGACCCCCTCGAGCGCGACGAACTCGTAATCTGTTTGATCCGACGAGCTTTGCTGTGCGCACCTTCCCAGGTCGGGGGAGGCGGCGGCGTCGTCCGGCGAGCCAAGGAAGTTCTGCATTCGCGAAGTGGCGAGCGAATGACTCTGAGCGAAGTTGCGGCAGTAGTCGGGGTCTCGCCAGTATACCTCACCCAGGAGTTTACCCGCGCCGAGGGAATCCCGCTTTACCGCTATCAGAGGCGCCTCAGGCTTGGCCGGGCGCTCGCGGAGCTGCCGGATTGCGACGACATAACCGGCCTCGCGCTAGACCTCGGCTTCTGCAGCCACAGTCATTTCACTTCGGCATTCCGCGCAAGCTTCGGCCTGACGCCATCGGAATACCGCGCATCGAGCAGCCGGCAGATCTTCGGTCTTCCTGCCGCGGCATGATGGTGACCCCTACGGGACTCGAACCCGTGTTTTCGCCGTGAGAGGGCGACGTCCTAGACCGCTAGACGAAGGGGCCAGCGCTGAGGCGAGGGCGCCATATGTGGGCTGATGCGCCGG
>Ga0207678_10004345_pt1 | contig 12723 bp, 8 predicted proteins | sample KBSC63metaG_FD_184319 | JGI IMG/M metagenome (GOLD analysis project Ga0207678, IMG submission 184319) | Corn rhizosphere microbial communities from Kellogg Biological Station, Michigan, USA - KBS C6-3 metaG (SPAdes) (version 2) | ecosystem: Host-associated > Plants > Roots > Rhizosphere > Soil ... | reverse complement strand
CACAGTCGTGCACGTCAAGGAGGACACGTCGATCGTGACGACGACCGTGAGGTCCAACTCGACGAGCACCGCTGGTGACGCGTCGATAGGTGTCACGCTGTCCCGCATGCCCAACTACAAGATCATGACGGCGCTGCTCACAGAGGCTCATCTCATGCCGTCGCTACGCGGCGCGGCACCGATGACACTCTTCGCACCGACCGATGATGCATGGGCGAAGTTGTCGCCCAGCGACATGGAGGCGCTCAAGGCGGATACCACGCGACTCCGGAATCTGCTGCTCAACATGATGGTGAGCGGCAAGATCGATACTCGTGAAATTCTCAAGCTCAAGACCGCAACCAACATGCACGGCTCGCGCATTCGCTTCACGTATGCGAACGGGATGCCCAGGGTCAACGATCAGCCGATCGTACAGCCAGGTGTCATGGCTTCGAACGGATTCATTTACGGGATCTCGGGCGTCATCGGGATGAGCGGAGACCAGTAAACCAAAGCGTAGCGATCCACGATCGCGACGAAAACAGAGCGACCGTGAATGCGCGATGCATTCACGGTCGCTCTGTTATTTGGGGTCCTGCGACTCTCTCTACGACTCTCCCTGGGCCTTGCTGAATCCGTCCTTCCCATCGAAGCGCTGCAACTTCTCCAGATGTACCCAGCGGTACATGGACGAGACGCGTTGCAGAAGATCGAATATCTGAGCGTCGGTCGCATCCGTCTCCACCGGGCCCGACGGTACGAAGCGGCACTGGAAGGCGTCGACGAGTGATGTGCCGTGGCCCGTGTCGGGCCACACGGCGGTGCCGCGATTGGAGATCACCTTGAGCGCCAGTCCCGTGGGCGCGGCAAGACGCGTAAGCGCATCACCGATCTGCCTGGGATGCTCCAGTGATTCGATGAATACGTCGACGCCGACGACACTGCGTGTCTTCACGGTCACGTGGCCGACTTCCTTGCTGGCCGGCGGAACGTGGATGCGCTTGAACTCGCGCGGCTTGGCGAGCTTGGACGTCTTGCCGATGTTGGCGATGATCGCGTCGGTGAATTCCGTTGTCGACGACGCGGCGCGCGCACTTTCCATATCGCCGGTGCGCACTCCGTCTTCGAGCGTGACGAGCACGGCATGCTCGATCTCGCTGGCGGCCTTCCCTTCTCCGACGTGACGCAACAACATCAGCGCGCTCAGAATCAACGCGGTCGGATTCGCGAGATTCCTGCCCGCGATGTCGGGCGCAGAACCATGCACTGCCTCGAACATTGCCACATCGCTGCCGATGTTCGCGGACGGGGCGAAACCGAGTCCGCCGGTGAGCCCCGAGGTGAGATCGCTCAGGATGTCGCCGTTCATGTTCGTCGTCAGAATTATGTCGAACTGCTCGGGATGCATCGCGAGCTGATGGGCGCAGTTGTCAACTAGAATGTGACGCGCTTCGATCGAGGGATATTCCTTCGATATGTCTTCGAATGTGTGCTGCACCAGTCCTTCGGTGAGCTTCATGATGTTCGCCTTGGTGGCGCAGTGGATCTTGCGTCGCCCCTCGGCGATTGCGTACTCGAACGCGAACCGGGTGATCTTCTCGCAGCCGGGTCTGGTGATGAGCTTGAGGCACTGTGCGACGGCCGGTGTCTCCATGTGCTCGATGCCGGCGTACAGATCCTCGACGTTCTCGCGAACGACGACGATGTCGATGTGGCGGCCGGCATAAGGGGTCTTCACCCCTGGCAGCTCGCGGACCGGACGAACGTTCGCAAAAGTCTCGAAGAGCTTTCTGAGGGTGACGTTCGCGCTCTTGTTGCCGTAGCCGATGGGCGTCTCGAGCGGGCCTTTGAGGACGAGCCGGGTTCTTTCGATGGACTCGATGGTCTCGGCCGGGACGCCCGACTCGACGCCGCGCTTGAACGCTTCGGCGCCCGCGACCTGGAAGTCAGCCTCAAGAGTGACACCGGCGGCTGCGATGATCTTGAGGGCTGAGGCGACGACTTCCGGACCGATTCCGTCGCCGGGAAGGACTGTGAGCTTGATAGCAGATGAAGACATGGGGACAAATCTATCGGCGCAGACCCCTTTCTTCACAACATCTGATTGATGCGTGACGTACCCGAAACGGATAGGTTTGGCGCGCGGCCTCAGGTGCGGATGTATCCACGCCTTTGGAGTGCCAGCCCGTCGTTCCGGCGGTAGGGTGCGGATATATCCGCGCCTGAGGAATCCATTGTCGTTCCTATTAAAGCGGGGGTCGTACGTGAAGGTCAGCCAATTTCTCTATCGTTCCGTTCTCCTTGTGGCCATTGCGACGCCGTCGGCATTTGCCCAGGCGCCCACGACGCCCTATGACACGGCGGCCTTTGCCGCGCTCAAGTGGCGCGAGATCGGGCCCTTCATAGGAGGTCGATCCGTTGCCGTTGCCGGCTCGCCCACCAGGCCGCGTGAGTACTATCTCGGGACGACCGGCGGTGGCGTCATGAAGACCACCGACGGTGGAATCACATGGAAGGCGGTCACCGACAAGTATTTCGGTGGAACGATCGGGTCGATCGCAGTGAGTCAGTCCAATCCTGACATCGTATACGTCGGAACGGGCGAGTCGCCGATCCGCGGCAACGTCTCGCACGGCGACGGGGTGTTCAAGAGCACCGATGCCGGCAAGACGTGGACGTATGTGGGACTCAAAGACACGCGACAGATATCGCGCGTGCGGATCGATCCAACCAATCCTGACATCGTCTACGTCGGCGCACAGGGGCACGTGTGGGGGCCGAACCCGGATCGCGGGGTCTTCAAGACCACGGATGGCGGCAAGACATGGCGAAAGGTGCTGTTCCGGAACGACTCGACCGGCATCACCGATCTCGAGATCGACCCGAAGAATCCGCGGATACTGTACGCGGCCTTCTGGCAAGCGTACCGCGAGCCGTGGAAGCTCGTATCCGGCGGGGCCGGAAGCGGCATCTTCAAGTCCACGGACGCGGGTGAGCACTGGACGGAGATCACGCGCAATCCTGGCCTTCCCAAGGGGATAATCGGCAACATTGGAATCACGGCGTCGCCAGCGAAGGAAGGGCGCCTGTGGGCAATAATCGAAGCCGATTCCGGTGGCGTATTTCGCTCCGACGACGCGGGCGCCACGTGGGTCAAGGTCAACGACAGCCGCAGCCTGCGCCAGCGCGCATGGTACTACACGCGCATCTTCGCAGATCCCAAGGACGAGAACGGCGTTTATGTAACCAACGTCGGCTTCAACCACTCGACCGACGGCGGAAAGACATACAAGTCGATCAGCGTTCCGCACGGCGACAATCACGATCTTTGGATCGCACCGAACGACCCAAAGCGAATGATCGAATCGAACGACGGTGGCGCGACGGTCAGCAATGACGGCGGCCAAACGTGGACTCCGGAATACCAGGCAAGCGGACAGTTCTACCACGTCGAGACGACCACCAACTTCCCGTATCGCGTTTGCGGCGCGCAGCAGGATCGATCCACGCTGTGCGGCCCGAGCCGGAAGGAAGGCGGAATCTCCAACGATGACTGGTACGACGTGGGCGGCGGCGAGAGCGGCTACATCGCGGTTCGCCCGGATTCGCCGAACGTTGTATTCGCTGGATCGTACGGCGGTCTTCTCACGCGCTTCGACGCAAACACGGGATTGAGCCGGGATGTGAACCCGTGGCCGGACAATCCGATGGGGCACGACGCAGCGGATGCGAAGTATCGCTTCCAGTGGACGTTCCCGATCGTGATATCACCGCACGATCCGAGCACGCTCTACATGGGCAGCAGCGTGGTGTTCAAGACGACTGACGAGGGCCAGCACTGGACTCCGATCAGTCCCGATCTCACGCGCCACGATCCGCGCACACTCGGCCCGTCCGGCGGTCCGATCACGAAGGACCAGACATCGGTCGAGTACTACGGTACCGTATTCGCCATCGCGGAATCGCCGGTAGCAGCCGGAGAGATCTGGGCCGGCTCGGACGATGGACTGATTCACGTGACGCGCGATGCGGGAAAGACCTGGACCAACGTCACGCCCAAGGATCTGCCCGAATGGACGCGCATCTCGATAATAGAGCCGTCACATTTCTCGCCGGGCACTGCGTACGTCGCGGCCAACCGGTATCAGCTGGATGACATGCGTCCGTACATCTACAGGACAACCGATTACGGGCACACGTGGAAGCTCATCGTCAACGGCATTCCAGACACCGAGTTCCTGCGCACGGTGCGCGAGGATCCGACAAAGCGCGGACTGTTGTTCGCCGGTACCGAGCGCAGTGTCTACGTTTCGTTCAACGACGGCGAGAGCTGGCAGTCGCTACGGCAGAATCTGCCGCTGGTGCCAGTACACGATCTCGCGATCAAGAACGGCGATCTCATCGCCGCGACGCACGGTCGTGGCTTCTGGATCATGGATGACATCGCCGCGCTCGAGCAGTTGACGCCGGCGATCGTGAGTTCCAACGCGCATCTGTTCGTACCGCGCAAGGTCTATCGCACAAACTTCTACGGCGGAGCGAGCACGGGCGCAAACGGGACTCTTCCGCGCGCGGCGAATCCACCGTCGGGCGCCGCCGTCTACTACTGGCTCAAGTCACCAAAGCAGGTCGTCACGCTCGACTTTCTGGATGCGAGCGGAAAGGTGATTCGGCACTTCACCAGCGAACAGGATTCTGCGGCCGCGGCGGACAGTATCGCTGGCGCCGCAAAGCGCGTCGCGATGCGCGACAGTCTCACGCGAGCGGGCCTGAGCAAGGACAGCATTGCCAAGCTGGTGCGCGAAACGGAGTCGGGTGCACAGGCCGGGCGCGGCGGTCGCCGCGGCGCAGCGCAGAGCACTCGCGTCCCGAACAAGGCGGGACTCAACACCTTCAACTGGAACCTTCGCTATCCAGACGCAGCGACGTTCAAGGGCCTGGTGTTCTGGGGCGGTGGCGTTACTGGACCAGCTGCGCCTCCGGGTACGTACTCGGTGCGCATGACGACTGGTGGCGTATCGCAGACGCAGAAGTTCGAGCTCGTGAAGGATCCGCGCACGCACGCAACGCAACATGACCTGGATGAGCAGTTCGCGTTTCTCATCAGGATCCGTGACACGTTGAGCGCAGCGAACAACGCCGTCCGCACCATTCGCAACGTCCGCTGGCAGGTTGGCGAGCGCGGCAAGGCACTGGCGGAGAAGGATCGTTCAGCATTCGAGCAGGCTTCGGCGCCGATGCTTCAGAAGCTTTCCACCATCGAGCAGGCGATCTACCAGACGCAGAGCCATGCGAGCGAAGATCCGCTCAACTTCCCGATCCGGATCAACAACAAGATCGCCGCACTCGGCTCCGTTGTCGGTGGCGCCGACGCGCGACCGACGGACCAGTCGTACGCAGTCTACAAGGTTCTGTCTGCACAGCTGGACACACAGCTCAGGGATCTTCACACCACGCTGGACGGGCTCAAGGGTGTGAACGGTTTCCTCGCATCGCATGGCGGCAAGGCGATAGTACCGAGCACCGCGGAAGTAAAGAGCGATGTTCCGGTCGAGGACGAAGGCGACGGGGACATGGACACAGAGAGCGGGGATCGTTCGTGAAGCGTGCGCTTCTTGCTCTCTGTACCGTCGCACTTTCTGCGACGCCAGTATCGGTCCGCGCTCAATCGCAACCGGTGATCATTCGTGGCGGGTGGATCTTCACCGCCACGAGTGACACGGTGGAGCACAACCGCGGAATCTTCATTCGTGCGGGAAAGATCCTCGTCACTGATGGGAACATGGCGGAGGAGGATACCACCGGTGCGCGTGTGATCACGTTGTCGAACGACGAATACGTGCTCCCTGGCATCTTCGACATGCACGCGCACTACAACATGACTCTGGGCGAGGGAGGAATCCGGCAGGACGAATACAAGTACAACCCGCTCATCTTTCTCGCGAACGGTGTGACGTCGACGTTTCCGGCGGGCGAGTATGACCCGGAAGGAATGATGGAGACGCGGAAGCGCATCGACAGCAACCAGCAGATCGGGCCGAGGATATACAACTCGGGGCCATACTTCGGCACCGCGCGACGTGGGTGGACCGAGGGGATCACCCCCGACTCCATCTACAAGGAAGTCGATTATTGGGCTGCGAATGGAGTCCGGAGTTTCAAGGCGAAGGGAATCTCGCCGCAGGATCTCAGGCCACTCATCGAGCGGGCGCATCTGCACGGGATTACCGTGACCGCGCACCTGGAATCCGGATTCAGAAACAGCACCAACGCGAAAGATGCGGTTCTGATGGGTATCGACCGCGTCGAGCACATTCTTGGTGGAGATGAACTGTCGCGCGACAAATCGGCGTATCCGTCGTGGATCCACGTCGACACGGCGTCGCGCGAATTCAAGGACATCGTGCAGCTGTTCCTGCGGCACCATGTAGTGTTCGATCCCACGATCACGGCCCCGGTGTACTTCTCGACCGTCGCCGACAAGCCTGGATTCGACTACTGGGTGGATGAGCGCAAATTCTTCACTCCATACGTACAACAGTGGGTCAAACAGCAGCCGCCGAGGAAGGCGTTTCCGTTGTTCGATTCACTGTACTACGCGATGCGACGTACCACCAAGGCATTCTACGACGCGGGCGGGACCCTCACACTCGGCACCGACAATCCGAGCCGCGGCGAGTATCTGGCGGGGTTCTCCGCACACCGCGAACTGCAGACTCTGGTAGTCTCGGGTATTCCGGCTGCTGCCGCTTTACGGATCGCAACGATCAATGGCGCAAGGGCGTTGAACGTCGGATCCACGCTCGGCTCCATCGAGCCGGGCAAGCTTGCGGATCTGTTCGTGATTCGGGGAAATCCACTCAGCGACATCACGAATACCCGGCACGTTCAGATGGTTATGAAGGCTGGCACCGTGTACGACCCTGCCGCGCTGTTGAAGATGGCGGAAGGGAAGATCGGCCCTTCGGGACCGCAGGCGCGGCCAGCGCAGGGATCCAGTCCACAGCACTGATGCGGACACCCTGACCGGACTCACCGGACCGACAGGACAGCGTCGGGAGGGGGCCAATGTTTCACGGTCCGCTCCCGACGTATTTTCACCTCTGTGGCGCCCAGTTGTGGGACCCGGTTAGTTTACAGGAGTACAAAAGTCGCGCGCGTAGCTCAGCTGGATAGAGCGTCGGCCTCCGGAGCCGAAGGTCGTGGGTTCGAATCCCGCCGCGCGCACTGCACCCCCCCTTCCACTCGCAGGCTCGAATCCGGCACCCCTCCCCGCCGCATGCCACGCGTTGAACACTGGTCCCAGCTCAGAATCGGTCTGATCGTCCTCGTCGCCATCATCGCTGGCGTCGCGTCCGTTCTGTCGTTCGCACGCGTCGGAGCGCTTCACGGCAAGACGACGCGGCTGTATCTGGTAACCGATATGGCATCCGGCGTTCTTAACGGAACCGAGGTCTGGCTCGCCGGCAAGAAGGTCGGCCTGGTTCGCTCAGTGGGATTGAGACCGCCGGCTACTGATACGACCGAGCGCATCGCGATTGCGATGGATGTGCTCGATCCATACGTGCGATACATTCGCCGAAACTCGGACGTGCGGATTCAACCGGGTGGCAGGTTGATCGGAAGTCCTGTCATCTATATCGAGGTCGGAACCGCGGCCGCGCCCGGAGTCAGCGCCGGCGACACGCTGCGCGCCGGTGCGCAGGTTCAGGCGCGGTCTGGATTGGCGGATGCGTCGTCGCTCGGCGACAGTCTGACCGAAATCGCAACCACTGCATCCACGATCAAGAGTCAATTCGACTCGACTGCGAACGATCTGTCGGGATTGGCCAGAATCTCCTCGCGTCAGGCGAACGCAGTGCACGTCGCGCTGGACAATTTCTCGGATCGCGCGCTCGCTTCGCATGGCACGCTCGCCGGTTTCGTGCGTGACAGCGCGCGGCTGCGCGCGGAAGCGTCACGCGTGAGCGCACTGGCGGATTCAATCGGCATGGCGGCGAACGGTAGTGGCGAGGTCGGCCGATTCCGGCGCGACTCGACGCTCGTCCTGCAGGCGCGGCAAACACTCGTATCCGTTGCTGATCTGCGCCGCAGGGTTGCGCGCTATGCGGGCAGGTCGGATGAGGGGACTGCGCTCGCGGCGCAGCTGGATCGCGCACACGCGCAGCTGGATTCCATAGTGCAGGACGCCAAGAGCCATCCACTTCGATACATCACGTTTTAGACGCGCGCTGCGTAAGTCATCAGCGCTATCCAACACACGCACACAACACACGTAAAGCAACTTTTGTGGAAATAGCAGAACTCAAGCGGCAGACAGTAGCCGAGCTGCACGGCATGGCCGACGGCCTGCAGGTGGAGCACTCCGAAGGCCTCACGAAGCCTGAGCTGATTTTGAAGATCGGCCAGAGCCTGCTCGATGCCGGTGTATCGCTACATGCCGAAGGCGTGCTGGAGATCCTGCCCGAGGGTTACGGATTTCTCCGCAGCCAGGACTGGAGCTATCTGGCCGGCCCGGATGATGTGTACGTGTCACCGTCCCAGATCAAACGCTTCGATCTGCGCACCGGTGACGAGGTGTTCGGCGAAGTGCGGCCGCCGAAGCCGTGGGAGAAGTACCTCGCGCTACTCCGCGTGGAGAAGGTCAACGGACTCGAGCCGGATACTACCAAGACTCGCACGCCGTTCGACTCGCTGCGGCCACAATATCCCGACACACGCCTGCGGCTGGAAACGGAGGACGGCGACCTCAGCATGCGCGTCGTGGACATCATGGCGCCAATCGGAAAGGGCCAGCGTGGATTGATCGTTGCGCCGCCTCGCGCGGGCAAGACGATCCTGCTCACCAAGATGGCGAACGCAATCTCGGAGAATCATCCGGAAGTGCGGATCATCATGCTGCTGATCGACGAACGCCCCGAAGAGGTGACCGAGATCAAGGCAACGGTCCCGCGCGCCGAGGTGATCAGCTCGACCTTTGACGAGGGCGCCGCGCGGCACGTGCAGGTTTCCGACATGGTGCTCCAGAAGGCGCGCAGACTGGTGGAAGCGGGCCATGACGTCGTCATACTGCTCGACTCGATAACGCGCTTTGCGCGGGCCCACAACACGGTCGCGCCGACGACCGGCAAGATTCTCTCCGGCGGCGTCGAGGCGACCGCGTTGCAGAAGCCCAAGGCTTTTTTCGGAACCGCGCGCAACATCGACGGCGGTGGCTCATTGACCATAATCGCCACCGCGCTCATCGAGACCGGCTCGCGCATGGATGACGTGATCTTCGAGGAGTTCAAGGGAACGGGCAACATGGAGCTGGTGCTCGATCGACGCATCGCGGACCGTCGCATCTATCCAGCGATCGACATCTTCAAATCCGGGACGCGCAAGGAAGAGCTGCTGCTGGATCAGAGCGAGATCAACCGTACGACCCTGTTGCGCCAGTTTCTGTCGGACATGCCCGAGACCGACGCGATCGACTTTCTGCTGAAGCAGATGGCGCGGACGAAGAACAACGCGGAATTCTTCCGCAAGATGGCTGAAGGTTGACCGATTCAGCGCATCCCACCTCACGCGGCCGACTGATGGCGGTCGACTATGGCGACAGACGCGTCGGACTGGCGATCAGCGATCCGACGGGCACTATCGCATCGCCTGCGGGGTTCATCGAGCGTCGTGCGGGAAAGCGGCCGCCGGTTGCGGAGCTGATACGTCGCGCCGAGGCGCTCGAAGCGAGTGGGTTCGTATTGGGACTTCCGCTTGACGGCGCCGGCGAGGAGACGCCGCGCTGTGCGGAGGTGCGGGTGGTAGGCGCGGCGCTCCAGGAACGCACCGGACTTCCAGTGCGATACGTGGATGAGCGCTACACCACAGCCGCCGCGCTCCGCAGCGTGCGCGACATGGGTGGGTCTGTAAAGGGTCGCAAGGGCGACGTGGATGCAATGGCTGCCGCGTTGCTGCTGCAGCACGCGCTCAACCTCCCCGAATAACCGATGCAAGCCATCAGGCTCGGACAGTTTGCAAGATCGACAGCCGTTGCGACCGCGCTCCTGTTGGGAGCGTGCGAAGGTCCCCACGGCAACGCTGTGCGCGTCATAATTCCGCGTGGTGCGTCGTTCCGCACGGCGGCTGATTCGATGGCCGCGGCTGGAGTCATAACGTCGCCGCTGGCGTTCCGTGTATATGCGCGGCTGAAGGGACGGGATCGCCAGATTCAGGCCGGCACCTACCTGCTCCGCCGCGGCACACGCTGGAGCGATCTGGTTGGCGAGATGAATGGCGGAGTGGGCATCCTCAACCGCGTGACGATACCCGAAGGCTTCACGATCACGCAGATCACTCCGGTACTCGTTCGCGCACTTAACACGACCAGCGATTCGGTCGAGGCAGCGGTTCGCGACTCGGCGCTGCGGATGCGGCTCGCCGACCCGGCGGAAACGCTGGAAGGTTACCTGTTCCCCGATACTTACGTGTTCGCACCGGGCACTACCGCACGCGAGGCCGTCGCGGAGATGGTGCGGCGCTTCGAGCGGGAGTGGAAGCCCGAGTACGACGCTCAGGCCGCTGCACTGGGTCGAAGCCGGCACGAGATAGTGACGATGGCATCGATAGTCGAGAAGGAGGCACGGCTTCCGGAGGAGCGTCCGGTGATCGCGGCGGTTTACTACAATCGCCTCAAGTACAACATGCCTCTTCAGGCCGATCCGACGGTACAGTACGCGCTGGGGCGGCACACGGAGCGCGTTCTGTATCGGGATCTGACCATCGACTCCCCGTACAACACGTATCTGCATCCCGGGTTGCCGCCTGGACCGATCGCTTCACCCGGCGGTGCCAGCCTGCGCGCGGCGCTCGCTCCTGCAAAGGTGCCGTTTCTCTATTTCGTCGCGGCGCCGGACGGGCATCATGAATTCCGCGAAACGATGGCCGGTCACGAGGAGGCGAAGCGTGCGGTGCGGGCGGAACGCAACGCGGACAGCGCGCCCAAGAACAAGCACAACGCACGTTAGCAATACGAACCCCTGCGGATGAAAGACCGATCTCCTGCATTTTCAGGAGATCGATGGCTCCAGTAACGATCGGGTGCGTTGCCCGATCGTTATCTGCGGGTTCCCGCCTCGCGCGCTGATGAGCGTTTGAGTTCCACAGCAGCGGCGTGTTGCCGCGGCGCAGTGTCCCGCCACCTGAAGCTGACGTCCGGGGCATCGACGCGCTCGATGCGCGGCGTGTGTCGGCGCCGCTCCGGGGCGCGCTCGACCGAAGATGCTGCACGCATTTCAGCGCGCACGCTCGCGATCACCGGCGGTGCGAGAAACAGATCGACCAGATCCGGATCGAATTGTGTGCCTCGCCCATCGCCGATCACTTCCATCGCAACGGCCACGCTCCTGCCGGGTCGGTAGCGTCGTGAGTGAGTGATCGCGTCGAACGTATCGGCGATGGCGACGATTCGTGATGAAAGCGGAATGGCCTTCTTCCTGAGCCCGCGCGGATAGCCGGACCCGTCCCAGCGCTCGTGATGCGCCACGACCCCCTTGCGCAGATCGGGATAGAACGCCGCGAGCGGCTCGAGGACCTTGGCACCACGCTCGGGGTGAGTGCGAATCTCTCTGCGCTCATGCCGATCGAGCTTGTTGTGATCGTGAATCACGTCGAAGAGAGCTTCGTGAATCTTTCCGATGTCGTGGAACAGGGCCACGCGCTCGACGCCGCTTGCCTCGTGCTCATCACAGCCCATCGCATCCGCAAGAACGAGAGAATATCGCGCGACGCGGCGCACGTGCGCGCCGGTAATGGGGTCGTTTGCGTCGATTGCGTTCAGCAGCGTCTCGAGCGCGGCGGCACCGAGTCGCTCGAATTTCGCAAGCGTATTGTGCCGTTTGCGCAACGCCATGGCGCTGGCCGGAACGGCAGCACCGAGTACCGCGGTTGCCTGGTGTGTGCTCTTTAGTGGTCGCTTCATTGATGCGGCTCCTAACGCAAGAATCATGTACTTTCCGGGATGCCGTCAATTCGACACCGCCCCGCAGCGACCGTTTCAGCACGTGGCGCTCGACGGTGGGACTCCGGCCACCCGTGGATTTTCAGGAGCGACGTCGTCTCGCCGCCAGATTCCAGCGCCGGAATCGTCGAAGTAGGGGACCAGCGCGGCAAGCCACTGGGGCTGGCGCTGTGGAGCCCTCGCTCCGAAATATCGCTCAGACTGCTGGACCGCGACGTGCGCGCCACAATTGACAGGTCGTGGTGGAAGGCCCGGATAGCGGCCGCGAATGCACGCCGCGCGATACTGGGGGGCCGCACCAATGCCTGGCGTGTCGTGCACGGCGAAGGCGACGGCTTGCCATCACTCGTCGTCGACAGGTACGGCGAGTACATCGTGACGCAGCTGTCCAGCGCGGGCATCGAAGCGTGCAGGGCCGAGATCGTAGCCGCTCTGATCGATCTGTTCAACCCGTCAGGCATTCTGGCACGGAACGACGCCGGCTCGCGGGAGCGCGAGGGATTGCCGCGGGAAACAGTGCTGCTCGACGGCGACGTCCCGCAGGAAATCGAGATAGACGAGTACGGCGTGAGGTACCTTGCGGCGCCATGGACGGGACAGAAGACCGGGGCCTTTCTCGACCAGCGCGAGAACAGGCATCTGATCGGCCAGCTTGCGAGAGGCAGCGCGCTCGACTGCTTCAGCTATCACGGCTCGTTCGCGCTGCACCTGGCGCGCAATGCCGACACAGTTACCGCGCTGGACGC
>Ga0207678_10004344_pt1 | contig 12726 bp, 7 predicted proteins | sample KBSC63metaG_FD_184319 | JGI IMG/M metagenome (GOLD analysis project Ga0207678, IMG submission 184319) | Corn rhizosphere microbial communities from Kellogg Biological Station, Michigan, USA - KBS C6-3 metaG (SPAdes) (version 2) | ecosystem: Host-associated > Plants > Roots > Rhizosphere > Soil ... | reverse complement strand
AAGTCACGGCGTTTATTTACAGACCAAATATGCGCTGCCTAACGAGTTACCGTTGGTGTCCATTGTTATCCCGACACGAGATCAAGCTTTATCATTGAAGAAGTGTGTAAATAGCCTCTTCGAGAAAACCGATTATCCAGCATACGAGCTAATCCTGCTCGATAACCAAACCTGCGATTCCGAGGCCTTAGGATTTCTAGACGACTTAAAAAGACGCGATGGCGTTCGAGTGGAACGGATCAATGAGGCATTCAATTACAGCCGCCTGAATAATCTTGGCGTCGAATTATCCCGTGGGTCGTTCGTAGCGCTACTTAACAATGACGTAGAAGTGCTTCATGGGGACTGGCTCAGCGAAATGGTGAGCCGTGCGATGCAACCAAAAGTAGCAATGGTTGGCGCACGACTCTGGTATCCCAACGGGACAATTCAGCACGGCGGAGTGATCATCGGAGCGGGTGGTATCGCCGGTCACGCGCACATTGGTCTTCGGCGCAGCGAGCCCGGTTACTTTGCTCGGGCACATCTGGCGCAAGATGTTTCCGCAGTGACGACTGCTTGCGCGCTGGTGAAGAAGGAACCGTTTCTACAAGTTGGAGGGTTCGACGAAAAACTGGCAGTCACTTTTAATGACGTCGATCTTTGCCTGCGATTGCGCGAAGCGGGGTACCGCGTTCTCTGGACGCCATACGCAGAATTGATTCACCACGAATCGGCCAGTCGCGGTTTCGATGACAGCGCGCCGAAGCAGGTCCGATTTTTAACGGAAATCGATTACATGAAATCGAAATGGGGCCACATCTTGCAGCGCGACCCCTTTTACAATCTGAACCTCTCGCTCGACGAAAATCTCTTCACTCTGGCTTTCCCGCCACGCACAACCAAGCCATGGAAGAGTGTCGCAGATTAACTGCGCCTGATTGAAGTCCTGCTGGATTCGATAATGACCGAATCAATCGAAGACAAAATAGTAGACGCTGACTACGCGTTTCGTTTCGATGCGCTGCCAGAGCCGGTCACTTTCAGCAGACAAATCAAGATCACCGGGTGGCTGTTGCATCGCCAGGGATTACCGATTCATGGAATTCGTGGAATTGTTCGCGGCTTCCTGCGACGCCGATCTATTTTCAAGGCACGCCGCAAAAGATCGCGACCATTGATAGCGGCTGCTTACCCGGATTTGCCGGAAGCAGGGCAAAGCGGTTTTCTTCTGGTGCTCGATCTCCATGTCGGACCAAACGAAATCACGTTCCAGGTCCAGGATGATCGAAAAGTCTGGCGAACGATTTTTGTCACGAACCTCCGGGCCTTCCCTCTCACATTGGTTGGTCGATTAGGTCTGCCGCGAGTTGAGCGGTTCTTGTCGAGTTATCTTGCGCAACTTTTTGTCGGAGGCCGGCAAAACGCTGCAAGCACAGTCAAGCCACACACGCTCAGCCAGATTGAGGGCGGGTTGCCTTCCGTGGAGCTGGAAAGCCTCAGAAGTGAGCCCGATTCAAGAGAGTGCAATATTAGAGCGGTACACCTGTTCGTTACTTCGAAGTCGAATCTGTTTATCCGCGAGATCGCCGATTTACTTTGCGCCGGCTTCCGGGCTGCGGGATGCGAAGCGCAGCTTTTGATCGACCAAATTCCGGCCGAAAAAACGGAGGAAGGCGTGATTCAAATCGTGGTTACACCTCACGAGTTCTTTAATTTATTCCTGAGGGAGAAGCTTTCCTGGGAGAAGATGCAGCGCCTCGCAAGTCATTTGTTCCTCCTGGGGACCGAACAACCCGAGAGCGAATGGTTCGACAGCAATCTTATCGTTGCACCGCATGCGCGGGCCATGCTCGACATTCATTTGGCGGGTGTGAGCGCATACCGCGCCCGCGGCCTGCGCTGTTTTCATCTGCCGCTCGGGTACGAATCATTGCTCGAGCATACGGACGAGTCGACAAAATCCGCGAGAGACATCGACATTTGCATGCTGGCTGCAAAGACGGATCGACGGGAGGAGTTCATCGCTGCTAACGCCAACTTCTTCGCTGCGCGTAAGTGTCATCTCAGACTGGTTCCGATCGAATTCGCGAAAACGAAAGAGACTCGAAGTTATTTGTCCGCTTCGCAACGCAACGTGTTGTTACAGCGATCGAAGATCTTGCTGAACGTTCATTACTCGGCGTTGCAATATTTCGAATGGCACCGAGCGCTGATCGCTCTGGCAAACCGGTGCTGTTTGATCACCGAAACCTGCCAGGGATTTGAGCCGCTTGTTCCGGGCAAACACTTTGTGATGGCGAAAGCGGACGATTTGATCACTTGCTGTGAATACTATCTCAATCACGAAGAGGAGCGGGAGGCCATTGCTGAAGCCGCTTACAATTTCGCGCGTGACTGCTTCACCCAGAAGGAAAATTGCCGCGCGTTCCTGCAACAAATAACAAAAGAACTGCAGCGCCGAAACGCCGGGACACAACCGACTTTGAACCTGGCAGCACAGGAAGTCGACTCGCCGATCGAACCGTTGCCCGAGTCGCTGACGAAAGATCTGGCGCGAAAACCTGTAACGCTGTTCTTCTCGGCGTTGCGCGAAGATCTCTCAAACCTGTTTCGCTCCGCGCCCACAGAACCAGTAGGGAACGGCAGAACATCCACTGATCCAACCGAAACAGCCCGGCGCATCGCCGTCGTCTCGGAGACCCGGCGTGGATACGTCGAGCGATTCGAGCGGCAGAAAAAATCCCTGGAACAAGAAGAACCGATTTTTCGGTCAATCGACAATTTGCGTTTTAATGGCAGCGCGCCTGCGCTTTCGATCATCATCACGCTTTACAATTACAAGAGCTACATTCAGCAGTGCCTGAAAAGTTTGGAAGACTCGCACACTGCAGCGATTCCGGGAGGCATCGAAGTAGTGATCGTTAATGACGCTTCTACCGACGACTCATTGAGGCAGGCAATGGTAGCCCAAAAAAATTCACGCCATCCAGTTCGGATTATCGATAAACAGCTAAACACAGGGTTAGCCGATGCGCGGAACATCGGCCTGCGGCTGGCGCGGGCGCCCTATGTGTTCATAATGGACGCGGACAACCTCGTCTTTCCTCATGCGCTCGAACAGTTGCACGCGAGGATCGTCAAAGACGGTTCGGCCGCTGTCTACTCGATGCTCTGTCGTTTTCGAAGTCGTCAAACCGATCGGGAAGGATTGCTTTCCTATTTCGATTGGGACCCGCGGATGCTGGTCGAGTTTCCCTACATCGATGCGATGGCGATGTTCGATAGAGAGCAGCTCATCAAACTCGGCGGTTATGATAACGAGCTGTACAAACTCGGCTGGTTTGGGTGGGAAGATTACGACCTATGGCTGCGAATTGCGCAGGCAGAACTAAAGGTGAGCTTTCTGCCAAACGTTCTTTGTCTTTATCGTCATCATGAGAAGGCGATGAGCAATACGACTAATCTTTTCGAGCGCGAACTCGTCGCGCATTTGTTCGAGAAACACCGTGCGCTTATCGAGAAATATCCACCAAAAAAACGAATTCTCGGCGTTGACGGTTTGCGGATGCAACAAGCATTGAGAAGCGTCACTGAAATGGGAAAAGGCGCGGACGTTTCTATCCGCACGGCGGGAGTAACTGCGATTAAGTAAATGATCTTGACAGGCTATACGTCGCTGTTGAGTTTCGGGGCCGATTTACTTGCCGTTTCAACCCCGCATGCATCGTGGCTTTCCGCGATCTCAATCCCAGCATGAACAAACTTCTTCTGCCGTTGATTACCTTCTTCTCCTACGAGAATCTCAAATTTAGTCGATACGTCGTGCGTTCGTTTCTGGCCGCGATGAGCGGCGCCCTACTTTTGGGGGCTGCGACCGCGCACGCTGCTACTCTCACTGTAACCAACTCGGGCGATAGCGGAGCTGGGACGCTGCGTCAGGCAATCCTTGACGCTTCCGCTTCGGGTGGCGATACGATTAATTTCGCCGTCAGCGGTGTCATTACGTTGACGAGCGGCGAGCTGGCGATCGCCAAGAACCTAACAATTACTGGTCCTGGCGCGAATGTGTTGACCGTGCGCCGCGCCTCTGGTGTTAACACACCGGAGTTTCGTATCTTTTTTATCGGCAACGGCGCTCGCGTCACGATTTCCGGTCTAACCATCCGCAACGGGCGCGACTATAACAGTGGCGCCATCTTAAATGACGGCGCGACGCTGACCGTGAATAACTGTGTCTTCACAGCCAATTCCGGTGGTGGTTACGGTGGCGGCGGTATTATGAACGACGGTTCGAACGCTAACGCAAGACTGATGGTGAACAATTGCGTCTTTGACGGCAACTCCGCTGAGTTCATGGCCGCGGGAATCCTGAACTTCTCAACTGGCGCTAGCGCGAACCTGACGGTGAGCAATTGCATCTTTAGCAATAATTCAGCTTTCGACGGTGGCGCGATCGTGAACTATGCCTCCGGTGGAACCGCAATCGCGGTCGTGAGTAATACCACACTGACCGGTAACTTCGCCAGCGAGCAGGTTGGCCGCGCCGGCGCGATCCATAATAATGCGGTATCCGTAGGGGGCAGGGCAACGCTGACAGTGAGTAATTGCACGCTTAGCAACAACTCCACGGACTACGCCGGCGGCGGCATTTACAACAGCGCCGGTAACCTGCAGGTTAGCAATTGCACGTTCAGCGGTAATTCTGCGAACGGGAACGGTGGTGGCATCTACACTGAATATGATCGGGCGGCGGTGCGCATTACCAATTGCACCTTCAGCGGCAACTCCGCGGGCTCCGGCGGCGGCATCTACTGCCAAGGCGATACAACGGTGACCGTTGGTAATACAATTTTCAAGAGCGGAGCGTCTGGTGAAAATATTTACAATGCGGCGCACTTTGTTTCAGCCGGCCACAATCTGAGCAACGATGCAGCCGGCGGCGACAACGGCGTCGCCCCCGGAGGACTGTTGAACCAGCCCGGCGACATTCGAAACACCAATCCGCAGATTGCCCCGCTAGCGGACAACGGCGGCCCCACCAAGACAATGGCGCTACTTCCGAACAGTCCAGCGATCAACGCTGGCAACGACGCTATTGCGCCACCTCGTGATCAGCGTGGTTATTTGCGCAACGGTACGAGCGATATCGGCGCCTTTGAATTTGGCGGAATTACTCCCGCGTTGCTGGGTAACATCTCAACGCGCGCGTTTGTCCAGAACGGCGACAATGTCATGATTGGTGGCTTCATTGTTCAAGGAACAGGACCAAAGAGAGTCATTATTCGTGCGATCGGTCCTGAGCTAAGCCAATTTGGAGTTCCCGATCCATTAGCTAATCCAAGATTGGAACTCTATAACGCGGCCGGAGCGTTGATCGGCTCCAATGATGACTGGCAGCATACAATCATCGGCGGCGTTATTACACACAGCCAGGTCGCTGATATTCAGAACAGTGGCCACGCTCCAGCGAATCCATCCGAATCGGCAATTATTGCAGACCTGCCACCGGGGAACTACACCGCGATCGTACGTGGTGTAAACAACACGACGGGAGTTGCCCTTGTTGAGGTATATGACATCGGCAACGGCGGTAACTCAATTCTCGGCAATATCAGCACGCGCGCCTTTGTTCAGACGGATGACAACGTAATGATCGGCGGGTTTATTGTTCAAGGAACCGGACCAAAGAGAGTCATTATTCGTGCGATCGGTCCTGAGCTAAGCCAATTTGGAGTTCCCGATCCACTAGCTAATCCAACATTGGAATTGCACAATGCGGCCGGAGCATTAATCGGCTCCAATGACGACTGGCAGCATACGGTCATCGGCGGCGTTATCACTCACAGCCAGGTAGCAGATATTCAGAACAGCGGCCACGCTCCGGCGAATCCATTCGAGTCGGCGATCATTGCAGACCTGTCACCGGGCAACTACACCGCTATCGTACGTGGCGTAAACAACACCACAGGAGTTGCTCTCGTGGAAGTGTACGACCTGGACTAGCAACTTAGTTATTTGCGCAGTGAGAAATCTGCGCGTTGGCGTGAGAGATTCGGGTTGTAGTAAGGATCTCGCTCTAGAACATCAGACCAGCGCTGGCGCATGATTGCTTCGGCGCCAACCTCGAGTCCTTCGGATGGCGATGGATCCCAGTAAAGTTTTGCCAGAGGGGTGTAAACAATCAGGTAACCTGCGCGTCGCATTTTGAGGCAAAGATCAACAGCGGCGAGCTCGCCTGACAGCTGTTCATCGAATCCGCCAATTTGTTGAAACACTTCGCGGCGCACCATCAGGCACGCGCCGGAAACAGCGCTGTAATTGCGGGTCATCTGCAACTGACGGTTCACGCCCGGATGCTCGGCCGGGAAACCGCGAAAAGCAGACTGCGCGATTCCATTGACGCCCAGAACAAACCCGGCATGCTCGATGGTATCGCCCCGATTGATCAGTCGCGGACCAACTGCGCCAGTCTCAGGACGCTGCACAATCTCAGCCATGATCGTGAGCCAGTCCGGAACGATTGCTTGCACGTTGTCGTCCAGGAAAAGAAGCCAGGGGCTGTCGGTGTGGGCGACGGCATAATTTTTCGCGGCGGAATCGTTCACAGCGTCTGCGAAATGCAACACACGATGCGAGGAGTTTGTGGCAGCCTCAGCGATTTTGTCGCGCTGGCCCATTTGAACGATCACTATTTCGTAATTCGGATAGCTCGTCCTGCTCATCAGGCTTTCGAGACATCGCTCGAGTGCACTCGAACCGCGAAAACTTGGAATGATAACGGAGATTTTTTTGGGGTCGCGCAGCTCTCGCCTCACGTAAAACGCGTGGGTCCGCCAGTCAACGGCGACGTGGGCCGGTTCACCTCGGCGATCAAGGTGAGCTCCAATCGCGCGCCACGAAGCTTCGAGCTGTCCCGGTTTTTGGCGAACATCGCTTGCACTGGAATTCTCGCTCCGCCGCCAGTGGTATAACACGCGCGGGATATGATGAATTCGGTCGGTTCGTTCGATGACACGCAGGAGAAGATCGTAATCTTGTGAGCCATCAAACTGCGATTGGAATCCCCCAACCTCTCGCACAAGATCGCGGCGCAAAAAGATCATGTGACACAAATAATTGCAGGACAAAAAGAAGTCGGGCGACCAGTCCGGTTTCAGGTTCGGTGAGTCAAAGCCCTGATCCGTCAGTTTATCTTCGTCCGAGTAAATCAGATCGAGTTCGGGATTTTCCTGAAGCAAGCTTACATTTTGAAACAGGGCATCAGCTTCAAGGACGTCATCGTGATCGAGAAAAGTGAGCCACTCGCCATTAGCGTGCTCGAGGCCCTTGTTTAACGCGGCCGAAATGCCTTGATGGCCACCAAGCCTAACGAGACGAATCCGCCGGTCGCGCGCAGCCAAGCCAGGCAACGCGCGCAGCAAATCGGCGTCGGTCGATCCGTCATCGATCAGGAGAAGCTCCCAATTTTCATAAACTTGCGCCAACACAGACTCCACGGCCTCACGGAGCCACGAAACCGGCGTATCAAACACTGGCGTGAGGATGCTGACGAGGGGTTGCGACGCGAAAGCGCGCACCTCATGGCGCAGCGAGGTCAGGTTCTCCCTACTCGCACGATGGTCCTCAAACCACTTTTGGTATTCGGTCGGTACGGCAGGCAAGCCACGCGCCGGCTTCTGCTGCTGAACTTTTGTCCAAACTGTTTTGGCAGGTTTTAACAAAAGCCGAAAAGGCGCGAGCAATATCTGACCCACCCTGCGTTCCGGGGATTCCCGCAAGCGTCGCCTCTCTTCTTTCAGCAACTTCAGTTCACGCCGATATCCTTTCAGCTTAAGTAATTTTTGTTCGAGCACCGCGATATGGGTGTGCGCTTCCGTCAATTCGCGATTGCGGATTTCAAGCTTTCGCTCCAAAGCGTCCAGTTCCTTGTTCATTTTGCTGCCCAGCCCTTTGTTAGAATGTGAGCGAAATCCGATAGGTTCGAATAACTCAATGGCAGCGACACTGGGCACATTATATTGGTTGAAGCAAGCTGCAGGCAAATCTACCCTGCCGCGCCGAAGGTGAAATGCGTTCTTTGAACGAGTTCATCGTCTTCGGAGAAGCCGACCCACCTCCGCAATGTTCGATTTTGCCGTTTACCTCCTTTATCGCGCCGGCTTGGCCGTTGCCGCCGCGCTGCCGTTACCGTTTCTCTTTGCTGTCGGAGAATTCCTCGGTGTTTGCGCGTGGATTTTCTCCGGAAAATATCGGCGTCTGGCAACGCGAAATCTTGAGATTGCGTTTGCCAAAGAAAAGTCGCCGGTAGAATTGCGCCAGCTGGTGCACCGTCATTTCCGGCGGCTCGGGGCCAATTTGCTTTGCAGCGCAAAACTCACGCAAATGCCGCCCGAGAAAATTCTGGAGCACGTCGAGGTCGAGAACATTGAGTCGATGGCGCGCGAATTTCGTGCGGGCGTTCCCGTGGTACTCGTTCTGAGTCACCTTGGAACGTGGGAAGTGTTCGCGCAATTGATGCCGAAGTTCGTCGGGTTTGTTCGAAACTCGAGTGTGTACCAGGGACTGGGAAACCGTTTCATTGACCAGCACGTACGGCGAACCAGGAGTCAGACCGGGTTGGAATTATTCGACCGACACGATGGCTTCGAGCCGGTGATCGATTTACTGCGATCCGGTGGCGGTGTTGGCGTTTTGTCGGATCAACATGCGGGCGACCACGGAGTGTGGACCCCATTTTTCGGGCGGCTTGCATCCACTTCGCCGTTGCCAGCTTTACTCGCCAAGCGCACGCGGGCTGCGTTGATTGCCGCTGGCGTTTACACAACAGGACGCGCGCGCTGGCGCATGGTGTTTACGGAACGATTCGATCAGGCCGGCGCTTCGGTTGCGGTGCTGACCTCGAAGATGAATCAGGTGATCGAAAAACAAATTCGCCACGCGCCCGAAGATTGGTTCTGGGTGCACAATCGATGGAAGACGCCGCAGCCAAATTTTCTTCTGGCCCATTACAAACGCGGCATTTATCTGCCGCAGGGAATTTCGGCGGGTGACCTCAAGCCATTTCGAATTCTTATTCGTTCAAGTAACTGGCTGGGCGACGCTGTGATGAGCGTCCCGGCTGTTCGCGCGATCAAAAATGGGCGACCCGATGTTCACGTGACAATCGCTGCGCCGCAAAAGATCGCAGCGATGTGGAAGCTCATTCCGGAAGTGGACGCAATCATCCCTTTGCCAAACGGTTCACTTTTTGAAGGCGTCAGGCTCCTCAGGAAACAAAGGCCCTTTGATGTGGCGATTCTTTTCCCCAACTCATTGCGCGTCGCGCTTGAAACGTGGCTGAGCGGAATTCCGCGACGAGTGGGCTATCGCGGTCATTCCAGAAGTTGGCTCATCAACCAAATAGTACGCGGGCCACGTAAGCCCGGCCCTCCCGAACATCATTCGCTCCGTTTTCTTAGGATTGCTCGCGAATGCGGGGCGGAAGCATCGAACATTGAAGTTCCAAATCAAACCCCAAACCTCCAGCCTTCGCAGGGCTACGGCTTGGCAAGCAAACCTCAACCATTGATCGGTCTTTGTCCCGGCGCAGAGTACGGCCCAGCCAAGCGATGGTTGCCTGAACGATTCGCCGAGGCAGCGGCAAAGATCACCGCACAATCGTCGGCAAAATGGATTCTATTCGGGACGAAGAACGACGCCGCAATAGGCGAACAGATCGCCGCTGCAATGGGCGATCACTGCGAGAACCGGATTGGCCAGACCACACTCGATCAACTCATCGACCAACTGCGACAATGCCGTTTGCTACTCACCAACGACACAGGCACGATGCATCTTGCCGCGTTACTGGGCGTGCCGGTCGTCGCCGTTTTCGGATCTACCGAACCGCTCCTGACTGGACCACTCGGCACCGGGCACATCATTTTGCGACACCACGTCGAATGTAGTCCCTGTTTTCTTCGCGAATGCCCAATCGATTTCCGCTGCATGAAAGCCATCAGCGCCGATGAAGTCGCGGCGGCCGTGCTCTCATTGCTCGCCAGGTGAATTTATCTTTCGCGATCGAGAGGCGCGACTGCAAGCCATTCGGTGCTTCGCTTCCGCGAGATAAGTGTCGTCGATTTCAAATCCGATAAAGTTTTTTATGCCGCATTTCTGCGCTGCTACCGCGGAATTACCGATGCCAAGAAAGGGATCCAGCATGGTTTCGACGCGGGAAGCTCCATGCAATTCGATGCACCATTCGGCAAGTTGAACCGGGAATGTCGCCGGATGCGGCCGTTCCTTCTCGCGGCTTTGAATTGTTTCGTACGGAACGAACCATGTGTTACCGCGACAACGGGTATCTTTTCCCCGAGTATGCGACCAGCGAGCGATGTTGCTCTTGTCCTGATAGGGCACTCCAAGCGCCAATCGATTCAGTTCGACGCGCCCGGACTTCGTAAAATGAAAAACGTATTCGTGGCAATCGTTGAGAAATCGAGGCGAATTGATCGGCTTGAAATGACCGAATGAGCGAACTGTAGCTTCCCTATGGGAAGCGTCTTTTGCCACTGACTGGTCTCTGCTCCTCACGTCGCCCGTTGGACGACGGCTACAGCGATCTTCGATCGCGATGGATTTGATCCAGTGAATCGTGTTTTGGAGCACGAATAAATCGCGCAATGTCATGACGATCTCGTGCGGCAGCATCGGATTGGAGGGCGCCGCGCCGATGTTAAGAAAAAAAGAACCGTTAGGTTTTAAGACGCGGCGGATTTGCGCTGCCCATTCGCCACACCAACGTAAATACGACACCCGATCCTGACGGTCCGAATATTTCCCGTAGCTGATTCCGAGATTGTACGGCGGCGATGTAACCACGAGATCAATGGTTTCATCCGCCAGACGCGATAAACCTTCAATGCAATCCTGTCGGTGAAAATCGAATTTCGCCATTCAAAGAAATGTTGTGTAACTGCGCTGTTCGTACAAGCAGAAAATAACTGCAGCACGCTCCATTTCCGCACATTCGCGCGCGTCCGTGAATTCGATTATTCTTTTCCATGGCTGACAAGCCTTCGAAACTGAAGATCGCCGATCGCGAGTTCTCGTCGCGTCTGCTGGTTGGCACCGGAAAATTCGCATCGAACGAGTTGATGCGGGATGCACTCATCGCCAGCGGCACGGAGTTGGTCACCGTCGCTCTCCGTCGTGCGGATCTGTCAGGCAAACACGATCCGTTTGCGAACATTCTCGACTTTATCGATCCCAAACGTTTTCTGCTCCTGCCAAACACCAGTGGCGCCCGAAATGCGGAGGAGGCAGTGCGCCTCGCGCGCCTCGCTGCGAGCGCAGGTTTGCCGACGTGGATCAAGCTCGAGATTCATCCCGACCCGCGATACCTGCTGCCCGATCCTGTTGAAACACTCGCTGCGGCGGAGATTCTGGTGAAGGAAGGATTCACTATTCTTCCCTACATCAACGCCGATCCGGTGATCGCGAAGCGATTGCAGGACGTCGGCACGGCCACGGTGATGCCTCTCGGTTCGCCAATTGGCAGCAACCGCGGAATCGAAACACGTGCACAGATCGAAATCATCATCGCGCAGGCCACTGTCCCGGTTGTTGTAGATGCAGGACTCGGCGCGCCGAGTCACGCCGCTGAAGCAATGGAAATGGGCGCCGACGCAGTGCTCGTGAATACAGCAATCGCAATTGCGTCCGATCCCGTTCGCATGGCCAAAGCGTTTAAGAAAGCCATCGAAGCCGGACGTGAAGCGCGCGAGATCGGGTTAGCTGAAAAACTCAACGCAGCGTCGGCCACCAGTCCATTAACTGGATTTCTCACGAAATAATTTCGCGGGAAAACGTTACAGGGCAGGCGCTCCACCTGCCAACTGTAGCCACGGCCTTGCGGGCCGTTGTCTTATAACAGCAGAACCGGCCACAGGCCGGTGGCTACAGGGTTTTCTGCGGGTTCGTCAAACGTTACATCACGGTTTCACTCACAACGTCTTCGTGATGCCGGATGCCGCGTTTCGTTTCCTTCTGCAAGCGTTTCAAGCGACTCGACAACGCCGCTTTTGCTGCCGAGCTCATGCGATCGATGAACAGGATCCCGTGGAGATGATCGTGTTCGTGTTGAATCGCCCGCGCCAGGAGACCGGTCGCCTCGATTTGAAACATCTCGCCTTCCAAGGTCTGCGCACGCACGAGCACGGCGTGCGCACGTTCAATATCTCCAGTGATCTCGGGAAAGCTCAGGCAGCCTTCCATGCCGACTTCGGTTTCACCGCGCAGCTCGATTTCGGGATTGATCAACACGATCGGCATCGCGCTCTTCGGATCGACGTCTTTGCCACTGAGCTTCAACGTGCTTGGCCGGTCTTCGACGGCCGAAACGTCGAGCACTGTAAGCTGCAATGGCTGACCGACCTGCTGCGCTGCCAACCCGACACCATGCGCTTCATGCATCGTCTCAATCATGTTCCGCGCCAGCTCCCGGATTCGCTCATCGATTGTCTCGATCCGTTCACCTTTGGCCCGCAGGATCGGGTCGCCATATTGCATGATCTCCAGGATCATGGTCCTTCGTCTCTGGTGAACGCCGGCAAATTCTTTACGCCAGCGAGCTTCAGCGCGTCCATCACCTTTATGATTGTGCCGAACGACGCTTTCTTGTCCGCTTGCAGCGCTAGCGTCGACTTGCGCTCTTCAGGCAAAGCGCGCACCGCGCCTTCCAGTTCTTCCACATTCACAACG
>Ga0207678_10004341_pt1 | contig 12728 bp, 13 predicted proteins | sample KBSC63metaG_FD_184319 | JGI IMG/M metagenome (GOLD analysis project Ga0207678, IMG submission 184319) | Corn rhizosphere microbial communities from Kellogg Biological Station, Michigan, USA - KBS C6-3 metaG (SPAdes) (version 2) | ecosystem: Host-associated > Plants > Roots > Rhizosphere > Soil ... | reverse complement strand
AGTTGCGATCGGGCACGTCGACGCCGGCGATCCCGGTCCAGACGACGAGGACGAGCAACAGCGCTCCGATCGTCCCGGCGGCGATGCGGGCGGGGCGTCCGACCAGCGCCCGGCCGATCCCGTCGCCGAGCCGGCGCCACCGGTAGTCCTCGAAGCGGACCGTCCGCCAGCCGAGCGTCAGGCCGACGAACGAGACGATCAGGACGATCGAGGCCCCCCAGGCGAACAGCCAGTCCGGCAGCGGCAGGTCGGAGCGGCCGACCAGGCCATGGGCAGAGGCGGCGGCCGGGAGCAGGGCAGCGGTGACCGTGGCGGCGAGCAGCGCCCAGCCGGCGACCAGCGCCGCCCTGCGTCCCGACCGCCCGCTCACGGGTTGACCGTCAACTCGGCGATCTGGGTCTCGGAGCCGTGCAGCTCGACCTCGAAGACGCCCTCGAGGTCGGCCGGGAAGTCGAACTTCGCGGTGCCGCCGGCCGGGACCTCCTCCTCGATGTCGTAGCCGTGGACGTGGACCGCGTCAGCGGTGTCGGAGGTGACGTCGAAGCGGATCTCGTCGCCCTGGTTGAAGTCGAGGCCGGCGATGCCGCCCTGCGGCTGACCTCCGACGACCTCGATCACCGGGACGGACGATTCGGCGGGCTTCTCCTTCTTCTTCTTCTCGCCGCTCGGCTCGGAGCCGGAGTCGTCGGTCGTGGTCGCAGCGGTGTCGGTCGTCGCTGTGGTCGCGTTCGTCGAGTCGTCGTCGCCTCCGCCCTTGAAGGCGAAGAAGAGTCCGACGATCACCGCCAGCGTCACGAGCAGGGCAGCGATCCTTGTTCCGTTCGATTGCATCGATCCTCCTTCGAGGAGCTACTTCGGAGTGGTGGCAGCCGGTTGGTCGGCGCCGGTGTGGTCCAGCGAGGGGGAGTCGATCGACTGGCTGGAGCCTCCGAAGACGAGCAGGATCACCACGACGAGGCCGATGACGAGGCCGAGGACAATGCCGATCGCGCGGTCGGTCCAGCTCATCGCGAAGGAGGCTAGCCGATCAGCTCCCCGATCCCGCCAGGTGCAGCGGGATCAGGCCGGGAGCGGCGGGCCGCGCTTCGAGAGCGATGCTGCGATCAGCAGGCCGCCGGCGGCGGTCCGCCGCCCGAGGAGCGGGCGTGGTGCGACCGCGCTGACCGGGTGACGCCGCGGCCGCCGTGCAGCCAGAGCCCCGAGCCGCTCCACTCCGGGTGCCCTCCCCGTCACGAGGACGGGAATCAGAAGCAGCGCGAGTGGCGCGAGCGCGAGCACTCCGCCCGCCACCGCGATCGCGACGGCAAGCGGCAGCGCCGCCACGAGGAACGCGGCGGCGGCCGGACGAAGATGGGGATTGGAAGGGCTCACCGGCCCGGAACCGTACCGGTGCGACCTGCTCTGCGGGGTCGGCGCTGGGCCCCGGCCGGTACTCAGACCCCGTCGAGGAGGCGCCAGTTGGCCGCGAAGGCGTCCTCGGCGGCGGCGACGACCGCATCCTCGTCGGCCGGGCTCGCGATCAGCTCCTCGAGCAGCTCACGGCCCTCGGCGGCGTGCTCGACGTCGCGGCCGCGATGGACGGTGAAGTAACGCGTGCCGACCTCGGAGTCGACCCCGTAGTGGGCGGCGAGGCCCTCGAGCTTCGTCTTCGCGATCTCCGGCTGGCCGCTTTCGATCGCGTAGAGGCGCGCCAGCGCCCGCAGAGCGCCGTCCTTCGTCGTCCAGACCTCGACGCACCGCTTCGTCTCGGCGGTCGGCTCGGCCGTGCTGTCGCCTTCGACGGCGTCGACGAACCCGTCCCAGAGGGCCACGTGCGCGTACTCCTCGCCGGCGTGTGACGCCAGCTCGGGATGGTCGGGGAGCTCGGCGGCGGCCTGGGTCGACAGCTCGGCGATCGCGGTCACGGCGTGGCGGTACTGCCCCGAGTAGCGGGCGAGCTCCCCGGACGTCAGCTCGCCGGCCGACCAGCGGACGTAGAACGGGTGCTGGAGGACGTCGTGCCTCGCGCGGGCTTCCTCGATGCGATCCCAGACGGACTGCGGCATGTCTTCGCTCCCTGTTTCGGTGACCTCGTATACGGGAAAGCGAGCATACCCGCGCGCCCGACCGGAGGCCGGGGATGTCTACGATGCTCGCCCCGTGCGGCCGGATCGCGACGACATCGCCATTCCTCCCTTCCCTCCCGGGATGGCCTGGATCGGCGCCGAAGAGCCGGTCAGCGAGCGGCTGACGGCCCGGGCGGCGCTGCTCGTCCACTTCTTCGAGCTCGGCGAGCTGAGCAGCATCCGCACGCTGCCCTTCGTCACCTCGCTGGCCCGTCGCTATGCCGAGAACGGGCTGTCGGTGGTCGGCGTGCATTCGCCGCGCTCCGCCCTCGCCAGATCCGACGGCGACCTCGAAGCGGGCCTCGCCCGCCTCGACCTCGGCTTCCCGGTCGGCAACGACAGCGAGCACCGGGTCTGGCACGCCTACGGCTGCCGGGGCTGGCCCTCGACGTTCCTGTGGGGCCGCGGCGGCACGCTGCGCTGGGCGCACTTCGGCGAGGGCGCCTATCACGAGACCGAGCAGGCGATCAGGGTCGAGCTCGCCGGCGGCGAGGGCCACGACCTGCCCGAGCCGGTCCTCGGCCCGCCCCCGGAGGGGGCGCCGCCGCGGATCGGCAAGCCGAGCGACGAGGTCTTCCCCGGCGGCTCCCACGACGTCCCCTGGCGGCCCGGGGCACCCGGCGAGCCGCTCGAGGTCGAGTACGCGGGCGCCGGTGCCTGGGCTGCGCTCGACGGCACCGGGACGGTCGAGCTCGAAGTCGACGGCGAGGCGACCGGGTCGATCGTCCTCGACGGGCCCGGCCTCTACGAGCTCAGCGGCCACCCCGAGCACGGCATGCACGAGGTCCGCCTCGACATCGACGGCGACGTCAGGGTCTGGTCGCTGGCGTTCGCGCCCGGTCCCGAGCGCTGAGCCCGCGACCGCGCCGGACGCTCAGCGCGCTGCGCCGGCGGCCGCGAGGTCGACCCGGATCTGCTTCGGGAGCATGAAGCGGACGTCCTCGTCGATCGCGCGGAGCTCGGCGACTTCCTCGGTGCCGCGCCGGCGGAACATCTCGACGAGCTCGCTGACGAGCTCTTCGGGGGCACTGGCGCCGGAGGTGATGCCGACGGTCTCGACCCCCTCGAGCCACTCCTCCTCGACCTCGTCGGCGCGATCGATCAGATGCGATGCGGTCCCGAGCTCGCGGGTGACGTCGACCAGCCGGTTCGAGTTCGACGAGTTGCGCGAGCCGATCACCAGGACGAGGTCGCACTCCGCAGCGAGCTGCTTGACGGCGAGCTGGCGGTTCGTGGTCGCGTAACAGATGTCGTCGGACTTGGGACTGACGATGTTCGGGAAGCGCTCGCGGAGGCGGGCGATCACGCCGGCGGTCTCGTCGACCGAGAGGGTCGTCTGGGTGATGAAGGCGACCCGGTCGGGGTTGTCGATCTCGAGCCGGTCGACGTCCTCGATCGTCTCGACGAGGACGATCGAGTCCGGCGCCTCGCCGGTCGTCCCCTCGACCTCCTCGTGGCCGTCGTGGCCGATCATGACGATCGTGTAGCCCTGTTCGGCGAACTTCCGCGCCTCGACGTGGACCTTGGTGACGAGCGGGCAGGTCGCGTCGATCGTCCGCAGGCGCCGCGAAGCGGCGTTGGCGTGGACCGCCGGGGAGACGCCGTGGGCGCTGAAGACGACGAGAGCCCCCTCCGGCACCTCGGTCTCCTGGTCGACGAAGATGGCGCCACGCTCGCTGAGCTGCTGGACGACGTGCTTGTTGTGGACGATCTCCTTGCGGACGTAGACGGGCGCGCCGTGCAGGTCGAGTGCGTGCTCGACGGTCTGAACGGCGCGATCGACCCCCGCGCAATAGCCGCGCGGGGCCGCGAGCAGAACCCGCTTCGGGGCATGCGTAATGGCTTCCGGCATCGCCCTGAAGGGTAGCGACGGAGTCCGGCCGGCTCAGCCCGGCTCGCCGGGGACGCGATTCTGGGACCAGGGCGCGAGAACGCGGTTCTCGCGCTTGATGACGTCGGTGTCGGCGATGCGGTCGTGGAAGCCGCGGCGGTCGTCGCGGAACAGCACCGGGACGAAGCCGAGACCAGCGGGGAGCGCCGCCAGCACGGTCCCGACGAGGCGTTTGACCGCCCGCCTGACCCCGAGCTCCGGGGTGCCGTCGTGCTCGAGGCGGATGCCGAGGAACCGCATTCCCGGAGTCTGGCCCTCGAACGCCCAGAAACCGACGAAGTAGATCGCCGCGATGGTGAGTCCGCCGGCCGAGAGCAGCCCGGCGACGATCGCCGGGAGCTTCTCGTCGGTGAGCAGTTGCAGGATGCCGGACAGCATCGCCGTGAACAGCGCGAAGCCGACGGCGAGGACACCGAAGTCGACCAGCATCGCGACGCCGCGGCCGGCGAGCCCGACGTGATCGGTCGGCTCGCTGCGGGGCGGCCGGCGGAGGAGCCTGCGGATCGTTCGCTCGAGGAACCCGTCGGCCGCGGCGGCGGCTCGCGAGATCTGGCGGCCCAGGTCGGCGATCAGCCCGACGCCCTGGGAGGCGAGCGCCACGCGGACCTCCGGTGCCTCGGCGATCCGCTCGACGAGCATCTGCGCCTTGTCGCCGGCGAGGATGTCCTCCCAGACGCGGTCGGCGACCTCGCTGTCGATCGCCCGCCGGATCGTCTCCTCGAGACGCTCCTCGTCGAGCGAGTCGGCGACGGCGTCGGCGAGCCTCCCATCCTCGATCAGGCGGGCGATCGCCCGCTCGACCGCGGCGCTCTCGAGGGCGCGGACGATCGCCTCCTCGACGGCGACCTCGACCGTCCGGTCGAACCCGGTCGCACCGGCGATCCGGCCGACGCCACGGGCGCCCCCCTCGAGGATGCGCCCCCCGATCGGCACCTCCGGCCGCGGACGGCCGTTCGAGTCTCGATTTGCCACTGCGGGAGAAAGGCTACTCCGGAAACCCGCCGTCACCGGATCCGGGGTAGCGCCCGCAGCGTGGCGCCACCGACGGCGTCGAGGGCGGCCGGGCAGACCTTGCCGAGATCGTCCTCCGGCGTGTGCCACCACTCGCCCGGGCTCGGTCCCGGCCCGTACTCGAAATCGATCAGGTCGACGGCGGGAATCCCCGCCTCCTGGAACGGGGTGTGGTCGTCCTCCACCCCACCCGTCGTGCCGGAGAAGACGTCGGGGTCGGCGTCGGCGAAGAGCGCGTAGAGGCGCTCGTCGGAGCTCTCCTCGCGGGGGATCGCGAGGTCGCAGTCGCCGACCATGTCAAGCAGGACCATCGCTCTGATCGCGCTCAGCGGCGGGCTGCCCTGCCGGCCCGCGGCGGCGAGATCGAGGTACCGGCGGCTGCCGCGCGTCCCGTCGGCCGAGAACTCGCGCCCGGGGCGGGCCTCCTCGCCGTCGAAGAGCGCAATCGCGACGCCGGGGCCGGGCATCGTCCGCGGCAGCGCCCGGGCGAGCTCGAGGACGACGGCCGTGCCGGAGGCGCCGTCGTTGGCTCCGACGAAGCCCGGGATCCCGGGCTTGGTGTCGTAGTGGGCGCCGAGGACGACGAAGCCGTCCTCACGTCCGGGAATCGTCCCGACGACGTTGCGGAGCGGCGCCTGGATGCGGACGTCGTCGACGCCGGCGGCGCGGAGCTCGCGCGCGAGGCTCCGCGAGAGGGTCACGGCGGCTCGCGATCCCGACGGGCGCGGGCCCAGCGCGACCTGGGCGCGGACGTCGGCGAAGGCGCGATCGCCGTCGAAGCGATCGCCTGAATCGCCGGTCGGAGTCGTGGCGTCGGCGCCTCCACCGCACCCGCCGAGGGCGATCCAGAGCGTCGCGAGCAGCGCCGCCGCGGCGCCGGCCACCGGCACGGCCGGGCGGTGGCGGGGCTCGGACATGCACGATACGTTAGGGGCCATGTCCCAGGGACACATGGACCGCCTGACGGCCATAGATGCCTCGTTCCTGACCAACGAGTCGAGCACGAGCCACATGCACATCGGCGCCGTGACGATCTTCGAGGGTCCGCCGCCGAGCTACGAGGACCTGCTCGATCACGTCGAGAGCCGCCTCCACCTCGTCCCCCGTTACCGGCAGAAGCTTGCCGTTCCCCCGGTCGAGACGGGCCGGCCGTTCTGGGTCGACGACCCGCAGTTCCACCTCGGCTACCACGTCCGCCACTCCGCCCTCCCGTCCCCCGGCGACGAGACCACGCTGCGGCGGATGGCCGCTCGCGTCTTCTCCCAGCAGCTCGACCAGACGAAGCCGCTCTGGGAGCTCTGGCTCGTCGAGGGGCTGCGCAAGCGGCGCTTCGCGCTGATCTCGAAGACCCACCATTCGCTGGTCGACGGGGTCGCGGGGGTCGACATCGCGACGGTGCTCTTCGACGTCAAGCCGGTGCCCGAGCCGATCAGGGCCGAGCAGGAATGGATCCCGAACCCGACGCCCTCCGGCGCCGAGCTCGCCGCCCGCGGGGTCGGCGCCGTCGCGAGGACGCCGGTCGGCGCCGCCCGCCGCCTCGTCGGAGCGGTCGGTTCGCCGCGGGCCGCCGCGCGGAGCATCCAGGACGCCGCCGAGGGCCTCGGCGAAGTCGCCTGGGAGCTCGCGAATCCCGCCCCGGAGCTGCCCCTCAACGTCCCGATCGGTCCCCATCGCCGCTACACGTGGGTGCGCGGCGACCTCGCCGAGTTCAAGCGGATCAAGAGCGAGCTCGGCGGCACCGTCAACGACGTCGTCCTCTGCACCGTCGCCGGAGCCATGCGGCGCTGGCTGCACGCGCGGGGCGTCCGTACCGAGGGGCTCGAGCTGCGGGCACTCGTCCCGGTCTCGATCCGCGCGACCGACGAGCACGGAAAGCTCGGCAACCAGATCGCGGCGGTCCGCGGGCCGCTGCCGGTCTACGTCGAGGACCCGGTCGCGCGACTGCGGACGGTCCGCGAGGCGATGGACGGGATCAAGTCCTCGAAGAAGGCCCTCGGCGCCGAGGTGATCTCGCGCTTCAACGACTTCGCGCCGCCGACGCTGCTCGCCCAGGCATCGCGGATCAACTTCTCGACCCGGCTCTTCAACCTGATCGTCACGAACGTCCCGGGCCCGCAGATCCCGCTCTATGTCCTCGGCCGCGAGCTGCTCGACATCTTCCCGGTCGCGTTCCTGCCCGAGAACCACACGGTGGCGATCGCGATCATGTCCTACAACGGCAAGATCGACTTCGGTCTGCTCGCCGACTACGACGCGATGGAGGACGTGAACCTGATCGCCGAGGGGATCGAGGCCGAGGTCAAGCAGCTGCTCGAGGCCGCCGATGCCTCCGAGAAGCGGACGAGTGCCCGCAAGCAGAAGCAGGGCCGCCGCAAGGAGCCGACCGACTCCGGCCAGGCGACGACCTCCGCCTGAGATGTAGACGTGCCGGATCCCGGCCCGAGCCCGTTCCGCTACCACCTCGAGCTGACGCCCGCGCAGCTCCGGCTCACCCACGACGCGCTCCGCGCGCTCGCCGTCGAGCCGGGCAGCGACGAGCGGACGCGGCGGATCATCGAGGAGGTGCTCGAGATGCTCCCGGACGAGGAGCACATCGCCCAGATCCGCCTCGAGGACGACGGCACCGCCGGCCCCGAGCCCGATCCCCCCGACCCGGACCGACCGGCGCCGCCCGACCAGCCCGCCTGAGACGCCGGCCTTCCCGGCCGGCGTCCCGATGCCGGCGCATCGCTAGCCTGCCCGCTTCCCGATGAGCTTCTCAGTTCAGATCGGTCTGCTGATGGCCGTCGCGACCGCGTTCTTCGCCGTCGTCGGCTTCCTCTACAAGCACCGGGGAGCGGCGGCGTCGCCGCCGATCGAGTGGCAGCGGCCGGTGCGCACCTCCCTGGCCCTGTTCCGCAACCGCTGGTACGTCCTCGGGATCGTCATCGCGATCGGTTCGTGGGGTTTCCACGTCGCCGCGCTGGCGCTGGCGCCGATCTCGCTCGTCCAGTCGGTGATCGCCGGCGGCCTCGTGCTGCTGACCGTCGTCGCCGACCGCCTGTTCGCGCACGAGGTCACGCGCCGCGAGTGGGTCGGCGTCGCCCTCGCCGCGCTCGGGCTCGCCTTCCTCGCCGCCACGATCGAGGGGTCGGCGGAGGGCGCCCACTCCGACTACGAAGCGCTGACCCTGACGATCTTCCTCGCCGCCGTGGTCGCGCTCGCGATCGGGGTCGCCTTCTTCGGCTGGCGGAGCGGCCACGCCGGCGTTGCCCTTGGCGCCTCCGCCGGCCTCTTCTGGGCCGCCTCCGACACGGCGATCAAGGCGCAGACGGGGACTTTCGGCGAGAGCCTCACGACCGTGTTCGTCAGCCCGCTCGTGCTGTTGATCATCGTCGCCTCGTTCGTCGGCCTCACGGTCTCCGCGAAGAGCCTGCAGATCGGCAAGGCAGTCCCGGTTATCGCGATGACGACGGTCGCCGCCAACGCGTTGACGATCCTCTCCGGCCCGATCGTCTTCGGCGATCCGATCCCCGCCGACGCGGCCGGCTTCATCGCCCGGATCCTCGCCTTCGTGCTCGTCATCGCCGCCGCCGCCCTGACCCCGGCGCCGGTCCGCGCCGCCGAGGCGTAGCGCCTGCCGCTGACCCCGATCCGATCCCGGATCCGGGACGAGATCGCCCTCAGCGGCTGGGTCAGCCGGCCGTCAGCCGCGCTCGTTGCGGCAGGGATCGATGTCCCAGTGGTGCGTCTTGGCCGAGTAGCGGGCGTAGCCGCGGCAGAAGTAGGCCCCGGAGGCGCGCTCGCCCTTCGCGAACCACTTGCAGGTGAAGGCGAACTTGCTCTTCTGCTTGCAGGCACCGGCATAGGTCGGGTCGATGCGGCGTTCCTGGAGGAGATGCCAGAGCTGCGCGCCGAGCGCGTCCTTGCAGACCTTGATCGTCCAGTTGTTCTTCTTGCCGAGGTAGGCCTTCGAGTCGCAGACGTAGCGGCGCGACTGGCCGAAGGTGCCGTCGGAATGCCACTTGCAGATCAGCTTGTGGGGACCCTTGCTGCGGCGCGCGCAGGAGTAGCGGCCCTGGGTTATCCCGAAGCCGCCGAGGCCGTTGACGAGGCGCTTGAAGACCTTGCCGCCGGGCTGCTTTCCGGGGGCGAAGCTGAACGAGCTGCCGCCGCCGATCGAACAGTCGCCGCAGGCCGAGACGCCGCGGTACTTGCGGGCGGTCAGATAGCCGGCGCCGGAGATCTTGACCCGGTCGCTCGGCCGCCACTTGCTCGCCTTCGGGGCGACATCGGATGCCTCCTGGGAGACGATGAAGTTGACGTACCAGGGCTTCTTCGACGACTTCTTGACCGAGATGACGCCGTTCTTGACGATCGTGCACGGATTGCGGTGTCCGCTCGGCCCGTGCGTGCAGCCGTAGCCGTTGTCGGCGGACAGGCGCGGATTGGTCTCGATGATCTTCCCGTTCGGCTTCACCGACCCGGGCTTGTTGGTGAAGATCAGGCTGGCGCGCTGGGTGACGTTGTAGGGCAGCGAGCCGATCCCGGTCACGCTCTTGCCCTCGACGACGAGCTGATCGCCCTTGCGGAGCCCGCCTAGCGGCAGCGAGTAGGCGACTTGGGGGTGGCCGTTGGAGTCGTCGGGCAGGACCTCGAGCTTGCGCTTGTAAGGACTACCGCGCCGATAGGTCCGGAGCGGCTTGTCGCTACCGGCGTAGAGGATCGAGCTGAGCTGGCTGCGGCCCTGGTGGATCCGCTTGTCGTCGTCGCTGGAGCCGACGACGACTACGTCGCCGTCGCGGGCGCTGGAGCGGTCGGCGGAGAGGACGAGGTTCACGTAGCAGTTGCTGGGCGCACAGGGAAGCCGGCTCTGGGAAGGGATCGTGACCCCCTTCCAGGGGATGCCGAGCACGCAGTGGCGGTTCCGGTTCGGCTGGTGCTGAGAGCAGGTCAGCGACTTGGTCGCGGTCAGGTCGAGCGTGTTCGACCCGCCCGTCGAGCCCGGGCTCGGACCGGCCACGATCTTCATCTTCAGGTACGGGTCGTAGCCGTAGGTGCGACCGACGCACGGAGTGCCGCTGTGGCCGCCGCTCGCCTTCGCGCAGACGGTCACCTCGGCGTCGGCGGAGACCTCGAGCCGGCGCCCCGGGGTCATCGTGCCGACGTCCTTGGGGCTCAGCGACATGATCGAGCGCGTGTACTGCCAGGCGCTGCGGCCGATCGGGACGGTCTTGACGCGATCACCCTTGCGAAACTCGTTCGAGGCGGTTCGCACCTGGTCGGTGCCGGCGCGGGCGGTCGGAGCCGCCTTGGCCGGTCCGGCGGCGACCAGCGCGGCCAGAAGGACGGCGGCAGCAAGGGTGGTCAGCGCGGCCACGGCAATGACTGGGCGGCAGGGGATCGTCATCTCCGCCCTCAATCGGCACCGCGGCGCCGGCCCTTGAGATCGCGGTGTCGCGGCCATCAGAGTGGTTAGACACGGCACGTGGCCGATCGGAGCGGAGGAGCGCTCGGCAAGCGCGAGCCGACCGCCGCTCGGCCATTCGGCTACGGCCAGGAGCGCTACCTGTGGACGTTCATGGCCGCGGTCGGCATGTTCCTCGCCGGGTCGATCTTCGCGATCGGCTTCGGCGTCTACGAGCTGCTCCGCGGCGAGGGCGAGACCGAGGGCTTCGAGATTGCCTACGCGGTCCTCGCGATTGCCGCGGTCGCGGAGGGCACGTCGTGGCTGCGGGCGCTCCGGCAGACCAAGGCCGAAGCCAAGGAGACGGGGAAGCCGACGTTCTCCTGGTCACGATCGCGGTCACGATGGGGCGGGACGCCAAGCACCTGCTGATCGGTTCGGCCGCCCGGCCCGAAGAGCGCAAGCGCCTGAGGAGGTCAGCAGCGAGATCGACCGCGACCTCCGCGAGGCCGTCCCCGATGTCACCGAGGTCTTCATCGACGCCACGCCCGGCCGCGGCGACAGTGACGCTTGCCGCGGCGCGACCCCCCTACGCCGGTTGCCTCGTCCTAGCCGCCGCCGTACTTGCGGTCCATCGCGCGGCTCAGCTTGGCCGACGTGAAGTCGCGCTTGCTCATCGGAACGATTCGGTAGATCGCCTGGCCGGCGGCGAGGCCGGGCGTGAAGTCGTAGCGCTGGGTGATGGTGCCGTCCGGTGCGAAGCCGGTGGCCTTCGGGACTCCACCCCAGGCCACGATCCAGCCACGGTTCTTGGTCTTCCGGGTCCCTCCGCAGCACCAGGTCGAGTCGACCTTCGGATCGCTGAACGAGTTGATCAGCGTTGCCGTGCCCGCATCCTCATCGATCTTGTACTCGACGGCCCTCGGCGGGAGGCTGCACTTGGGAGCTGGCGGGCGGGCGCCGCATACGGGATCGGTCTGGTCGTCGAAGACGGTGAGGTTGCCGTGCCTGTCGATGCGGGCATCATGCTGCCCTCCGAGCGGATAGTCGCCGAAGGGATCGTTCTTGACCTCGAGGCTCTCCGGCGTTTCGGTGCCACCGAGCTTCCAGTTGATGTCTCCGGTCGAGCGATCGATGCTGTAGACGGCGTCGAGGTGACGGAACGAGACGATGATCGAGTCGCCGTCGGGCTCGACCGAGTTGACGTGCGTGATGTCGTAGTTCGGCTCGTGCAGCGCCGGCCACCAGCGGCCGGTCTCGGCGAGATCGATGTGGTCCTTGCTGCTCCACGACCAGACGACGTCCCCGTCGGAGTTGACCTGCTGGATCACCGCATCGAGCACCGTGGAGTCCGCCCCGTGGTCGAAGGCGGTGAGATCGACGTGGGGTCGGAAGTTGTAGGCGAGCACCAGATGGTCGCCGTTGGGTAGCTCCTGCATGTCGTGCAGGTCGGTGTTGAGCCCGACCGCGCGGATCGTGTCCTTGACCGAACCGTTCAGCCCGAACTCCTGGTAGACGGCATTGGGATCGACGCCGAATGGCCCGACCGTCCCGTTGGTCCACCAGGCGAGGTGGCCGTCCGGCATCAGCTTTCCGTCGTTGACGCCGCGAGGCGAGCGCAACCACCACGTCGGGACCCCGTTGCGATCGAAGATGACCGCGTAGGAACCGACGGTCATCAGCTCCCATTTCGGGGTCGGGCCGCCGCGCCGCTTGAATGTGTACTGGGGAAAGTCCTGGGGCAGGCAGCGGATCAGGTACTTGCCGTGGGCGTCGCCGTTGCGCGCACGGATCACCGTGGCGGCACCGGGATGAAGCGGGACGCTCACGTCGAACGTGCCGCTGCGTCGGCGGCTGTCGTCGACTCTTGCCTTGGTCCCGTGCCGGGCGGTGACTTGAACCTGCGTCTGCTCGCCCTCGCACCGGGTGACGTAGCGGCCGATCGACGGGTCGAACGCGGGGAAGAGCTCCGGCGTCGTCGCGATCTTCAGGTCACCGGGAGAGAGCTTCGCGGCGTGCGCGGGTCCGGCTGTCAACCCCAAGGCGATCAGCAGCAGACCGGCGACGAACCCGATCAGAGGAAGGCGGAGCGGAAGCGACCGGGCTCGGGGATCGGGCATCGACGCAACCTACAGGCTGCCTGAGCCGAATGTCCAGCGGGAACCGGGGGGCAGAGCCCGAGCGCGAATCTGGTGTTCTCGGTCATCATTTCCGTTTCCTGCGCACGTTCCGTCCGGATGGAGCTCGGGCACGTAATGGACGACATGCGTCCACCGTGGCAACCTCGATGTCACCGATCATGTCCAGGATGTATCGAAAGACCACCGAGAGTGCG
>Ga0207678_10004339_pt1 | contig 12730 bp, 11 predicted proteins | sample KBSC63metaG_FD_184319 | JGI IMG/M metagenome (GOLD analysis project Ga0207678, IMG submission 184319) | Corn rhizosphere microbial communities from Kellogg Biological Station, Michigan, USA - KBS C6-3 metaG (SPAdes) (version 2) | ecosystem: Host-associated > Plants > Roots > Rhizosphere > Soil ... | reverse complement strand
GATTCTACGCAGCCGGCGCCGTCACGAGTGGGGTGGCGGGGCGCAGAACGAGGCGCGGCTGGCGGGGTGGCAGCAGCTGTCCGCCGGCGGCGACGGCGCGGAACGTGGGGCAGATGGTCTCGCCCGGAAGGGCACAGAGGCCCTCGCGGCGGAAATAGCAATCGTTGCAGGATGCTTTAGATGGCATGCAGGATGTTCCTTGTGAAACGGTTAGGGCACCTCGGGACAGGGGGCATTGTGGACAGCATGTCACCCGGGTGCAAGGGGCACGGGGAGGAAAGTCCCGCAATTAGCGGGTGTTGTCCTCAGCGGCGAACGTCCTGCAAATCGACTATTTCGAGGGAAGCGTACGCAGAGCGGACAACGCCTGTTGAAAACTCACGACCGGGATGATGCGAAGGTTCCCTGCATAGCGGCGTGCCTCGGTCGCGTTATCCCCAGCCGGCACGAGAAATACGTCCGCCCCGGCCTTGCGTGCGCCGTACGTCTTCTGCTTCACGCCTCCGATCGGGCCGACCGTGCCGTCGAGCTCCATCTCTCCCGTGGCGACGACCTTGAGCCCCCGGTCGACGTTCGTGCCGAGCTCCTGCAGCACGTCGAGTGCAAACGGCAGGCCGGCGGACGGCCGAGCTTACCGCATTGTAATGGCGAGGCCTGCCTCCCACGTAGACGGCAGGGATGGCTTGCCCGTCACATGGGCGCTTATGCGGATGGCAAGCGTGCGGGAAACGCCTCACCGGGCACTAAATAACGCCGACAACCTGTACTAAATTAACCAGCGCGCTTATGTAGCGGCGACAGGGGTCAGACCCCTCGCCGCAACCTAAGGTGTGAAGGCCTGACGTCCGCGACGAGGGGTCTGGCCCCTTGCGCCGGACTTGGCCCCTGCGCCGGACTTGGCCCCGTGCGCTTCCGACCGTAAGACTCAACCCCACCGACTTGGACATGTCGCGACAACCCAAGAACGAAGCCTTCGCCCGCACCTCCTTCCTGCAGGGGGCCAACGCCGCCTACATCGAGGAGATGCAGGCGCAATACGAACGCAACCCCGGATCGGTCAGCGACGAGTGGCGGCACTTCTTCGCGAGCCTGCAGGAGGAGCGGCGGGGCGCAGATGGCCCATATGGAGACCATGGGGGGCCGTCCTGGGCGAGGCCCCTGGAGCAGGTCGCGGAAGGCGACCGCGAGCTCCTGGGCGCCCTGACAGGCGACTACGGCGAAGCCGAGCGCCGCATCCGCGGCCAGCTCCGAGCCAGGGCTGCGGCCAGCGGTTTCGACCTGAGCCCGGCGGCCTCCCTGCGCGCCACCCAGGACAGCATCCGCGCGCTCATGTTGATCCGCGCCTACCGCGCCATGGGCCACCTGGCGGCCGACCTCGATCCCCTCGGCATCGCCGAGCGCAAGAAGCACCGGGAGTTGCGCCCCGACTTCTACGGCTTCACGGAAGCCGACCTCGACCGGCCGATATTCATCGACAAGGTGCTGGGGCTGGAGACGGCCACGATCCGCGAGATCGTCAAGATCCTGCGCCGCACCTACTGCCAGCACATCGGCGTCGAGTTCATGCACATCACGAACCCGGCGCAGAAGTCGTGGATCCAGGAGCGCATCGAGGGCCGCGACAAGGACATCGCCTTCACCGTCGAGGGCAAGCGCGCCATCCTCAACAAGCTGATCGAAGCCGAGACCTTCGAGAAGTTTGCCGACGTGAAATACACCGGCACCAAGCGTTTCGGCCTTGACGGCGCCGAGGCGATGATCCCGGCGCTGGAGCAGATCATCAAGCGCGGCGGCCAGCTCGGCATCAAGGAGATCGTGATCGGCATGGCGCACCGCGGGCGCCTCAACGTGCTGGGCAACGTCATGGCCAAGCCGCACCGCGCCATCTTCAACGAGTTCAGGGGTGGCTCGTTCAAGCCTGACGACGTGGAAGGCTCGGGCGACGTGAAGTACCACCTCGGCGCCTCGTCCGACCGTTCCTTCGACGGCAACGACGTGCACCTGTCGCTCACGGCCAATCCATCGCACCTGGAGATCGTCGATCCGGTGGTGCTGGGCAAGGTGCGCGCCAAGCAGGACCAGCACGGCTGCAAGCCGGGTGAGCGCACGCCGGTGCTGCCGCTGCTGATCCACGGCGACGCCGCCTTCGCCGGCCAGGGCGTGGTGGCGGAATGCTTCGGCCTCTCCGGCCTCAAGGGCCACCGCACCGGCGGCTCGATCCATTTCATCATCAACAACCAGATCGGCTTCACCACCAGCCCGCGCTACTCGCGCTCCTCGCCCTATTGCTCGGACGTCGCCAAGATGGTGGAGGCGCCGATCTTCCACGTGAACGGCGACGATCCCGAGGCCGTGGTGCACGTGGCCAAGATCGCCACCGAGTTCCGCCAGCGCTTCCAGAAGCCGGTGGTGATCGACATGTTCTGCTACCGCCGCTTCGGCCACAACGAATCCGACGAGCCGGCATTCACCCAGCCGCTCATGTACCGCGCCATCCGCAGCCATCCGACCGCGGTCGAGGTCTACGGCAAGCGCCTCGTCGAGGAGGGCGTGATCGCCGAGCCGGACATCGACGGCATGAAGGCGCGGTTCCGCGCCCATCTGGATGCAGAGCTCGCCGTATCCGACAGCTACCGGCCCAACAAGGCCGACTGGCTGGACGGCCGCTGGTCGAAGATGGGCCTGGCCGAGGGGGACGAGCGCCGCGGCACCACCGGCGTGGCGGTCGATACCCTCAAGGAGATCGGGCGGCGCCTCACCACCATCCCGCAAGACTTCAAGGCCCACCGCACCATCGAGCGCCTGCTGCAGCGCCGGCGCGAGATGGTGGAAAGCGGCACCGGCCTCGACTGGGCCATGGCCGAGCACCTGGCATTCGCCACCCTGCTGAAGGAGGGCTATCCCGTGCGCCTGTCCGGCCAGGACAGCGAGCGCGGCACCTTCTCCCAGCGCCATGCGGTGCTGACCGACCAGGAGACGGAGCGGCACTACACGCCGCTGAAGTACGTCTCACCCGACCAGGCCCGCTTCGAGGTGATCAACTCGATGCTGTCGGAGGAGGCGGTGCTGGCGTTCGAGTACGGCTACACCCTGGCCGAGCCCGATGCGCTCGTGATGTGGGAGGCGCAGTTCGGCGACTTCGCCAACGGTGCCCAGGTGTTGTTCGACCAGTTCATCTCCTCGGGCGAGCGCAAGTGGCTGCGGATGTCGGGTCTGGTCTGCCTGCTGCCGCACGGCTACGAGGGGCAGGGGCCGGAGCATTCCTCCGCGCGGCTCGAGCGCTTCCTCCAGATGAGTGCCGAGGACAACTGGCAGGTCGCCAACTGCACCACGCCTGCCAACTACTTCCACATCCTGCGCCGGCAGCTGCACCGCAACTTCCGCAAGCCGCTGGTGCTGATGACGCCCAAGTCGCTGCTCAGGCACAAGCGGGTGGTGTCGGATTTGACCGAGCTGGGGCCCGGCACCACCTTCCATCGCGTGCTGTGGGACGACGCGCAGGCCCGCAGGGGCGAGAAGATCGCGCTTGTGCCCGACGCGGAGATCCGCCGCGTGGTGCTGTGCTCCGGCAAGGTTTACTACGACCTGTACGAGGCGCGCGAGGCCGCGGGCATCAACGATGTCTATCTGATGCGCGTCGAGCAGCTCTATCCGTTCCCCGGCAAGGCGCTGGTATCGGAGCTGTCACGCTTCCCCAACGCCGAGCTGGTATGGGCGCAGGAGGAGCCGATGAACATGGGCGCCTGGAACTACATCGAGCCCAACCTGGAATGGATGCTGCAGCACACGCCGATCGCCAAGACCCGGGCGCGGTACGTGGGGCGCAAGCCCGCAGCGGCGACGGCCACCGGGCAGGCCAGCAAGCACAGCCAGGAGCAGAAGACGCTCGTCGAGCAGGCGCTGGCCGTCTGAAAGGATGGGGCCTGAGAGGGTGAGAGACAGGGATGACCATCGAGATCAAGGTGCCGGCGCTCGGCGAGTCCATCACGGAGGCCACGGTCGGCCAGTGGTTCAAGAAGCCCGGCGACGCCGTCAAGGTTGACGAGCCGCTGGTCGAGCTTGAGACCGAGAAGGTAACGGTGGAGGTGCCGGCGCCGGCGGCCGGCGTGCTCGCCGACATCAAAGTGGCCCAGGGCACCACCGTCGGCATCGGCTCGGTGCTGGGCTCGATCAGCGAGGGGGCCGCCGCCGCAGCCCAGCCTGCAGCGCCTCAGCCGGCCGCCGCGCCGCCACCACCCAAGGCCCCCGAAGCCGCCCCGCCCAAGCCCGCTCCGGCCGCAGCCGTGGCCTCTACGGGCAACGGAGGCATGCCCCCGTCCCCCGCGGCACGGCGCGTGATGGAGGAGCGGGGGCTTGCCGAGGCCGACGTGCAGGGCTCCGGCCGGCGCGGGCAGATCCTCAAAGAAGATGCGCTTGCCGCTTCTGCCGGGGCCGCGGCCCAGCCCGCCGTGTCCCGTCCCGCTGAGGCTCCCCCCACGCGTGCGCCGCTGGCCACGCCGCCTGTGCCGGTGACGCAGCTGCGCGCACCGTCGGCGCCCAACGATGCGGCCCGCGAGGAGCGCGTGCGCATGACGCGCCTGCGCCAGACCATCGCCCGCCGCCTCAAGGAGGCGCAGAACACGGCGGCCATGCTCACCACGTTCAACGACGTGGACATGAGCGCCATCATGAAGCTGAGGTCCGAGTACAAGGACCTGTTCGAGAAGCGCCACCAAGTGCGGCTGGGCTTCATGGGCTTCTTCGTCAAGGCCTGCATCCAGGCCCTGCGCGAGGTGCCCGCCGTCAACGCCGAGATCGACGGCGAGGACATCGTCTACAAGAACTACTACCACATCGGCGTGGCGGTGAGCACCGAGCGCGGCCTCGTTGTGCCTGTAGTGAGAGAAGCCGACCGCATGTCGCTGGCCGAGATCGAGATCGCCATCGCCGACTTCGGCCGCCGCGCGCGCGACGGCAAGCTCTCAATCGAGGAGATGCAGGGCGGCACGTTCTCCATCACCAACGGCGGCGTGTTCGGCTCGCTGCTCTCTACGCCCATCCTCAACGCGCCCCAGTCCGGCATCCTCGGCATGCACCGCATCGAGGAGCGCGCCATCGTCAAGAACGGCCAGATCGTGGCCCGCCCCATGATGAACCTCGCCTTGAGCTACGACCACCGCATCGTCGACGGCCGCGACGCGGTGACGTTCCTGGTGCGCGTGAAGGAGTGCCTGGAGGACCCGCAGCGGTTCGTGCTGGATCTGTGAGGGCGCGCGGAGGCCATTCTCATGGGGCCGCTGGGTCGGCCGATCGGCGTCTGGATCGCGACGGTTTATTTGCTCGGGGTGCTGGCGTTTGCCATCAGTCCGGGGTCACCGATCTGGTACGGCAGTCCGATAGCCATCTTCGTGCTTGCAGCAGGACTGCTAAGTGTCCTGTTCCTGCAGCTCCTCAGTCGATTGGCCGTCTTGACGACTGCCGTTGTGGCGGCGGTACAGGCGGCCTTCTATCTCGTCCATGTCCTCGATCCGCCCGGTATCATCCCATTGTTGGGTTTGGGCTCCCCTGCCCATGACGTGTACGTGGTCCCTATCCAAAATCACCTTGCGCCCCTGATGTACTTGGCGGCGACCGTAGCCGTTACCCTGTACGCGGCGTGGCTCTGGCGCGCAGGCGTCCTCAGATGAAATTCGAAAGACCCACGCTTAAGGACCTGTGAGAAGCCCATGACCTACGACCTGATCGTGATCGGCACCGGCCCCGGCGGCTACGTGTGCGCCATCCGGGCGGCCCAGCTGGGGCTCAAGGTGGCGGTGGTGGAGAAGCGGGCGACCTTCGGCGGCACCTGCCTCAACGTCGGCTGCATTCCCTCGAAGGCGATGCTGCATGCCTCGGAGCGCTACGAGGAGGCGGGGCACAGCCTGGGCGCCATGGGCATCGAGCTGCCGCCGCCCAAGCTCGACTTGCCCAAGATGCTCGCCTTCAAGGACCAGGGCGTGAAGGGCAACGTCGACGGCGTCGCCTTCCTGATGAAGAAGAACAGGATCGATACCGTGCACGGCACTGCCACCATCGGCGCCCCCGGCAAGGTGGAGGTGCGGCTGGCGGCCGGCGGGGCGCAGACACTGGAGACGAAGAGCATCGTCATCGCCACCGGCTCGGACGTGGCGCGGCTGCCCGGCATCGACATCGACGAGGAGACCATCGTCTCGTCTACCGGCGCGCTGTCGCTCCCGCAGGTGCCCAAGCGCATGCTGGTGATCGGCGCCGGCGTGATCGGGCTGGAGCTGGGCTCGGTGTGGCGCCGGCTGGGCGCCGAGGTGGCCGTGGTGGAGTTCCTCGACCGCGTGCTGCCCGGCGTCGACGGCGAGGTGGGGCGCACGGTGCAGCGCATCCTCGGCAAGCAGGGCATGACCTTCAGGCTCTCCAGCAAGGTGACGGCCGTGAACCGGAACGGGGCCGGCCACCGCGTCACCGTCGAGCCCGCCAGCGGCGCCGGCGAGACCACTCAGGTGGAGACCGACGTGGTGCTGGTGGCCATCGGCCGGGTGCCCTACACCAACGGCCTCGGCCTGGAGGGCGTGGGCGTCAAGCTCGACAACCGGCGCCGCATCGTCGTCGATGAGCACTTTGAGACCAGCGTTCCCGGCATCTACGCCATCGGCGACGTGATTGCCGGCCCGATGCTGGCCCACAAGGCCGAGGACGAAGGCATGGCGGTGGCCGAGATCCTGGGCGGCAAGGCCGGCCACGTGAACTACGACGTGATCCCCAACGTGATCTACACCTTTCCCGAGGTGGCGAGCGTCGGCAAGTCGGAGGAGGAGCTGAAGGCCGCGGGTATCGCCTACAACGTCGGCAAGTTCCCGCTCACGGCCAACGGCCGTGCCAAGGTCAACAAGACCACCGACGGCTTCATCAAGATCCTGGCCGACGCCGCCACCGACCGCATTCTCGGCGTGCACATGATCACTCCCGCCGCGAGCGAGATGATCGCGGAGGCCGCCGTCATCATGGAGTTCGGCGGCTCGGCGGAGGACCTGGCCCGCACCTGCCACGCCCACCCCTCGCTGACCGAGGCGGTGAAGGAGGCCGCGCTGGCGGTCGACAAGCGGCCGATCCACATGTGACGGGGAGCCGCGCGATTGACACTCTGCGGGATCAGATCAGCTGGAGTGCACCCAACGTGACGGCCAGAGCGGGGGCGAAATCCGGCACCAGCTCCTGGTCCGGGGCGATCTCTGTCTTGTCCCGATAGCCATCGAGGCCCGGCTGTCGGTGCACATGCGTGAGGAGCGTCTGGGCATTGATCACCCACACCTCGCGCACGCCGAAGGTAGCGTAAAGCCGGGCCTTGCGGTGCAGATCGTAGAGGAGGCTGCTGTCGGCCACCTCGACGGCCAACAGACAGGTCTCCGGCTTGAGGTGGGCGAGTCCGTCCGACTTCCTGAAGAAGACGAAGTCGGGCTCGACGAAGGTGTCCTCGTCGAGGTGGAAGGTTGTCTCTTGGATGATGCCGATCTCCGGAGGGCGGCGTGCGTACCAATACTCGGCTAGCGTTCCCTTCACCCGCTCGTGGCGGATTCCCTTTGGCGACATCGGCACGACCTCTCCGCCGATCAACTCGAAACGCTCGTCCTCCGCCAGGATGCCGGCTTTCACAATCGCTTCGATCTCGGTCACGGACCAGCGGCGGCGCATGAGGCCCTCCGCAGCCTGCGTCGTCATGGTGAGCCCGGGTCGGCGCTGTTGCTCGTTCATCCCAGTATCCTACCGCACCCTGCCCGAGCGTGGAAGAGACGCCCCGGGCACTGCCGAGGATGCCGGGTCTCGCTTCGCACCCCACGTTTCTCGGGGCTCTCACGCGGGAAGGACGGCGCGCCAGCGCGCATCGCGCGACGACGGGCGGCGGTGCAGGCGCCGGTCGAGCAGCGCCGCTGCCCTGGCCGATGCGCCCCCCTTCATGAGAGCCACCAGCAGCAGATCCTCGACCACCTCGCGCTGGGCGTGGCTGCCGCCGATGCGCACGACCTCGGCGGCAGCCGGCTCAAGAATCGCCGCACATCGCGCATGGTCGCCCTCGGCAAACGCTGCGATGGCGCGGCAGATGACCACCGCGACGGCAGCATGCGGAAGCGCCGCGTCCGCAAGGCGCCGCTCCCATGCGTCCACGCGCGCTTCAAGGCCCGCGCGATCGCCGGTGGCCGCGGCGACGAACGCGACGTGCACCTCGGCGAACGGCAGCCCGGGCGCGGAAAAATGCCGGCCCGCGAGATGTGCAACGTCGTCCCAGGCGTCGTTCGGGGCGGCGTGGCCGTAGAGACCGAGGCGCCAGAGCAGCGACGCAGAATCGGCCAGGACCGCCATCGGCGCTGCGCTTGCGACCCTGGGCTGGATGCGGTCGCGGTAGATGGCGAGCGCGCCCGCCGCATCGTCGCGCTCCAGCGCGAGGAGCGCCCGGTGCCAGAACAGATGCGCGTGCAGCCAGCCGGCCCGGTCGTAGATCGGGAGCCAGCCGGCGAGGAACGTATCGGCCTCCTCGGCTGCCCCCTGCTCGAACAGGGCATGGGAGAATGCGTGTGCCGTATTGGCATTGGCCCGCCGCATCGCCAGCGACCGCTCCACCATCGCGCGACCGGCGTTGACGCTGCCGTTCTCGATATGGCTCCAGCCGCGATAGCCGAGGAACCACCAGTCGTCGCCGTAGTGCGGCGCCACGCGCTCGCAGACATCGACGCGGGCCTGGTCGTGGTCCGCCCGGCCGGAGAAGGCCAAGAGCCCATAGGCGCCGAGCAGGAGCGAAAGCACCGATGCATCGCCCGGCCAGCTGTCGAGATGGGCCAGCGCCCGCTCGCACGCGTCAGCCGAGCGGCCTTCGACGGCCAGCGCCATGGCCGCCACGTGGCTGCGCTCGCGCTCCGTCCCGCGCTGCGCCACCAGCCGGCGGGCCGTGGCCGCCTGTGCGCGGGCGGCATCGAGCTGCCCGTAGGTGGCGAGCACGCGCCCGAGCGCCATGTGCGGCAGGGCGAAACCGGGGTCGGCGGCGATCGCCTGCTCCAGCGCCGCCGCGGCCCCCGGCCAGGCCGACAGCATCAGGTCGAGCCCCTCGCGATAGGCCGCCGCGGCCGCATCGGAGGGTGTCGAGATCGGCAGGCCGCAGCGGTCGCAGAGGGACATGGCAGAACCTCGCCTCAAATCCTCGCTCAAGCAACGCCGTAATCCGGCGCGCATACCGTCTGCCCCCGAGACAGGCGCTCCACGGTGACGGTCACGCCGTACACGGCGCGAAGGCGCTCCGGCGTCAGCACCTCGTCCGGGTTGCCGACGGCAACCAGCCGGCCCTCGTCCAGCAACGCAACCCGGTGGCCGATGCTGAAGGCATGGTCCGGGTCGTGGGTGGAGAGCAGCACGGCAAGGCCGCGCGCGGCCAGACGACGGACCTCGGACAGAACCACCACCTGGTTGCCGAAGTCGAGGCTGGCGGTGGGCTCGTCCATGACGATGGCCGGGGCATCCTGGGCCAGGGCACGGGCCACCAGCACCAGCTGGCGCTGGCCGCCGCTGATGCGGGTGTACTCCGTCTCAGCCAGCTCGCCGATGCCCAGCGCGTCGAGCGCGGCCTGCGCCTTGGCGTGATCCCCGCGGCTGGGCGAGGCGAACGGCCCCAGGTGCGCGGTGCGCCCCATCACCACCATGTCGGCCACGCGGAACGGGAAGTGGGCGGCATGCGCCTGCGGCACGTAGGCGACGCTGCGGGCGATCTCGTCGCGGGCGAGCGCACCGATGGGCCGGCCGAGGAGGCGGACCTCGCCGGCCTGCGGCGACAGGAGGCCGAGCATGGTCTTGAACAGCGTGGTCTTGCCCGAGCCGTTGGGGCCGAGCAGGCACAGCACCTCGCCCGCCCGCACCTCCACGTCCACGTCGCGCCCCACGGGCTTGCTGCGGTAGCCGAAGCCCAGCCGGTGCGCCGCCAGCACGGGCAGGGTCATGACCACCCCTCCCGCCCGCGCATCAGCAGCCACAGGAAGAACGGCGCCCCCAGAATGGCGGTGAGGATGCCGATCGGCACCTCGATGCGCGCCATGGTGCGCGCCAGCGTATCGACCAGCAGCAGATAGCTGCCGCCGAGCAGCATGGACGTGGGCAGCAGCCGGTCGAAGCTCGGCCCGACGGCCATGCGGGCGATGTGGGGGATGACGAGCCCGACCCAGCCGATCACGCCGGCGATGGCGACCACGCCGGCCGTCATCAGCGTGGCGGCGGCGATCACGACGAGCCGCAGCCGCCCGGCCTCCACGCCCAGCGCCTTCGCCTCCTCGTCGCCGAGGGAGAGGACGTTGATGCGCCATCGCAGGAGGAGCAGCGGCAGCAGCCCGACGAGCACCATGGGCAGCGTCGCCCACACCTCGCTCCTGCGGATGGCGGAGAAGCTGCCGAGCAGCCAGAACACGATGGCCGGAAGCTGGTCGTAGGGATCGGCCATGATCTTCAACAGCGAAATCGCCGCACCGGCGAGCGAGCCGACCACCACGCCGGCCAGCACCAGCACCAGGATCGGATCGCGGCCGTGCACCACCGAGGCGACGGCGTAGACCAGCGCCACGGTGGCGAGCCCCGTGGCGAAGGCGATGAGCTGGATGCCGAACACCGGCAGCGACAGGAAAATCCCGAGCACCGCGCCCAGGCCGGCACCGGTGGAGACGCCCAGGATGTCCGGCGACACCAGCGGATTGCGGAACAGCGTCTGGTAGGCGGCGCCCGCTCCCGCCAGCGCCGCCCCCCCCAGCACGGCGGCGGCCACCCGCGGCAGCCGCACCTCGAACAGCACCGTATCGATCTGCCCCACAGGCGCCGCCCCCGCCAGCCGCCGGCCCACCGCCGCCAGCAGCTCGACCGGAGAGATGGGATAGGCGCCGACCAGCGCCGCGGCCAGCATGAGCGCCAGCAGCCCCGTCGCCAGGACCGCGATCGTCAACCGATGGCCGCTCAGCGTCGCGGCTGCTGTGCGGCGGATGGCGCCTGTCCCTTCGACCATGCGATCAGGGTGTCCAGCTCGGTGTCGCTCGGCTCAACATGATAGAAGAGACGATAGAACGACTGTGTCGTCTCGCGAAGGTCTTGCTTGATCCGGTCCGGGTAGAAGAGGCCGGCCAGCCACTTGAGGCCGATCACGCGGTTGAGCGAGGGCGGGCGGTCGATCCAGCCGAACGGTGCCGTCGGCGCAAGATACACCCTCTTCTCGCGCACCGCCTGGATGCCGGCCCACAGCGGATCGTCGTACACCTTGCCGAAGAAATTGCGGTCCCAGGTGAGGATGATCTCCGGATCGGCGGCGATCACCTGCTCCATGGAGGCACGCACCAGCCCCTTCTGCCCCGCGGCGTCGGCCACGTTGCGGCCGCCGGCGCGCTCGATGATCTCCGTGTTGATGGAGCCCACCACGCCCGTCTCCAGCCCGTCGGGGCCGCGGGCCAGGTAGACGCGCGGGCGCTTCTCCGTGGCGACGGCGGCGAGCACCGCGTCGATCTCGGCGAAGGTGGCCTCCACGTAGGCGGCCTGGCGCTCGGCCCGCTCGCCGGCGCCCAGGACCTCACCCAGCAATCGCAGCGCCTTCGGGGTGGCCTCGAAGCGGCCGTCGATCAGGAGGTAGGGGATCTTGGTCTGGGCCTGCACGTTGTCGGCCAGCGAGGCGTAGGTGTCGCGCACCGAGCCGAAGTCGAGGATGAGGTCAGGCGCCGCCTTGAGCACCACCTCCAGGTTGGCGGTGCCGCCGCGGCCGGTGAGGCGGCCGAGCGCGGGCAGATCGCGGTACTTCTCGGCGATGAAGGGCCGCTCCTCGGCCCGCGGCGGATCGGGCCAGCCCGTCATCTTCTCCGGCGCCAGCATGTAGAGCAGGATCGAGGCCGGAGGGCCGGCCGCGAACGCCTTCTCGATTCTGTCGGGCACCTCGACCTTGCGTCCCGCCGAGTCGACGACGATGCGGGCGTGCGCCGCCAGGGGAGCCAGCAGCAGCAGAAGTGCCAGGAGCTTGCGCAAGACAGACCTCCTCCTATTTGCCTTGCTCGCCGTAGCCGAACCCGTGCTTCGTCAGGATCGCCTGTGCGTCGCCGCCGAGAATGAACCGGGCGAGATCGGCCGCGGCGGCCGGTGCGTCCTTGAGCACGATCATGCCGTAATCCGCGCCGACGTTCAGTGCCGCCTGGACGTGGACGATCTGCACGGAGGGCATCTCCTTTTGCGCCAGCAAGGCGTTGGTGCAGTAGGTGAGGAACAGGTCGGCTTTCCGGGTCTCCATCACCCAGGCATACGGGTTGCGGCCCGGCGGCGCCTTCTCCGAGTTGGGCCCGCCGGTGAGCTGCAGCGCCTTGCCCTCCAGAGCAGCCCGCGCGCCCGCCTTGAGCGCTTCGGCCTTGGTGAACAGCGCGAAAGCATAGTCGCCTGCCGGGTCGGCCTTCGGCGTCGAGGTGCCGAGGCGGAGATTGGGGTCGAGCATCGCGTCCAGCAGCCCGTCCGACGTGACCGAGAGGTCCGGTCGAGCAAGCGCACACAGCTGGTTGCGCGCGAAGACCGTCAGCGGGCCGCCCGCGCGGCCCTGGTCGACGAGACGCTTCGGATGGCCCGTGTCGGCGGATGCGAAGACGTGAGCCGGCTCGCCCTGCTCGATCTTCTCCCGCAGCAGCCCGGATGGACCGAAGGTGGCCTCCACGCGCATCTTGCCGCCGCCGTTCTTCTGGAACGCGGCGGCCACCTC
>Ga0207678_10004338_pt1 | contig 12730 bp, 8 predicted proteins | sample KBSC63metaG_FD_184319 | JGI IMG/M metagenome (GOLD analysis project Ga0207678, IMG submission 184319) | Corn rhizosphere microbial communities from Kellogg Biological Station, Michigan, USA - KBS C6-3 metaG (SPAdes) (version 2) | ecosystem: Host-associated > Plants > Roots > Rhizosphere > Soil ... | reverse complement strand
AGAAGCAGGTCGCTCTGCTCACCGGCGAGGAGCGCATCGTTCCGGACGGGGCCCGCTATTTCCTGTGCACCGCCGAAAGCATGCCGGTTCCAGGTGGCGACGGCCACGACGGCGACGCCTTCCAGCGCGACTTCGCTTTCGCCGCCATCGACGAGGCGCAACTTGGGATCGACCCCGAGCGCGGGCACGTCTTCACCGACAGGATGCTGCGCGCTCGCGGCCGCGAAGAAACACTTATCCTCGGCTCTGACACGCTGAAACCGATGATCCGCGAGCTTCTGCCGGACGCCGAGATCGTCAGCCGCCCCCGCTTCTCGACGCTGCGCTATTCCGGGGGCGTCAAGCTGTCGCGCCTGCCTCCCCGCTCCGCCGTCGTCGCCTTCTCCGCCGAGCAGGTTTACGCGCTCGCCGAAGCGCTGCGCCGGTTCCGGGGCGGCGCGGCCGTCGTCATGGGCGCGCTGTCGCCCGCGACCCGCAATGCTCAGGTGGCGATGTTCCAGCGCGGCGAGGTCGATTATCTCGTCGCCACGGACGCCATCGGCATGGGGCTCAACATGGACGTTGCTCACGTCGCCTTCGCCGGCCTCGAGAAGTTCGACGGTCGCCGCGACCGCCGCCTCACCGTCGCGGAAATGGCGCAGATCGCGGGCCGCGCCGGCCGCCATCAGCGCGACGGCACGTTCGGGACACTCGGCCTCGGAGATCACAGCGCCGAATTCACCGACCATGAAATCGAGGCGATCGAGGAGCACCGCTTCCGCCCGCTCGACTTCCTCTATTGGCGCAACCCCGATCTCGATTTCACGGACGTCGCGGCGCTCATCGCCAGCCTGGAGCGCCCTAGCGACGATCCGTTGCTCCGCCCCGCCCCGCAATCGATCGACCTCGCAGTTCTCAAGCATATCGCCGAGGACCCCGCCATCGCGGTCAAGCGTAGCGTCGCGGCGCGGCGGTTGTGGGCCGCATGCGGCCTCCCCGATTTCCGCAAGGTCGGGCCGATGCACCATGCCCGAATGGTGCGGAGAGTGTTCAGCTACATCGGCGACGGCGGCCATATTCCGCACGAATGGTTCGCCGCCGAAGTCGCCCGGCTCGACAATGTCAGCGGCGATATCGAGGCGCTTGCCGACCGCCTCGCCGGCATCCGCAGCTGGGCCTATATCGCCCACCGGTCCGACTGGCTGCAGGACCCGGCGAGGTGGGCCGACCGCACCCGCGAAGTGGAATCGCGGCTTTCCGACGCCCTCCATGCGGCTCTGACCCAGCGGTTCGTCGACCGCCGCACCTCGGTCCTGGTGCGCGACATCGGCGCGCGCGGCGCGGATGTCCTGCCGATGACCGTCACCGCCGACGGCGAGGTCAGCATCGGCCCGGAGCCGATCGGCCACTTGACCGGCTTCGACTTCCGGGTCGATCCGGCCGCCCGCCACGCCGACAAGCGCCTGCTCCTGGCTGCGGCGGAGCGGCGGCTCGGCGAAGAGCTGGAACGCCGCGCCGCGGCGCTGACCAAAGCGCCGGACAGCGAATTCTCCCTCCTCGTCGAAGACAGCGGCAGCGTCGCCATCGCCTGGCAGGGCAATGTCCTTGCCCGCTTGGCGCCGGGCCGCTCGCTCCTCGAACCCGCCGTCCGCACCGCACGCTCGCTCGACCGCCTGTCCGCCACCGCCCGCGCCGAGCTTCGCGCTCGCCTCGAACGCTGGGTCGATGCCCAGGTCGAGGCCAATCTCCGCGCGCTCAAGAAGCTGGCCGATGTCTCGTCCGATCCCGCGACTTCGCCCGGCGTTCGCGCGCTTGGCGCGATGCTCACCGATGCCGGCGGAGCCGTCTCCCGGCGCGCCGTGGTCAGCGCCATCGGCACACTCGAACAGAAGGACCGCCAGCTTCTTTACCGGCTCAAGGTCCGGCTCGGCCCGCTCGACGTCTTCTTGCCGCCGCTGCTTAAGCCCGCGGCGCAGCTGTGGCGGGCGGCGCTTCTGTCGGTTCGCGCGATCGAGCCGTTGCCCGAGCTTCCCCCCGCCGGCGCCGCAACCCTTTCCGCCGATGCCGATCCCCGCGGTGCTGCCCTCGCCTATCGCCGCGCCGGCCGCAGCTGGGTCCGAATCGACCTTGCCGACCGGCTCGCCAGCCACGCGCACAAGATCCGGTCCGCCGGCGGCGACAACCCTGTCGATACACAGCTCGCGATCTCTCTCGGTCTCGGCGAGGAGGCGCTCGCCAGGCTGATGTCGGACATCGGCTTTGCGAAGGCCGGCGACGCCTGGCGCTGGCGCGGTCGCCATGCGGCAAAGCGGCAGCAACGGAGCGAGCCCGGCTCCCACGCCTTCGCGGAACTCGCGAAGCTTCGGCGCCGATAGGAAGCGGGCGTGAGGATCGATCGCTTCCTGTTCTTGATCCGGCTGGCGAAGAGTCGCACCGGCGCCCAGGCCCTCGTCGAAACCGGCCACCTGCGCATCGACGGCAAGCGCGTCGCCAAAGCGAGCGACGACGTCCGCGAGGGAAGCGTTGTCGCCCTTCCTCTTCACGGCCGGACGCGCGTGATCCGGGTTGCCTCGCTTCCCTCACGGCGCGGGCCTGCCGCGGAGGCGCGGTCCTGCTACGAGGAAATCGGAGAAGCCGATTGAAGCCTCGCGAAGCACCCGAATGGCAAGTCGCCGAATGGCTGAACAGCGGTGGCGTCACCTTGGCGGCCTTGCGCGGCCGCACGGTCGCGGCGCTCGCGTTCCAGATGCTGTGTCCCGGCTGCGTCAGCCACGCCCTTCCGCAGATGCAGCGGCTCCGGAGTGCTTTCCCGGAGAGTTCGCTTGCGGTCGTCGGGCTGCACACGGTGTTCGAGCACCACGAGGCGCAGGGCCGCCGCGAAGTGCTTTCCGCCTTCCTCCACGAAAATCGCATCGGCTTTCCGGTCGGGATGGACTCGCCCGGCGATGGCGGTGTGCCGCTGACCTTCCGCGCTTATGCGATGCAGGGCACACCCACGCTCCTGCTGGTCGATTCCCAAGGCCGGCTGCGGATGCAGAGATTCGGCCACGTCGACGATCTGGCGCTCGGCGCGGCGGTCGCGACGCTCATTGCCGAAGAGAGTGCGATTGACGATCTGGCCGCCGCGACTTAGCGAACGTCCAAAGGGAGCATCGCCACAATGACCTACGTCGTCACCGACGCCTGTATCCGCTGCAAATATATGGACTGCGTCGAAGTCTGCCCCGTCGACTGTTTTTACGAGGGCGAGACGATGCTGGTGATCAATCCCAACGAATGCATCGACTGCGGCGTGTGCGAGCCCGAATGCCCCGCCGAAGCGATCCTTCCCGACACCGAGAGCGGGCTCGAACAATGGCTCGAGCTCAATTCGAAATTCTCCGCCGAGTGGCCGAACAGCACCCGCAAGCGCGAGACATACCCCGACGCCGACGAGCACAAGGGTGAAGAGGGGAAGTTCGAGAAATATTTCACGCCGGAGCCGGGCGAAGGCGACTGAGCCCGGGCGTCCGGGCGTAGGCCGAGCTTACGTCGCAAAGAGTGGGAAGCCGGCTCGCAGGTCACGAGCGCGAACCCGGCTGACGGCACGACTTTCCTTCGTCACGGCCAGCTTTTCGTGGAACTCTTCCCGCGAATAGCCGCTGCTGTCATAATTGCAGCAGAAAAACAGGGGGAAAGCTCATGCGTGGTCGCCTCGGTCTTGCGCTCGCTGCTTGCTGTCTCGCGTCACCCGCCTTTTCCCAGCAATCGAGCACGGCGCTTCCGCCGCCCGAAGAGGCCGGCAACGGTTTCACGCTTGCACTCGGCGCTGGGATCACGCCCGACTATGTCGGCTCCGACGATTACCGGCTCATTCCCGCCGGCGGCCTCAGGGGGCGCGTCGGACCGGTCAGCCTGACCACGCGGTCGACCTACCTCTATGCGGACTTCTTCCCGCGTACGGCGAGCGGGGTCGATTTCGACTTCGGACCCATCGTCGGGTTCAATCTCAACCGCACTACGCGCGTCCACGATCCGGTCGTCAGGCGCCTTCCGAAGCTGGACACCGCCATCGAGGTGGGGGGCTTCGCCGGGATCAGTTTTCATAACCTGACCAACCCCTATGACACGCTCGGCTTGCGGCTCGACGTGATCCACGACATTGGCGGCGCGCACGAATCGACTGTCTTCAGTCCAAACGTGGAATTCTCCACTCCGCTTTCGCGCTTCACGTATGTCAGCGCGTCGGCCGGCGCCGACTTCGTCTCGAACCGTTACGCCGATTACTATTTCGGGATCACGCCGGCGGATTCACTCGCCAGCGGCCTGCCCGCGTTCAATCCGGACGGCGGCCTCGAAAAGTGGAAGGCTGGCCTGCTTGTCAATCAGTCGATCACCGGCGACCTCACCGGTGGCCTGTCGATCTTCGGCACCGCCAACTACTCGCATCTCCAGGGCGATTTCAAACGCTCGCCCATCGTCTCGCTTCGCGGCAGCGCCAGCCAATGGCTGCTCGCGGCGGGCCTTGCTTACACCTTCTAGGATCGACGGGCGGCTCTCAGCCGCCCGTCGCCTCTGCATTACCAGCCGAAGGTGACGCCCGCTCGGGCAGCCGTCTGTCCGTGCTTGTTGAAACCGGTCGCAACGCCGGCGTTCAGTGCAACATGCCGTGACACCAGCGCACCGACCTGGATCGAGCCAGCATGCGCGCCATGATAGGTGGCAACGTTCGCCGTGAGATTGAACTTCATGTCGGGCAGGAAGGCGTTGCCCGACATGGCAGTCGCGATTGCCGTCCCGCTGGCGATCCTGTTGTCGAGTTGCTCGAACCGGGAATCGATGTTGGCGAGGGAATCCTCGAGGATGCCGATGCGATTGCTCAGCGCCGTATCGGCGGCGATCCGTTGGTTGGTTTCTGTCGTGACGCTGCCTGCGAATCCATCGAATTGCTGCGTCAGTTGCGTATCCGCCGCGAGCCGCGCCGCCGCTTCGGTGTCGATGTTGTTCTGTAGCGTGGTGTCGGCGGCAGCTCGAGTGGACGCTTCGGCATTGATGTTCGTTTGAAGCGTCGTGTCGGTTGCAGCGCGCGTGGTCGCTTCATTGTCGATATTGGTCTGCAGCGTCGTGTCTGCAGCGGCACGAGCAGAGGCTTCCGAGTCGATGCTGTCCTGCAGCGTCGTGTCGGCGGTGGCACGGGCGGCGGCCTCCGAATCGATGTTGCCCTGCAGCGTGGACTGGGCGCCACTCAGCTGGTCGACATTAACCGCGTCGGTCCCATTGATACCGGTGGCAACGTTGGTGATGCGGCGCTCGCTTCCGACTGCACCGACGGAAACGACATTGTCCTCGGTTGCCTGCGAATTGGCTCCGATCGCGACGCTGTTGTTGCCCGTCGCGACGCTCTGGAAGCCGATCGACGTGGAATTGGTCCCCTGGGCACTCGAGGCAAAGCCGAAAGCGCTGCCGCCGACCGCCGTCGCGGACGAATTATAGCCGACTGCGGTCGTTCCGGGCGCCGTGGCAAAAGTCGCAGCTCCGACTCCCACGGAAAAGTCGCCGCTGATCGTTGTACCAAAGCCGCCGCCAAAGGACTCTCGGCCGGAGACGTTGCCGCCGCTGCCGATAACGGTGCTTCCGTCGCCGGTTGCGGATGACATGGCACCGACCGCGGTCGAGGAACCTCCAAAAGCGCCCGCCGTTGCGCCGACCGCAGTGCTTTCGTTACCGCTCGCGTTGGACAGCGAGCCCAGCGCTGTGCCGTCAACGCCCGTTGCAGTTGCCGACACACCCACCGCGGTGGCGTCGCTAGCGGCAAGGCCAGTAAAGGAATCCGTTCCGCACTCAGTGGTGCCGGATGCCCCGCCGTCATTGCATTCCGGAGTCGGATCGGCACTCGCGGGTGCGGACGTGACGAGACCAATGGCGAGCAGGCTCGCCGACAGCAAGATCGTTTTACGCATTTTGGAAGAACCCTTTCCGGCCGAGCGCCGGAACCCCCCCGGCATCAAGAGACTCAGCTCAGATCCAAAAGAGAACGGGTTTGGCTCGACCTGCGAGTCTTATTTTGAACGACGCCGTAACGAATTCAAACTTTCTTAGCAGGCGTTGTAAACGCAACACACTATCTGCGGTTCAAAAGCTTCTCCACGATTGTCTCGGCGGCCTCGTCTGCGCTCATCTTCGTCGTGTCGATCCGAATCTCCGGATTGTCCGGAGCCTCGTAGGGGCTGTCGATGCCGGTGAAATTCTTGAGCTCGCCGGCGCGTGCCTTTGCGTACAGTCCCTTCACGTCGCGCTTCTCCGCGTCTTCGAGCGGCGTATCGACGAACACTTCGATAAACTCACCCTCGGGAAGCATGCGGCGCACCATGTGCCGCTCCGCCCGGAACGGCGAGATGAAGGCGGTCAGGACAATCAGCCCCGCGTCCGCCATCAGCTTGGCGACTTCGCCGACGCGGCGGATATTCTCGATGCGGTCGGCTTCAGTAAAGCCGAGGTCGCGGTTCAGGCCGTGCCGGATATTGTCGCCGTCGAGCAGGAAGGTGTGCCGTCCGCGTGCCGCAAGCTTCTTCTCCACGAGATTGGCAATCGTCGATTTGCCGGCGCCTGAAAGCCCGGTGAACCACAGCACCGCGGGCCTCTGCCCCTTCAGCGCGGAATGGGTCTCGCGGCCCACTTCCAGGTGCTGGCGGTGGATGTTCATTGCGCGGCGCAGCGCGAAGTGAAGCATGCCGGCGGCGACCGTTGCGTTTGTTACCTTGTCAATGAGGATGAAGCCGCCGAGCACCCGGTTCGGGCTCGAGCCGCCGCTCTCATATGGCTCGAAAACGATTTCGCGGTCGGTAGAGACCTCGGCGACTCCAATGGCGTTCAGCGCCAGCGTTTTCGCGGCCAGCCGGTCCAGCGTGTTGACGTTGATCTCGTACTTCGGCTCCTGGACCATGGCGGTCGCGGTCTGCGTACCGATCTTCATCCAGTAGCCGCGTCCCGGGAGAAGCTCGTCCTCGCTCATCCACACGATCGTCGCTTCGAACTGGTCCGCCGCCTCGGGCGGATCGGCAGCGGCGGCGATGACGTCGCCGCGCGAACAGTCGACCTCGTCCTCCAGCGTGACCGTAATCGACTGGCCCGCGGCCGCTTCGTCGAGATCGCCGTCTGAAGTGACGACGCGCGCAATCCGCGTCGTCCGTCCCGACGGCAGGATCCGCACCTCGGTTCCCGGTCCGAGCCGGCCGGAAGCGATTTGCCCGGCAAATCCGCGGAAGCGGTGGTTCGGGCGATTGACCCACTGCACCGGCATCCTCAGCGGCTTCGCCGCATCGGCCTCGGCGTGGACTTCGACTTCGTCGAGATAGTCGAGCAGGGTCGGGCCTTCGTACCACGGCGTCTTTTCGCTCCGCGCGGTGACATTGTCGCCGGCAAGGCCCGACACCGGGATCGCCTGCCATTCCGCAATTCCGATCTGCGCGGCGAAATCGCGGTATTCGTCGCAGATCGCCGCGAAGATCTCCGGGTCATAATCGACCAGGTCCATCTTGGTGATGGCGAGCACGAAGTTCCGGATCCCAACGAGCCGCGCCAGATAGGAGTGGCGGCGGGTTTGAGTCAGCACCCCCTTGCGCGCGTCGATCAGGAGCACTGCGACGTCGGCGGTCGACGCTCCGGTCACCATGTTGCGCGTGTATTGCTCGTGCCCCGGCGTGTCGGCGACGATGAACTTGCGCTTGTCGCTGGCGAAGAAACGATAGGCGACATCAATGGTAATGCCCTGCTCGCGCTCCGCCGAGAGCCCGTCGACGAGCAGCGCGAAATCGAGCTTGCCGCCCGCCTTGCCCGTGGTCTTGCTCTCCGACTCCAGCGCGGCGAGCTGATCGTCGAATACCTGGTGACAGTCGTAAAGAAGACGTCCGATCAGGGTCGACTTGCCGTCGTCGACGCTGCCGCAGGTGATGAAGCGGAGCATCTCCTTGGATTCATGCCGCGCCAGCCATTCGGAGACATTGCTGGCGATGAGTTCGCGGTCGTGGTCGAGCGGAAGCGTCATCGCCGGTCCCCGTGATTCCCGCGAAATGCCGCAAGCGCACCGTCCCCCGAACGGTGCTGGCTCGCCGGCATGGAGTCCCGGTTCCCTTGCCTTAAGGATAGATTTGACCCGCGCCCCGCGCTCATCAAAAATATCCTTCCTGCTTCTTCTTCTCCATGCTCCCCGAGCCGGCGTCCTTGTCGATGGCCCGGCCCTGGCGTTCCGACGTCGTCGTCAGCAGCATTTCCGCGACCACATCTTCCACCGTTACCGCCTTGCTCTCGACCGCTCCGGTCAACGGGTAGCAGCCGAGCGTCCGGAAGCGCACCATGCGCGGCTTCGGAGTTTCGCCATTGAGCGGGAAACGGTCGTCGTCGACCATCAGGATCAGCCCGTCGCGTTCCACCGTCGGCCGTTCCGCGGCGAAATAAAGCGGCACGATCTCGATCCTCTCGCGAAGGATATATTGCCAGATGTCGAGCTCGGTCCAGTTCGACAGCGGGAAGACCCGGACGCTCTCGCCCTTGTTCTTCTTCACATTGTACAGCGACCACAGCTCCGGCCGCTGGCGCTTCGGGTCCCAGCGATGGCTGGCACTTCGAAAGCTGAAGATCCGCTCCTTGGCGCGGCTCTTCTCCTCATCGCGCCGGGCGCCGCCGAACGCCGCGTCGAACCCGTATTTGTCGAGCGCCTGCTTCAACCCTTCCGTTTTCCACATGTCGGTGTGCAGCGGGCCATGGTCGAACGGGTTGATGCCCTGCGCTTCCGCCTCCGGGTTCTTCCAGACGATGAGCTCGATGGCGGGGTCGGCGGCCACCTTTTCGCGAAGCGCGTACATCGCCTTGAACTTCCAGGTCGTATCGACGTGCAGCAGCGGGAATGGCAGCGGCGCCGGAAAGAAGGCCTTCTTGGCAAGATGCAGCATCACCGCCGAATCCTTGCCGATCGAATAAAGCATGACCGGCCGCTCCGCCTCCGCGACGGTTTCGCGAAGGATATGGATGCTTTCGGCTTCGAGCCGGTCGAGATGAGTCAGTGGCTTCGGCAAAATGTCCCCGCCTGATTTGTGGGAGCAATGCCGCCATGTTGCGGAGAAGGAAAGGCCGCTCGTGGATGGACCGCCGATTTGCGGCTGGATTTCCATCGGAATCGAGCGACTTCGATCCACAGGTGACGAGTCCAATCAGGCATTGTAACGCGTGCAAGCCTTTGAAGAATTGAGGGGGGCGGATGGGTACCCGGAAAATCGCGGTTGTCGGCCTTGGTTACGTCGGCTTGCCGCTGGCGGTCGCGCTGGCGTCGAAATACCCCGTCATCGGCTTCGATATCAGCGCCGAGCGCGTTGCCAGTCTGAAGTGCGGAGAGGATGCCACGCACGAAATCTCGGCGGAGCAGTTGGAGGCCGCGAACGCCCTGACGATCACCGACGACTCCTCGGCGATCAAGGATTGCAACATCTTCATCGTCACCGTTCCGACCCCGATCGACGAGGCAAACCGGCCCGAGTTTACCGCCCTTCTCACCGCGTGCGCCCTGGTCGGCCCGAACCTCAAGAAAGGCGACATCGTCGTCTTCGAAAGCACCGTCTATCCGGGCGTGACGGAGGAAATTTGCGGCCCCGAGCTCGAGCGTTGCTCGGGGCTGAAGGCGGGGACGGACTTCAAGCTCGGCTATAGTCCCGAGAGGATCAATCCAGGTGACAGGGAACGCCCGATCCACAAGATCATGAAGGTCGTCGCGGGAAGCGACGCCGAGACTCTCGAGACGCTCGCCGATCTCTATGGCTCGATCATCGAGGCCGGGATCCATCGCGCCAGCTCGATCAAGGTGGCCGAGGCGGCGAAGGTGATCGAGAACACGCAGCGCGACGTGAACATCGCCCTGATGAACGAGATTTCCAAGATTTTCGACAGGATCGGGATCCGCACCAGCGAGGTGCTGGAAGCCGCCGGCACGAAATGGAACTTCCTCAAGTTTCATCCGGGCCTGGTCGGCGGTCACTGCATCGGCGTCGACCCTTATTATCTCACCGCCAAGGCCGAGCAGCTCGGCTACCATCCACAGGTGATCCTGTCCGGGCGCCGGATCAACGACGGCATGGGCGCTTACGTCGCCCAGCGCCTCGTCAAGCTTCTCGCCCGCGGCGACCAGCCGATACACAACGCCCGCGTCGGGATCCTCGGCTTCACCTTCAAGGAGAACGTGCCGGACATCCGCAATTCCAAGGTCGTAGATATCTACAACGAGCTGGTCGCGTTCGGCGTCGAGCCGCTGGTCCACGATCCGGTCGCGGATCCGGCCACCGTTCGCCGTGCTTATGGAGTCGAACTTCGCGACCTCGCCGATTTCACGGACATGTCGGCGCTGATCGTCGCCGTCGCTCACGATGCCTACGCGGCGCTCGCGGGACCGCAACTCGGCGATATGCTCGCGATAGGCGGGGTCGTGGTGGACATCCGGTCCCGGATCGACCCCGCGTCGCTTCGTCCCGATCTCTCCTACTGGTCTCTTTAGCCCCAGGACCCTCGATCGCCGTGCCAACATGGGCACGCCGCCGGAATCGCCAGGCCAAGCAAAAAGAGGAGGGGTCGCCCCCTCCTCTTCCTGTCTTTCAACCTGATCCGGCGCGTTAGCCGCGTTCGGGTGCCGGTGCCGGCGGCGGCGGCGGCGGCGGCGGAACCGGACAGGTCGCGGTCGCCAGGATCACCGATCCGTCCGGGCACGTCTGCGTCGCCGGAGGCGGCGGAGGCGGCGGAGGCGGCGGAGGCGGAGGCGGCGGCGGAGCCGCGGCCGCTGCCCCGAAGCTCAGGACGAGCGAGCCGTAGACGGCATGATCGGTATAGTCCTTGTTGAACTGCCCAAGATAGCCGATCCGCCCGGTCACGTTCGATCCGAACGCCCCCGCGAGGCTGAGGCCAGCGAGGATTGAACCGCGCTTGTAGGTCTCTTCCTTGCGGAAGTCGGCGCCTGCCGAAGCATCGGCGAAATAGGCGTCGACGCCGAGGTCGCGATTGAAGTCGTACCGGTAGGCGACCTTCGCCTCGGGGATGACTCCGCCGAGGTTACCGGTCCATTTCAAGCCGGCGATTCCGGAGGTCTGGTGCTCGGTCTGGGAGTCGAACGCCAGATTGCCGCCGATCCCGCCGGTTTCGGCAAACGACTTGAGATGCATGCTCGTGTAGTCGATCGCGACGTACGGCGTGATCCACGACGAACCGAGGTCGAACCGCGCTCCGCTCTCGCCGTAGAACGACCAGACGTTGACATCCGGATGACCACTGGCGGTGCCCGCCAGGGTACCGATGTCGAAGTCGCGCCGGCTGTCGCCATTGAGCGACGCGTAGCTTCCGATGCCGCGCACATAGAAGCTGCCGGTGTCGTAGGTCGCGTCGAGTCCGGCGTGCCAGCCGTTGGCGTCGATCTTGCTTCCGACCAAGGCGTCCGGGAACTTCGTGCTGAGATCCCGATAGCCGCCGAATACGCCGACCGAGAAGTTGCCGGCGAGATAATCGACGCCGACCGTACCGGTCCAGTCGCGGGACTTGTAGCCGATAAAGTCGAGGTTGCTGTCGAGCTTGCCGCGGTCATAGCTGCCGAGGCCCCAGACCCTCCAGCCGGTGCGCGGGTCGCGGCACCCCTGCACGCCGCGCCCAAGCTCGATCGAGCAGTCCAGCTGGTCCGAGATAAAGGTATTGAGGACGAACTGGTTGTTGCGGATGTTGTGCAGGTAGTTCGGATATTCGACACCGCTGAGCTGGTCGTAGGCCTCCACCAGGTGCGCCTGGTCGAGGGTGAAAAGCTCGGCATTGAGATCGGCGAAAGCGCCGGTCAGGTCTGTGCCGTAGACAGTCTCGAGCGCCGTCGCGACCGCCTCCTCGTTACTGGTCAGCCCGAGTGCGGCGGCGTTGAACGCGACACGGCTGACGCTGAGATCGACATTCGCGTCCGCGTCGTTCGTGCACGTCACGGTGAGCAGCGGTGAGGCCGCTGCCGCTCCGCCCAGCCCGCAATCGAGAGAGCCGGTCAGAGTCGTCGCGTCGATCACATTGTCCCACAGATAGCTGTCGGCAAACAGGCCGCCCGTGGGTGTGATGTCGGCCGCCAGCGTTCCGTCGAGAGCCGCGGCGCCCGTGACGACCAGCTGCGGATAGGTTCCCGCCGCCTGAATTCCGGCCGTCGCCGGGGCGAGCTCGTACACGAGCGCGCCGTCGGCGCCCTGCGTGAAGTTCGGAACCGTCAAAGTCGCGGTGCCGCTCAGCGTCACCGTTCCGGTGTTGGTCAGGTCCACCGGCAGGCTGCTGGCGCCGGCCACGGCGTTGAGCGCGCCGGCATTGGTGAACGGCGCAATGCCCGTGACGGTCGCCGTGTCGAGATTGATCGTGCCCGAGTTGGTCAGGGCCGTCGCGACCGTTGTGAAGTCGAGCGTGCCGGCGACGTTGAGCGTCCCTGCATTGTCGAACGTCTCAAGGTCGTCGAAGGCGGTTCCCGTCTCGGTGTTGACGATACCGCCGGCCTGGTTGCTGACCGAGTCGGTGCCGCCATAGAAGAAGCTGGTCCCGCTCGCGTTCCAAGTCCCGGCGTTGACGATGCTGTCGTCCGTGATCCCGGCACAGACGGCGTTTACGGTGATGCCCCGCTTCGCGAACGTCACCGCGTAGAAACGGCACATCGCCTCGAGCGCGGCCTTGTTCGCCCCCATCGCAAAGTACGGCTGGAAGCCGCCGCGCTGACTGCCCGGCCAGAAGCTGA
>Ga0207678_10004335_pt1 | contig 12736 bp, 7 predicted proteins | sample KBSC63metaG_FD_184319 | JGI IMG/M metagenome (GOLD analysis project Ga0207678, IMG submission 184319) | Corn rhizosphere microbial communities from Kellogg Biological Station, Michigan, USA - KBS C6-3 metaG (SPAdes) (version 2) | ecosystem: Host-associated > Plants > Roots > Rhizosphere > Soil ... | reverse complement strand
AAGCCATAACTTTTTCTTTCGACGTGTGCATCGGGCTTGCTGGACCCCCATTCTCATGTCGCAGTTTGGACGAGCGGCAACGCGGGGAGCCATTCGGCGAAGCTTCGTCGTCGCTGCTTCGGTGCCCGCCCGTCGTCTTGCGCGAAAACAGACGGTCTAGCAGCGTGATGACCGTGCGCCGTTTCACTGCTCAATCCCCCCGATTCGGGGACAAAACAAATAGCACAGGCGACTGCCACGTTGCGGAATTTCAAACCGGTTGATGTCGCCGATGGGTCCAGACTGTGTGGAAACGCGCTGATTTGGTAAAGTGATTCCCGATCAGCGGGGGTTGGGATGAAGCGTTTCGTCGAGGGCGAGGATCGCCAACAAGCGACACTGCTTCCCGCCTGCTTGGACGACTACGTGACGGAGGACAATCCGGTCCGCGTCATCGATGTCTTCATTGACGAACTCGACCTGGAAGCGCTGGGCTTTGCCGGTGTTGTGCCGGAGGTGACCGGGCGGCCCGCCTATCATCCCGCGACACTGCTAAAGGTCTATCTGTATGGCTATCTCAACCGCATCCAATCGAGCCGCAGGCTCGAGCGGGAGAGCCAGCGCAACATCGAGCTGATGTGGCTGACCGGCCGGTTGATGCCGGATTTCAAGACGATCGCCGACTTTCGTCGCGACAACGGACCGGCGATCCGCGCTGCCTGTGCTCAGTTCGTCGTCTTGTGCCGCAATCTCAACCTGTTCACGCGAGCTGTCGTGGCGCTCGACGGGAGCCGGTTCAAGGCCGTCAACAACCGCGACAAGAACTTCACGGTGGCCAAGGTCGCCAAACGCATCGAGCAGGTGGAGGCCAGCATCGCGCGCTACCTGGCGGCACTCGACCGTGCGGATCGGCAGGACGATGATGTCGCCGAGGCCAAGACAGTGCGCCTCAAGGAGAAGATCGAGGGCCTGCGGCGACAGATGCAATCGCTCAAGGAGATGGACAGAGAGGTCGAAGCCGCGCCCGACAAACAGGTTTCCCTGACCGATCCCGATGCCCGCTCGATGGCGACCAGCGGCAAGGGCACCGGTATCGTCGGCTACAATGTTCAGATGGCCGTCGATGCCGAGCACCATCTGATCGTCGCGCACGAGGTCACCAACATCGGCAGCGATCGGGCGCAACTGACCTCGATCGGGCAAAAGGCGCTGGATGCGACCGGATGCGAGCAACTCACGGTGCTAGCCGACCGCGGCTATTACAACGGCGACGAGGTACTGGCCTGCGAGGGCACCGGCATTGTGCCCTGCATTCCCAAGACACAGACATCTGCCAACACCAAGCGCGGCCTCTTCACCGTGGCGGACTTCATTTACGACGCTGAGAAGGACCGCTACACATGTCCGGCCGGCAAGCACCTGACCAAGGGAAAGGTGCGCTCGGACCGACGCGACAATATCGATCACTATCGCAACCTCACCGCCTGCTCGACCTGCGCACTCAAGCCCAGCTGCACGCCCGACAAGCACAAGCGCCTGAAGCGTTGGGAGCATGAAGGCGTCCTCGACAAGATGCAGGCCAGGCTCGATCGCTTGCCCGACGCCATGACCATCCGCCGCCAGACCGTCGAGCATCCTTTCGGAACCCTCAAGGCGTGGATGGGCAGCACCCATTTCCTGACCAGGACGCTCGAAAAGGTCAGTACGGAAATGAGCTTGCAGGTGCTCGCCTACAACATGAAGCGGATGATCAACATCTTCGGCGTCAAACCGCTGATGCAGACCATCGCCGCCTAGTTCACGTCCGCCCGCCAGCGCGCGTATCGCTGCCCACGCAATCATGCAGTCGCGTTTTCACACGACCTCGGTCAAACGCGGCCCTGGAACGACGTCGGCCCAATGTCCGGGTTACCCCTTGAAAGCGGCCGTGTAGCTGAACACCCGTGGACGTCTCAAAAGTGCCAATCGCGACCTAACGCGCCGCAGCAAAAACATCGGCATTTGTGCGCTAATGATTAGTCGAGTGTGATGCCGACTGACTTGATGAGTGCGCTCCATCGGGCGATTTCCGACCTGAGCAGCTTTCCCAGCTCCTCGGGCGAAGAACCCCCAGCCACGTAGCCGGTTTCTGCCAGCTTGTCTCTGATCGCCGGATCGGCCAGCACTGTATTGGTATCAGCGCTGATCTTGCGGACGGTCTCACGTGGTGTCTTGGCCGGAACGAACAGCGCCTGCGACGACACAACTTCGTAACCTGGGACATACTCGGCGATGGCGGGCACATCCGGGGTTGCCATATTCCGCGTCGGGCCAGTGCTCGCCAGGAGGCGAACCTGCCCCGACCGCGAGTACGAAAGCAATGTGCCGCTGCCGAAGTAGCAATCGACGCGACCCGGTATGAGGTCCGAGAAAGCAGGCGCTGCGCCCCGATAGGGCACGTGCGTCATCTTCATGTCGGCCATCTGAAGGAACAGCATCTCGGCCAGGTACGGCGCACTGCCAGTGCCTGGCGATGCCATCGTGAGTTGACCCGGTCGGGATCTTACATAGTCGACGAATTCTTTAAGGGAATGCGCCGGTGAGGAATTCGGCACGAACATGAAATATTCCACCCGGGTGACAAGCGAGATCGGCGCAAAATCCGCAATCGCGTCGTAGCTAAGCTTGCGATAGAGGCTAGTGTTCGCTGCAATGGAGCCGGGGTCGAACAAGACGGTATATCCGTCGGCATCGGACCTTGCCACGTATTCGGCGCCGATGTTGTTGCCGGCGCCTGGCTTATTCTCGATGAACACCTGCTGGCCCCACATCGCTGAAAGCTTGTCTGCGAGCATGCGCGCGACAATATCCGTCGGACCTCCCGCCGCGACCGGCACAATGACGCGCACGGGTTTGGTTGGGTAGCCGGCTTTCGGCGTCTGCGCGTGCGCCGCGAGCGACCACGCTGCCGCGGCGCCGCCGAGCAGAGTGACGAACTCCCGCCTTCTCATGTCGAACATGGAGCTTCCTCCTGGGCTTCTTCCCAGGGGCGATGAGGAGTTGGTTCCCGCTCCTACGCTCCTAATCATACGATAGCACATTAAAGCTATGCGGGAGAGCGCTGCACTGCGGGATTTCAATGCGGCCTACGTCGGCTACGGGTCATTCACGTCGTTCAAGCGATGTGCGCGTTACGTCCGCTCATCCCCCAAGAGCGGCGACAAAGCAGACATCGCGGGACTTCGCATTCGTGCCATAACCGGTCGCGAGCAGATGCAGCAATCGCAATGCTATTCGATCACCTCGTCGGCGCGGGCGAGCAGCGTCGGCGGCACCTCGAGGCCGAGCGTCTTCGCGGTCTTGAGATTGATGACGAACTCGAACTTGGTCGGTTGTTGCACCGGCAGGTCGGCGGGCTTCTCACCTTTGAGAATGCGGTCCACATACGAAGCCGCCTCCCGGTGCAGACTAGGGATGTCGACGCCGTATGACATCAAGGCGCCATCAACGGCGGCGGCGCGCAATGTGTGAATTGCGGGTATGCGGTAGCGCGACGCCAACTCGACGATGAGCTGGCGGTAAGAGTTTGTGGAGGGATCCGGTGGCACGATCAAGCCGGCGCCCGGCTCGCGTCCCCACCTCGCCATCGCAGCTTCGATCTCCGCGGAATTGCGAACCGGGAGTGCGACCACGTCCACGGCAAACTTTCGCGCCGCGGATGCCGCTGATTCCGAAAGCCGTGGGGAGCCGGGGTTGTCCGGATTGATCAAGACTGCGATGCGCGTGAGGCGCGGTGCGATGTCCTTGAGCAGCTCCAGGAGCTTCGCGCCAACGCTCGTCTCCAAGGTCGTGAAACCGGTGAGGTTGCCGCCCGGACGTGCTAGGCCTTGCACCAAACCGTCCGCCATTGGATCGGCCCCGCCGATGAAAACGACTGGAACCGCGCGGGTCGACTGTTGCACTGCCCGTGCCGCCGCGCCGCCATTGGCCAGAATCACGTCCGGTGCCTCGGTCAACAATCCTGCGGCTGCAGATCGTATCCAGTCGCCGTCGCCCACACCCCAATGGTAATCGATCTGAAGGTCGCGGCCGACGGTCCATCCCCGCTTCTCGAGCCCTTGCCGGAACGCCGTGGCGCGAGCCTGTCCTTCCGGATCGTTCTCGACATATAGCATCAGCACGCCAACGCGCCGTATCCGACCGGGCTGCTGTGCGCGCGCCGCAAGCGGCCACACCGCGGCCGCGCCACCAAGCAGCCTGATAAACTCCCGCCGCGTCACTCGATAACCTCGGTGGCAAGGGCGAGCATGGTCGGCGGGATTGTCAGGTCGAGAGCCTTCGCAGTCTTGAGATTGATCGCAAAATTGAAACTGGTCGATACGAGCACAGGCAGCTCCGCCGGTTTCTCACCCCTAAGGATGCGGGCAGTGTAAATGCCGGCGTCACGATAGGATTCGGCTTGCTTGGGGCCATAGCTCATCAGCCCTCCGGCGATAACGAAGTCGCTATTTGAGAAACTGGTAGGCAACCTATGGCGCTCCGCCAGCGCCAGAATTGGCTCTCGCCAAAGTCTAAAATCCGCCTGTGGTGCAATGAACAGAGTCGCTACACCTTGCTGGACCAGTGCGTTAACCGCGGAATGAAGTTCACTTACGCTCGCGACCCTCTGGACGTGCAACGTCCTTCCTAACGCCGCGGCCGTAGCCAGGGCATCTCGGACATCGGTGACCGTGTTGGGATTACGCGCATGCGCCAACATGCCTATCGGCGCGCTTCCTGACACGAGCGAAGCCAACAGCTCCAGCCGCTTCGCGACCAGCTTGTTGGAAAGGAACGTGACCCCCGTGACGTTTGCGCCGGGTCGATTGAAGCTTTGGACTAACCCCACTTCGACAGGATCGACCCCGGTCACAAATACGACTGGTATCGTCGCAGTCGCTGCCTTGGCTGCAAAAGCCGGAGGCGTGGTGTTTGCGACGAGCACCGTCACCTGCAGCCGAACAAGTTCGGCGGCCAACATCGACAGACGATCGAGCTGGCCATCCGCAAATCGATACTCGAATTCTACGTTTCGGCCGCTGACATAGCCGCTCTCATTCAATGCCTGGCCCCATGACGCCAATACCGCGGCCTCTGACTCCTGCGACTGACTGCTGAGAACGCCGACCACTGGCATCGCGGATTGCTGCGCGCCCGCGGCGGCCAGCGGCCACGCAGCCGCGCCGCCGAGCAGCGCTACAAAGTCTCGCCGCCTCATGCCGAACATGGGGGCCCCCTCCCACGGGTGCCGCCGCCTACCATAGCAGGTAGAAACGGCCGGGCGCAGGCGGTTTGACGCATCAGGAGCCTATCCGCGCAGGTTCGCAGGTCCTTGGGACGGGCCTGAATTGTTCTGAACGCCAGTGTCTGCCACCGGCGCGCGCAGTGCAGCAAGTCTTGGTAGCATTTAGGTTTAGCTATTGCCGCCGCCCGGCAGGCGTACTGTAAACACCGAGCCCTTGCCCGGCTCGCTCGCCACCGTAACGTCGCCGCCCATCATGCGCGCGAGCTTGCGGCTGATGGCAAGACCCAGCCCGGTGCCGCCGAAGCGCTGCGCGGTTGTCCTATCGGCCTGAGTAAATTCCTCGAACAGCTTCACCTGCTGCTCCGGGGTCATGCCGATGCCGGTATCGGCCACTGCGATCTCGATCCAGTCACGTCCCTCGACCAGCCTTCGCGCCTTGAGATTGACTTTTCCCCCTTTGGTGAACTTGCAGGCATTGCTCAATAGATTGAACAGGATTTGCCGCAGGCGCATGGGGTCAACGCTGAGAGAGCCAAGATCGCCCGGGGCCTCGGCTGTGAGGCGGTTGTTGTTCTGCTCGGCAAACTGCCGCACGGTCCCGACGACCTCATTGATCAGGGGCGCGAGCTCCACTGTTTGTGGATTAAGCTCAAGTTTGCCTGCCTCGATTTTCGATAGGTCGAGCACCTGATTGATGAGGCCAAGCAGGTGCGTTCCGGCGCGGTTCACGCGTTGTAACGGCTCCAGCGCCTTCTCAGTGCCGAAGCGCGCCGCATTCGTCACCATCATCTCGGTAAGCCCGATAATGGCGTTGAGCGGCGTGCGCAGCTCGTGGCTGACACTTGAAACGAACTGCGACTTGTGTTCACTCGCCATAGCAAGCTGGCGGCTCTTCTCCTCGATCTCGCGGAATAGGCGCGCATTCTGAATCGCCAGCACCGACTGGGCCGCGAAAGTCTTGAGCAATTCGACCATGCTTGCGGTAAACTCGCCGGGCGTCTTTCGGCGTACAACCAGCGCCCCCATTACCTCACCGGAGCGCACAAGCGGCACAAGCAGCCGCGCCCGGTAGCCCGCGCGCAGGATAGCGTCATTGACTGGCGTTGGCGGCAAATCTCGCAGATCAGCGGTCTGGTTGGGCTCGTGCGCTTCGGTCAACTGGCCGACAGCTTCCGAAATTCCGGCATGCATGTCGCGGATCGTCGCGATCATTTCTTCGCCCATGCCGTAGGTCGCTCGCAGCTGAAATTCCTCCTGCTCGTCGCGCACGTAGATCGCGCCGACCTCCGTGCCGGACAGCTGGGCAGCCTTGGCAATGATCGTTTCCAGCACGATCTGCAGATCGAGCGTTGAGTTGACTGCCTGCGAAACCTCGCCCAGCGCGCGCAGCTCCTCGACCGACTGGGCAAGCTCGTCAGTGCGCTGGCGCAGCTCGTTGAGCAGGCGGGCGTTCTCAATGGCGATGGCGGCCTGACTGGCAAAACTTGTGACCAGCTCGATCTGCTTGTCTGTGAACGGCCGGACTTCCTGGCGAAAGACGGTCATCGTGCCCAGCAAATCGTTCTCCTTTAGCATTGGGACAACGACAATGGTGCGAGCACCACCCAGGTCGGCCATGGCGGTCACCGCCGGATCGCCTTCACGGTACGGCGGCGTGGCGGTGAGATCATCAATGTGGACGACCTGCTTGGTCCGAACCACATTGGCATGACCGGAGGCCGGGTGGGGACGGAACGGGCCTTGGCGCAGCCTGGTTGCCGTGAATGTGGGCGGCACATTGTACTCCGCGACAATTCGGAATTGATTTCCGTCGTGGAGATTGATCGTGCCGAACTTGGCCTCACATAGGCGCATGGCGTTCGCCAGCATCGCCTCAAAAACTGGCTCCAGGTCGCCGGGTGATCTAGAGATGACCTGCAGGACCTCCGAGGTCGCCGTCTGCTGCTCCAGCGCCTCGCCCAGGTCATCCGTTCGTTGGCGCAGCTCGTTGAGCAGTCGAGTGTTCTCAATCGCAATCAGCGCCTGATCGGCAAAGGTGGTCACCAGCTCGATCTGCTTCACCGTAAATGGCTGCGGCACCTTTTTCGCTACAAAGATCACACCGACCACCTCACCCTTATGTAACAGCGGGGCGCCGAGCGCGGAGCGATAACCGGCGATTTCTTGTGCTCCGCTCCAGGTGTAATCCGGGTCCGCTAGCACGTCAGGGACTTGCACCACCCTGGCCTCTAGGGCGGCACGTCCGGTGACGCTGCCTCGGTCCGCCAGCACCTCGCGCCCTTGGAAATATTCCTTCAGGCGTCCATGCACATCGGCGGCATGGCCGTAGATTGCAGCCAAGTGAAAAGCATCGCCGTCACGCTGGAACAGCCACGCGTAATCCGCTTCGCACAGATGCGTTGCCGACTCGACCAGGATGTCTAGCACCGTGTGCAGATCGAAGGTCGAGCGGCTGATAACCTTGAGCACGTCGGCGGTGGCGGTCTGCTGTTGTAGAGACTCGCGCAGCTCGTTGAGCAGGCGGGCGTTCTCAATGGCGATGACGGCCTGGGCGGCAAAGTTCGCGACAAGCTCGATCTGCTTATCGCTAAACGGCCGCACCTGCTGGCGATAGATGACGATGCTGCCGAGCAACTCGCCCTCCTTGAGCATCGGCACCAGCAGCATTGTCCGCGCCCCAGCGCCGTCGACCAAGGCAACGACACGCGGTTTGCGTTCGATGTAGCCCCTTTCTGCAGCGAGATCGCTAATGTGAATAACCCCTTTCGTGGCTGCCAGGTGAGCGAGCGGGACGCCGGGCTCGTCGCCGACGACCACGACCGGTTCGCGCTCCCAAAACTCCCTATAGGCCGGGGGCGCATTCTGCATGGCGACCACGCGAAAGGAATTGTTCTCGTAGATAAACAGATTGCCGAACTTGGCCTCGCAGATGCGCACCGCGTTTTCGAGCAAGCTCTCGAACACCGGCCGAAGGGCGCCTGGCGAACTACTGATGACCTGCAGCACCTTGGAGGTCGCGGTCTGCTGCTCCAACGCTTCGGACAATTCGCGCGTACGCGCCTGCACCTCATCGAACAGCCGCACGTTCTCGATCGCGATCACCCCTTGGTCGGCGAAGGTTTCGAGCAGTTCGATCTGTTTCTGGCTGAACGCCTGCGGTCTGGTCCGTATTACCGTCAGGGCGCCAACGATGACTCCCTCACGCAGGAGCGGGACGCTGACGGCGGCTCTAATACCCGTGGCTCGCGGTTGGTCCGGGCGCTGGAACTCCGGATCGGCGAGAACATCCGGAATATGCACGGTGCGGCCTTCAGTGATCGCGCGCCCGAACGTCGAACCGCGATCGGGTTTCGGAGGGTAGCGTTCGAGATGCTCGCGCTGCGTGGGCGAGAAGCCGTAGGTTGCGGCCATGGGATAAGCCTCGCCGACGCGACGCCGGATGACTGACTGGTCCGCCTCGCACAGACGGACCGCCGACTCCGCCAGCGTGTCGAGCACCGCTTGCAGATCGAAGGTCGAGCGGCTGATGACTTTGAGCACATCGGCGGTGGCTGTCTGCTGTTGTAGCGATTCGCGCAGCTCATTCAGCAGCCGCGTGTTCTCGATAGCGATGACGGCCTGGGCGGCGAAGTTCTGGATCAACTCGATCTGCTTGTCGGTGAAGGAGCCGGTTTGGGCGCGATAGATGGTGATAGTCCCTACGAGCTCGGTATCCTTGAGCATCGGAACGCTGAGCAGTGCCTGCACGCCTCCCTGCTCGACCGCGGCAACCACGCGCGGACCACGCTTGCGGTACGCCTCGTCAACCAAGAGGTTGGGGACGTGCATCACCTGCTTGGTCCGGGCGACGCGACCAAGGACCGTCTCGGCGCCAGGCCGGAACAGGGGCTCAGACTTCAACGTCTCGACATAGGCGGGGGGCGCACCGTGCACGGCACCGACGCGAAACAAGTCTCCCTGTCGAAGATACATTGTGCCGAAGGTCGAGCCGATGACCCGCACCGCGTTGGCCAGCAGTGCCTCAAACACCGGCTCCAGCTTACCCGGAGATGTCGAGATAACGCGCAAAACGCTCGAGGTCGCGGTCTGCTGTTCCAGCGATTCGGAGAGATCGTCGGTGCGCTGGCGCAGCTCATTAAGTAGCCGCGTGTTCTCGATGGCGATGACAGCTTGGGCAGCGAAGTTCTGTACCAAAGCTATCTGTTTATCAGTGAAAGGCCGAACTTCTCTGCGGTAGATTGCAATCGCACCGACCATCTCGCTCTCCTTGAGCATCGGCACGACGACCAATGTGCGGATGCCGGCAAGTTCGACGGCAGCAACGTACAATGGAGCACGGTCAAGGTAACCCTGATCGGCACTTAAGTCATCAACTTGGACTGTCTGCAGAGTTCTGGCAACGCGAGTGATGGCGACTGCCTCGCTCGGCTGCCAAATTCGTCCATCACGCAACTGCTCAGTGAATGCCGAGGGCAACGCGCCATGTAGCGCGACGGCGCGAAAACCACTTCCCTCGCAAAGCCACAAAGTGCCGTAGCTGGCTTCGCAGATGCGAGTCGCGTTTGCCAACATGGCCTGGAACACCGGCTCCAGTTCACCCGGCGAGCTGCTGATGACTTGCAGCACCTCCGAGGTCGCCGTCTGCTGCTCCAGCGCCTCGCTCAGATCGTCCGTGCGCTGACGCAGCTCGTTGAGGAGCCGGGTATTTTCGATGGCGATCACGGCCTGGGCAGCGAAGTTCGTGACTAGCTCTATCTGCTTGTCGGTGAACGGGCGGACCTCCTGCCGGTAGATGACGATTGCGCCGACCATCTCATCTTCCTGGAGCATGGGGACTGCAACCACGGTCCGCGCGCCGGCGAGGGTGGCGATTCCTGCGGTGCTGCCGAGGCCAGGCGTCGCATGGGAATAGCCCGGTTCGGCCTGCACGTCGGCAATCTGAACCGTCTGCTTAGTCGCGGCCGCGCGTCCGAGCGCCGTTCCGGGGCTGGGATGGAACACCGGGTTGCGCCGCCGCTCGTCAGCAAGGGCCGGGGGTGCGCCGTGCAGCGAAACGACTCGAAACGCATCTCCCTCGCGTCGAAATATCAGCCCAAGATTGGCATCGCAGATGCGCGTGGCGTTGGCGAGCATGGCTTGGAAGACCGGTTCGAGTGCGTTGGGCGAGCCCGAGATCACGCGCAGGACATCGGAGGTCGCGGTCTGCTGCTCCAGAGCCTCGTCGAGTTTCTTTTTCAGGTCCGCGTTGGCTGCGCGAAGGCGTTCAATCGCCTTCGTTCCGGTCGAACGAAGACCACGAACGCGGGGTTGGCTCTTCGCCCCCTTGCGAGACAAGGTCACCTCGTCGGCACAGTCACTGGTCCCTTCCGGGTGGGAGGTCCCCCAGCCCCAGGGATGGAGGCCGCAATCCTAACAGAACCCCACCGGGAACTCGCGCGGCCTCATCATTCAATCACCTCGTCGGCACGAGCGAGCAAGGTCGGTGGGATTTCGAGGCCAAGCGCCTTGGCCGTTTTCAGGTTGATAATCAGTTCGTATTTGGTCGGCAGTTGGACTGGAAGATCAGCAGGCTGCACCCCTTTGAATATCTTGTCCACATACCGAGCTGCGCTGCGGTACGTATCCGCGATATTCGTACCGTAGCTGATCAGTCCGCCATCCTCAGCATATTCGCGATAGCCGTACACTCCTGGAACCCACATTTCGCGCACGCTGTCCACGACCAGCTTTCGGGCAGTGAACAGGAAGGGGTCATTAAGGTTCACGAGTACGTCGGGGGGAGATTGCTTGATACGCGCCAGGCTATCGGTCAACTCGGGAACATCACGAGCATCGTAAAGGATGACGGTGAGACCGTTTGCGTCAGCGAACTCCTTCGCAACTTTCCATTCAAGCTGTGCATTTGAGCCGTTCGAGTTCCAAAGCACGGCAGCGCGTTTTGCTTCCGGCTTAATCTCTTTGACCATCTGAAAACGCTTTGCTGCAGTCTCGGGGGCAGCCGCAATAAATCCAGTGAGGTTGCCGTTCGGTCGCGCCAAGCTACCTACGAGGCCAAGTTCAACAAGATCTCCAACACCTGCCGCAACTATGGGGATGATTGATGTGGCTCGTTTCGCTGCCTCTGCGCCGACTGATCCTCCAGCCACGATGACATCCACTTGCTGATGCACCAGGTCGCGCGCCAACTCGGGGAGCCGACCGACATTCCCCTCAGCCCACCGATACTCGATCCTGATGTTCTGACCTTCGAGATAGCCTGTCTCGGTCAAACCATTACGAAATGCCGCCAATGAATGGCGGTATGACGTTGGAGAGCCAGTGACCAACCATCCTACAGTAGGGAAGTTCTTCTTCGTTGCGCTTTGCTGCGCGCTCGCCGCCAGCGGCCACGCCACCGCCGCGCCGCCGAGCAGCGATATGAACTCTCGCCGCTTCATTCGATCACCTCATCGACGCGCGCGAGCAGCGTCGGCGGGACGGTGAGGCCGAGTATCCTGGCGGTTTCCGCGTTGATGACCAACTCGAACTTGCTCGACTGCATGACGGGCAGATCCGCAGGCTTAGCGCCTTTGAGGATGCGGCCGACGTAGACCCCCTGCTGACGCAACCCGTCCACGATGTTGGCTCCGTAGCTCATTAACCCGCCGGCTTCGGCAATTTCACGCGCCTGGGATGCCAGGGGAATCCCATGACGCGCGGCAAACGTAGCGAGTTGCACTCGGCGGCTGGTGAAAAACGGATCGCTGCCGAGGAAAAGGGCTTCAGACCGCTCGCGCACCATGGCGGCGAAGGCTGCATGGATTTCCTGGCTAGTACTGGCTTTTAGGACCTGGATTTTCAGACCGGTGGTGCGCACAGCCGGTTCGAGATCCCGTAACACGGTCGCCGTGGCCGTTGCATCGGCTGGATTGACGAGTACGGCCACACGAGCAGCAGCGGGGACAAGCTCATGCAGAAGCTCCAGCCGCTTCGCCGTCAATTCACCGCTGACAAAGTTGATGCCCGTCGCGTTGCCGCCCGGCCGTGAAAGGCTAGCGACGAGTCCAAGCTGGACCGGATCTTCGGCAAGCAAGAAGACAATGGGGATCGTCGTGGTCGCCGCTTTGGCCGCGAACGTCGCAGCGTTGGCGCCTGCGACGATGACCGAAACCTGCTTGCGGACCAACTCGGCAGCCATTGCTGGCAATTGATCGTATTGACCCTCGGACCAGCGGTATTCGATCGCAACGTTCTCGCCGACGATATAGCCGACCTCCTTCAGGCCCTGATGAAGTCCGCGCAGACGTTCCGAAAGCAGTCCAAAGGATGTAGGGCTGAGATACCCGATCACCGGCATCGCCGGCTGCTGCGCCTGCGCGCCGAGCGGCCACGCGACCGCCGCGCCACCTACCAGCGCGATGAACTCGCGGCGCTTCATTCAATCACCTCGTCGGCGCGGGCGAGCACGGTTGCCGGGATGTCAAGGCCCAGCGTTTTCGCGGTCTTGAGGTTGAT
>Ga0207678_10004333_pt1 | contig 12737 bp, 13 predicted proteins | sample KBSC63metaG_FD_184319 | JGI IMG/M metagenome (GOLD analysis project Ga0207678, IMG submission 184319) | Corn rhizosphere microbial communities from Kellogg Biological Station, Michigan, USA - KBS C6-3 metaG (SPAdes) (version 2) | ecosystem: Host-associated > Plants > Roots > Rhizosphere > Soil ... | reverse complement strand
TTTTGTCAGTAGGACCCAGTTTCCTTTGTGGAATAAGTCGCTTGCGCGGCCTTCTTCCAAGGGGAAGTCGGGGAGGCGGGTTCCTGCTGCCGGGTGGGTTTCCGTTGTTGCGTAGGTGATGTTGAGACCTGAGACCAAACCGGACAGGTGGTGCTGGACTTCAGGGAGCCCTGTCAGGTCTCGGAAGAGAGCTCGTAGAGCCAGTTGGTTCGGGGTTGCCGGGATCAGGGCGTTCTGGGCCGCGATGTTGTCCAGTACCTGCTTGGCCACCGTGCGGCGCTCGGTCTCGTAGGTGTCCAGAAGTCCCGACGGGGCACGGTTGCGGAGTTCGGCCGCCAGTTTCCAGCCCAGGTTCATCGCATCCTGGATGCCGAGGTTGAGGCCCTGGCCACCGGCTGGGAAGTGGATGTGGGCCGCGTCGCCCGCCAGGAGGACCCGGCCCACCTTGTAGTTCGCGGCCAGGCGGCTGTCGTCCGAGAAACGGGACGCCCAGCGGACCTCCGCAATCTCCGCTTCGGGGCCGAAACGTTCGGTGACGGCTCGGTGGACCTCTTCGCTCGCCACCTCGGCACGGAGGTTTTCGGGGCGGTTCAGGCGATCTCCGAAGCTGATGCGGTACAGGTTCGGCTCTGCCAAGGGGATCACGCCGACGAACTTGCCCGGGCTCTGCGAAGTCACCATGTTGTTCATCGAGCGCCACTGCGTCGGCGCACCCGGCGGCGTCGCCTTGAACAGCACATCCGCCGACACGCCGTGGCCCTGACCCTCGATGCCTTCGAACGGCAGGTCCAGCGCCTTGCGCACCGCACTGCGGCCGCCGTCGCAACCCACCAGGTACTTCGCCCGGATGCGCAAGTCTCCCGCGGTGACCGTGACGCCGTCGGCGTCCTGGACGAAGCCGGTGAGCTCGTGGCCGCGCCTCACCCGCACGCCCTGCTCCGCCAGTCGCTCCTCCAGCGCCGCTTCGACCTCCGCTTGCGGGATGCCCAGCTGGTACGGGTGGCGGGTGTCCCAGCCCGCGTAGCTCACCGGGATCACCGCGAAGTGTCCGTCCGCGACAGTCGCGAACGAGCGGTCCTTCGCCCGGGGCAGCAAACCTCGGAGATCCAGCACTTCCGCCGTTCGAGGTTGGAGGTTCAAGGCCTTCGACAACCTCGTCCGCTCGTGCATCCGCTCGAGCACCTGAACGTCCACTCCGGCCAGTGCCAGCTCGTTCGCCAGCATCAAGCCCGTCGGGCCCGCGCCGGCGATGACCACCTCTGCGGTCAGCTCGTCCATCTCCCCAGCTCCTTAACAACGTTAAATTGACCTGTTCCCAGGATGGCCTTAACATCGTTAAGTTGTCAAGTCGCGATCTCGAGTGGAGCTGTCGAAATGGCCCTGACCAGGGAAAACATTGCTCGATCCGGGCTCAAGCTGCTCAACGAAGTAGGTCTCAACGGCCTCACGCTGCGGCTGATCGCCGGCGAACTCGGGGTCAAGGCGCCCGCTCTGTACTGGCACATGAAGAACAAGCAGGAACTTCTCGACGAGATGGCGACGCAGATGTACCGGGATTCCGTGGCGGATCGCGAGCCGCCGGCGTCGCTGGGGGAGTGGGAGAGCGTTGCGCACCGGGCTCGCGCGCTGCGGCGGATGATGCTCGCCCATCGCGACGGCGGAAAGGTTTTCGCAGGTACGTACCTTGGCGATACGAGCTTGGTCGGCGAACACCCGCTGCGCCGGAGCATCGAAGCCGGGCTCGACGAAGGGCGGGCGAGCCGAGCGACCTTCACCGTCTACTGCTTCGTCATCGGGTACGTGATCGAGGAGCAGGCCGTGCGGCCCATGCCCGGGGAGTTCGACGAGCGCTACCGCGAGTCGGCCGGCGAAGCGGTGCTGGGTGACGCCGACGCGCGGTTCGAGGACGGTCTGGAGATGGTCCTCAGTGGAGCCCGTCAGTGGCTGAAGACGCCGTAAGGGCAGGTCAGAGCGTTTCGGGACCCCGGTGCAAACCCCTTGGCGACCCCGTGTAATCTATTGAAGTACCAAAACGGCGCGGGGTGGAGCAGCTCGGTAGCTCGCTGGGCTCATAACCCAGAGGTCGCAGGTTCAAATCCTGTCCCCGCTACAGAGGTAAGAGGCGTGTGCGAACGGAAAACGTTCGCCACGCCTCTTTCGCATTGTATTGGGGGTCGAACCCCCAAACCCCCGCCAAGCGGGGCTCCGCCCCCTTGGATCCCCCGCGGTGGTCACCATTTGCTACGAATCCCGCGATCTGGACCTCGACTCTGCGCGGTTGCGGTGCGTGTCCGAGGTGGGCCAAGCCGGGGATCACCGCCCGGCGAACTCACCTGCCTGGAGGTGCCGGAGCGGTCCGGGTGCGTCTGGTTGGACCAAAAATCCCTGGGAGCGGTTGCAGAGCGTGTTCACGTCCACAGTGGACCTGGTTGCATTGGGCCGAACGAGGGGATCTGTCTAGCCACAATGGACAGATCCGCTGACCACTGTGGACACAGCGGCCGATAAGTGGGAATCTAGGTGGCGTGTCCGAATTGAATGCAACAGCCGCCGCCCTGCTCGGTCTGCTCCACGACGGTCCCGCCACCGGCGGGCAGCTCGTCGCCGGAGCCGGAGAGCGGTTCGGTGCCTTCTTCAGCGTCACCCGCAGCCAGGTGTACCGGGAGCTCCCGGCGCTGTCCAAGGAAGGCCTCGTCCGGCTCGGCAAGCAGGGCCCGCGCTCCAGCCAGCAGTACCTGATCACCGCCGCCGGGAAGAAGGCCTTCAAGGCCTGGCTGACTTCCGAGGCCGGCCCCGACCACCTGCGCAGCCCGCTCATCCTGCGGCTCGTGCACGCCGGGTCGCTGACGGCGAAGCAGCGCCAGACGCTGCTCGAGTCGGCCCGGTCGAGCTACAGCCAGCAGCTCGACGACGCCAAGGCGGCCACCAAGTCGGCCGAGGGGCCGTACGAGAAGGCCGTCGCCGAGTTCGCCCAAGCCCAGGCCAAGGCCGCGCTGAAGCTGCTCGACGCCATCCCCGCGGCCTGAGGTTCGCGCGCCCGCGACCGGTCCTCGCAACCGGTCGCGGGTTTTGCCGTAACCTTGACAAACGTGAGTGATGAGTTCGATGCGGCACTGAAGGACCTGGCCGGCAAGCTGACGCAGATCGAGTCGGTGATGGACCTGGAGGCGCTGCGTGCCCAGGTGGCCGACCTGGAGCAGCAGGCCTCGAGCCCCACCCTCTGGGACGACCCGGAGGCGGCCCAGAAGGTCACCAGCCAGCTGTCCCATCGGCAGGGCGAGCTGAGGCGCGTCTCCGACCTGCGCCAGCGGCTCGACGACCTGGGCGTGCTGTACGAGCTCGCCGAGGCCGAGGGCGACTCCGGCAGCATGGGCGAGGCCGAAACCGAGCTCGCCGACCTCGGCAAGGCCATCGACGGCCTCGAGGTCCGCACCCTGCTCTCGGGCGAGTACGACGACCGCAACGCCGTCGTCACCATCCGCGCCGAGGCCGGTGGCGTCGACGCGGCCGACTTCGCCGAGATGCTGCTGCGCATGTACCTGCGCTGGGCCGAGCGCCACGGCTACCCGACCGACGTCTACGACACCTCCTACGCCGAAGAGGCGGGCATCAAGTCGGCGACGTTCACGGTCACCGCTCCCTACGTCTACGGCACCCTCTCGGTCGAGCAGGGCACGCACCGGCTCGTCCGGATCTCGCCGTTCGACAACCAGGGCCGCCGCCAGACGTCGTTCGCGCACGTCGAGGTGCTGCCCGAGGTCGAAGAGGTCGACCACGTCGACATCCCGGAAAAGGACATCCGGGTCGACGTCTACCGCTCGTCGGGCCCCGGTGGGCAGAGCGTGAACACGACCGACTCCGCGGTGCGCATCACGCACATCCCGACGAACATCGTCGTCTCCTGCCAGAACGAGAAGTCGCAGCTGCAGAACAAGGCGGCCGCGATGAAGGTGCTCCAGGCCCGGCTGCTGCAGCGCAAGAAGGAAGAAGAGCGCAAGCAGATGGACGCGCTCAAGGACGGCGGCTCCAGCTGGGGCAACCAGATGCGCTCCTACGTGCTGCACCCGTACCAGATGGTCAAGGACCTGCGGACCGAGTTCGAGGTCGGCAACCCGTCCGCGGTGCTCGACGGCGACATCGACGGCTTCCTCGACGCCGGCATCCGCTGGCGCAAGCAGAGCGCCTGATCGGCGCAGGGGGTGTTTGCGTGACCGCTCACCGTACGCAAACACCCGCTGCTCCACCCGGGTGGACCGGGCAACCGGGGCTTCACGAGACCGGTGGGTAGTATGCCGAATCGTGATCCGGCTCGAAGAGGTTTCCAAGGTCTACAAGACCTCGACGCGGCCCGCGCTCGAGCGGGTGTCCGTCGACATCGAAAAGGGTGAGTTCGTCTTCCTCATCGGTCCCTCGGGATCGGGGAAGTCGACCTTCCTCCGGCTTCTGCTGCGCGAAGAGACGCCCAGCAAGGGCCGCGTGATGGTGTCCAACTTCGACGTCGCCAAGCTGGCCCGCCGCCGGGTCCCCCGACTGCGGCAGACCATCGGCTGCGTCTTCCAGGACTTCCGCCTGCTGGCAAACAAGACCGTCGCCGAGAACGTCGCGTTCGCCCTCGAGGTCATCGGCAAGCCGCCCTCGACCATCAAGAAGGTCGTCCCCGAGGTGCTGGAGCTCGTCGGCCTCGACGGCAAGGCCGACCGGCTCCCCAACGAGCTCTCCGGTGGTGAGCAGCAGCGCGTCGCGATCGCGCGCGCGTTCGTGAACCGCCCGCTGGTGCTGCTCGCCGACGAGCCGACGGGAAACCTGGACCCCGACACCAGCCAGGACATCATGCTGCTGCTGGAGCGGATCAACCGCACCGGCACCACCGTCCTGATGGCGACCCACGATCACTCCATCGTGGACTCCATGCGGCGCCGAGTCGTCGAGCTGCAGCTCGGCCGGGTGATCCGCGACGACGCCCGCGGCGTCTACGGCATCGGTCGCTGACCAGCCCGCCCTTCAACGACCCCGACCCCAAGGACCTGCACCCGCCATGCGCGCCAGTTTCGTCTTCAGTGAGGTAGTCACCGGCCTGCGCCGGAACGTCACGATGACCATCGCGATGATGCTGACCACGGCCGTCTCGCTCGCCATGCTCGGCGGCGGCCTCCTCGCCGTCCGGACGATCGACAAGATGAAGTCCAACTTCCTCGCCGACGTCGAGGTTTCGGTCTACCTCACCGACGACATCAGCGCGAACGACAAGAACTGCACGCAGGCGCTGTGCCAGACGCTGCGGACCTCGCTGCAGAGCAACAACGGCGTCGAGTCGGTCGTGTTCGAGAACCGCGACCAGGCCTTCGACCGGTTCAAGAAGATCTTCGAGAGCCAGCCGGAGCTGGTCGCGCTCACCGGCCCCGAGTCGCTGCCCGCGTCGCTGCACGTGAAGCTGAAGGACCCGGACCGCAGCGACGCGATCGTGCAGGAGTACGCCAACAAGCCGGGCGTGCGGAAGGTCGACGACCAGAAGAAGTTCCTCGACCGCGTCTTCAACGCCTTCAACGGCGTCCGCAACATGGCCTTCGGTGCCGCGCTCATCATGGCCGTCGCCGCGCTGCTGCTGATCGCCAACACGATCCAGGTGTCCGCGTTCACCCGCCGCACCGAGGTCGGCATCATGCGGCTGGTCGGCGCGACGCGGTGGTACACGCAGCTGCCGTTCCTCCTGGAGGCGGTGGTCGCCGGCGCGGTCGGTGCGGTCCTCGGGATCGTCATGCTGGTGTTGACCAAGGTGAGCTTCCTCGATTCGGTGTTCACCGGCGACGTCTTCCCGAAGATCACCACGCTGGAACTGCTGTTCCCGGTCGCGCCGATCCTGCTCGGGGTGTCCGTGGTGATCTCCGCCATCACCGGCTACGTCACGCTGCGGCTGTACGTCCGGCACTAATTTAACCGGCTGCTCGCAGCCCCGGACCTCACGTAGAGTGGTCGTATGCCCAAGGAACGTGGCCAGAAGGTGATCGTGTCGAACCGCAAGGCGCGGCACGATTACTCCATCATCGACACCTACGAGTGCGGTCTCGTGCTCGTGGGCACCGAGGTGAAGAGCCTGCGCGAGGGCAAGGCGTCACTGGCGGACGCGTTCGCGACGGTGGACGACGGCGAAGTGTGGCTGCGCAACGTGCACATCCCGGAGTACACGCAGGGCACGTGGACCAACCACACGCCGCGGCGCACCAGGAAGCTGCTGCTGCACCGGCGCGAGATCGAGAAGCTCATCGGCAAGACCAAGGAGAGCGGGCTCTCCTTGGTCCCGCTGTCGATGTACTTCAAGGACGGCAAGGTCAAGGTCGAGATCGCCCTGGCCCAGGGCAAGAAGGCCTACGACAAGCGGCAGACGCTCGCCAAGCGCGACGCCGACCGCGACATCAGGAAGGCGATGGGCCGCGCGCTGAAGGGCCGGTTCACGGAGTGACGCCGGGCCCGGCCTCCGACGCGGACGTCGCGCGCTGGACGGCGTCGCTGGGCCTGCCGGGCCTGGTCGACCTGCACGTCCACTTCCTGCCGAAGCCGGTGATGGACAAGGTCTGGGCGTACTTCGATGCGGCCTCGACGCACTACGGCACCGCGTGGCCGGTGCACTACCGGACGTCCGAGGAGGAGCGTCTGGAGACGCTGCGGTCGCTCGGTGTCACCCGCTTCGCGCCGCTGGTCTACCCGCACAAGCCGGGGATGGCGCAGTGGCTGACGGAGTGGGCGCTCGAGTTCGCCGCGCGAGTCCCGGACGCGGTGCCGACCGGGACGTTCTACCCCGAGCCCGGCGCCGGGTCCGCTGTGGACGGTGCGCTGCGCGCCGGCGCCCGGGTGTTCAAGGCACACGTGCAGGTGGGGGCGTACGACCCGCGTGACGACCTGCTGAAGCCGGTCTGGGGCTCCCTCGCCGACGCCGGTGTCCCGGTCGTCGTCCACTGTGGACACGGTCCGTTGCGGGGCGACTTCACCGGGTTGTCGGTGTTCGGCGAGGTGCTGGCGCGGCACCCGAACCTGACGGCGGTGCTCGCGCACGCGGCGATGCCGGAGTTCGGGACGGCGTTCGACCTGATGGCCGAGTACCCGCGGGTGCACCTGGACACGACGATGGTCGGGGTGCCGTTCGCCGAGGCGATGTCGCCGCTGCCGCCGGACTGGACGGCGCGGCTGGCGGAGTTCGCCGACCGCGTCGTGCTCGGCACGGACTTCCCGAACATCCCGTACCCGTACGTGACGCAGCTGCAGGCGATCGCCGGCTGGGCGGCAGCCGACGATCGCCTGGGGGAGCCGTTCCTGCGGGCGGTCCTGCACGACACGCCCTTGCGCCTGCTCGGCGCCTAGCTCTTCATCGACGCAGGACTGCTCGCTCGCTCACGGTGACCGCGCGGCCCAGCAGGTCGACCACCGGGATCTGCTTGCCGGCCAGGAGGAACCCGGCCGTCGCGAGGACCACCCACGGCACCGGGCCGTCCGCGATGCCGTCCGACAGCGGAGCGAACCCGCGCGCCGCCAGGCCGAGCAGGCCGCCCGAGACCAGCAGGCCTGCCACGACGAGCTGCGGCGTCCTGACGGCGGATTCGCCGGTGTCGCGCTGCATCTCGAAGTGCGCGAAGAGCCGCAGCAGCCCGAACAGCACCATCCCGCACGCCGCGAACCACGCGGGCGCCATGACCAGCCAGAACACCGTGCCAGGAGCCGGGGTCTCGTAGCCGAGGCCGTACACCGTCACACCCGCCACGACGATCAGCGCCGGCATGTGCCAGAGGTAGACGCTCATGAACCGCGCGCCGAGCCAGCCGAGGGCGTCGCCGATGCCGGGGCGCGCCGCGAGCGCGTTGAGCTGCGGGCGGAAGGCGAGCAGCAGGCCGATCTGGCCGACGGCGAGGAAGGCGAGCAGTACGGTCGGCGGGCTCATGTTCGACACCGGCGCGCCCGGCATGCCGATCATGCTGGCCGGGTACGGCCCGAACGCGACCATCAGCGCCGTGACGCCGAAGCCGGCGGCCGACAGCGTCAGCGCGCCCCGGCGGGTCAGCGAACCGAGACGGCCTTCGACGTAGTGGAAGCCGAGCTGGTGGACGGCGACCCAGACGAAGATCGCGTTGGCGTAACCGATGTAGCCGAAGTCGTTGAAGCGCGCGACGTCGACGAGAACGCCCGCCGCGCCCATGACGAGCGGCACCTTCAGGCCCCAACGCCGGTGTGCGGCGACCATGAGCGGCGTGAGCAGCACGACGAGCACGTACACCGCGAGGAACCACAGCAGCTGCGCGGCGATCGCGCTGCCGACCTGCAGCGGCTGCGGCGGGACGCCCAGGCCGCGCAGGAAGTCCGGCACGACCAGCCAGACCGCCATCAGCGGCAGCACCGGCACCATCAGGCGCTTGATGCGCCCGGCGAGCCACAGCCGCGTGGAGGCGGCGCGGCGGAAGGAGATCAGGTTGGCGGCGCCGCCGGCGAAGAAGACGAGCGGCATGACCTGGCTGAGCCAGGTGACGACCCACCAGCCGGGGGTTGCGAGGGCGTTGCCGGTCGCGAGGTGCCCGTCGGAGTAGGACAGCACCGGCATGATCCAGTGTTGCGCGATGACGGCGAGGATGGCCCCCGCCCGGACGACGTCGAGAAACCTGTCCCGGCTCGTGTGCATGCCGACCAGCTTGGTCGCTTCGACCTGGGAAAACAGCGGTGCTGACCGGCCTGTTCGGGGTCCGGTTCACCCCCGGTGGATACGGGGGTTCTCCCTACTACCGCAGGCCGTCCGGTTCGGGTTCGGGCTCGTGTTGCGTGGCGGCGAGGCGGTACTCCCAGCCGCGCTCGGTGAGGCCGAGCTCGTACCGGGTCTCGATCTTCGGGCCACCGTGCAGGTGGATGTGCCGGATGACGGCGCCGGGCACCGGCTCGGCGTCCCCGAGCTCCTGGACGCGGCCGTCGAGCGGTCCACCGAAGAAACGGACGCAGCGGGTCTCGTCGGACATCTGCGCGCTCCTCTCGACGGCGGATCCGCTCATGGTAGGTGAGCGTTCACCCGGGTGCCGCCCGCGGAACGGGTGACCGTTGTCCACCCTACGGGAGTTCCGGTCACCGTCCGTTGTTCACTCGCGCCGCTAAGCTCGGGTCATGACCCGATCGCCCCGCCTTCCGGGGCTCACGCTGGCCGACGCCGACCGGTTGGTGGCCGCCGCGCTGGCGGCAGGCGAGGAACGCGGATTCCCGCCGCTGGCCGTGGCGGTGCTCGACCTCACCGGCGAAGTGATCGCGCTGCGCCGTGCCGACGGGGGCATGCCCATGACCAGCCGGATCGCCGTGGCCAAGGCCCGCACCGCGCTCCGCACGCTGACGGCGTCGGGCGGGCTGGAACTGCCCGGTCCGATCGTCGACGGCATCCAGCACCTCTTCCACGGCGACTACGTCCCGTACGCGGGCGGTGTGCTCGTCACGGACGGCGAGGTGATCCTCGGCGCCGCCGGAGCTTCCGGCGGGCACGCCCGCGAAGACGACGAAGCGGTGCAGGTCGCCCTCGGACAGTGGCGGGCTCAGCGACCCAGGTAAGTCAACACCGCACGGACGCGGCGGTGTTCCTCCGCGCTGGCTTCGAGGCCGAGTTTCGAGAAGATGTTGCCGATGTGCTTCTCCACCGCGCCGTGCGAGACCACCAGGGAGTTCGCGATCGCCGTGTTCGACAGGCCCTGGGCCATCAGGCCGAGGACCTCGGACTCGCGGGCGGTCAGCGCGTCCAGGGGGTTGCGGCGGCCGCGGGCCATCAGCTGGGCGATCACGTCCGGGTCGATCGCCGTGCCGCCGCCCGCCACGCGGCGGACCGCGTCGAGGAAGTCCGCGACGTCCGCCACGCGTTCCTTCAGCAGGTAACCGACGCCGCCCGCGCCGCCCGAGAGCAGCTCGACGGCGTACGACTCCTCGACGTACTGCGAAAGCACCAGTACCGGCAGACCCGGGATCTCCTTGCGCGCCGCCAGCGCCGCGCGCAGGCCTTCGTCGGTGAACGTCGGCGGCATGCGGACGTCGACGATCGCGAGGTCAGGACGGTGCTCCTTCACCGCGCCGAGCAGGTCGTCCCCGTTGTCGACGGCCGCGGCCGTCTCGATGCCCTCGTCGGCGAGCAGGCGGGTCACCCCGGCCCGCAGCAGCACGGCGTCCTCGGCGATGACTACCCGCATCCGGCCCCCAGGTTCGTGGATGAACGGGGTCCAGCCTATTCACCATTGGCAGGGCAGGTCAGCCCGGATCACGGTCGGCCCGCCCACCGGGCTGACCACGGTGATCACGCCGTCGATCGTCGCGGCGCGGTCGGCCAGGCCCGCCAGCCCGCCGCCGGGCCGCACTTCCGCACCGCCGTGGCCGTTGTCGGTGATCTCGACGACGACGTGGTCGTCGGTCCGCCACACCTTCACGCCCGCTTCGGACGCTCCGGAGTGCTTCGCGATGTTCGTCAGGGTCTCGCCGACGATGAAGTACGCCGTCGTCTCCACCGCCGCCGGCGGACGGGGGTCGACGTCCACGGAGACGTCCACCGGGATCGGCGACTTCGCCGCCTGCGCCGACAACGCCGCGTCCAGCCCCCGGTCGCCGAGGACGGCCGGGTAGATGCCGCGCGCCAGGTCCCGCAGCTCCGACACCGCGAGCTTCGCGTCCGCGTGGGCTTCGTCGATCAGGTCCCGCACCGCCTGCGGGTCCTGGTCGAACTTCGACTTCGCGCGGCCCAGGCTCATCGCGACGGCCACCAGCCGCTGCTGCGCGCCGTCGTGCAGGTCGCGCTCGATGCGGCGACGTTCGGCTTCGGCCGCGTCGACACCGCGCGCCCGCGATGCCTGCAGCCGCTCGGCCTTCTGCTCCAGCCGCTGCGTGCGGTTCGGCCCCAGCAGCGCCAGCGCCAGCTCACCGTGCAGCCAGCCCAGCCACGGCGTCACCCAGATCGCCATCGGCAGCAGCACGATCGACGCCAGTGCGATCGCGAGCTCCGCACACGCCAGCGGGAACGCCACCATCAGGTACGCCAGGTCACGCCACGTCGTCGGGTCGCTCAGCCGGGTCACCCACCGCCGCACCAGCGTCTGCCCGTCGACCGGGCGGCGCTCCACCGGCGGCAGCGGCACGCTCAGCATCGCGCCCGCCCAGCCCCGCTCGCGGTCACCCGACCAGCGGACGAAACTCGTCGTCGCCAGCAGGATCGGGAACCCCACCCAGATCACCGCCGTCGACACCCCCACCGCGATGCCGACCACGATCAGCACGAACTGCAGCAGCCGGAGGACGAAGCCGGTGATCATGTAGAGGATCGTGCGAGCCGGGTGCGGCCGCGGGTGGTCCAGCTGTTGCGCCTCGCTCATCCCGCCACCAGGTTCTTCTCTTCCGCGTCTTCCCACCAGCGCTCCATCCGGCGGCGCTGCGCCACCGTCGGCCCCAGCAGCGCGTGCGCCAGCCGGGCGTGCGTCCCCGCCAGCGCCTTGGTCATCGCCACCGACAAGGCGACGAACAACACACCGAGTGCTGCCCACGGTAGCGCCTCGACGGTGGAGTCCACGGTCAGCCACGGCGTCTCCCAGGCCGGGAAGTGGTACTCGCCGCCCGGCAGCCACCGGAAGTAGACCGGCAGCCCGACGAGCGCCAGGCTCGTCGCCCAGAACGTCGTCACGAGCACGAACTCGACCAGGCCCACCGGGAAGAGGAGCGCGAAGTAGGCGAGGTCCCGCCAGGTCGACGTGTCCTTCAGCCGCGCCTTCCACCGCGTGGCCTGCTTGCCGGCGGGCAGCGGCAGGTACGGGAGGTCGATGTAGTGGTCCAGCAGCGCGTAGACCCGCGCCCGCTCCACCCGCGCGGCCCCCCGGACGGCGAGCACGACGAGGGCGAGCAGGCCCACACCGACCCACACCACCGCGGTGCCCGCACCGGCCGACACGAAAGCCGTGAGGAACCCGAACGCCAGCACCCCCAGCGGCAGGTTCATCAGCAGGAACACCACCGAACCGCCGAACGGCGGATCCCGCCTCTCGCTCACCATGACCGCTCTCCTTTCCACGGTCACCAGCATCGCGGCACCGCGAGGCCGGCGACATGGTGCGAGCGGGCATCCCGGCGGTAGGGCTGCCCCCACCCCGGCCAAAGCGATGGCGCCGACGGGTATGATGAACGGGTTGTGATCCCAACAAGGGGGTGAACGGTTTCGACTTTGGACGTTGATTCAGGAGAAGCGTGCCGGTGCAGGCGAGAGACCACCGTAAGCGTCATCGCAACCAAATAAGCGCCGACTCCAGTCAGCGCGAGTTCGCCCTCGCCGCCTGAGCGAGTGCGACTCTGTCGGCCCGGGTTCGCCTCCGGCCCGGGTACCGGCATCAGCTAGGAGGCTCAGCGGCTGTCCCGGCCACGGGGAACAGTCGTGAAGCAAACAGTGGCTGGGCTCGTCACCTCAGCTTGTTCGCGTGATTGAGGGAGCCAAGTAGAGACGTAGCGGACTGCGCACGGAGAAGTCCTGTTGATACGCCAGAGGACCCGGGTTCAATTCCCGGCACCTCCACCAGCGCGGCCTTACTCGAACCGTGGTCCGAAAGGACCACCCGAGCAAGTCTGCGTCGGTCATCCGACCAGAGCGGCTCCTTCCTCCGGGAAGGGGTCGCTCTGGTCGTTGGGGACCTGCCTGGTCCCGGCTTCAACGAGCCCGGCCATGCCGTCGGTGAGGGCGTGTCCGGCGATGACCTCGGTGAATGCCGCGG
>Ga0207678_10004331_pt1 | contig 12738 bp, 10 predicted proteins | sample KBSC63metaG_FD_184319 | JGI IMG/M metagenome (GOLD analysis project Ga0207678, IMG submission 184319) | Corn rhizosphere microbial communities from Kellogg Biological Station, Michigan, USA - KBS C6-3 metaG (SPAdes) (version 2) | ecosystem: Host-associated > Plants > Roots > Rhizosphere > Soil ... | reverse complement strand
ATTCTTCGCTACGCTCAGAATGACAGAAGGAGCACTCATGCAGAGACTAAGGAACAACTCGCGAACACTCCGGCAATTTCCCCCGGACTCGCGCTATTTGATCGCTGTTTCTGGAGGCCGCGACTCCGTCGCACTGCTGCACTGGTTGATCACGCTCGGTTACGGACGACTGGTCGTTTGCCATCTGAATCATCGATTACGCGGACGATCGAGCGACGCGGACGCACGATTTGTGAAGAAACTTGCCGGAGACTCCTGTGTTGATTTTGCATTTCGTGCAATAGACGTCTCCGCTCTCGCGAAGAAACGGAAGATGTCGATCGAAACCGCGGGGCGTGAAGCGCGCTACGCATTCTTTGCCGAAACCGCACACCGTCGAAAGTGTAAAACGATCTTTGTCGCGCATCACGCGGACGACTTGGTTGAAACCTTTCTCATCAATCTGTTTCGCGGCGCTGGGAGCGCCGGTCTTTCCGCGATGCGGGAAATTTCTAAACGGCGAATCGACGGCCTGGACCTAACGATCGTCCGGCCGTTTCTTGGCGTCCGGCGTAAAGAGATCGACGATTATATCGGCGAGCACCGGCTGGCGTTTCGCGATGATGCCTCGAACCAAAATCTCACCCCGCTCCGTAACCGCATTCGGCATCGGGTCATTCCATATCTGGAGAAAATGCTTGGCCGCAATATTCGCCAGAATATTTGGCGAACCGCGACGATTGCTGCTGATGAGGAGAAATGGATTGAGGGCGAGTTATATGATTCAACACATGCGGATCTTTCCGTAGTGAAACTTCGCGCGTTGCCAGTCGCGCTTCAACGCCGGGCCCTCTTGAAGTGGTTGCGGGCGCAAAACATTTCGGATGTTGGATTCGACGTGATCGAGCGCGTTCGTTCGCTCGTTGATCGCAACACTCGAATCGCAAAAGTGAATCTTCCGCAAAATCGGCACGCGCGGCGTCGTGCCGGGAAAATTTTCATCGAGTAAGGTGTAGGGGCGCTTGTGCCAAGCGCCCGGCGGCTGACACAGCCGCCGCGACAACATCTGTTAAAATGTGTAACCAAGCTCGTCATCCCGAGCGGCGCGAGGGATCTCACGCGTAATCGAGGATTTGCGGGATCCTTCGCTTTCGCTCAGGATGACAACTAATGAACTCTGAAGTCCGCGTTCGTTTCGCCCCCTCGCCTACGGGCTACTTGCACATCGGTGGTGCGCGCACTGCGCTTTTCAACTGGCTGTTCGCGAGGCATCACGGAGGGAAATTCGTGCTGCGTATCGAAGACACTGATGCGAAGCGAAATACCGAAGAAGCGATGGCGGCCATCTACGAAGGATTGGAATGGCTGGGTCTGAATTGGGATGAAGGCCCGCACGTCGGCGGGGATTTCGGACCGTATTTGCAAAGCGAACGCACGGAACTTTACGAGCGTTACTTGAAAAAACTTCAGGACGCCGGTCACATTTTCGAAGACCAGGGCGCGTTGCGATTTCGGTCGCCGCGCGAGCACGTTATCGTGGACGACATCGTGTGCGGCAAAATCGATTTCGATCTCAGCAATCCCGCCACGCACCCGGACATGACAATCCGCCGCCCGGACGGCTCCTGGATTTTTCATTTCGTGAACGTGGTCGACGATCTCGAAATGAAAATTTCCCACGTGATCCGTGGCGAAGATCACCTCTCGAACACGCCAAAGCACATTGAGCTCATTCGAGCGTTGGGAGAGACGCCGCCGCACTACGCGCAAATTCCGCTCATTCTCAACCGTGATGGAACAAAAATGAGCAAGCGCGATGCAGGCGCGCGTGTGGAGTATTACATGCAGCGCGGATTTCTTCCCGACGCGGTGCGCAACTACCTGTGCCTGCTCGGTTGGTCGCCGAAGGACAATCGGGAAAAGCTGGACATTGACGAGATCATCCGGATTTTCGACATAAAGAATATTGGTCGCAGCTCGGCCACATTCGATCCTGACAAACTGCATTGGTTAAACGGCGAATACGCGCGCCAGCTTAGCGATGAGAAGTTTTACGAATTAGCCGTCGCGAGACTGAAGTTAAGCGGCGTAAACCTGGATGGTTATCCGGAGCAATACGTCCGCGACGCGTTGCAAACGTGCAAAGGAAAGATCAACACCTTCGACGAGTTGCCAGCCTATTGCGGATTCTACTTTGCTGATGCGTTCGATTACAATCCGCAGAACGCGGCGAAACATTTCACGCCTGAAAACAAACCGCGGCTTGAAGCCGTTCGCGACAGCTTCCGTTCACTTGAAACATTCGACGCCGCAGAAATCGAAGCCACTCTAAAAAGTACCGCGGCAAAGCTCGGCATAAAGGTCGGCGCAATCGTTCATCCGACACGACTCGCAACGACTGGTAGCAATGTAGGGCCCAGCCTGTATCACTTGCTCGAAGTTCTCGGAAAAGAAAAAGTGCTGGCGCGTATCGATCGAGCGCTCTCCACTTTCTAATGCGATGTCATTCCGAGCGAAGCGAGGGACCGTCACAAACTCGCAGGAGCAACGAGAGCTAACGCCCTGTTCTAACACCCAACGAGAGATCCCTCGTCACCTTCCCGACCATGGATCGTCAGCGATTTATTTTGACACCGCTTTCGCCCAAGTGTCGCGCAGCGTAGCCGTGCGGTTCCACACTTGCTTTCCCGGCGCGGAATCTGGATCCAGCGCAAAATAGCCGAGGCGCTCAAATTGATAGCGCTCTTCCGGCCGCGCATTCGCAAGTGCGGGTTCGCATTTTGCGTTCGCTACTTCCAGCGAATTCGAATTTATGAACGATTTGAAATCGCCGCCGGCATCCGGCTCGGGAGCAGTGAAAAGCCGGTCATATAATCGGACTTCCGCATCGATCGCGTGTTCCGCGCTCACCCAATGTATTGTCCCTTTAACTTTCCGACCTGCAGTCGGCCCACCTGATTTGCTGTTCAGATCGACGCTACATCGCAGTTCCGTCAGGATGCCGGCGTCATCTTTCACCACTTCGTCGCACTTGATGATGTAAGCGTATTTCAACCGAACCTCGCCACCTGGACGGAGTCGAAAATATTTCGGTGGTGGCGTTTCCATGAAATCGTCGCGCTCGATGTAAAGCTCGCGGCCAAATGGAAGTTTGCGGGTTCCAGCATTTGGATCTTCGGGATTGTTGATCGCATCGAGTTCTTCGCTTTTCCCTTCCGGATAATTTGTCAGCACAACTTTAATCGGCCGCAGCACGACGAGGCGTCGCGTTGCGGCGCGATTGAATTCATTGCGCACCGTGTGCTCTAGCAGAGCCATGTCGGTCATGCTCGGATACTTTGTGATTCCGACGTTGTAGGCCAGATTGCGCAACGCTGTTGGCGTAACGCCACGCCGGCGCAAACCGGAAATGGTCAGCATTCGCGGATCGTCCCAACCGCTAACGAGCTTTTCGTTCACCAACTGGATTAGTTTGCGCTTGCTCATCACCGTGTATGTCAGATTGAAGCGCGCGAATTCGTACTGATGCGGACGCGGCTCCGGAATCTCGAGGGCATCCAGGATCCAATCGTAAAGCGGCCGGTGCACTTCGAATTCCAGAGTGCAGATCGAGTGTGTGATTCCTTCAATGTAATCGCTGAGCGTGTGCGCCCAGTCGTACATCGGATAAATACACCATCTGTCGCCGGTGCGATGATGCGTCGCGTGCCGAACGCGATAAAGGACCGGGTCCCGCAGCCAGACGTTCGGCGCGCTGACGTCGATCTTTGCCCGCAACGTCCGTGCGCCGTCGGGAAACTCCCCCGATCTCATTCGCGCAAACAGATCGAGACTTTCATCAACCGACCTGTCGCGAAAGCTACTGGCCTTTCCGAGACGGCGGTATTCATCCGTCTCCTCGCGAGTCATGTCATCGACATACGCCTTGCCTTTGCGGATGAGTTCCACTGCATGCTCGTAAAACCGATCGAAATAATCCGAGGCATAGAACGGCGCGCCGCCGAGTCTCTTGTCTGCCCACCCGTCGATCAACCAATGCACGTCGGCCATGATTGACCTGACATATTCTGTTTCCTCCTTCGTCGGATTAGTATCGTCCATGCGGATGTTGCAGGTGCCACCAAACTCACGTGCGATCCCGAAGTTGAGACAGATCGATTTCGCATGACCAATGTGAAGGTAGCCATTCGGCTCCGGCGGAAACCGGGTAACGATTTTATTGTATTTCCCGGTGCGCAGATCCTCCGCAATGATATCGCGAATAAAATCCGTAGGTTTTTCAGTTTCGGTGGTCATCGATGATCGAACAAAGCTACTGGCGATCGTGAAACAGCAACAACTTTCGTAGTTGCGCATTAGAATAATTCGCGTGTCATCCTGAGCGCAGGGAAGCGGAGTCGAAGTACCCCGCGGAGTTACCGATAATAAAGCTACGGGATTCCTCGACTTCGCTCGGAATGACCACGAACCAAACGGAATGAACGAAAAAAATAAAACCACCGACCGTTACACACTCGCTGATCTCGAAAAATGGTCTGAGGTTACACGCGAGATCGCTCCGCCGATCCGCCTGGGTGTATTCGGCGACCCGGTCGCGCATTCGCTTTCGCCGCAGATGCAAAACGCAGCGTTGCGCGCGCTTGAGATCAACATGCAATACGCGCGGTTTCACATCCGGCCGAACGAATTGCGATCAGCGCTCCGTTTTTTGCGTGAGCTCGATTTCGTCGGCGTCAATCTCACAGTGCCACATAAGATCGCTGGGCTAACGCAAATCGACGTGGCGGATGAATCTGCGAACCGTTGCGAGGCAGTGAACACGGTCCGGTTACATGAGAACAAATTGATAGGTTCGAACACTGACGCCGAAGGATTTTCGCGCACGATTCGCAGCGAATTCTCAATCGATTTGCGCGATCTGCGAGTGATGATCCTCGGTGCCGGCGGAGGCACCGGTCATGCCATAGCCTGGCAATGCGCGTTGGAAAATTGTGAGCGGCTGGTCCTGGTAAATCGCACTCTTGCAAAGGCAAACGCGATTGTGGAGCGGTTGCGCCCGTTTTTCGTCGAACCTCGCGTGCTTGGCCCTGTTGCGCGCCTCGAAGCTGTGGCATGGGACGAAAGCGCCATGCGCGCGCAACTCGCAGACATCGACCTGATCGTAAACGCCACGCCGCTGGGAATGAACCCTAGCGATCCCGCGCTGATTCCGGCACGATTGCTCGCGCCGCACCACATTGTGTTCGACTGCGTCTATGGCCCATCGAAAACTGGATTGCTTCGTGCAGCAGACGAAGCCGGTGCACGCGGAGCGAATGGCTTGTCCATGTTGCTACATCAAGGCGCACTGTCTTTTTCGCTTTGGTTCAATCGCGAAGCACCTATTGATGCGATGCGCTCAGCGATCGCGCTGTGATTCGTTAGGTGCTGTTTCACTCGCAATAAAGGCGCCGTTGCCTTCGTCCAGATAGATCGTCGAACCGACGCGCGAAATTTGAAGCGATTGCCGCCACGTTCCCGAGGGAAATTTTTGCGTCGCTTCTATCGTGATCTGATTGGGACGCTGCGCTTCGTCGCGGCCCTCCATGGCTTCGGACAAAATTCTGCCGTCCATCTTCTGCGGCGATTTGATGCCAAGAATCTGCAAAATTGTTGGCGCGAGATCGATATTGCCACTTGGCAGATCATTCGCTTCGCCGCGCTTAAAGTCCGGACCGGCAGCGATTAACATATTATGCATGTCGAAACGGCTGAGTGTGGCGTGCGTCCCCTTTCCTGCCGCTCGTTGCCAATCGGCGTCGATCATCCCCGGAGCACCGAATTGATTTTTTGAAGGATCCCAGCGAAACGCCATCACAACGGCAGGCGCATGATCGCTTTGGATGTTCGCCTGCTTCAGCGCGAACGTTCCTTCCATTGGTTGTTTTGTAAAAATCACTCCAGCGAAATCAGACTTTTGCAAAAACTCTACCAACCGCCGCGTCACAGCCATGTCGTGTCCCGTAACATAGAACAGCACGCTGCCGCCATTGCCAGCCAACATGATGTCTCCTGGTTTGGGCTCACCATCGAATTCTGTCGTCGCCGCGAAGCCCGCCTCCTTCAAAAGTTTTCGTAAATCGATTGAGCGTTAGATCGTCGAAAAACCGTGATCCGACACGACAAAAACGTCCGTCGTCCCGCGCGCTTTCCGTTCATCCAACGCCGAGAGAACCGCCGAAAGATTTTCATCAGCAGACTTGATCGCGGCGATGGCGGCAGGCGCTCCGGGCGCAGTTTCATGTTCCGTAAGATCCGGCTCACCCAGCCACAAGACAGAAAAAGCCGGGATGCCATCTTTCCAAAGCACGTCTATCAACGCTTTGGTCGTCCAGGAATCGTGTTGCAAATGCGCGGATGGAAATGGGCCGAGCTTTTCGGAGATTAGATTAAGCGCGGGGCCTGGCAATGTTTTACCTGCGAACAATGTCACACTGCTATTCGCGCCGGAGTCATTCGGATGCCGGTCCAACAAAAGCCCGACGGTTTTCGCCGCGGCAATCAAGCTGCGAGCTCCCGCGCGCTGCACCAGTTCAGCAGTTGTTGGCGCAGCAATGTATTTTCCACCTGAGACTTCATCGCCCTTTTTCACGGTCGGTGGCAGTTCGACATCGACCGCGCTGCGAGGATCGATGTCCGGTCGATAGACATGGTTCGCAATGATACCGCTCGTCCCCGGATAAACACCGGTGGCCATGACCGTGGCGTTTACCATCGTGGCACTGGGATACGCCGAATGGTGGTTACGAAAAGTCACGCCCTCACGCGCGACCTTCCAAAGCGTCGGAGTAGTCTGCTCGGTGACAAAGTCCGGACGCATCCCGTCCCATACAATCACCACTACGTGACGCTCAGGTTTCGCGGGGACGATCCCCGTAGCAGACGCGCAGCCGATCAAAAACAGCAGTGAAATCATTCGCCGCATTCGCGAATGATAGAACAAGGCGCGGAGGTCTCCAGTCCGCCGTGCGAACATTGTAGGGCGTCTGTGTCAGACGCCGAATCTCTTTGAATACGTCGCTCATAGAGCGACGGCTACAGTTTTTTTGGCCTCAGCAGAGGAAACAGGATGACGTCACGAATGGATTCCGCGCCGGTAAGCAACATTGCCAGCCTGTCGATACCAAGCCCGAAACCGCCGGCCGGCGGCATCCCATGTTCAAGAGCGAGCAAAAATTCTTCGTCGATGTTTTGCTTCTCTTCGCCGGCCTGCTCCACCAGACGTTGGCGTTGCACAATCGGGTCATTCAGCTCGCTGTACCCTGGCGCGATCTCCGCACCGTTAATAATCAGTTCAAAAACGTCGACGAGCGAGCTGTCTTCCACGTTTTGTTTAGCCAACGGCACGAGCTCCTTCGGACAATGCGTCACAAACAGCGGATCAATCGTTTTATCTTCGACGAGTTTCTCGAACACATGTTGCGTCACCTCGAAGTCAAACAGTTGCGGTAAGATTTCGAGTTTAAACTCGTTCGTGGCGCGTTCGCGGCGCTGCTCGGGCGAGAGGTCAAACCAATCCTTGCCCGCGACGTCGCGTATCAGATCGCGGTAGCGCACGCGGCGCCAAGGTCGTTTCAAGTTAATCGTCCGGGTAACGGTTCCATTAGCGTCCCGATGCTCGATGGTCAGCGAGCCGCAGACTTTCTCCGCGAGACAGCAAATCAATTCTTCGACGAGGCCTGCCACCTTTTCGAAATCGGCGTAGGCCCAATACGCTTCAAGCATCGTGAATTCCGGATTGTGTTTTCTCGAGATGCCTTCGTTCCGAAAATTGCGATTAATTTCGAATACCTTGTTAAATCCGGCCACCAGCAAACGTTTCAGATAAAGCTCCAATGCGATGCGCAAATAGAGATCGATGCCGAGTGCGTTGTGACGCGTTTTGAAAGGTTGGGCTGCCGCACCTCCAGCTATTGCTTGTAAGATTGGCGTCTCCACTTCGACGAAGCCGCGGTCCTCGAAAAACCGGCGGGTTTCGCGAACAATGGCAATTCGTTTTTCGAACACCGCACGCGAACGTTCGTTGGTAAGAAGATCAAGATAACGCTGCCTGTAACGTGCTTCGATGTCCTGTAGTCCATGCCATTTTTCGGGGAGCGGCCGCAACGTTTTCGCAAGCAACTGGAACGTCTGGACTTTTATTGTCGGTTCCCCGCTCTTCGTGACAAAAGACGTTCCTTCCACGCCAATGAAATCGCCGATGTCGAGTAGCCGAAATAGATCGAACAATTCCGGCCCAACTTCTTTTGCGTGAAGATAGATCTGGATGCGGCCGGTGGCGTCACGCAGGTCGAGGAAGTGGCTTTTGCCCATGTCGCGATGTGCGGTGATCCGGCCGGCGACACGAAAAGCGTCGCCTTCTTTAAATCGTTCGCGCACTTCCGCGATCGATCCGCTAACATCAAAGCCGGTGCCGAACGGATCGATGCCTTTCGCGCGCAGGGTCTCGAGTTTTTTCCGTCTGAGCGCGATCAGCTCGTTTTCGTCTTCCATATTTCGGACAGCGAATGTAAAGCGCGGGGAGTGCTTCGCCACGTCAAATCGTCTATTTAACAAGGAACGACGAGTTTAGAACAGTCGAAACATGGCGGCCGAAGCCATCAGTCGTTGAAGGGTGCGCTTGATATTACGTTTGCCAACAAAACACCTACAATGAGATAGTTCGAACTGGCGCGGCCGCTTGAGGTTCCGTCGCGCTACCATCATTAAATGACTCTCGATCTGCCGCAAACGAGTTCCAAGCTGGAAGGGCCGCTGGTGAAGCAGTTTTCAATTTTTCTGCCAAACAAAGTGGGCGCGATGCTGGATATTGTGAAGCTCCTGAGCGCACATCACACACACGTCGTCGCCCTTAGCGTGTCCGAATCCACTGACTCAGCTATCGCACGGATCATCGCGAGTGACCCTCAGGGCGTGGAAAAACTGTTTCGAGAAAACAATGTTGGTTTCGGCGTTAGCCAGGTGGTGGTGGTTGAGATGCGGGAAGTGGCAACGCAACTGGTCAAGCTGCTCGCAGCATTGGTCATGGCCGAGGTCAATGTGCATTTCGCTTATCCCCTGCTGATTCGTCCCCGCGGGTTTTCCGCGATTGCTCTGCACGTGGACGACACAGATTGCGCCTCCTCCGTGCTAAGGGGCGAAGGATTCAAGATGCTGAGCCAGGACGATATCTCACGGTGAGTAAGGGATTGACCTTCTAACTTTTTGATCTTTCAGCGGTCAAATACCCGGCGGATTGTTGACAGGCTGGCAAAAGCGCGCGTACAAAACTGACTTTATCGCTCCATGCGGACTCTTTTTTCACGGTCTATCCAAATCGATCCAAGCTTCCATGCCGCACTCGGCGTGATTGTGGTTGTCGCCATCGCCGAGCTCTTCTTCGCAACATCATATTACGTCGGCCGGGCGCGAGCTAACCGGATCTCGGCACAGCCGGCTGCAGTCCCGATCGTGCGGGCTCCGGCGGCTTCGCCGGCTGCAGCACCAGCGCCTGCCGCCGTGCAACCAAGCGTACCGCCTGCGGCAGCATTGGGCTCACCTGCTCTCTCCGTCGTTGATCAACTGCTTCGAGAAGGTAAGGATTTCCGGGAACGCGGCGACACGACAAACGCGCTCGCGCGTTTTCAGGAAGCGTTGGATAGCGAACCGGACAACCCTGGGGTGCTCCAGGAGATGGCGCAGACTTACGAGTCGATGCAAATGTTCGATCGCGCGAACGAGGCCTGGCGCAGAATCAAGCAAATCAGTCCGTCTGATAGCGCCACATATGCTTTGGCCGACCGGCGGTTAAAGGTCGGAGTTCCAAATGCGCCCACAGTCGAGCCGGGCGGTGGTCCTGCTGAGACTGACGTTCCATCGCGAAAAGATGTTGGCGGCAATGCAGAAGGTCCAATCATGGGGATTTCTGACGTTAAAATTAAGGAAACGCCCGATCCCGACGCGGAAATGAATCTGGCGCTGGAAATCGGTATAAAAAAACAACCAGGTACCGTCGTCGACCATAACAAAGTGAAAATCCTGGTGTTTCTTTACGACATCGTGAACGACAAAGACATCAAGCTGACTGATGCCGACGTGAGCAACGAGTGGATCACGTCCAAACACGACTGGTCTGACACGAATCCGGAAGTTCTCCTCGTGCGCTACGTCCGCGCTAAAACCGGCGGCGCGTTATCCGAATCGTCGCTTTCCGAGGCGGCTGCGAAAGTCAAGCCAGGCCAAAAGAGTCGCGGCTCAAAGGCTTCTGCGGATGTCACACAACGCAAATATCTCGGCTATATCGTCCGTGTTTACTACGGCGACGATCTGCAGGCTGTTCAAGCAGAACCGTCGCGGCTCTTGCAGCAGTTTCCTTCCGTGAAAAATCCCTCCCAACGATGACGCGACTGCTTCGAGATTGTGTTGCTTGCGGTCCCCCCACCCGGAGTCGCACAGAGAGCCTTCGACGCGTTCTTCCCTGGTTCGGTATTTTTCTTTTTGCCGTCGCGGCGGAAGCGCAGGTTCAGGTGGATCTCAAATTCAAGCGATTGCAATACATCGCTTATGAACCGGTCGTGGCGACGATTGCCATCACCAATCTGGCCGGGCGCGATATCGAGCTTCGCGACGCGGACGGGCAATCGTGGTTGGGTTTTGAGATCACGGGCAGCGAGGAACAGCCGATTGGGCCGCTCAGCGGTGCAAATCCGGAGCCGCCTTTGAGAATCCAAGCCGGCCAAAGAGTGACTCGAGAAATCAATCTTACGCCGTTGTATCCGGTCCATGAATACGGGGCCTATCATGTGCGCACGAACATTTACTTCGCGGATCTGGGAAAATTCTTCTACTCCGTCCCCCGAGTCTTCGAAGTCACGGATGCGCGGCCGCTTTGGCAGCAAACTGTAGGAGTTCCAGACGGCGCCGGCGCATCCGGCGATGTGCGTACGTATTCGCTAATGACCAACCGTTTTCCAGACCACACTTCCTTGTACGTGCGCGTGCAGGACAAGGACACGGGAGTCGTTTATGCGACTTATTCGTTAGGTCGCACCATCGCTATGGAGCAACCGCAAGCGGAGATCGATCGCGCCAACCAATTGCATGTGTTGCATTGCGCGGCTCCGCGCGCCTGGTCCTATGCCCGCATCGGTCTGAACGGTGAATTACTGACGCACTCTTCATTCATGGAAACTAAAACGCGACCCCGCCTGGTTCATTCGGGTAACGGAGAAATAGCCGTGCACGGCGGCATGATTGACGAACCCGCGCGAAGCTCGGGTAACAAAGCACCAAAACTTTCGGCTCGCCCCTCGGGCGCGCCCACCGGCGACCGATAATGCGCAGGAATTTTCTTCGAATAACTTTCTCCGTAACCGGTCTGCTGGCGACATTTCTAGCATGCAGCTCGTACGCAGCGAAGAGCAGCCGCAGTTCTGGGGGCGACAGCTCGCCTACTGTCGTGATCGATGCAGGCCACGGCGGCTATGATCGGGGTGGAATACCCGGACAGAGCGTTTCAGAAAAGGACATGACACTCGACGTCGCTCGGCGACTTAAGGGTATCCTGGAAGCTAACGGTTATCGGGTGGTGATGACGAGGGACAGCGACGTCTTTGTTCCGTTAGGAACGCGCACTGCAATCGCCAACTCGTACCGCAATGCGATTTTCGTTTCAGTCCATTTCAATTCAGCGACACGAAGAGGAGCAAGCGGCATAGAAACATATTTCTACAGTCGCGACAGCTTAGCGCTCGCCTCGGCGATTCATCATTACGTTGCGGGCGGCGCGCCGTCAGAGAACCGCGGCGTGCGTCGGCGTGGTTACTTCGTCTTACGAAGAACGAACATGCCGGCCGTGCTCGTCGAGTGCGGTTTTCTCACTAACCCGACAGAAGCCTCATACGCGCAGAATGCTTCTTATCGTCAAAAGCTTGCCGAAGCGATTGCAGCCGGTGTTCGCAGCCGCAATTCCGTCGGCAGCTCCCTGAGTACGACCCGGGTTGCGACAGCCGAAAGTATCCCGTTGCAACCGTACATCGACCAGACCAGGGTCACCAAGTCCAAGAAAAGCCGCTCAAAGCGTTCGTCCAAGAAAAGCACTCGCAAAAAGAAAAGTTCCTCGAAACGGTCAAGCTCAGACGCACGCGCGGTGTCATCAAATCAGGAGGTTTGATTGGACCTGCCAATTCTGACTTCGGCCCAGATGCGAGCCGCAGAGGAGGCTGCATTTGCGAGTGGCGTCCAGGTCGAGGCGTTAATGAACAAGGCTGGCGCCGGTGTCGCTCACGCAGTGACGAAATTCTTCAAACGACCCGGTCGATGCATCGTGTTCGCCGGGAAAGGACACAACGCAGGGGACGCATTATTCGCCGCGCAGTGTTTAGAGCTAAGCGGCTGGAAAACCGAAGTGCGCCTCGCTTTCAATGAAGCGGATTGCAGCAATCTCACACGCAAGAAGCTGAACGATTTGCGGAACAGAAGTGCCAGAGCGCCCGAGTGGAGTAACAGCCAGGGGCACGACGCTGGCATCACTGTTCTGGAGCTCTTTTCGTACGAAGCTGATCAGTTGTCTTTTTCGCAGGAACAGATCGCAACTGATGCGTACCTAGCCACTGCTCCATTAATTATTCTGGATGGTTTGCTTGGTGTGGGCGCAAAACCACCGCTCCGTGAGCCGATCCGCGCCGCTTGTCGCGACATCAATCAATTACGGGCAACGAAAGGCGCCTACGTATTTGCGGT
>Ga0207678_10004330_pt1 | contig 12740 bp, 9 predicted proteins | sample KBSC63metaG_FD_184319 | JGI IMG/M metagenome (GOLD analysis project Ga0207678, IMG submission 184319) | Corn rhizosphere microbial communities from Kellogg Biological Station, Michigan, USA - KBS C6-3 metaG (SPAdes) (version 2) | ecosystem: Host-associated > Plants > Roots > Rhizosphere > Soil ... | reverse complement strand
GCTCGCGATGCCTATGGGCATCGCTGCGCTTTGCGCCTTGCATCGCATCTCGCAGCCGGCGGCCAAATGCACAACTTATCCCCGAACGGGCCCTTAGCGCTAGATCAGGCGCCTTTTGACGTGCTGCTCGGGCACGCTCGAAAAACTCTCAGCCTCTGAGCCGAGAAAGGCATTCTTGGCATAGCTTTCAACCGCGTCCAGGCGCTTAAAGGTTTCGCTCACTACCCACGGAAGGTAGCTATAGGCCGGCCATCCCTATGCCCTTATCAAAATTGGCGCGGTGTGTACCAGCGAAGACTGCGAAACTTGACCAGGCCATGTATCGTGCATGCTGACGTCTTCGCGCCTCTTAGCCCACATGCCCCAAGCCCTGCGCCACACGCTTCTGTCCGCTCGCGACCTACTGGTCACGGCCGGTCCGTTCCTGCTGATCGCGCTCTTTCTGCTGACGCTCGCATACTTCGCGCTCGACCCGAACCCGCCGCGCACGGTGGTGCTTGCCACGGGCGCCGAACAAGGCGCCTATGCCGAGTTCGGCAAGCGCTATGCCGCAGCACTGAAGCCATACGGCATCAAGGTTGAGCTGCGCACGACGCAGGGAGCGGCCGAGAACCTGGCTCTGCTGCGCGATCGTGCGTCGAATGTCGACATCGCCTTCGTGCAGGGAGGCGCCGACGAGCAGCGCCATCAACAAGGCGAGAAGCATGACGACGATGCGAACCTTGCGCCGCTTGTGTCCTTGGGCAGCCTGTTCTACGAGCCGGTGTGGCTCTTCTACCGCGATGAGTCCGCGCAGCGCCTGCTGAAGGCCGGCACGCTCGGCAACCTCACCCAGCTGGCGGGCTGGAAGCTCAACATCGGCGCACCCGGCAGCGGCGCGCCCAACCTCATGAGGAAGCTGCTCGACGCCAACCGCATTGAGGCGAGCACCATCACACTCGTGCAACAACCTCAAACGCCCGCCGTCATGAGCCTGCTGGGTGGCGACATCGACGCGCTTGTACTCGCCTCAGCACCCGAATCGCTCATGGTGCAGATGCTCTTGCAAACACCCGGCATTACGCTCTTCGATTTCGCCCAGGCCGAAGCCTATTCGCGCAGATTCCCCTTCATGAGCCCCGTGACACTGCCTCGCGGCGTGGTGGATCTGGCGAAGGACGTGCCTGCGTCGGACGTGCGCCTTGTCGCACCAACCGCCACGCTGGTCGCCAAGCGGGGCACGCATCCGGCACTGCTGCAGCTCTTCGTGCAGGCTGCGCAAACGATCCACGGCGAAGCCGGCTGGTTCCAGCGCAAGGGTGAGTTCCCGAGCGCCAAGAACAGCGAGTGGCCGCTGTCGAAAGAGGCCGAACGCTTCTACCGCGCCGGCCCGCCACTCTTGCAGCACTACCTGCCCTTCTGGCTCGCCAACCTCGTCGACCGCATGTGGGTGGCGCTCGTGTCCATCATCGCGATACTGATTCCGATGTCGCGCATCGTGCCGCCCTTGTACGAGTTCCGCATCCGTTCGCGAATCTTCCGCTGGTATGGCCAGTTGCGCGCGGTAGAGAACGCACACGGCGAACGTCCGACGAATGAATTGATGCAGGACCTCGACGCCATTGAGGCGCGCGTCGAGAACGTGACCGTGCCGCTAAGCTACACCGACGAGTTGTACGCACTGCGAAGTCACATCCATCTCGTCAGAAGAAAACTGCAGGCGCCTGCTCCGAATCTACAAAGCTGAGGGAATGTTAATGACGCAGAAGAAACGAGTCGTCGTGGTCGGGTGTGGTTTCGGCGGGTTGGAGGCCGTCCGTGCGCTGTCAAAGGCAGACGTTGAAATCACACTCGTCGACCGCACCAATCACCACTTGTTCCAGCCGCTGCTGTACCAGGTGGCGACAGCAGGCTTGAGCGCGCCGGCGGTGAGTTCGCCGATTCGGCACACGCTGCGAAAGGAGATGAAGCTTGGCAACCTCACTGTCTTGCAAGCGGAAGTCACCGGCATCGACGCCGTAGCGCGCCGCCTCACACTCGACGGCAACGAATTGCTGGACTACGACCACCTCATCGTGGCTGCGGGGGCCACCCACAGCTATTTCGGGCACGACGACTGGGCGGCCCATGCGCCAGGCCTCAAGACGCTGGCCGACGCCTTCACCATCCGCTCTCGCGTCATCGGCGCATTCGAGCGAGCCGAACGTTGCAAGACCGAAGCGCAGCGCCAGCCATGGATGACCTTTGTCGTCATCGGCGCCGGCCCGACAGGCGTGGAGATGGCAGGCACCATGAGCGAAATCGCGCAGCACACGCTGCCGATGGAGTTCCGCCGCATCGATTCCACTCGGACCCAGGTGGTGCTGATCGAAGGATCCGACCGTGTACTCGGCGCCTTCGTGCCCAAGCTGTCCGAAAAGGCGCGCGGGCAGTTGACCAAGCTGGGCGTCGATGTGCGAACCGGCTGCAGGGTGACCGCCATCGATGCCGAGGGCATCACGTATGAGACAAAGAGCGGCGACACGGTGACAACCCAAAGGCTTGCGAGCAAGACCATCATCTGGGCAGCAGGCGTGGCGGGGTCGCCGCTCGGCCGCGCCTTGGCGGCAAGCGCCGGTGCCACGCTTGACCGCGCCGGTCGCGTGGTCGTCGAGCCCGACCTGAGCGTGCCCGGGCACCCGGAGATCTCGGTCATCGGCGACCTCGCAGCGGCCAAGAGCTACGGCCCGGGCGAACCCAAGCCCGTGCCCGGCGTGAGCCCAGGCGCCAAGCAGATGGGGCGCGTTGCGGCGGCCAACTTGCTTCGCCGCCTCAAGGGCGAAGCCACCCGCCCCTTCCGATACATGGACTACGGCAACCTCGCCACGGTCGGGCGCAAAGCTGCTGTGGTCGACCTCACCGTACCGGTCTTAGGCGCCCTGCGCTTCTGGGGATTCTTCGCCTGGCTCTTCTGGCTCTTCGCCCACATCTACTTCCTCATCGGATTCCGCAACCGCCTGATGGTGATGATCGACTGGGCTTGGGCCTATTGGACTTACGAGCGAAATGCGCGCGTGGTGGCGGAACCGCAGACGCCGGTGGTGAGCGCGAAAACTTAGTGTCGCGTCAAGTCACAAGTGTCGGTTGATCGCGCCGCTGTCGGAGCGCAACGCCGCAATGCGCTGCGAAAAGCCACGATTTCGTCGACGGATGGAATCCGCGCGAGAATGGCCGCTCGCCCCACCGCAACGCGATCACCGAGCACATCGCGCATTGACACAGACCCGCGCCATGGACACCCGCACCCCGCCATTTCGCCTTCGGATAGCGCAAGTCCAAGAGGTCTTGAAGCGCCGCGGCCTCGCCGCGCTGCTCGTGCCTTCGTCCGATCCCCACCTGTCCGAGTACTTGCCTGAGCGTTGGCAAGGAAGGCAATGGCTGTCGGGTTTCTCAGGGTCGGTTGGCACGCTCGTGGTGACCAAAGACGCAGCCGTGGTGTTCGCGGACAGCCGCTACTGGACGCAGGCCGAAGCCGAACTCGCGGGCAGCGGTATCGATCTCATGAAGATCCCCACCGGCGCCGGCACGTACCACGTGGACTGGCTGGTGGAGCATCTGAAGGCCGGCGACATCGTCGGTGTGGACGGTGACGTGCTGGGCTTGTCCTCGGCCAATCAGCTTCGCTTCGCGCTCGAGAACGCAGGCATCACGCTCGACACGGGCTTCGACGCGCTCACCGAGGTCTGGCCCGATCGGCCGGGCCTGCCGTCTGCGCCGGTGTATGAGCATTGCGTGCCGCATGCTCCGCTGTCGCGCACCGACAAGCTCGCCAGGGTCTGTGAGGCTTTCCTGCGGCATGGCGCAACGCATCACTTCATCTCAACCGTCGACGACATCGCGTGGCTTTTCAATCTCCGCGGCTCCGATGTTTCGTACAACCCGGTGTTCCTCGCGCATGCGCTTCTCGATGCACATGGAGTCACGCTCTTCGTCGGCGAGGGCAAGATCGACGCCGCGCTGCAGAAGACATTGGCGAGAGACGGCATTCGCCTCGCGCCCTATGCCGATGCGGGCCATGCGCTGGCCGCCCTGCCCACCGGCGCGATCCTGCTGATTGATCCACGTCGGGTCACACTGGGCCTAAGGCAAGGCGTGCCTGCCCATGTGAAGGTGCTGGAGACCATCAACCCGAGTACTCTTTTCAAGAGCCGCAAGAGCGCTGCCGAAGCGCAGCACATTCGTGAAGCCATGGCACAGGACGGTGCAGCGATGTGCGAGTTCTACGCATGGTTCGAGTCAGCGCTCGGCAAGGAACGCATCACGGAGCTGACCGTCGCTGACAAGCTGCGCGTGGCGCGGGCGAAGCGTCCGGGCTTCGTTGGATTGAGCTTCGGCACCATCGCAGGCTTCAACGCCAATGGGGCGATGCCGCACTACCGGGCAACCAAGCAGTCACACGCGGTCATCGAAGGCAATGGCCTGCTGCTCATCGACTCGGGCTGCCAGTACCTGGGCGGCACCACCGACATCACGCGCGTATGGCCCATCGGGACCATCGGGGATGCGCATCGTCACGATTACACCCTCGTGCTCAAGGGCATGATCGCGCTCAGCCGCACGCGTTTCCCGCGCGGCACGCTGTCCCCCATGCTCGACGCCATCGCTCGCGTGCCGCTGTGGGAGCACGGCCTCGACTACGGCCACGGCACCGGCCACGGCGTGGGCTACTTCCTGAATGTTCATGAAGGTCCGCAAAGCATCAGCAAGGCCATTCCTGAAGCCGCGATGGCGATGGAACCCGGGATGATCACAAGCGTCGAGCCTGGCCTGTATCGCCTTGGCCAATGGGGCATTCGCATCGAGAATCTGGTGATGAATGCGCCAGCGTCAACGGCGGAAGGCGACACATTTGGGGAGTTTCTGGAATTCGAGACGCTGACGATCTGCCCGATCGATACGCGCTGCATCGATCGCAGCCTCATGCGAACGGATGAGATCGATTGGTTGAATCGGTATCACGAAGTGGTGCGTGATCGGTTGAGGCCGCTGGTGAACGGTGATGCGCTGGCTTGGCTGGAAGAGCGGACGAAGGCGATCTGAGTCTCACCATGTTCAAAGTCTTTGCTCCCTCTCCCCCGGCGGGGGGAGAGGGTTGAAAGGTGGGGTCGACGCATCACATGTTCATGTTTGATCGGAGGCGCAGGCCCCTCACCCCAGCCCTCTCCCCGAAGGGGCGAGGGAGCAATACAGGCCGGCTGGCTTCTCTCGCCCTGTAGATCCAAAGGTTGAGGCTAAACCACCACCGGCTCCGGCTCCAGGCGAATGCCGAAACGCCCGTAGACGCTTTCCTGGATCGCCCTGGCCAACGTCATCACTTCCGAGCCGATCGCACCGCCACGATTCACCAAGACCAGCGCTTGCTTTTCATAGACGCCAGCCTGTCCAACCGTCTTCCCTTTCCATCCGCAGGCGTCGATCATCCAACCGGCGGCGAGCTTCACGCTGCCGTCGGGCATGGGGTAATGAACAATCTCCGGGTCGCGGCCGATGATGTCGCGGCATTGCTCGGGCGTTACCACCGGGTTCTTGAAGAAGCTGCCGGCGTTGCCGATTTGCGCCGGATCGGGCAGCTTGGCGCGGCGGATGGCGATGATCCAGTCGGCGATTTGCTGGGCACTCGGACTGGAGTTGCCACATTCGGTCAGCTTGCGTTCGAGTTCGAGGTACCCCAGCACCGGCTTCCAAGGCTTGGGCAGCAGGAAGCGCACTCGCGTGATGAGGCTGCGCCCCGCGAGCGAATGCTTGAACTCGCTGTCACGGTACCCAAATGCGCAGATGCCCGCATGTAGCGTCACGCTGCGGCCGGTAACGAGATCCACCGCATCGAGCGACTCGAAACGGTCTTGCAGTTCAAGTCCATAGGCCCCAATGTTCTGCACGGGCGCCGCTCCCACGGTACCCGGAATGAGCGCAAGGTTTTCCAGACCAGGGAAGCCGTTCGCCAGCGTCCACATGACGAACTCATGCCAGTTTTCGCCGGCACCCGCTTCGATCACCCAGCCGTTGGAACGCTCTTCGACCAGCCGGCGCCCCATGACCTCCACCTTGACGACGACTTGCGGCATGTCGTGCGTCAGCACGATGTTGCTGCCCCCGCCGAGGACGAACTTCGGCGCGCGGCCAAGCTGCGGGTGATCGATCACCTGCCTCACGTCGGCGTCGCTGCGCACGCGCACAAGAGTCTGCGCAACCGCCGGCAACCCGAAGGTGTTGTAAGGTTTCAGGCTCACACCTGACTCGATATGCATGCGAGAATTTTCGCTGATTCGTCAGAGGCTGAGAGTTTTTCGAGCGTGCCCGAGCAGCACGTAAAAGGGCGCCTGATCTAGGCGCAAAGCGCAGCCATAGCTCGTGCAATAGCTGCGCATTTGCAACGACGAGCAGGCGTCTTTTGGCGTGATGAGCGGGCATGATCGAAATACTCTCAGCCTCTGAGTGCCTTATTCTTATCCCGGCTCGCAAAAGACCTCACAATGCCAAGCTTTGACACCGTCCTCGAACCCAACCTCGTCGAGGTAAAAAATGCGGTCGACCAGACCGCCAAGGAAATCGGAACCCGATTCGATTTCAAGGGTTCTTCCGCCCGCATCGAACAAAAGGAAAAAGAAGTCACCGTCTTCGCCGACAGCGACTTCCAGATCGGCCAGGTCATGGACATCTTGCTAGCCAAGCTGACCAAACGGACGGTGGATGTCCGCTACATCGATCGCAGCGCCAAGATCGAAAAGATCGGCGGCGACAAGGTCAAGCAGGTGCTGACCGTGAAAAATGGCATCGACAGCGACACCGCAAAGAAGATTCAATCCCTCGTCAAGCAGAGCAAGCTCAAGGTGCAAGCCGCGATCCAGGGTGACGTCGTTCGCGTCACCGGCGCCAAGCGCGACGATCTGCAGGCGGCGATGGCGCTGATCCGCAAGGACGTGCCGGATGCGCCTTTGACATTCACCAACTTTCGGGATTGATCACATGCGTCTTGTTGTCGCGCCGCTGCTGGCGCTGATGGGTGTTGCTGCCTCAGCGCAGACGGTGACCCTCTCCGGCAGCATGGGCGACAAGGCGCTCTTGATCATCAACGGCATGCCGCGCACGGTGGCAGCGGGGACCAGCTTCCAGAACGTCAAGGTCTTGAGCGTTGCCCCCGGCGAGGCCGTGGTCGAGATGGAGGGCAAGCGCTCCACGCTGCAAATTGGGGGCGCACCAGTCAACCTGGGTCGCGCATCGGGCGAAGGCACCGGCTCGAAGATCGTGCTCACGGCCGGGCCAGGGGGGCATTTCGTGACCGGTGGCAGCATCAACGGCAAGGCCGTTCAGTTCCTCGTGGACACCGGTGCCTCGTCAGTTGCCATGAGTGAAGCGGATGCTGATCGCATCGGCTTGAAATACAAGAGCGGACAGCGCGGCTATGCCAACACGGCCAACGGGCAGATCACCGTGTATCACGTGCTGCTCGACGTGGTGAAAGTGGGCGACGTGCAGGTCTACAACGTAGACGCCGTGGTGGGGCCAATGCAAATGCCGGCCGTGCTGCTGGGCAATAGCTTCTTGACGCGCTTTCAGATGAAGCGCGAGAACGATCAACTCACGCTCGACCGCCGTTGAGAGCCTCCACGGCGGACAAACGATCCTGCGTCGCAGAGGCTGTGGCCGCCGTGCTGACCGCGTGAGCGCCCCAACCCGGCGGACACCGCTGGTCAGCCTCGCTGACGATGTCGCGCGATCGCGCCGATGAATCCGAATCCCAGCATCATCAAGCCATAGGTGCTGGGCTCGGGCACAGCGGACACGGCTGAGACACGGATGTTGTCCACGTTGAACTCGCCCGATCCGCCGCTGGAGATGTCGATCGTCAACCGGTCGATGGCCAAGGACGAACCTCCGCTCACCGTGGTGAACGCGGCCCCCGCCGTTTGGTTACTGGCGACGTCGAACACGGAAGTCGTGCCGAGCCAGCCCTGGACTTCGTAGCCCACCGCAGACATGTAGGCCGAAAGGTCGAAGGAATCGAAGGTGAAGAGGCCGCCGTTCGTGACTTGCAGCCCACCGAATGGCGACGAACGAAGGTCCTGCACATAGATGCTGGGCAACGGTGCCCCGAAAGAATGGCCTTCTTTCCAATTGCCAAGGGTGACGGCGACGGTGAATCCTGATTCACTGTAACTGTTGAACGGGTCCGCGGTGGTGCCCGGCAATCCGTCGAAGGTAATGGTTGAGGCGAGCGCGGCATGCGATGTGCAAATCGCCACGGCGAGGCCGAGCGCGCTCTTTGAAAAGAAGTGATGTTTCAAAGCTGGATCTCCCTGTGAGGCGGGGTTGAGTTTTCGGACTCCCGCCAGGAAGATTGTCCTCACCGCGCCGACGATATTTCATCGAAAGTTAGGGATGGCATTTTGCGAAACAGTTCGAGCGGGGACGAGGTCTTGCGCCCTTTCCGCCTGGAAGACTCCAGGGAGACGGAGTCTTGAACGGCTCTACCGTGCCAGACGGGATAGCCAAGCGCAATGAGAGGGGGAAAAGGTCGCCGCAGCTGCGATCACTCGCTGCCACGCAGCCGCCGAGTCAGTCCGCCTCTGTCATCCAGCTTCTCCAGGTCATCGAAACCGCCGATGTGCTCGCCGTCGATAAAGATTTGCGGCACAGTCCTGCGGCCCGTGATCTGCCTCGTCTTCTGGCCTTCATAGTGGTCCAGGTCGACGCGGACTTCCTCGATGTGGGTGACGCCGCGCTTCCTGAGCAACTCTTTGGCACGATCGCACCACGAACATGTCCCCGTGGTATAGATCTTCACCGGAGCCACTTTGGATCTGCTGCCCGTGAGATCGACGCTCGAAGCGCCGAAAGTATGTATGCCATGTTGCACGAAGTGGGTGGATTCCGGGGGCGCAATTGGAGATGGTTGATCCGCAATGTCTTCATCGCGTCTTATTTCCAGACATGGTTCCCCGGATGCGAGCCGGTACCTGTTCGTCTCGCGCGGTTGCTCGTCGCCCTCGTAGACATGCTCTGTCCCCCCTTCCCGCCTGAAGACGACGGCACGCTTCTTTTCATTGGCATCGATCACCGACACCAACGCGAAATCCGGCAAGCTCCTCCAATCTCGAGCCTGCGTGCGGAGTGTGACCGATACGCCGAAACGCGCCAGAACGCTCTCAACATGCTCAAATCTGATCCCACTTCCAGACCGGTAGTGACCAAGCTGTTTTGCCACTCGCTTTATGTCATCTCGGTCTGCATCCGCCACCAAGGCTATGCAGTCGATGAAGTTTCCACTTTTGCGCGGCCCCTCGGCACGAGCAGGCCCAATACTCGAGGTTCCGGCTGTTGCCTGCCGACGGCCGAGGATTGCCTCCCGCTTCACCGTCCCGACGTCTCTGCCGATCGTCATGCAATCGATGATGCTGCTTTCCTTGCGGATCGCTCCTGAGGACACCGGCCTGATGCCCTTCCCCCGGACGTCACCAGGATGTGCGGGCGGCCGGCTGCTGGCATGGATTGGCGCGGACCTGGGCTGCCGCTTGCCGTGAACATCTGCAGATCGTGCAGGCGCCGCCTGTCCATCGTTGGAGAGATCAATGTCGAGGTAATAGTTACTTGATGCCAGCCGGTATTTTGACGTCGCGTGTGGTTGTTCGTTGCCCTCGTAGACACGCTCCGCTCCCCCGTCTCGCCTGAACAATACCGCGCGCTCATCTCCGTTCGTGTCAAGTACCGCCACCAAAGCACAATTGGGCAGCGATCCCCAACCGCCGGACTGCTTGTGGCAAGTGGACGAGACGCCGAAATGCGCCAGAACGTTCTTCACCTGCGCAAGGCTCAATCCGTTCTCAGCGTTGTAGTGCTCGAGCCTCTCGGCCACCTGCTTCACTGCACTGGCGTCTGTGTCGATCAGCAAAGACATACAGTCGATGACGTTCCCCCCCTTCCATGGGCCAGCCGATGCGGCCTGAATCTCACTTGCCCCGACGGGCGGATGCACTCGCCAAAATACTCCCTGACTGCCTTGATAGAAGGCAAAACTCAATTCATCAGCCAGGTCCTTGGATAGCTGTTTCGTTGCAGGCACCATCCCCCCCAACTGCATTTGAAGGCTCATGAAGTGCGAGTCTTGCCCCCGATTGCTATAGCTATGCCAATTGACTCGGTCCGGCGTGCGTTGGGTACGAAGGAATAGATACTGGTCACTGCCGCTTTGGCAGATTGAAGCATGTTGGCCGGAATTGACAGCCATCGCCGCGTCCGCACCACTAAACGCTCCTGCAGGTCCAGTCGAATTGTGTGGGTGCGTGTGGAATGTACCTTGCAATGTCTCGTGCTCTGCGATCGACATGTTGGGCTTCAAGCTAGTTTCGTCGCCCACAACAATATTCTTGGTCTTCAGAAGACCATCGGACCCGGATACGAAGGTGCAGCCATGTTCCACCCCCGCCCCGGAAGTTCTTTGCCAAAGGCTGTCGAAGGTGGGCTGCAAGTTCGCTAGGTTCAGTTTTATTGGCGCATCGCTCGGTGAAGCTGGCGGCCTGAGTCTCGCTGCGGTCGCAGCGGGGGCATTGACTTGGCCTGCCCATGCGGGCGCCTCGTTTCCCTGATACGTAGTTGCTGTGTAGGAGTACGAGCCGGAACCGCCAGTCCACGGTCCGATTGGTTGCCCGTAATTGATTGCTTGCCCGTAATTGATCGGATGCCCGTAATTGATCGGTTGCCCGTAATCGAAGTCTTGCTGGTCCGAGCCGCCGAGGAATGAGGCAGCGGCTTCGATAGCATCACCGATCGCGTTAGCGATGCCGCCAAGGATCCCGTCGGCGGCGTTGCTGGGAGGTCTCCGAATTATTACCACTGGGCCGGAACCATTTCCTACTGGACCCATCCCTGGGGGCAGGCCCATCCCTGGCGGGAATCCCATCCCATGGGGGGAGCACCCCCCGGGGCCGCATCCAGGGCTCCTCAACCCATTTATTTCTTCGTGCTGCGGCAATCTTGGCTCACTCTCGTTCGCCGGATCAAGGCGCTTTCTGTTTGGAACCAACGGCGACTCCCGGCCGAGGGCGGGACGAGACGAGCCCGACCTGTGGATCGATTCCGTTGCGCCTGCACCTTGGTCGCTGCAACCCAAGTCCCGGCGGTTGAATGCTTTCCCTACGCTGTTCATTTCGCAATACCTCAGATGAAATAGGGGAGTGAATGGCGAAATCATGGATCAGCTCTTCTTGTTGACATCGTGTTTTCCGAATGAAAGTACGGCCTCGCGAAGCATCCAACCCAAGGCAATCCTGAACAAGGCTTACAACGGGTTGCGTGTTTTGGTGGTTGCCCCCAATCGGTTTGTCACCCGCCGAAGCGGTCGAGCAAAAGGAACGCTCGTGCTAAAAACCGGGCAGGACTCGTACATGAGCAAGGCGCAGCAGGAGACAAGCGGTGGACCTGAATTTCACTCCCGAAGAACTGGCTTTCCGGGCGAACATTCGTACGTGGGTGGCCGAGAACCTTCCCAAGGACATCAGCCACAAGGTGCATAACGCCCTGCGCCTGTCCAAGGACGATTTCCAGCGCTGGGCCAAGATCCTGGGCAAGAAGGGCTGGCACGGCTCGGCCTGGCCCAAGCAATTCGGCGGGCCGGGCTGGAACGTCATCGAACGCCACCTCTTCGAAGAAGAATGCGCTCTCGCTGGCGCGCCGCGCGTCGTGCCGTTCGGGCCGGTGATGGTGGCCCCGGTGATCATGGCCTTTGGCTCGCCCGAGCAGCAAAGGCGCTACCTGCCCGGCATCATGAGCGGCGAGGTATGGTGGAGCCAGGGCTACAGCGAACCAGGCTCGGGTTCTGACCTCGCCTCCGTCAAGACACGCGCCGAACGCAAAGGCGACTACTACATCGTCAACGGACAGAAGACCTGGACCACGCTGGGCCAATACGGCGACTGGATCTTCTGCCTGGTGCGCACGAGCAACGAAGGCAAGCCGCAGACGGGCATCAGCTTCCTGCTCATCGACATGAAGAGTCCCGGCGTCACCGTGCGGCCGATCATCATGATGGACGGCGAACACGAGGTGAACGAAGTGTGGTTCGACAACGTCGAGGTGCCGATCGACAACCTGGTCGGCGAAGAAAACAATGGCTGGACCTATGCGAAGTATTTGCTGGCCCATGAGCGCACCAACATCGCCGACGTCAACCGCGCCAAGCGCGAACTGGAGCGGCTCAAACGCATCGCGAAAGCCGAAGGCGTCTATGAAGACCAGCGATTTCGCGACGAAATCGCCAAGCTCGAAGTCGACGTCATATCGCTCGAAATGATGGTACTGCGCGCACTGAGTGCGGAGTCAAGCGGCAAACAATCGCTGGATGTCGCGGGCCTGCTCAAAATTCGCGGCAGCGAGATCCAGCAGCGCTACTCCGAACTCATGATGCTTGCAGCAGGGCCCTACAGCATTCCCTTCATCCACGAGGCCATGGAAGCGGGCTGGCAGGGCGACTACGTGGGTGCAGCCCACGTGGCACCATTGGCATCGACATATTTCAACATGCGCAAGACGACGATCTACGGCGGGTCGAACGAGGTTCAGCGGAACATCGTGTCGCAGGTCGTGCTGGGCTGAGAGGCTGAGAGTATTTCGATCATGCCCGCTCATCACGCCAAAAAGCCCCTGCTCGTCGTTGCAAATGCTCGCCATAGCACGAGCTATGGCTGCGCTTTGCGCCTAGATCAGGCGCCTTTTGACGTGCTGCTCGT
>Ga0207678_10004327_pt1 | contig 12746 bp, 12 predicted proteins | sample KBSC63metaG_FD_184319 | JGI IMG/M metagenome (GOLD analysis project Ga0207678, IMG submission 184319) | Corn rhizosphere microbial communities from Kellogg Biological Station, Michigan, USA - KBS C6-3 metaG (SPAdes) (version 2) | ecosystem: Host-associated > Plants > Roots > Rhizosphere > Soil ... | reverse complement strand
CGTTCCTGCACCGGACCCGCGACTGGCCGGCAAGGTCAGTCTGAGCACGCGGCAACTGGAGCGTCTTTTCAAAGAGGAAACCGGACAGTCGCCGCAGGCGACATATCTGCGGCTGCGCCTGAAACATGCACGGTGGATGTTGAAGACCAATCTATCGCTGGCCGCAATCGCCGCCGAAACCGGCTTCGTCGACGGTTCGCATCTCAGCAAGGCGTTCAAGGCCGCCTTCAATACCAACCCGTCCGAGGAACGCCGCAGAATAATCGGTCAATCCCACGGGCAAGATGCCGGCGAAGGTCGGCGTATATTCAGTCTGGCTTAGGCGGCACTTGTTATGGTCATACACTCCGACGACCTGATCATTCGCCCGGCTGAGCCGGCAGACCGGGCAGACATCTGGTCGGTCATCGAGCCGACCATCCGTGCAGGCACGACCTACGCCCTGGACCCCCTGATGACGAAGGACGATGCTTTGTCCTACTGGCACGGTCCGGATAAACGAACCTTCGTTGCCGTGCGCCAAGGTCAGATCGTGGGATCTTATTATGTGCGCGCCAACCAGGACGGTGGTGGCAGCCACGTGGCCAATTGCGGCTACATGACGCTGGCGAGCGCGCAAGGCGGCGGTGTGGCGCGCAATATGTGCCTACACTCGCTCGACTATGCCAGAAGCTCCGGATTTCGCGCGATGCAATTCAACTGTGTCGTCAGCAACAATATACGTGCGGTGAAACTCTGGACCACGCTCGGCTTCGCGATTGTCGGGCGGCTGCCTGAGGCTTTTCGGCTTCCGACTGGCGAATATGTTGATGCGCTCGTGATGTTTCGTAAGCTTGACGCTCAATAACGGCATCGCGAGGCGCACAAGACATAGATTGAGCCATGTGTACCACCCGCATGCACCAATCGGGCGGAAAAAAGCCTATTTCTTTCAATGTCTTATTGATTTCGTTGTGATTTTCGTCTGGCTGGCGGAGAGGGGGGGATTCGAACCCCCGATGGGCTTGCACCCATGCCGCATTTCGAGTGCGGTACAATCAACCACTCTGCCACCTCTCCAAGGCGCCAAGACCCACGGTCGCCCGTGGGTGGTTGCGCGGAGTTCTAGGCGAGGATGGCGGGCCAGACAAGACGGGCAGAGCGGAAAATCCGCACCCAATTGCCCGCAGAGCCGCAAAAGCTGGCTCTGGCTGGCGCGTAGACTGGGAAGCCAGCCTTTTCGTTGCAGATTCGCAGCGGCAACGCACGCTATGGTTGGACGCGCGGCATGACGAGCCATGGCGGCGCCAGGATGATTCGCCGACGGATGCATGCACTCGGCCATTGGCCGAGGCGGCACCGGGACGCTCAACGGTCCTGCTCAATCCTTGTCTTTCTTCGCTTTCTTGTCGTCCTTCTCTTTCTTGCGGTTGGTGAAGCGAGCATTGCCCAGCCCCGTTCCGATCGTCAGCACGCCCCAGCGTTCGAAGTCCTGCATGAAAGGAACTTCACTGAGGCCTTGGACAACGCCGTCATTGTGCATGAGCACCGCAGTATCGTGATCCCCGATTGTGGGAATGCCTTCGGCGAGCAAGGCCGGCAGGTTGAACTTACTGCTTTCCCAATTACCCGGAAGATTCTGCGCTCCCTTCGCGATGGTGCCGTCTTCGTTGATCACCCCCGGGCACGAGATGCCGATGAACGGCGCCAGCTTGAGGCCTTCATTGTCGGCGGCGGAGATCAGATCCTTCAGCATCTTCACTAGCCGCTTCACGGCGCCTTCACGCGTCGGCTCATCATCGGCATGTTTCCAGAGATCGGACTTCCATACCGCGGCCTTGGAGAGATCCTTCGATTTCTTCCATGCGGTTTCGACCACGCCACAACGGATGTTGGAGCCGCCGATGTCGACCGCAAGAATGCTGTCGTAACCTTCGAAAATCCATGACGGCGCCAGATGCAGGCAACCGATGAGGCCGGCTTCATCTGGATGAAACCGGATCGGCACCAACGCAACCTTGAGATCCTCGGCCTTGAGGATGATGTCCGTGCGCGCAATAACAAGTTCCCCGACACGACTCTGGCGGAAACCGCCGCCGACAACGATGCATTCCGTATCTGCCCAGGCCTTCGTCTTGAAGAAGCGCTGCGTGACATAAGCCAGCTCCCGCGCGAATTCTTCGATCGCACCATGGACGAGTGCAGCCGCGGCCACATCGTCGCCAAGCAGGATTTCGTCGAGGCTGGATTTACTGATCTCGTTGGCAGCCTTTTTGCCGAGCGGGTCGTCGCCGTTTTTCTTCAATGGCTTTCTGAGATCATCCAGTATGCGCTGAAAAGCGCCCTTGCTGGCGCGGTCACCGAGAAAGCCGTTGTCGTCCTTCAGCTCGATGTTGAACGTGTCCACATCAACGGACGGCAGCCGCTTGGCACCGTGATTGCCGATGCCTACGGTCGTCATTGTGTCTTCAGCCATATTGCCCCTGCCAGACTAGAACCGCATGACAATGCTCCGGGGGCCGGTTTGTTTCATTGCTCCGCCGGGATGATCGTACCGCTCACCTTTTGCGTCGGTCGCGCGAGCCGATTTCAACGATACAGGTAGAACATCCTTAACTAACCAACAGGGCAGCAACCCAAGCCACTACCTTTCTGCGATCGACCTAACAGTAAATTTATCAGCTCAGGTAATTATCTCTGCATTCATACGGGTGCGTATTCATGCTGAAGTCATTCCTTGGGCTAACCGATCGTTTTCGCCGCGACCGGCGCGGCAATGTCGCGATCATATTCGCGATCACATGCATCCCCCTTATTTCCATGGTTGGCGCCGCGGTCGACTATACGCGTGCACTACAGATCAGATCTCAACTGCAAGCCGCCCTTGATACTGCGAGCGTCGGCTCCATCGTGCAGAAGTCTGCTGCATTCATTACCGCAGGTTCGATGGCGGCGGACGGCGCCGTCCCCGGGGGCGACGTCGACGCAATCAATATTTTCAAGGGCAACACATCCGGCAGGACCGGCTTCACGCTGACCAGCACGACAGCGACCGTCAATCGCGCCAACGGCGTCGTGACGGCCACTATGCAATTCTCGGCGGATGTGTCGACCAGTCTCACATCCGTCATGGGCTTTTCCAAAATGACCGTTACCGGCAGTTCTGTCGCGACGGCGACGATGCCGAATTACATCGATTTCTATCTGCTGCTCGACAATTCGCCATCCATGGGCGTCGGCGCAACACCGGCCGACGTGGCTCTGATGGTCAAGAATACGTCGGACAGCTGCGCCTTTGCGTGCCACGACCTCAACAATACCAACAACTACTACAAACTCGCCAAGACACTTGGCGTGATCACGCGCATCGACGTGCTGCGTACGGCCACCCAGAAGTTGATGGATACCGCGGCCAGTACGCAGACCTATTCCAACCAGTTCCGCATGGCGATCTACGACTTCGGCGCGGCCGCCTCGACGTCCGGTTTGAGAGCCTTGTTCACATTGTCGTCCAGCCTCTCGAGTGCGAAGACGGCGGCCGGAAACATCGACTTGATGACGGTGAACGGTCAGAACGACAACAATGATCAAGACACCGGCTACAGCGCTATATTCCCGGCGATCAACACCGCCATCAGCGCCCCCGGAGCCGGCACAGCCGGTGCACCACTCAAATACCTCTTCTTCGTATCCGATGGCGTGGCTGACGAATACAATCCCGGCAACTGCCTGAAACCGACGACTGGTGGACGATGCCAGTCGCCGATCAATCCGGCGCTTTGCACCACGTTGAAGAACCGCGGCATCAAAATTGCCGTGCTCTACACGACCTACCTCGCACTTCCGACCAATGCCTGGTACAATAGCTGGATCGCACCATTCAACGCTGGTCCTTACGGACCTTCGCCCAACAGCCAGATCGCCAGCAACATGCAGAGCTGTGCTTCGCCGGGCTTCTATTTTGAGGTCAGCCCAACCCAGGGCATCTCGGACGCGATGACAGCGCTGTTTCAGCGTGCCGTCGCCGATGCGCGCGTGAGCCGTTAGCTCGCGCAACAACCAGGCAAGTCGGTCTCAGCTCCGCGACATCGATTGCGCGATCCATCTTCAAGATCATGTACGACACCGCAGTCGTGGCGAATTCTCATTCGCTCGCGCTCTCCTTCAGGCTATCCAGTAGCAATTGCGCCGGCCGGCTGAGGCCCTTGTCGCGCACCGCCACGATGAATTGCCGTTTCGCCCAATCATTACTGAGCGGAATGACTTTCAGCCCCAGCGTTTGCTGGATCGTGGAGGCTTCTTCCTGCGGGATGATCGCGACAGCCAGTTGCGCGGCGACGATGCGATAGGCGGCATCCACGGTGGAAACCTGAATGCGGTAGCGCATCTGCTTGCCGGCCGCAGCCGCGACGCTTCGCTGCATGGTTTGCATGATGCTCCGCGCGACGATGTCGACGTGCTCGAAGTCGATCGTATCCTCGAACGATACTGGCGTGCGTTTCGCAAGCGGATGATCGGGGTGCACCACCACCGCGAGCCGATCGCGGTGATAGGGAAACGTCCTGAGGCCGCGCAGGTCGACGGCATTCCAGCACACGCCGATATCGGCGCGCCCTTCCTCGACGCCGCGCACGACTTCCCAGATCTCGCGCTCTTCCAGACTGACGCGCACGTCACGATAGCGCTTCGCAAACAGGCTGATGTCTTCGGGCAGCACCTGCGCAACCGCCGATTTCGAGGCGAACACCCGCACATGGCCCTGCACACCATCGGCGAAAGCGCCGAGTTCGGCCTGCATCCGGTCGAGCAGTTGCAGCGACTCGCGTGCGTAACGACACAGCGCTTCACCGGCCGCCGTCACGGTGACACCGCGTCGGCCGCGCTCAAGCAACTGGACGCCAGCTTCTTGCTCCATCTGACTGATACGCTTGCTCACCGCTGAGGGCACGATGGCCTCGCGCTTTGCGGCATTGGCGATATTGCGCTCCTCGCAGACAGCGATGAACAGGCGGAGTGAAATTGGATCGAAGCTTTGCATGAGACGTCCGGGATGGCACCAGCCATCTTATCTTGGAACTTCTTAGATGAAAAATGACCATTTCAGAGATGGCTAAGAGAGGCGTATGCCTCTCCGCAAGAACTTCTCACCCCAGCCGCAGGAGCGCCTCATGCGCATCGTCGACATCCGGGAGCGTACCGCCCCGATTGCCTCCCCTATCGCTAACGCCTTCATCGACTTCAGCAAAATGACCCTGAGCCTGGTCGCTGTGGTCACCGACGTGATCCGCGACGGCAAGCCGGTGATTGGCTACGGCTTCAACTCCAACGGCCGTTACGGCCAGGGCGGCCTGATCCGCGAGCGCTTCGCGCCGCGCATCCTGGAAGCCAAGCCCGACAGCCTGATCGACGCCTCGGGCAACAATATCGACCCGCACAAGGTGTGGGCCACCATGTTTACCAACGAGAAGCCGGGCGGCCACGGCGAGCGCTCGGTCGCGATCGGCACCATCGACATGGCGGTGTGGGATGCGGTCGCCAAGATCGCGGGCAAGCCACTGTTCCGTTTGCTCGCCGAACGCTATGGCACCACCGCTGACCCGAAGGTCTTCGTCTATGCCGCGGGCGGCTACTACTATCCCGGCAAGGGTCTTGAAGGCCTCGCCTCGGAAATGAAGGGCTATCTCGATCGCGGCTACAATGTCGTGAAGATGAAGATCGGCGGCGCGCTGCTGGCCGACGACTGCAAGCGCATCGAGCATGTGCTGAAACTGCTTCCGGCAGGGGCTAAACTCGCTGTCGACGCCAATGGCCGCTTCGATCTCGACACGGCCGTCGCCTATGCCAAGGCACTGCGCGAATACGACCTGTTCTGGTACGAGGAAGCCGGCGATCCGCTCGATTACGAGCTGCAGGCAAAGCTCGCCGAGCATTATCCCGGCCCAATGGCGACCGGCGAAAACCTGTTCTCGATGCAGGATGCGCGCAACCTGATCCGCTATGGCGGCATGCGCTCGGACCGCGACTGGCTGCAGTTCGACTGCGCGCTGTCTTACGGTCTCGTCGAGTATCTCCGCACGCTCGACATGCTGAAGTCTTACGGCTGGTCATGGCGCCGCTGCATCCCCCATGGCGGCCACCAGATGTCGCTGAACATCGCGGCCGGTCTCGGCCTCGGCGGCAACGAGTCCTATCCGGACCTGTTCCAGCCCTATGACGGGTTCCCGGATGGCGTGAAGGTGATTGATGGCCACATCACCATGCCGGAACTCCCGGGCATCGGCTTCGAGGGCAAGTCTGATTTAATCAAGGAAATGAGGGGCTTGGCGGAGTAAGGGCGGCCGAGCGCCTGATCGACCGTTGAAACTCCGTCATGGCCGGGCCTGACCCGGCCATCCACCTTCTACGTCGTCCCGCGGCAAAGATGGATCCCCGGGTCAAGCCCGGGGATGACGGGCGAGAGGGCAGAGCCCAGCCAAGACTCTGTTTTTGGCTCGCTTTTCGCCCGTCTTTCCTTGACTCTCCGCCTTCGCCCTCTATAAAGCACGCTTCGGCGCAAGCTTTGCTTGGCGCCGATTGTTTTTGCGTGGGGTCGCAACGTCGACCAAAAACGCAAAGATGCGCGACTTCCTGGAAGTCGCGATGAACCCTTATCGACTGAACAAGAAGCCATCCCGGATCTGATCCGAGGATGGGATCGAACACGAAGGAATATAACGATGTTCGCAGTCATCAAAACCGGCGGCCGGCAATACCGCGTCGTTCCGGATGATGTGCTCGAGATTGGCAAGATCGCCGGCGATGTCGGAACGATCGTGCAGCTTGGTGAAGTTCTCGTGCTGGGCGGTGATACGCCTGTGCTCGGCCTGCCTCTGGTGGCTGGTGCGTCGGTTGCGGCCGAAGTGCTCGACCACAAGCGCGGCCCCAAGGTCATCTCTTTCAAGAAGCGCCGCCGCAAGAATTCGAAGCGCAAGCGTGGCTACCGTGACGAACTCACGATGATCCGCATCACCGAGATCCTGGCCGACGGCAAGGCGCCGACGATCGGACCTCGCCCGAAGCGTGAGAAGCCGGTCGTGGCCGCTCCGGTTGATGGCGACGAAGCTCCTGCCAAGAAGGCGCCGGCGAAGAAGGCCGCTGCTCCGAAGGCAGCCGCCGCCAAGCCTGCTGCGGCCAAGAAGCCGGCTGCGAAGAAAAAGCCCGCCGCGGAATAAGCCGCTGCGAAAAGTTGAGAATCTGTGAGACAATTCCTTCAAGGAATTGATCTAGAACTTATCGAGATCGGAGACGGGCTATGGCTCATAAAAAAGCAGGCGGTTCATCGCGCAACGGCCGCGATTCGGCTGGCAAGCGCCTCGGCGTGAAGGCGTTCGGCGGCGAACGCGTGATTCCCGGCAACATCATTGCGCGTCAGCGCGGCACCACCTGGCACCCCGGCCTTAATGTCGGCATGGGCACAGACCATACCCTGTTCGCCAAGGTCGAAGGCCACGTGGAGTTTCGCGCCAAATCGAACGGCCGCACTTTCGTATCGGTACTCCCGATTACTGAAGCCGCGGCCGAATAAACGGTGGACACATTGGAGTCCGCCGGGTCCTGTTGAACCGGCGGAGCGCCAAAATTGGGCTCCAGGGGAGGCGGGAAACCGGCCTCCCCTTTTCGTTTGGTGCGTCGCTTCGGGGCGCACACAGGAGCCCGAGATGTTGCAGGATATTCCGACGCCGACGTTGAGAGAAACCAGAGGCTGCGTCCTCGAGACCGAACGGCTGGCCTTGCGCAAGCCGACACTCGCGGACGTAAAAGCCATCGCGCTTCTCGCCAATGATCGCCGCATCGCCGAGATGACGCGTCGCCTGCCCTTCCCGTATCAGCAGGATCACGCAGTCGATTTCGTCAATTCGCTGAGCGGCACGGCAAGCGACAGCGTGTTCCTGATCGAACTCGATCGTCGTCCCATCGGCATGGTCGGAATCGACTGGCGCGAAGCCGAATCGCCGGAGCTCGGCTACTGGCTCGGCGTCGATCACTGGGGCCAGGGTTTTGCGACCGAGGCCGCACGTGCCGCGATCGATTACGCATTCGACGAATTCGATATCGATCACCTGATCTCGGGCGCGCGCGTCGCCAATCCGTCGTCGCGCAACATCCTGGAGAAGTGCGGCTTCCAGTGGAGTGGTGTTCAACTGCACCGCTTCGAAGCGATCGGCTCGTCAACACCGGTCGACTGCTTCAAGCTGACAAGGGGCGTGTGGAGTTCGCTGAAGAACTGGGGAACGTCGACGCGACGGTGAACGACTCTTACTTTCCCTCTCCCCTTGCGGGAGAGGGAAAAGAAGTTCACACCGCTGGCGGTACTTCGTCGGCGATCTTTCCGAGCTGCTGCTCGCGCAGGAAGATATAGAGCCCTGCTGCGATGATGACCGCCGCACCGATCAGCGTGGCCCACGACGGCAATTCGCCGAACACGAGATAGCCGAAGATCACCGCCCAGATGATCATCGAATACTGATACGGCACCACAGTGCTCGCCGGCGCCAGCTTCAGCGAGCGATTGACGCAGAGCAGCGCGCAGACCGAGACAACGCCCGCCAGAAAGAACAGGCCGAGATCGCGCAGATCGGGCGTCACCCATCCGAACGCCGTGAATACGGCGCCGAAAGTAAACGTGCCGATAAACTGGGTCGTCGCGAGCACGACGTCCGGCGCGGAACGCAACGAGCGGGTGATGAGCATCAGCGCGGCGAAGGACAGGCTGCCGCCGAGCGCGATCAGCGCCGGCCATGTCACCGTCTGCGCCGACGGCTGCAGCGCGATCAGTACACCGCAGAAGCCGACGAAGATCGCGCTCCAACGCCGCCAGCCGACAGATTCGCGGAGAAAGATCGCGGAGCCCGCGGTGACGAAGATCGGACAGGCCAAATAATAGGTGATGACATCCGCCAGCGGCAGATAGGCCGCCGCCCAGAAGAACGCCGCGACTTCCAGTGTCGACAGCACCACGCGAATGAGCTGCAGACCCGGCCGATCGAGCTGCAGGAAGTCCGCACGATGCCGCCAGATCGACGGCGCCAGCAGCGCCAGCGCCGCGCAGGCCCGCAGCAGCATCAATTGCCCGACCGAATAGGTGCCGACGAGGAATTTGCCGATCGCATCGCCGCAGGAGAACATGCTGATGCCCAGGAGCATCAGGCCGATACCGGCCAGCCGGGCGGCACGATTGTCGGCCGCGGTCGAAATGGTCGCAAACATGCCTATATGAGCCTTTAGGTAAGCTTCTGGGTGCGGCTTGGTTAACGGCGCGATGTTGTCGTTTAGGACGCCACCAGATGCGCAGCAAGGCCCGAAAATAAGGGCTTTTCACGATGCGCCGACGATGAAGTGGTTGCCGCGACCACCCCCCTGCGATACGGATACGCCATGAAATTCCTCGATGAAGCCAAGGTTTACATTCGCTCCGGCGACGGCGGAAACGGCTGCGTGGCCTTTCGCCGCGAGAAGTATATCGAATTCGGCGGTCCCTCCGGCGGCAATGGCGGCCGCGGCGGCGATGTCATCATCGAAGTGGTCGACGGCCTCAACACGCTGATCGACTATCGCTACCAGCAGCACTTCAAGGCGCCGCGCGGCACCAATGGCATGGGCAAGGACCGCCATGGCGCCAATGGCAAGCCGATCACGCTCAAAGTTCCGGTCGGCACGCAGATCATCGATGAGGATCGCGAGACGCTGATCCACGACTTCACCAAGCTCGGCGAGACCTATGTGCTGGCCGAAGGCGGCAATGGCGGCTTCGGCAACGCTCACTTCAAGTCATCGACCAACCGCGCACCGCGCAATGCCAATCCCGGCCAGCCCGGCGAAGAGCGCTGGATCTGGCTGCGACTGAAACTGATCGCGGATGCGGGCCTCGTCGGATTGCCCAATGCCGGCAAGTCCACTTTCCTGTCCAAGGTCAGCGCTGCGCGGCCGAAGATCGCGGACTATCCGTTCACGACGCTGCATCCGCAGCTCGGCGTCGTCGATGTCGATGCGCGCGAATTCGTGCTGGCCGACATTCCCGGCCTGATTGAGGGCGCGCATGAAGGCGCCGGCCTCGGCGATCGCTTCCTCGGCCATGTCGAGCGGTGCCGCGTGCTGCTGCATCTGATCGATGCGACCTGCGAACATGCGGGCAAGGCCTACAAGACCGTCCGCGCCGAACTCGATGCCTATGAGGGCGACCTTGCCAACAAGGTCGAGATCGTCGCGCTCAACAAGATCGATGCGGTCGAGCCGGACGAGTTGAAGAAGCAGAAGGACCGGTTGAAGCGCGCTGCGAAGCAGACGCCGCTGCTGATCTCGGGCGCAACGGGCGAAGGCGTGCCGGACGCATTGCGTGCGCTCGTTGCAGTGATCGGCGAGGCGCCGGTGTCGGACAAGGCCAAGAGCGCAGCGCAGTCTGCGCCATGGGCGCCGGCGACGAGCTGATCTGCCTCTGACGTCCGTCCAAGCATCACACGCACTGCCAAAGCCCACATCATGTCGCGCCCCGAGCTGAAGAACTTTCGCCGTATCGTCGTCAAGGTTGGCTCGTCGCTGCTGATCGATTCCGCGGCCGGCGAAGTCAGGGCCAAATGGCTTGCGGCGTTGGCCGCCGATATCGCCAAGCTGCATGCGGACGGTCGCGACGTCCTCGTGGTCTCATCAGGCTCGATCGCGCTCGGCCGCAGCCGCCTCAAGCTTCCGCGCGGCCCGCTGAAACTCGAAGAGAGCCAGGCCGCCGCTGCCGTCGGGCAGATCGCGCTGGCGCGCATCTGGTCGGAAGTACTGGGCCATCACGGCATCGGCGCCGGACAGATTCTCGTGACGCTGCAGGACACCGAGGAACGTCGTCGTTACCTCAATGCGCGCTCGACCATCGGCAAACTGCTGGAATGGCGCGCGGTGCCGGTCATCAACGAGAACGACACGGTGGCGACCAACGAGATCCGCTATGGCGACAATGATCGCCTCGCGGCGCGCGTCGCGACCATGGCATCCGCCGATCTGCTAGTGCTACTGTCGGATATCGACGGGCTCTACACTGCACCACCCGGCGCCAATCCCGATGCGAAGCTGATTCCCATCGTCGACAGCGTCACTGCCGAGATCGAAGGCATGGCGGGCGCTGCCGAGAGCGAATTGTCGCGCGGCGGCATGTACACCAAGATCGAAGCTGCCAAGATCGCGACCACCGCGGGCACGCATATGATCATCGCGTCCGGCAAGGTCGAGCATCCACTGCAGAAGATCGCCGATGGCGGCCTGTGTACCTGGTTCCTGACTCCTGCAAATCCCGTCACTGCGCGCAAACGCTGGATTGCGGGATCGCTGGAACCGAAAGGCACGCTGACCATTGATGCAGGTGCGGTCGCCGCACTCCGTGCCGGCAAGAGTCTGCTGCCTGCCGGCGTCATCAAGGTGGAAGGTGACTTCGCACGCGGCGACGCCGTTATCGTGCGTGGACCGGACACGCACGAAATTGGCCGCGGCCTCGTGGCTTATGACGCAGACAATGCTGAGAAGATCAAAGGCCGCTCATCTCCGGACGTGATGATTATTCTTGGGATCAGCGGCCGCGCCGAAATGATCCATCGCGACGATCTCGTGATTTCGGGATCACGAAGTTAAGCAGCGATGCTTCGCCTGAATGACGTAACGCGCAATCCGTAAACTTGGCGCCGAACGCTCGCCATCATTGCGCCATTCCCGCGTACTTCGTTGCGCGCCATAGAGTCAGATAGCCAATTTTTAGGGAGGCCCATTTCATGACCCGACTTTTGATCATCCCGTTCCTGCTGATCGCAACGTCCGCTTTCGCGCAGGGCAGCAACACATCGGCCAATCAGTCGGCCTGTTCACGCGACGTCTCGCGCTTCTGCCGCGCCAAGATGAACGATGGTGACATGGTCGTGCTCAGCTGCCTCAAGGAAAACCGTTCGAAGCTCAGCAAGGCCTGCGCGAAAGTTCTCGCCGAGAATAATCAATAGCGCGACTAGCGTTTTCGAGCGAAGTGAGCACCGGTTTGCGTCAGGAAAACGCGTCAAGATAAGAAGCTCTAACCGCTGCTGCCGGCCGGCGTCGCGACAGGAAGCACCTCGGTCGCTGCGCGATCGGGCGTATCGTCCTTCCAGCGCACCGAACCGAACGGCCGCTCCAGCATGCGGCGCACGCGAACCGGATCCGGCCCCAGATGATAGTCCGCCGCGCGCTGATACAAAGCGCGCTCGGACTGCGTCGAACGATTACGCTGGCGCAGGAAATCGAGCCAGGTCGGGCAGTGGTAGCGTTCGGTCCACAATTCGGGATCAGCGATGTCGCGCGCGATGGACCACCCATAGGCGCCGTTGCGCTGGCGCGAGAGCTGCACGTCCTGCATCACGCCGTGGAATGCGCGCGCATTCTCTTGATCCACGCGATATTCGATCTCCACCACCAGCGGGCCACTGCGCGCCGTCAATTGGAGTTGCACTTCAGGATCGGCCAGCGTCTCGGCATCCTCGTCGCGCGCGCCGGTCGGCGGCATCCGTAGGAACAGGCCAAATAGCGGCGAGAGAAACATCGCTCCGCCCGACACCAGCAATGCCGCTTCGACGCCGACCATGTCTGTGAGATGCCCCCAGCCCCAACTGCCAATCGCGATGCCCCCGGCAATCGCAGCCTGAAAGGCGGCGAGCGAACGTCCGGCAACCCAGCGCGGCGCCGAGAGCTGTACGCCGATATTGAACAAGGCGACCGCCAGCATCCACACC
>Ga0207678_10004325_pt1 | contig 12747 bp, 15 predicted proteins | sample KBSC63metaG_FD_184319 | JGI IMG/M metagenome (GOLD analysis project Ga0207678, IMG submission 184319) | Corn rhizosphere microbial communities from Kellogg Biological Station, Michigan, USA - KBS C6-3 metaG (SPAdes) (version 2) | ecosystem: Host-associated > Plants > Roots > Rhizosphere > Soil ... | reverse complement strand
GCGGGACCGAGTATTCCGCCCGATGTTGACTGCCGCCTAAACATAAGCGCTTCGGTCGATCCAATTAGATTGGCCAACTCCATAGCTAAGTTTAGTTTTCATAGAAAATCCCCCAGACGGTCAGCCTTTCAGCTTTACCGTGGGTTGAATAGGGTCTGCCCGCAGCTTTCCCCCGCGAGAATGTCTCTTACGCAGCGACCGAATAAAGCGTAGCTAAACTATGTCGGCCTTTAGGCCAAAGGGGCACATCATGAAAACCAGGGTGTTTGAACCCGGCGCGATCTGCGCCGCGATAGCATTGTTACTTGTGCTGTCGTTGCCTGCTTACGCAAAAAATGGCGGGTCATCTGGTGCGCAGACACGCGTCAGCAAAACCCCTTCGAACACTAACTCTGTCAAGCCGGTGACTTCATCGCGAAAGACGCAATCAGGGACATTGCAAAAGTCAGGGACAGTAGCCGTTCAACCGAAATCCAACTCAGCAAATAAAACAAAAAAGGAAGTGGATACGCTTAAGCAGCCGCTCGGCAAGGTTGACCGCGACATTGACAAATTATTGAAGGCCAATGAACATCAGAATACAAAAGAGAAGGCCGTCCAGGACAATATAAAGAACCAACAGGACAAGTCAGGAAGCATCCAAAAGAATTTGGATGCTGCTGCCGACAAGCAACGGGAAATGGGCAATACAATTAATTGTCTAGCGAATTGCTGACGCAGCTCCCCGTCGCGCGGCTCTTGTCGCAGCAGCCGTCGGGTTTCACGTGTCATTCTCCTCTCGCGGAGATGTCGTAGACGCCAATCACGAGGAAGTAAGACAGGAACAGGGTGAACAGGATCACCACGCCCAGCATCACCCATATCTTTAGAGGTATTTTGGGCTCGGGCGGTGTCATCGGTGCAGTACACCCTGCGCAGCACGATGACGTCAATCTTCTCCTCGCGCACCGACAATTCGTCAGTGTCGAGCCAGCGGAGATGACCAGCGCTCCTCGCTGGGCTGCACCGGCAATTCGGAGTAGCAATATTGTGCCCGCATACAACCGCGAGGAGGGTGTAGCGCTGGTGTAGTGCAGAGAGCTTGTTCTAGATATGAGAACATCGGGAAAGGGCCGTCCCGATGTGCTTCCCGAGCTTGCGCCCAACCGGTAAATAACCGGCGAGACAAACCGCCTGTCAGGCCGAATAACTCCAATCGTCGTTATGGATCGATGGCCATGCCCGCTTCGGATTCACTAATCGTTGAACGCCCGTCAGATGACATCGCGGTTCTGAAGATCAACCGGCCGCAGGTGCGCAACGCCCTCAATCTCGAAGTGCGCACGGGCCTCGCTGATGAAATTACGCGTTGCGGCGCCGACCATGCCGTACGCTGCATCATCGTGACCGGCTCCGATGTTGCATTTGCCGCCGGAGCCGACATTGGCGAGATGGCGGAGGCGGGTCCGGTCGAAGTCATGTCTCGAAATGTGCAGAAATACTGGCGCACGATCATGGAGTGTCCAAAGCCATTGATTGCTGCAGTTGAAGGTTTTGCGCTTGGTGGCGGGCTTGAACTCGCCTTGTGCGCCGACATCATTGTCGCTGGCGAGGGGGCAAAACTCGGCCTGCCCGAGGTGAAGGTCGGAATCCTGCCGGGCGGAGGAGGCACGCAAAAGCTCGCGCGTCTTGTCGGCCGCCATCGCGCGATGTTGCTGATCATGACCGGGAGAATGTTTGGCGCCGTCGAGGCGTTGAGCATGGGCGTCGTCAGCGAAGTTGCGCCGAGCGGGCAGGCGCTCCCACGCGCGCTTGAGATTGCGCGGGAGATCGCGGCCATGTCTCCAATCTCGATCATGCAGATCAAGGAGATCGTGAATGCCGGTTTGAACGCGCCGCTCGAAACCGCGCTGATGCTGGAGCGCAAGGCATTCCAATTGCAATTTGCCACGCGCGATCAAAAGGAAGGCATGCGCGCCTTCATGGAAAAAAGAAAACCGAAATTTGAGGGACAGTGACGGGTGGCGTTTGATCCTTCCAGAGCAGATCTCGTGGCCGCTGTATTCGGCGCCGGGACCATGGGGCGCGGCATTGCACAGGTATGTGCGCAAGCCGGCCTCATTACGTTGCTGTTTGATTCACGTGGCGGCGCAGTGACCGAGGCAATTGCGGCGATCGACAAAGGCCTTGAAGGTCTGGTGTCGAAAGGGCGGATGACTGCCGATAACAAGCGGGGCGTGCTTGGCCGTCTCAGGCCAATCAGCTCCCTCGACGAGGCCAGAAGCGCGGGCATCGCTATCGAAGCGATTGTCGAAGATCTTAACGCGAAGCATGAGCTCTTCCGGGCACTGGAAAAGCATCTGGCGCCGGATGCGGTGCTTGCTACCAACACGTCCTCCCTTTCCGTGACTAAAATCGCCGCTGGTTGCGCAAGGCCGGAGCGGGTTGCTGGTTTGCATTTCTTTAATCCGCCTCCGCTGATGCGGCTCGTCGAGGTGATCGGCGGCCTGCGGAGCCATCCGGCGTTGGTCGAGGCGCTGGTCAGCTTCGTCAAGCGCCTCGACAAACATCCGGTCGTCGCGACCGACACGCCCGGCTTTGTTGTCAATCACGCCGGGCGCGCATATGGGCCGGAGGCATTGCGGATCGTATCAGAGGGAATAGCAAGCCCACGCGAAGTCGATCTGCTGATGAAAGAGGCGGCCGGGTTTCGGATGGGTCCATTCGAATTGCTCGACCTCGTGGGCGGCGACGTTACCCACGCCGTGATGGTGAGCATCTTCGAGCAATATTTTGACGAGCCGATGTACCAGCCTTCGGCGCTAATGGCGGTGCGTGTCGCCGCGGGCCTGTTCGGCCGCAAGAGCAAGGAAGGTTTCTACAGCTATGACGGCCCGCCGGCAGTGAGCCCTCCGACAGTTCCGGTGGAAGCTCAACCATTGCCGGCGTCGGCATGGATAGCGGACGAGGACGGCGGGAATGAGCTTGCCGGCTGGTTGACGGCTGCTGGCGTGAAGATTCAACTCGGCGGGAAGCCTGCCGTGGAAGCACCGTGTTTCGTCGTCCCTTTGGGCGAGGATGCCTCGCACGCCGCTGTCCGCCTTGGTCTTGATCCGGCGCGCACGGTTGCCGTCGACATGTTCGGGCGCTTTGCCGGCCGGCGCACATTGATGAAGACTCCGCTCACGAAGGCCGAAATAATCGGCGCAGCGGCCGCGGCACTGTCGGCCGGCAACGTGCCGGTGACCGTGATCAAAGACAGTCCTGGTTTTGTGGTGCAACGGCTGCTCGCGATGATCGTGAATATCGGGACGCGTATCGCGGAACTTCGCATCGCCGCACCCGCTGACATTGATACTGCGGTTGAGCTTGGCCTGAATTATCCGAAAGGGCCGCTCACGTTTGGCGACGCGTTGGGACCCGCGCGCGTACTCACTGTGCTGGACGGTATGCACGCCATCACACACGATCCAAAATATCGCGCGACAACCTGGTTGCGCCGACGTGCACGGCTTGGGGTGTCGCTGCACACGCCGGACTGAGATGTCACGAAGGGCAAGGGTGGATGCGCGGCAGGAGCGACAAACATGGGAGAGAACGATGCACTTGGACGCGTGGATGAAGTTCGTGTTTACGGTGATTGCTCTCTCGCTGGCGATCATCGCGTGGAAGCTGCCGGTATCAGGAACAAGCTATGCGCAAGCTGGCGCATGCGGAGGGACCGGATTCAATCCTTGCTACGTCTCCACGGCAGGAGACGACTTTCTGAATGTCAGGGTGGTGAATCGGTGAAGGTAAGCGGAAGGCAGGATCATGGCCGTCAGCCAAGCAGCTCCATGCTTTTGCTGAAGAAATAAATGCCGAGGGCCAATCCGGCTATTGAACTCCATCCGGACACAACTCTGCCGGCCCGTTCGGCAATGGCGCCGCAGAGAATCGCGGTGCCGTAGGGCAGTACGATCAACAGGACCGTTTCGAGTACCATCCGCATTGCTGGCAATCCATTGATTCGATGATCCGGGCAGGGGATTTTGAACCCACGAACCCGCAGCCGCAATACCCCGAAACGTTTGCAGGATATTGCGCCTGTGGCTCAGGGGCAGCCGGAAACAACAACTGCCCCCTCAGATAAAGCGGCGTAAGGACCAAATCACCAGCAGCGGACACGGCCCCAACGGTCGCGCCAGCAGCGACGGCAATGTAAACGCCCCCACCGGTCACGCCAGCAGCGGCGCCACTGCACATCCGACAAAATTCCAAGGTCGACCGTGTAACTCGGGGGCAGCGGCGCAATCGGCGCAGCCTGTGCAGTCCCAGACACCGCCGCAAAGATCAAACCTGCAACCGCTATCGCAAACACTGTCCGCAACATGTGTCTCTCCTCTCGGTGCTTCACTCGTCGCCCACGGCCGGAGCAGATTTTCGCACTCGTCGCACGTGCGAAAAGCATTCGCTACATTACGCCGCAATCTCGACAATACGAGCGAATCAAAACGTACGCGCCGATCATCATTAAAAAAATGGCACGGTCAAATTTAGTGCCATGTCGGAGAAAAACCTATTGGACCTCGGTCCAATCGAGCCTTCAAAGATGACCGCAGTATCGGCGACACGCCTATCGTGATATTTTGGGTCGTTAGGGAGAGGCGATGACAGCGAAGATTGCTCGATCAGCGGGCTTTTTTGTCTTGTGGGTTATCATTGCAGGCATCGAGCCTGTCGATCTTCTTTTTGGAATACCTGCCTCGCTCCTTGTGGCTTCGGCAAGCTTGCAGTTGCTGCCGCCCGGAACGAGGCGTCTGTCCATCGTTGCGCTCGCCGGCCTCGTGCCACGTTTTCTGTATCAGTCCGTACGCGCGGGGGTCGATGTCGCATGGCGCGCGCTCCATCCTCGCTTGCCCTTGCAGCCCGGCTTCGTGACTTACCGCCCGCGTCTTCCTCCGGGCGCGGCGCGAAGTGCTTTCTGCACAGTCACAAGCCTGTTGCCCGGAACACTACCGTCGGGGACTGACGACAGTGGACACCTCATGATCCACTGCCTCGACAAGAGCCAGCCCGTCGCTGAGCAGCTGGCAGCCGAGGAAGCACTTTTGATGAAGGCGTTGGGATACGGAGGTGGCAATGACTAGCTTCCTGTTCGCTGCAGCCATTTTTGTTCTGGTCATGGAAGCGCTCGGTCTGGTTCGCATTCTTCGCGGTCCGGCTGACGCTGATCGAATCCTGTCGGTGCAGTTGATCGGCTCCGGCGGTGTTGCTGTGCTGTTGCTTCTGTCGGCCGCGACGCAAACGCCGGCCATTATGGACGTTGCGTTGATGCTGGCGTTGCTCGCCACGTTCGTATCCGTCGCGTTCCTCCGCGATGTCCGACATTCAGACGAGCCGACGAACACATGAAATTCGCCATTGATATTTTTACTGTCGTCATGGTGTCTTCCGGCGTGGTCTTTTTTATGGCCGGCACCGTCGGATTGCTGCGCTTTCCGGATACGCTGACGCGTCTCCACGCTTTGACCAAGGTCGACAACCTCGGCCTTGGATTAATCGTTTTCGGGCTGTTGCCGCAAGCCCAAGGATTGCTCGGCGCATTGAAGTTGCTCAGCATCTGGGTGCTGGTCCAGTTGTCCGGTGCGATCGTGTCTCAGCTTATTGCGCAAGCGACGCAACGATCCGGACGCCAGACATGACCTATGACGTTTTGTTTGACCTCGGGCTTGCCGGAGTCCTGATCGCAATTGCTGCCGGTGCAATATTCGCGCGCGGTTCGTTCGTGTCGCTCGTGCTGTTCATGGTCTACGGGCTGCTTCTGGCGATCGTCTGGGTCAGGCTTTCCGCTGTTGACGTTGCATTGACCGAGACCGCGATCGGCGGCGGTGTGACCGGGATGTTGCTGTTGGGTGCGGCTTCCCGTCTGCGTGCGACGAAAGGATCGGCTGTAAAAGCCGGCTTTCCGGCCCGGCTGGCCGCAGGGGCACTTTGCATTCTTGTGTCGATCGCCTTGGGGATCGTCGTTTATGCCCTTCCGGAGGTGCCGCCGACGCTTGCGCCGATTGCCAAAGAAAATCTGGCATCAAGCGGTCTTGGCAATCCGGTCGCCGGTGTCCTGTTCGTCTACCGCGCGCTCGATACGCTGCTTGAAAAAGTTGTTCTGCTGCTCGCATTGGCCGGCGTCTGGTCTTTGGCGCAGGATCAGGCGTGGGGAGGGATGCCCGGCCTGCGTGTCTATGCGAAGCCGAACAGCATCCTCGTGTTTCTGGCTCAGGTGTTGCCGCCAGTCGGCATCACGGTCGGAATTTATATGTTCTGGGCCGGTGCCAATCGTCCCGGCGGCGCTTTCCAGGGGGGCACCGTTCTGGCGGCCATGTGGCTGCTGGTGATGATGGCTCGTCTGCGGGAGGTGCCCGCGATCGATACGCTTTGGGTGCGGCAGCTTCTTGTTGTCGGCCCGGCGATCTTTCTCCTCATCGGGCTTTTGGGATTCGTGTTTGCCGATTCCTTTCTTGCTTATCCGCCCGATCACGCCAAACCGCTGATCGTCATTGCCGAGGCCGCGCTCACGCTTTCCATCGGCGTGACGCTGGCCCTGCTGGTGGCCGGTCCGCCCGAAAGGATGCGCCAATGAATTCGGCGACGATGTTCGGTTATTGCGGTGCGATGCTTGTCGGGCTTGGGCTATTCGGCCTCGTCACAAATCCAGAGATCTTGCGAAAAATACTCGCCTTCAACGTTCTCGGAAGCGGTGTGTTTCTTCTCTTCGGCGTCATTGCACGACGAGGCGCTGCCGCCGGGCTCGGGGCCGATCCCGTGCCGCAAGCGCTCGTGATTACGGGAATCGTTGTCGCGTTTTCGGCCACCGCCATGGCCGTCGCATTGCTGGTTCGCTTCAACAAGGAGACGGGCGAGATCACGATGAGTTCTGACGCTCCGTCGGACTCCGGCAGGTCAGAGGAACGCCGGTGACGCCGGACGCAAACATCTTCGCCGACGTGACGTCAGCGGACGGGTATCTGCTGGTCCTCGCCGTCATCTTTCCGGTCATAGGCATCCTGTTGACGATGGCGTTTGGCGGCCAACATGTGGAACGCATTGCGCTTGGTCTTCTGTTAGCGGGGTTGGCCGTTGCAATTGCCATCCTGGCAGCGGTGCTCAGGGACGATCAGTCACTGGTCTACATTGTGGGGAACTGGCGTCCGCCTCTTGGTATTGCGTTGCGTGCCGATGGTGTTTCGGCGGCCATGATAATGACGATCGCGGTCGTCATCTGCGCGACGGGATTTTATGCGCGTGGCGAGTTCGGCCAGCCGGATGCAAGTGTTTCGACACGCGGCTCCTATACGTTCTGGATTTTATTGTTAGGCATCTGGAGCGGCTTGAATGCGATCGCCGTCGGCGCCGATCTTTTCAATCTTTATGTCGCGCTCGAGCTGCTGACTTTTGCGGCCGTGCCGCTTGTCTGTCTCAAAGGCTATCAGGAGACGATCAAGGCGGCCCTGCGCTACATGCTTTTCGCGCTGGTAGGCTCGATCCTCTATCTGCTCGGAACGGCGCTGATTTACGGCGGCTATGGCACGCTCGACATTTCGCTCCTGGCCGCCCGGGTCCAGCCCGAGCCGGTTGCCTTTATCGCGGCCGCGCTCATGACAACGGGGCTGCTGGCAAAGACGGCGCTTTTCCCGCTGCATCTCTGGCTGCCGCCGGCCCATGCCGGCGCGCCGGCACCCGGCAGCGCGATCTTGTCGGCGCTCGTCGTCAAGGGGTCCTTTATCCTGATCGTCCGGCTTTGGTTCGACGCTATGCCGGGCCTTCTGACTTTTGCGACGGCTCAATTGCTCGCGACGCTGGGCGCCGGAGCGATTCTGTTCGGGAGCGTGCTTGCGCTGCGTCAGACACGGCTGAAATTGCTGATTGCCTATTCGACCATCGCGCAGATCGGTTATCTGTTTTTTATTTTTCCGCTCGCCTCCGGCGATTCTGCGAGCACGCCCTGGGCGAGCATCGCGTGGACCGGCGGGTGGCTCCAGTTATTTTCTCATGCCTTCGCGAAGGCGGCCATGTTCATGGCTGCGGGCCTTATCGCCGAAGCAGTCGGGCACGATCAGATTCCGGATCTCGGCGGCGTCGGGCGCGCCCTTCCGGTGACCGTTTTCGCCTTCGGCCTGGCCGGCCTGTCGTTGATGGGGGTGCCCCCGAGTGGCGGCTTTGTCGCGAAATGGATGTTGCTGTCAGCGGCGGTCATGGAAGGGCAGTGGTGGTGGGCTGTCATCATGCTGGTCGGAGGCCTGCTCGCAGGCGGATATGTGTTCATGGTGCTCGGAAAGGCGCTCAGCACGAACGGATCGCTGACTTTACGTGTGCCGATACCGCAGCATCGTCAGGCCATTGTGCTGGCCGTCGCACTTTGCGCTGTCTTGCTCGGTCTCATGCCGTTGCAACCTTCAGGCCTTCTGATGATTGGCCGGCCCGAAATGCACACAAATGTTCTGGAGTGAGGTCCACCGGTGACGAACGCGGGAACATTACTGGTGATGACGCTGGCGCTCCCGCTCGCAATGCTGTGCGCCTGCCTGTCAGGGTGGTTGCGCAATCGGATGCATCTGGCGCTCGCGCTCGCGCCGCTACCGGCGCTTGCAGCCGCATGTTTTGAAGCTGACGGCTCGACCGTCGTTTTTCCGCAAGCGCTGCTCGGACTGACACTGGTCCTCGACAAACCCGGCGCCATGCTGATCGGGGTTGCTGCGCTGTTGTGGGTCACTGCCGGTGCTTATGCCGGCAACTATCTGCGGGACAAGCCAAATGCCGGGGCCTTCGCCGTCTGGTGGCTGATGACGTTGACGGGCAACTTCGGCACCTTCCTGGTCACCGATCTGCCGGGCTTCTATCTCTTTTTTACGCTCGCAAGTCTTTCTGCCTATGGTCTCATCGCATTTGACCGCACTGCGGAGGCAAAGCGCGCGGCCGCTATCTACGTCGGGCTCGCCGTTCTCGGTGAAGCCCTCCTCCTGATGGCTTTCGTGCTCATGGCGGCGGGAGTTCCAAGCGGCAGCTTGCTTATCGGCGATGCTGTCGCTTCTCTGGCGACGTCGCCGTGGCGCGACTATGCGATGGCTTTCCTCATACTGGCCTTCGGATTGAAGATCGGACTTTTCCCGTTTCATGTCTGGATGCCGCTCACCTATACGGCCGCACCGATTGCGGCAGCGGCGGTTCTCAGCGGATCGGCGGTCAAGGTCGGCGTGATTGGGTTGATCCGCTTTCTGCCCTTCGATTCAGCGATGCCCGATTGGGGTAACGTATTGGTCATCGCCGGATTGTTTTCAGCCTTTTACGGCGTCGTCATCGGAATTACGCAAGCCAGTCCAAAGACGGTTCTTGCTTATTCAAGCGTGAGTCAGATGGGATTGCTCGCGGCTGCGCTTGGCATGGGCTTGTCTGCCGGTGAGAAGAGTGCCGTGTTGGTGGCAGCTTTCTCGGCGTCGTTCCACGTTCTGGTCAAGGGTGGTCTGTTCCTGGCTATCGGTGCAGTTGCTTCGACGAAGCGTAGCGTCTGGTTGGTCCTGGTACCGGCGACTGTGCTGGCGCTGGGCCTTGGCGGGCTTCCGTTGACCGGGGGCGCGCTGGCGAAATTGGCGATGAAGCCTGTCATGGGCGACGGGATCGTGGGCCTACTCGCCACGCTTTCGGCAATCGGCAGTACGCTTCTGATGCTGCACTTTTTGCGGCGGATGTGGAGGGGCTCCCAGCAGGCGGAAATCGCGGAAACTTCGGCTTTGGTGTGGCCCTGGCTCGCGACTGCGCTTGCGTCGGCCGTTGTGCCCTGGGTGCTGTATTCCTCTGTTACAGACGACTTATTGCGTGACACGCTCGCCCTTGCAGAGATTTGGGAAGCACTCTGGCCGGTTTTAGCGGGCGCCCTCGCAAGCCTGGCGCTCTGGCGTTGGAGCGGTCTCCTCCCGCGCATACCGGCGGGGGATCTGCTGACAGCTGACAAGGGGCTTGTACGTCTGGCCGACGCCTCGGGCGCGGCAATGGAAAAGATGGACGAACACCTGCGCGATTGGCCGGTAGCCAGCGCGCTGCTTTTGGGGCTGGCTATCATTCTCAGCGTGAGCACATTCGTCGGGCGTTGAGGACTAGCGATGTCGTTCGGTCGTCGAATGTGCCGGCGCCAAAGTTGTTCCGACCGGGACAGGCGGTTCAACGAGAAAATGTCCCTTGTGCGCCGCGGCCGGGGCGGCACGTCGCGACAGGTTGTATACTCCCCAAAGAGCGATCAGGGTTTGTGCGACAACGATCGTGTAAGGCAGCCCGCGCGGCGTAACCGACATGGCAAACCCGGCGATGACGGGTCCGACCGTTGCGCCGATGCCGTTAAGAAGCAGCAAACCGCCCAGCGCGGCTACCAGCTCCTCTTTCGCAACCACGTCGCTCACATGCGCAATAATGATGCTGTAGATCGGAACGATCGTCGCTCCGAATAGCGCGACGCAGAGATACAGAACGGACGAATACGCCCCATGCGGCACGATCGCGACCATGCCAAGCAGCATCGTGGCGGCGATGATCGAAGCGCCAATGACCACCAGGCGCCGGTCAAGGCGATCCGATAGCCAACCCAGCGGCCATGCCATCAAGAATCCGCCGAGTGTGCCGCACGACATGAATATCGCGATTCCACCTGTGTCGAGGCCGCGCTTTTGTGCAAAAACCGGTCCCAGAGTGAAAAACGCGCCGGTGGTTGCTCCGGCAAGGAAGGCAGCTACGACTCCGAACGGCGATTGCCCGTACAATTTGCGCGGACTAATTCGCGCGCCGATGTTGGCTTCCGAGGGCGCGGTACTCCGGCTCAGAGCAAGCGGCACGAGCGAGAGTGCAAGTGTGATCGCGACGATACAAAACGGTCTATAGCCCAATGGATCGGTCGCAGGCAGAAGGAGTTGTCCGCCAATGCCGGCCATGAGCCCGGTCATGCCGTAAATGCTTAAAATCCGTCCTCTCGTTTCGATCGTCGCGGCGGCGTTGAGCCAGCTTTCGACGACAATGAAGAGCCCGGCAAAGCAGAATCCGGTGAGAGCGCGCAGGACCATCCATGCCACCGGATCGATCAGGAGAAGGTGGAGAAGAGGTATCGTCGAAGCGATGGCGCCTAACGCGGCGAACGTCCGGATGTGGCCGACGCGCTGGATGAGCGTTCCGCTGCGCAGCGATCCAACAACAATGCCAGCCCAAAAACATGCACCGACTGCGCCGATCTGGGTCGACGAAAACCCCTCAACGTCGCCGCGAATGCTCAATAACGTTCCCTGCAGCGTATTGCCCATCTGCAGAAGCGCGAAGCCCAGCAGCAATGTGAACAGGTGTGGCAAGATCGCCCGCAGCGTCGTTGCCATTCCATTCTCCATTCCGATTGCGCTTACGCCGTGACAAACGTTCGCTGTTCGCGGCTAGAATGATCCGAACGTCGAACCCAGGATGATAACGGCGACCAGAGCCACAATCGGTCCCACGATGTTCGCCATGACCATATGGAAGTAGCTCTTGCGGTGCGTCGATCCACAGACCGCAAGGAGCGTCACGACAGCGCCATTGTGCGGCAAGCTGTCGAGTGTGCCGGAACCGATGACGGCGATGCGGTGCATGAGCGCCGGATCGATTCCTGTGTCGACGGCAAGCTGCAGGTAAGTATCGCCAAGCGCATCGAGAGCGATGGTCAATCCGCCCGAGGCCGAACCGGTCAGGGCAGCAAGGACATTCGTGGCAATGGCAAGCGAAACAAGCGGCCCGCCTGAGATTGACAGCACCCAGTCACGCACAATTGCGAAAGCAGGAAGCGCGGCAACGACGGCGCCAAACCCGACCAGGCTCGCTACGGCGAAAATGGGCAGCACCGAAGCATTTGCGCCTGCATCCATGCTGGCCCGCAGAGCGGGGAGACGCCGCCAGTTGAAAATGATGAGTGTGGCGCTGGCGGCGGCGAGCGCAACGGCAACGGACCAGACGCCGGCGACGCCCGCAAGCGAAGTGCTGCCCCAGCGCTCTTGAGCCAGGAATGAAAAATCAAGACGCGGCAGGATCAGGAGTGACATCAGCAGGTTGACGCCCACAACCACCAAAAGTGGAAGAATTGCTATGCCAATCGGTGGCGTCGCATCGCTGTGCTTTCCATGAGATATCTCGGCGGGATCGAACTCATGCGCGGCCGTTGCGCGTTCGCGAATGAACTCGTCGTCGGCGACCGCCTTGCCGGCGACATCGGTCCCTCCGCCAAAGCCCTCGCCGGACTTGCGTGCCGAGGATTCAGCGCGCCCAAGCCACCATAATCCGAACGACAACATGATTACCGACGCAATGATTCCCAATCCAGGCGCCGCAAACGGCGTGGTTCCGAAAAAGGGCATCGGAATCGTGTTCTGAATCGCGGGCGTTCCCGGCATTGCCGACATGGTGAATGTCGACGTCCCAAGAGCAATTGCTGCAGGCATCAGCCGCTGCGGGATATCTGCTGCGCGAAATAATTCTCGCGCCATCGGCGCCAGGACAAAAAAGGCAACGAAAAGACTTACGCCGCCGTAGGTAACCAACGCTCCCGCAAGCACGACAGCAAGAATTGCCCGTCGGGGGCCGAGTTTGGTGCTCATGAAATTGGCGATCGTCTGCACGGATCCGCTATCGTCCATGAGCTTTCCGAACAACGCGCCGAGGATGAATATCGGGAAGAACTGGGCGATAAACTGTGCGGCGCTGCCCATGAAGGTCTGCGTCCAGTGGGCGAGC
>Ga0207678_10004324_pt1 | contig 12750 bp, 6 predicted proteins | sample KBSC63metaG_FD_184319 | JGI IMG/M metagenome (GOLD analysis project Ga0207678, IMG submission 184319) | Corn rhizosphere microbial communities from Kellogg Biological Station, Michigan, USA - KBS C6-3 metaG (SPAdes) (version 2) | ecosystem: Host-associated > Plants > Roots > Rhizosphere > Soil ... | reverse complement strand
GCATAGTTACATCGGCGAAATAGCTGCGTGCCCCGCGCGCCAGAACGAATCCGAATAGCGCGCCTGCCACGATGCCCGCGACAGCCATTGCCGCGCCTTCCGCAATAACATCTTTGAAAAGACGCCGCGGTTCCGATCCAAGTGCCAGCCGGATACCGAACTCGCGCGTTCGCGCGCTAACGGAAAATGTCAGCACCCCTGCGACGCCGACCACCGCAATCGCCAATGCGACGGCGGCAAACACGCCAAACACCACTGAGTTCAAGCGCTGCGGAGTAAGCACTTCAGCGCGGGCGTCCTCGAGAGTACCGGCCCGCTCAATCGGTTGATCCGCGGACAGATCGCGAATAATTCGCGTGACCGGCGTAACGAGTGAATAAGGATCTACGCTGGTGTGGATGAAAAGACGGCCACGAAACAACGGACCCTGTTCAAAGGTATGGTAAATCGTGACGGTGGACTCCGGAACGACATGCACATCGTCAACGTCAGCGGCGACGCCAATGATGCGTTGCGGTGGCCCAGTGGCTCCGCGGGTTGTTTTTAACACCGGATCGGTCCAGAACACGTGGCGATTGATCGGGTCCTGATTCGGGAACATGCGCTGCGCGAGCGTCTGGCTAATGATGGCCACAGGTTCCTTGTTCTGAACGTCGAGATCGTTGAAATCGCGACCCGCGACGATGGGGACGCCAAGCGCGGCAAAGAATCCGGGCGAAATTACTCGATACTGTGCGCGCGGGTCCTCTTGACCGGCTGAATGATCATGACCGTCGGCGCAGAATTGCAGCGTTGGCCCCGAGCCGGCATCGCGCCAGGGAGCGACCATCCCAAAGGCCGTCTTGTTCACTCCTGGAAGAGCCTCGATGCGACGAATGACTTCCTTGTAATAGCCCAGCAACTGCTGCTTTGTTTTTCCGTTGAAGACGGCAGGCGTGTTGATCGCGAGTACGTGACGCGAATCCATCCCGGTCTCCGTCTTTTGCAGCGCGAGCAGGGTCGTCACCACCATGCTCGCGCCGGCGAGCAGAATGAACGATGCACCGATTTGTGTGACAACAAAGATGCGTTGCCGACTTTTGCTGCCAGTTACTTGCCCGCTGCCGCTTGAAAAATGAAGTGCCTCCGACGTTGTTTCGGGTAGCCGTGGGACGAAAGCCAAGATCACCGCCGCGGCAGCGGCCAGGATTACGCCAACCAAAAGCAGACTGGAGTCGACAGTAAGATCGACAGCGCGCACCGAAAAGCGCGAAACGTAATGAGCGAGCACTTCGACCAACGGTTGCGCACACCACAAAGCCAGCGCCGCGCCACCACCACAAAGCAAGAGGCTTTCGGCTATCAACATTCGGCGGATTACGCCCTTGCTGGCGCCGAGTGCCGTCCGGATCGCCAGCTCGCCTTCACGACGAACGGTCCGTGCCAGGATCAGGTTCGCGACATTCGAACACGCAACAACAAACAACAGGCCCGATGCGGCGAGCAGAATGAGAAGCACGGTCCGGGCGCTCGAGGTGATCTGATCACGGAGCAATCGGGCCGAAATCTGAAAATCTGCCTGCTTTGAGTACGCCTCGGGGTGGTCTTTTTTTATCGTCGCATAGACGGAACGCAATTCTGCGCGCGCCTGTTCGATAGTAACTCCGGGAGCGAGCCGCGCGAAGAGTTCCGTCATGCGATGCGTGCGCTCGGTTACCATTGTCGCTCCGAGATGATGAGGACTGCTGGAGACATTCGCGATGATCTCGGTTTCCTGCGGGTACGGGATGGACGGCTCGAGCACGCCAATGATCGTGCCGGTGCGGTCACCTTCCACGCCGCCGAGCTGAACCGTCTTGCCAATAACAGAAGGATCTTTTCCGAGCGCGTTTGACCAGAAACGATAGGTGAGGACAACGACGCTAGGAGCCTTGGGACCATCATCCTGCGGTCCAATTAACCGCCCGAGCACGGGACGCAGTCCCATAACGTCGAAATAGGACCCGTTGACCACGCCGCCATTGACTTCGCGCGGCTCGCCCAACCCGAGGACGGTGAAGGCGATCGTCGAAAAGTCACCAAAATCGGTCAGAGTTTTGACTCCCGCCTTTATGTTTTGAATTTCCGGGATTGACCACGTGCTGTTCTCGGCGTGAGCGCCGGGTGCGCTCTGCCGGATATAAATCAACCGAGCCTCGTCACGATTAATCAGGGGCTTGATGAGCACGCCGCGAACAAGCGTGAAAATGGCGGCATTGGCTCCAATACCCAGCGCTAGTGTGATGATTACGACAAACGTGAACCCCGGTGATTTGCGAAGCTGGCGAAGAGCGAAACGAATGTCGTTTAACATAGAAGTTTCATTCGGTTCGAAGCGCGATGATGGGATCGACACGCGTGGCGCGACGAGCCGGCACGCAGCAGGCGATTAAAGCGACAAGCACCAGCGAAAACACTGCTGTGAGTACAGCTCCAACATCGATTGCGCCGACGTTGTAAAGCAGCGACATCAACGCGCGACCGGCAGCAAGTGCTCCGATCAGTCCAATTCCGATGCCGATTGCAATCAGTGTCATGCCCTGTCCGAGCACGAGCTTGAAAATGTTTGTGCGTTCCGCGCCGAGCGCCATGCGAATGCCGAGTTCGCGGGTGCGTTGTGTAACGGTTAGCGCCATCACACCGTAAAGACCGACGCTCGCGAGGACGAGCGCGAGCACGGCAAAAGCGCCTAACAACACCATCGTCAAGCGGCGCGTCGCCAAACTTGAACCGATGGCTTCCTCCATGGTGGCGATGCGGCCGATCGGTTGGTCGGGATCCAACGATTCCACTTCACGCTTCACCGCAGTCACGATTGGAGCGATGTCGCGGAGGCTGGTACGAACATGCAGCTGGTTTTCCGGCTGCGGGTCCTGCGATGCCAAAACATACTCCTCCACGAGATGCAGCGACTCCACATTCAATTCGCCGGGGGCTTCATTGCGCGTTCGAGGAACAACGCCCACGATGGTCATCGGCGGCGCATGTTCGTCCAGTGTGTCGTTGTCATCGATGTGCTGTCCGATGGGATCTTTGCCGGCGAAATATTTTTGCGCGAATGACTCGTCGATGATGATCGAGCGCGAGTGTCCTTTTTCACCGGGCAAATCCTCCGGGCCAAATTGGCGACCCCGAAGAATTGGCATGCGCATAACGCGAAAATAATCGGGCGAAACCACGCTGGTCTCCGCAGTTGGCCTTTGGTCGGACGGAACTGGCGGAGTGCCCGTTATATGGAAGTAATTGTCATTTTCCGTGTCATCGAACGGGCTGTTCGAACTGATCGCCGCAGCCTCGACGCCGGGAATACTTTGCACCCGTTGCAACAATTGCGTCCAAAACGCGTTCTTCTGCTCGCCTGTTTTGTACTTCGCCATTGGCAACGAGATTTCGAAATTCACAACGCCCTGCGGCTCAAAACCGAGCGCCGCGTTCTGCGCGTGCCAAAAGCTCTTCAATGTCAGCCCTGCGCCCGCGAGCAGAACAATCGCAAGCGCGGCCTGCATGACCACCAAACCGGACCGCATGCGTTGCCTGTTCAAGCCATCGCTTGAACCGCGACTGCCTGATTGGTGTAGTGCGAATGAAATGGATTCAGAGTGCGAGATTCGCCAGGCCGGCCAGACACCCACAAGGACGCCCGCCAGCACACCGGCGAACGTGGTGAAAGCGAGCACAGGCAAATCGATTTTCGCCTGATGAAATCGCGGCACGTTTGGCGGTGTCAGTGCGAGAATCGCATCCATGCACCAAACCGTCAGCAAAACTCCGGCAACCGCACCGATGACCGCGATCAATATGCTCTCGACGAGCAACTGCCGCGCGATGCTCCAGCGACTGGCGCCGAGCGCAGCGCGGACCGCGATTTCTCGCGCGCGAGCCAGCGCGCGAGCGAATTGCAGGTTTGCAACATTTGCGCACGCGATCAACAGCACGCATACCACCGCGGCGACGAGTAGATTCAAGCTGGCGCGATAATCGCCGACTGTTGTTTCAAACAGTGGCCGCAGTCTCACTCGCCGTCCCGCATTGCTTTGCGGATATTTTTTCTCCAGATCGGCGGCGATCGCGTTGAGATCGCTCGCCGCCTGCGAGATGGTCACACCCGGTTTGAGCCGGCCAAGTCCTGACCAGCCTTGATGATAATCGCGCGCTAACATCCATGGTTCCTTTGCAATTTCGCTGAGCGCCAGCAGCACGTCAGGATTACGGCCGAATTGCAATTCAGCGGGAAACACGCCGATGATCTCGCGCTGTAATCCGTCGATGAGAACGTGCCGGCCAAGGACCGAGGGCGATGCAGCGAAATCATGCCGCCAAAGGTTTTCGCTGATCAGCGCCACGTTCGGCGCACCCGCTATGTCGTCTATTGCGCTTAAATCGCGGCCGATCTTTGGCTTTAACCCCAGCACGGAAAGAAATCCGGAGCTAGCGCGGACACCGCGGACACGCTCCGGCGAACCGAGTCCAGCGCCGAGCGAAAAATTGAACGATTCCCGTCTGACCAGCGCAATATCGGTAAAGCTTTGCTGACCAGCGTGCCAGTCGAGCCAGTTCATGTAGCCAACCGCGCCATTGTCAAAAATGCGTGACGATTCGCGGAGGACGATCAGTTTGTCGGCAGCAGGGTACGGCAGCGGCCGCAACAGCACTGCGTTAACCACGCTGAAGATCGCGGTGTTCGCGCCAATGCCGAGCGCGAGTGCGAATACGGCAATTACGGTGAAGCTCGGGTTCTTTACGAGCTGTCGAACCGCGTACCGAAGATCGTCTAGCATCTGATTGGTCTCCGCGGATCATTCATAACGGAGCGCCGCCACAGGATCGACGCGCGTGGCACGACGGGCGGGAACGAAACAGGAAAGCGCGGCAACGATTGTGAGCAGACCGGCCACGGCCAAATAAATCGAAGGATCAAGCGCGTTCACTTTGAAGAGGATGTTGCGCAAAGCCGCCGCAACCAGGACTCCGAGTAACAAGGCGGCAGCGCCGGCACCTAGTACAAGTCCGATCACCAACTGCCAGGCGCCCTGCGTCATTACCATCCGGAAAATCCGGCGCGCATCCGCGCCGAGCGCCATTCGAATTCCAAATTCTTGTGTCCGCTGGCTTACAGAAAAACTCATCACGCCATAAAGACCAACGGCGGAGAGAAGGAACGCAACGCCACCAAAAATCGCGAACAGGCTAACGACAATGCGATTACCAGACAGGGTTTCGTCATGCAACCGGGCGGGCGTACCGGGAAAATAAATCGGTACGTCCGAATCAAGCTGAGTGACTGCTCGTGTCAGCGCAGTCCCGAGCGCTTCCGCGTGCTGGCCCGCTCGTGGCCGAACCAGAACCGTGCAGAATTGAGTCGCCGGCGACGCGCCCAGCAACGGCATAAAAAAGCCTGCGGAGTCCGTTTGCTGATCGAACGGTCCCTGCATCAAAGTGTCGGGAACAACGCCCACAATGGTTCGCCACGGCGCCGGCTCACCAGGGTTGAAAATGCGAACCTGGTGTCCCAGCGCGCTTTGGTTTCCCCAATGCTTCCGCGCAAAACTCGCGTTTACGATCGCGACCGGTTGTTTTGTATCGGCATCGTCGATCGTGAAATCGCGACCTTCCAAGATCTTCAGACCGAGCGTCGAAAAATAGTTATCCGAAACAGATTCAAAGTTTCCGCGGGGTCGATCGCGGTCGGTGAGATAATTCTGGCCGTCAACTTCGTACTGCCCGCCACCGGCAAACGTCATTCGGAAGCGATCACTTAGCGCTGCCGATTCGAACTCCGGGTTGGCGCGCAATTCCCGAACGGCACGCTTGAAGAACTCGCGGCGTCCATCTTCGGTATACGCGCCTTCCATCAGTGCCATCCGCGCGCTGTAAATAGCGTTCTCATCGTAGCCATAGTTCAGCTGAAGCTGATTTCTGATCGATCTGATCTCGAGCGTTGCTCCAATCAACAGCGCCGCGGTAAGTGCGATCTGTCCGATCACAAGCAGCCGCGTGATGACGTTGACCAATCGACTGGTATTCCCTCGCCCGCCTTCCTTCATCATCTCTGCTGCATTGCTGTGAGCACTGATCAACGCCGGAACGAGGCCGGAAACGAGCGTCGCGGCCAGGGTGATAGCGACAGTGAACGCGAGTACTCGGGCGTCGATTGTAAATTGAATCCAGTACGGCAATCCGAACCCGGCCGGCTGCGCATCCATGGCGCGCGTCAGCATGTCGATGCTCCAATAGGCTAGAAGAATTCCAGCGATCGCTCCGAATACCGCGACCACAAGACTTTCCGTCAACATCTGCCTGACCAGCCGCCAACGTGTTGCTCCCAGCGCGCCTCGAATCGCAAGTTCTTTTGCTCGTAATGCGACGCGGCCGAACTGCATGTTCATGACGTTCACGCACGCGATCAACAAAACGAGAATGACTGCAGCCAGCATCGCCCAGACGGTCTGCCGAAACTGAAGACCGACCAGCGAAAGCGCCAGCGGCTTCACCGTCGCCGATGTGAAATTCTGGTTCGTCTTCGGATATTCCCGCGCCAACTGGCGGGCAATGGTTATGAATTCCGCGTTCGCCTGATCGAGAGTCACTCCTGGTTTGAGTCGGCCCATGACCGCCGGTGCGGCATTGTTCGGACCGATGACGAGCTGGCCGCGCGGTATCGGCGGAAATTGATTGTAAAGCGGCATCCAGAGCTGCTCGAGATTTGGGAACTTATAATTCGGCGGCATGACGCCGATGATCGTTGCCGGTTTGCTATTAACCCGGACACTTTGTCCGACGATGTCGGGATCGCCGTTGAAATCCCGTTTCCAAATTTCGTTGCCGAGAATGACGACCCGTTCCGCGCCCGGTTTGTTGTCATCCGCGGTGAAATCGCGCCCAAGAATCGGCGATACCCCGGTAATCTTAAAAAAGTCTTCGGTGACGTAGCCGCCGTTATAGCGTTGCGGATTGCTCTTGTAGGTAACGTTTATTGTCGATCCACTGAGATAGCCGGCCGTTAAAGAGCAGGACTTCTGTGCGGCCTTCAAATCTTCGTAATCCTGTGCTGTCGGAATCACGCCGAACCCGAAATTGTTGTTTTGGTCGGTCGCTTTCGGATCAATCAGCCCGACCGTCACCAACTGCTCCGGATGCGGAAATGAAAGTCCGCGCAGTGCGACTGCGTTAACTACCGTGAATTGCGTTGTAGCGCCGCCGATGCCGAGGGCGAGTACGAGTACCGCCAGAAGAAAAAACGCTTTGTCCTTCCGCAAAACGCGAAGGCCGATTCGAACATCCTGTCCAAACGTATCTAGAGCCATGGCAAGTTCCTCCCGCTATTTGTTAACGATCCATCCGTCGCGCAGTTGAATGACGCGTTTCCCATACGAAGCGTTTTTATCCGAGTGTGTGACCTGCACGATTGTCACGCCTTCATCATTGAGCTTTCGAAACAGCTCCATGATTTCTTCGCCCTGACCCGAGTGCAGGTTTCCGGTGGGCTCATCGGCGAGCAAAAGCTTGGGCTCGGCGATGATTGCCCTGGCTACACCTACGAGTTGCTGTTGTCCGCCTGATAACTGACGCGGATACAAATCCTTTTTCCCAACGATCTGAAAGCGGTCGAGCGTGTCCGCTACCAGCGCAGCGCGCTCGCTTTTGCTGTAGCGGCGATAAGACAGCGGGATTTCCAGGTTCTCGTAAACCGTCAGATCGTCGAGCAAATGATATTGCTGAAACACAAAACCGATCTGCTCGTTCCGCAGCGTGGCGCGCTCTTTCGGCTTCAAATGATGCACTGCGGTTTCGTTCAGAAAATATTCGCCCTCCCAACCGTGATCGTGCATCCCGAGGATGTGCAGCAACGTCGATTTGCCCGCGCCAGACGGACCCATGATCGAAACAAATTCGCCTTCGGCGATGTCCAGATCGATATCGCGCAGGACGTAGAAAAATTTTTCTTTGCCTAACAGGTATCTGCGTTCGAGATGGCGGAGTTTGATCATGATGAGTTTTCTAGGACGGCCTCGTTTCAGTTCGTTTCAGATTAATTTCTTCACGGCTCTCGACCGGACCGCTTTGAAATAAGAAGGTCAGGGTCAGGTGATTTGGGTCGATCAGGCGCATTTCCAACCCGTGCACGTGCGGCGCATCAGGCGATCGAAGATTCGTCGCATCAACGAACTCAAAATCGATGGCGTTATGAACTAGATCGATACGACGCGCCTTGAGTCTTGGCTGATTCTGAGCGCCACAAAAATGCGTCATGCGCAGGTCACCGCCGTCCAGGTGGTAGACGCTGGTCATTACCGGCGTGCTCTCGTTCATCAGATTCTCCACCACGGCCGAACCGTTGCCTGTGACGTAATAACTCGCGTTCATCGAGCCGCTGTCGTTTCGTCCGCCAGTCCATTGAAACGTGCCGCTCCAATTTCCGATCAACGCTTTGATTTGGCCGAGCGCCTTGGAGCTCTCTGTTTGCTCAGCCGACACCGCCGAAATCGTCACCGCAAAACCGAAAACAAGGCACATTAATCTCGAGTTCATGATTATGTATTGTGACCGAGCACGACCATTGGATCGGCGCGGGTTGCGCGAACAGCGGGGAGATAGCTGGCGAGCAGACCTACACCCGCGAGAACGATCGTGACTCCGAGGAAAATCGAGACGTCCAAGGGGCTCACATTATAGAGCATTGTCCGCAGGGCGGAGCTGCTGAAGAACGCAAGCGGCAAACCAATCGCGGCACCGATGAAAAGCAGCTTCGCCGCGTGTCCGATCACCATTTTAACAACATCCGAACGCTGCGCGCCCAGAGCCATGCGCACGCCGATCTCGTGTGTGCGCTGAACAACCAGAAACGAAATCACGCCATACATGCCTACCGACGCCAGCAGTAATGCGATGCCGGAAAAAGCACTGAGCAGGACAACCGAAAGACGCCGCGGTGCGATCGAGTCGGCCACCACCGCATCCAGCGTTCGGACGTTGGCGAGTGGGATGTCCGGGTCGATATTGCGCAATTCATCGCGAATCGTTGTGGCAAGCGTGCGCGCATCCTGCTCACTCCGCACTGCCAGCACCATCTCACGCTCCGGTGCCTGCGTGTGCGGCAGGTAGTACTCCGGCTGCGCTGGAATATCTAACCCGCGGTGTTTAATATCCGCTACAACCCCGACAATCGTCGCCCACTTGGGATTTTCGTCATCCCGTGAAATGCGTTTACCGAGCGCTTCTCCATCCCGGAAATACTTTTTCACGAACGCCTGGTTCACAATCACAACCAGCGGCGAATCCGCCGTGTCAGCTTCGGTGAAAAAGCGTCCTTTCAACAAAGGCGTCTGTAGTACGCGAAAATAATCAGGCGTGACATCTCTAATCTCCTCGTCCGGGAATGCGCCGCTCGCCTTTGGATCTTGTCCCTCGATGATAAAAGAGCTGTCAGTATTCGACCCGCTTAGCGGTAGCATCACGGTGAATGCGGCGTGCTGCACGCCGGGAATATGTTTGATCCGTCGCTCCGCTTCCGCGTAAAAATTAACAACCGGCAGACCGCGCTGATATTTTTCGACCGGCAAAGAAATCTCCGCGGTCAAAACATTGTGTGGATTAAAGCCCGGAGAGACGTTCTGCAGTTGGACGAAACTCTTGACGAGCAAACCGGCGCCAGTGAGAAGAACAAGGGCGAGCACGGTTTCTGCGACGATAAGACTGTTGCGCAACCGGTTGCGATGAGCGCCGGCGGTCGACCCGCGTCCGCCTTGCTTCAACGCTTCGGTTAATTCCGGCTTCGCGCTCACCAGCGCAGGCACAAGGCCAAAAAGAATGCCGGTCGCGACCGCGACGACGAATGTCATCGCCAGCACACCCAGATCGAGATCGACTTCACGAAGTCGCGGGACCGTTTGCGCGCCGATCACGCGCAGCACATCGAGCGCCGCGACCGCCAGCATCACTCCCGCAGTTCCCCCCAGAATCGATAATACCACGCTCTCGGTGAGCAATTGCCGCAGCATGCGTTTCAGCCCCGCGCCAAGTGCGACGCGGATTGCCATCTCGCGCTCTCGCGATGCGGCCCGCGCCAGCAACATCGTGGTGAGATTGGCACACGCGATCAGCAAAACGAGCGTCACCGCGCCAACAAGGATCCAAAGACCGGTGCGCATTGGGCCGACGACTTGCTCTTGCAGCGGGTAAAGCTTTGCCCCAAACGCCGTGGTCTCTGCCGGATAATTCTTGGGGTTCGTTTTCCGGAAATTTGCCGTGACAGTGTCGATTTCAGCCTGCGCTTGCGCGACCGAAACTGCCGGGCGCAGGCGCCCGATCACGCTGTAGCTGCGCGAATATCGCGCAGCCAATTCGTCTTTGGTAAAAGCAATCGGTTTCCAGATGTCGGCGCGACTGGCGAAGCGGGCCCCCTGCACGTTGAACAGCGGTAGCGGAAAATCGAATTGCTCCGGCATGATTCCCACAACGGTGTGGGGCCGTCCGTTTAGGGAGATTTTGTTGCCAACAATCGTGGGATTGGAGTTGAACCGACGCTGCCACAATCGAGCGCTGATCAACACGACATCGTCCCGACCTTCCGCACCTTCATCTTTTGTGAAAAAACGACCCCTGAGTGGCTCAACACCGAGCAATGAAAACACACTCGGAGACACCACCGCGCCCGCGACGCGTTCGGGAACGTCGCCAGTCGTCAGATTGTAGGCGGCGTAGTTGAAGCCGCCGATTTTTTCGAAGCTCGTCAGCTGTTTTTCATAATCGAGGTACTCAGGCGCTGACACCGGAATGCGCTCCAGCCCCTGCGGCGGAAATCGCTCCCACAACAGGACGAGCTGCTTGGGCGCCTTGTATGGAAGCGGACGGATCAACAGCGCATTCACCAGGCTGAGCACTGCCGTGTTCGCGCCGATCGCGAGCGCAATAGTGAGAACGGCTATCGCGGTGAAGGCCGGTTGCTTGAGTAGTTGCCGTAAAGAAAATCGGATGTCTTTGAGCATAAAAACGTCGCGTTTAACTCATCATTCTTCACGCAAAGCCTGAACCCGATCGCACTGCGTCAGCGACGGTTGGGAAGGGACTTGGGAAAGCGTTTGCATTGGTGGTCTATTGGTACCGAAGCGCTTGGACCGGATTTAACGTGGCCGCGCGGCGGGCTGGTAGCCAGGTCGCGATCAGGGCGGCGACGGCAAGCAAAACCGGCGCGGCGGTAAATGCGAATGGATCGAGTGGGCCAACTCCGTACAAGATTCCACTCAGTATTTTTCCAGCCGCGGCAGCGAGAAGAAGGCCAAGCAAGATGCCATAAAGAAGCATGATGGAACCTTCCCGCATGATCATGAGCAACAGAGTTCCGCGCTGGGCACCGAGCGCCATTCGAATGCCAATCTCACGCGTGCGCCGCGCGACCGAATAAGCTTTGACCCCGTAGAGACCAACTACAGCGAGACCAAGCGCAAGTCCCCCAAAGATGGAGAACAACGCCGCGCCGGCGCGAACAAGCCAAAGATCCAGGTTCGAATCGAGATACTGGGAAAATGTTTGCAACGAAATGATGGGGAGTGAGGGATCGACATCGCGCGCTACACGACGCAGAGAGTCGGCCGTGATGGCTTCGGATCCCGGGGCGAGCGAACGGAACCGAACAAAAAAGGAAACGTCGCTTTGGAAACCACGCGCAAACGGCAGATAGATCGCGCCATCCGGCTCTTCGCTCGCAAAAAGTTCGTGTCGGGTTACAGGCACGATCCCGATTATTTCGATCGTCTCGTCCTGCGTCCCTTCCTTATTGAGCTCGGCGCTCGGTGCACCGGTGGCGGTTCCTCCGCGCTGCTTTGGCGGCGTATTCTCGGCCGCATACTGAACGCGTTGCCCAAGTGCGTCCCCGTCCGGCCAAAGTTTTTTGGCTAGAGGCTCATCAATGATTGCCACCCTTGGACCTGGTTGCGTCGCTTCCGCCTCAGTGAAGGCGCGACCACGCAGCACCGGCAATCCCACGGTCGAAAAATAATTCGCGCCGACGCCGTTCCAGGCTGCCTTGAAAGCAAGGCCTTCAGCGGCGGTTCGCGGCATGGCGTTCGCACCAGGATTTACACCCGCGCGTTGAACATTCTTCTCGGAAGAAGTTATCCCGAACGGAACAGTTGCCGAAATGCTCACGTTTTCTACGCCGGGCAGCGCTGCCAGGCGCGCGTTCAAGTTTTGATAAAGTTCCTGCGCGCGGCCCGGTTCGTACCCAGCGAGACTCGCGTCAACCTCGAGAAGGTAGCTCGCGCCCGGTTTTAGCCCGCTATCGATGGCCGCGGCTTTGCCGGCGCCGCGCACAAATAAAGCGGCCGCGGTCAGTAGCGCGAGCGAGAACGCGATTTGGACCACGACAAGCGGGTTGCGCGGCAAAAATTTCCAGCGACGTCGCATCACATCTTCCCCGGAATGTTCTTTCAGATCGGTGATGACCGCGTTGCGCGAGATCTTTAAGGCCGGCCCGAGCGCAAACATCAGTGTGCCGAGCAGGCAAAATCCAAACGTTGCGGCCAAAATTGCGGGGTTTGCTCCGGTCGACCACACGATCTCGAAAGGCATGAACTTGCGCATTGAGGCAATCAGCAGATCAGCACCCGACCTCGATTACAGCAAGAATCCGTCATCTTTTTCAGGTTCCGCATTCGGGGCATTGAGGCCGCCTCCACCGCGACCTCCGATTTGACCGCGATGGACAACAATGCCATTCTTCAAAACCTGAAAGCA
>Ga0207678_10004323_pt1 | contig 12751 bp, 12 predicted proteins | sample KBSC63metaG_FD_184319 | JGI IMG/M metagenome (GOLD analysis project Ga0207678, IMG submission 184319) | Corn rhizosphere microbial communities from Kellogg Biological Station, Michigan, USA - KBS C6-3 metaG (SPAdes) (version 2) | ecosystem: Host-associated > Plants > Roots > Rhizosphere > Soil ... | reverse complement strand
CCTTATCGGTTCTGATTGACTCAGAACCGATGCGGCTCTAGTCTTTTGTTTTGACGCGTTTTCTTGACACGAACCGGTATCCACTTCGCTCGAAAACGCTGTAGAACAACCCATGGTCCCAACCACAGCATTTGCGCGAGGCCGGCAATGACGACGCCGATCGCACTGACCATCGCAGGCTCGGACTCCTCCGGCGGCGCCGGTATCCAGGCCGACCTGAAGACGTTTGCTGCGCTCGGCGTCTTTGGCGCTTCCGTCATCACCGCGCTGACGGCGCAGAACACGACGGGCGTGAGCGGTATTCACCAGGTGCCGGCGGAGTTCGTGACCGCGCAAATCGACGCGGTGTTTTCCGATCTCGCTGTCGGCGCCGTCAAAATCGGCATGGTGGCGCAGCGGGAGAGCATCGACGCCATCGCCGCAGGGCTGACGCGATGGTCACCCAAACATGTCGTGCTCGATCCGGTGATGGTCGCGACATCAGGCGATCGTCTGCTGGCTGCGGAAGCGGTCGACGCGCTGCGCACAAAACTCATCCCGCGTGCATCGCTGATCACGCCCAATCTTCCCGAGGCCGCGGCCCTGCTGGACGAGCCGATGGCCACGAGCGAAGCCGCCGTCGAAGATCAAGGCAAGCGATTGCTGGCGATGGGGTGTCAGGCGGTGCTGATCAAGGGCGGCCACGGGCAGGGCGCTGAGAGCATCGACTATCTGATCGCCGCAGGCGGCGCCAGCGCGCTGGCCGCGCCGCGCATTGCGACAAGAAATACGCACGGCACCGGTTGCTCATTGTCGTCGGCGATCGCCGCCGGTCTTGCGAAGGGCGAAGCGATGGAAACCGCGGTGCGCAACGCCAAGGCCTGGATTAGCGCGGCGATTGCGAGCGCAGACCGTTTCAGCGTCGGCCATGGCCACGGCCCGATCCATCATTTTCATCGGTTTTATTGAATCGTTAATGTTTGTCGTCCTGCGAACGAATGTGCTTTCGCAGGAACCGCAGCTCATGTCGCCTGATTGTCGCACCTCGCTGCTATCTGCGAGTCGTAGAGGCATGCAGCCGATTCGTGCGGGGGGCTTTTGGTCGCGCGAATAGTCATCGCCTTGTCACAGGAATCCAGTAGGTGTTGAGGCATGGGAAGTGACTCTTTAAGTGAAGAGAGCCCCGAACGGCGCTTTCGCACTTTGTTTATCTCCGACGTCCATCTCGGAGCCCGCGGTTCGCAAGCCGACAGATTGCTGGACTTCCTCCGCACCCACGACGCCGACACGATCTATCTTGTCGGCGATATCGTCGACGGCTGGGCGCTGAAATCCAACTGGTACTGGCCGCAATCGCACAACGACTTCGTGCAGAAGATGCTGCGCAAGGTTCGCAAGGGCGCCAAGGTCGTCTATGTGCCGGGCAATCACGACGAGTTCCTGCGGAACTATTACGGCACGCATTTCGGCGGCATCGACGTGGTGGAGAACACCATTCACGAGGGCGCCGACGGCAAGCGCTACTTGATCATTCACGGCGATATCTTCGATCTCGTGGTGCAGAACGCGCGCTGGCTCGCGCATCTCGGCGACAAGGCCTATGACTTCGCCATTCAGATGAACCGGCTGGTCAACTTCTTCCGGCGCATGTTCGGCGTTCCCTATTGGTCGCTGTCGCAATGGGCGAAGCTGAAGGTCAAGAATGCGGTGAACTATATCGGCGCGTTCGAAAAGACGCTGGCCGGCGAAGCGCGCCGTCATGGCGCCGACGGCGTGATCTGCGGCCATATCCATTACGCCACCATTCGCGACGAGCATGGCATCCGCTACATGAATTGCGGCGACTGGGTCGAAAGCTGCACCGCGCTCGCCGAGCACGAGGATGGTCGCTTCGAGATCATCACCTGGACCGATCCGCTGCGCCGGGTGGCGCCGGTTCCCCGTGTCGCGGCACGCGCCGCATGACGCATATCCTGGTCGCGACCGATGCTTGGCATCCCCAGGTCAACGGGGTGGTCCGCACGTTGACCATGATGGCGGAAGCGGCCAAAGGCTTCGGTGTCGATGTCAGCTTCCTGACGCCGCAATCGTTTCGCACCTTTGCGATGCCGAGCTATCCGGATTTGCGGCTCGCTCTGCCTTATCCCACGAAGATTGCGGAATTGATCGAGGCGGCCAAACCCGACAGCATCCATATCGCGACCGAAGGCCCGATCGGGCTATTGGTGCGACGCTATTGCCGCAAGCACGGACTGCCGTTCACGACGAGCTTTCACACTCGTTTTCCGGAGTATGTCTCGGCACGTTCATCGGTTCCGGAATCATGGGTCTGGTGGGCATTGCGCGTCTTCCACCGCCCGAGCCAGGCGGTGATGGCGGCGACACCTGCGCTGGCGGCCGAATTGCGCATGCGTGGCTTTCGCAATGTGGTGCTGTGGTCGCGCGGCGTCGACACTTCACTGTTTCATCCGCGCAGCATCGACCTGTGCCTGCCGGGGCCGGTGTTCCTCTGCGTCGGCCGTGTCGCGGTTGAAAAGAACCTCGAGGCTTTCCTCGAACTCGACCTGCCCGGCACCAAGCTCGTGGTCGGCGACGGACCGGCCCGTGCGGAGCTGGAGCGGAAATTTCCGGATGCGGTGTTTCTCGGCGCACGGCACGGCGAGGAACTGGCGGAGATTTATGCGGCGGCCGATATCTTCGTGTTCCCGAGCAAGACCGACACTTTTGGTCTCGTCCTGCTGGAGGCGCTGGCCAGCGGCCTGCCGGTCGCTGCTTTTCCGGTCACCGGCCCCCGTGACGTAATCGGCGCGGCGCCGGTCGGGGTCTTGAACGACGATTTGCGCATCGCATGCCTGGATGCCCTGCAGATTTCGCCACAAAGCTGCTACGAGTTTGCCGCCGCCCATACCTGGCAGGCCTCGGCGCGGGTTTTTGTCGAACACGCCCTGAATGCTCGCACGGTCGATCCGGAGGACGAGGTGGTCGAATTTGTGGCAGAAGGCCCGCATTTCGCCGCCTGATCTCGCGCTAAGTGGGCATGATCTCCTTCGAAAACCGGTTCCCACTTTTCGGGATCATGCTCGAATGCGTCTTGCCCGCCCGTCTGCCGGCGCGGTACAACGCAGGCATGACCGAACAGACCTCACATGCAGCGGTCGATGCTGCGGATATCGATGCGGCTGCGCGGGTGGTTGCCCCATTCGCGGTGCGAACGCCGCTGTTGTCGTTCCCCGTTCTCAATGAACGCGTCGGGACCAAAGTCTTCCTGAAGCCGGAAATGCTGCAGCGGACCGGGTCGTTCAAATTCCGCGGTGCCTTCAACAAGTTGTCGTCGATTCCGCAGGAAAAGCGCGATGGCGGCGTGGTCGCGTTCTCGTCCGGCAATCACGCCCAAGGCGTGGCCGCCGCGGCCCAGATCCTGAACATGCGGGCGACCATCGTGATGCCCAGGGACGCGCCGCTGTCCAAGCGCGAGCGCACCAAGGGCTATGGCGCCGAGGTCGTGCTCTACGACCGCAACAAGGAAGACCGTGAAGCCATCGCCAACGGCATTGCATCCAAGCTCGGCGCGACGCTGGTGCGTCCCTATGACGATCCCTACGTCATCGCGGGGCAGGGCACTGCGGGCCGGGAAATCGCCGAGGACATGGCAGCGCTTGGCATCGCGCCCGATATCGTGGTGGCGCCTGCGTCCGGCGGTGGCCTGATTGCAGGCGTGGCCACGGCGGTCAAGGCGCGCTTTCCGCAGGCGACGCTTATTGTGGCCGAACCGGAAGGCTATGACGATCACGCGCTCTCGCTGCGTGCCGGACACCGCGAAGCCCATCATGCCGCCGGCAGCACCATCTGCGATGCACTGATGGCCTCGATGCCCGGCGAGATAACATTCTCCATCAATAGCAAGCTGTTGGCGAAGGGCGTTAGCGCATCGGATGCGGAAGTTGGCGCAGCGGTTGCGTTCGCTTATCGCGAACTGAAGCTCGTGGTCGAACCCGGGGGAGCGGTGGGCCTTGCTGCCTTGCTGGCCGGCCGTATCGATGCGCGCGGCAAGAACGTCGTCATCGTTCTTTCCGGCGGCAATGTCGATGCGGATCTGTTCGCCAAGCTGGTGGCCTGAATCTGAATCCTAGAGCATGATCCGGAAAAGTGGGCACCGGTTTTCCTCGCGACAAACGCGAAGGGTTTGCGCGGAGATCATGCTCAAACAAAAAGATAGAGCGGGATGACGATTCGAAGAAAAGTCATCGCGGTCTAGACGCCGCCACGAACCTGCTGTCCGGATTCAGTTATTTTCCAAGCTGCTCGACCACGCCGGCCCACAGGGCAAGCGTCTCCGCATAAGTTGTCCGGTCTCCCGGTTTCAGGTGAACGGCCGTGTGCACCATGACGAGCTTGGAGGCTGGATCGACCAGGATCATTTGGCCGCGGATTCCGAGCAGCGCGAATCTGCGCGCCTTGCCTGGAAGAAGCCAGACTTGATATCCGTAGCCGAAGTAGGGGTTAGCGGTTCCCGGGGCGAGATACGTGTCGCTCGGCTGCACCGTCGTGGCATCCAGCATCCACTGCCGCGGAATCAGCTGACGTCCCTCCCAGGCACCTTCATGCGCAAGCAGCCGCCCCAGTCGCGCGTAGTCCCGCAACGTTGCGTTCAGGCAGCAGAAGGTGATTTCCTGACCGGTGCCGTCGATGGCCCAGGACGCATCGGCCTCGGCGCCGATCGGGTCCCATATCCGGTCGTGAAGATAATCCGCAACGGGCGTACCGACCGCGGCTCGCAACACAAGACCCAAAATTTCCGTCTCGACGCTGGCATAGTGCCATTTTGTTCCAGGCGGCGCGATGCGTGTGTTGAACTGGGCGACGCTCGCAATGGGATCCTTCCCCGACTGACCGAATAGATCGGCTCCAAGCTTGGCGATATCGTCGTGCCCGTCGTAAACTTCCGAAAACGCCACGCCCGATGACATATGCAGCAGGTCCCGGATCGGTGTCTTGCCGTACTCCGTGCTCGCGAGGCCGGGAACATAGGCCGAGACGGGATCGTCGATGGACTTGATCTTGCCTTCGGAGACTGCGATGCCGATCAGCATCGCGGTGACGGTCTTGGCCATCGATTGCGAAAGCAAGCGGTCACGGTCGGTGCGGGCGTACTGATAGTGCTCGTACAGAATCGTGTCGTCTTTTGCGATCAAAAGCCCGGTCGTCGGGTCTCGGCCGAGAAAGTCATCGATCGAGTGACGCTCCGATCCGAAATTGTAAGAGATCGGCGGCTCAGGCGCCCGCTTGAACAGCGAGGGCGTCGTAGCGCGTCGCACCAGGCGCGAGGGAAACAGCTCATCATAGTGGCTGTAGGTCGCGACGAGGTGTTCCTGCTGAGCGGCTGTCGTCCGCGCGCCCAACGGAAAGCCTGCCGCCTCGCCGTAGAGCGTTGCATCGGGGCCGGTCTTCGAAAACACGGGACCAAGCGTAGCCTCGCTTCCATTGCTTCCGGCTTTCGCCGTGTCCTCGGCGTGTGCCCATGGCATCCAGCCGACGACGAGAATGAGCGGCAAGGCAACACAGCGAAAATATCGCGCCATATTTTCCTCCGAAACGTGACTCGCGGAACGTGACCTGTAGATACTGCCTTTAGCCTGCCAGATCGCCCGCGTGCGGGCTTATCGAATCCGGTCAATTCAAGCTCGTGCTTTGTCGATCGTATCAGTCCGGCCCAAATCGGCAAAGCCGCGGCGCAGCGCAAAGGCGCCATCGCCGCAAAGCACGAGCGCTGCCTGGGCACAGAGCCAAAACAGCGGATATTCGAAGCCGCCGCCGGAGTTCGAATAGAGCCAGCCCACGGGCCATTTGATCCACACCACGACAGCCAGGAAGCAAAGCAGGAAGGCTGCCCACTGACGGCTGTACCAGCCAAGCAGAATGCAGGTACCACCGATCAGCTCAAGGCTGAAGGTCGGCCAGGCGAGCAGGGGCGTGATGCCATTCTTCGCCAGCAGCGCCTCGTGCGTGTACATGCCGCGATAGGTCTTGAGCAGCGCATGCACGATCCAGTCGATCCCGACCGCCACGCGCAACAGGAATATCCCGTATTTTGCATAGACCTGATCCATGTTCTCGCCCCGCATCAATCGTTTTCCCGAAATCAACAGACGGTCAGCCCGGCTCCAGGCCGTGCTTCTTGATGATCTGCGCAGCGGCCGGCGCGGTGAGGAATTGGATGAGTGCGGTGGTAGCTTCGGCTACCGATGTCCCGCTATGAAGGGCGCCCGAGAACACGGTAATGTTTTGGATTTCCGCAGGTAGAGGCCCGAGATATTGGATGCCCTTCACGGGAACGAGTTCACTCACTTGCTGAAAGCCGATCTCGGCATCGCCGCGCGCGACCACCTCGCCAACGAGTTCACCTGGCTTCACCGTGGCCGTCTTCGATTTGACCTCGTCGGCGATGCCCAATTTCTGGAACATGCCGACGACATAGATGCCGCTCGCTCCCGCAGAATATGCAACGGACTTCGCCGCGAGCACCGACTTTTTCACCGCGTCCGCAGAGCTGATGTCCGGTTTGGGCGCACCGGCGCCTACCGCCACTCCAATGCCTGATTTCGCGAAATCTACCCGGCTGCCGGGGACGAGCTTGCCTTGTTTGATCAGCTCGTCAGCTCCGCTGCTACTCAGGATGACGAGGTCGGCGGCTTCACCTGCGGCAACGCGTTTCAGAATGTCGGGGGTGCCCGACCACGCAACCGTAACCTTGTGGCCGGATGCTTTCTCGAACTGTGTGAGCAGTTCGAGATAGGCCTCCTTTATCGCGCCTGAAGCAAGGAGTTTAATCTCGGCAGCCTGCGCCATCGTGGCCAGAAGCAGACTTGCCGAAACGGCAACAATCAATCGCGCTTTCATTATTGTTCTCCCTGTGAAGCAGATGTGGCCGCCACCCGCAGGCGGAGCGGAAGCAGCGTAACCGACATCGGCAATTGGCCGATGCTTTCCCCGTCCACGTCGGCGCGGACCATGAGATCGCTGTCGATCGTGACGCGTGAGGCGTGGCGTCGTGAGACCTTCGGATGTGCCAGATAGCTGCCGTCGCCGAGATTGGGAACGATCTTGGTCAGGCTTTCCCAACGTCCCATGTCGCCCACCATGATGAGATCGAGCTTGCGGTCGCCGGGATCGGCGCCGGGGGCGAGCAGCAACCCTTCGCCTGCACCGTCAAAACTGCAAAGCATCAAGGCCCACATCGGAAGCTGCAGTTCGGCTTCATCGTCGATCCTGATGCGATAGGGTCGCGGGGTGTAGGTCAGCGACGTAAACGCCGTCATCAGGACATAGCTGATTGGGCCGAGCCGCTTCAGCAGCGGCACGCGCTGGGCCCGCCAGGAGATCGTGGCGGCCGCGCCGACGATGGCAAGCACGAAGCCGTAACGCGTCACCTGGTTTCCCGAATAGCCCTTGGCCTCGGCGCGGAACACATCGATCTCACGCGTCAGCCCTGAGGCGATGGCCTTGCAGGCGGCTTCGAGCGGGAGTTGGCCGAACGAACGGGACAGTTCGTTCGATGTGCCGCCGGGCAGTTGCGCCAGCACGAGGTCGGGGGCGATCGGCCGATCATCCGATATCACGCCGTTCAGGATCTCGCTGAAAGTGCCGTCGCCGCCGACCGATATCAGCCGGCGATAACCGGCGCCGACGGCTTCCCGTGCCAAGACGCTTGCGTGATTGGGGGCTTGTGTCATGACGATGTCGTCGTCGGCGAGCGGGCCAAGACCGTTTTCGAGTTCGGCGCGAATCCGTGGCCAGCGCTTGCCGCAATTGCCCTTGTTCGCCATCGGATTGACGATGATCTTGGTTTTCACGACAACTCCGTCGGAGATGATCGCACCAGTCTGGTGTCGGCCGAAACCGAAATCAACCTGAAAGCGAGATCTTCGCTGTCCCAACGGATCTTCTGGTGGAAACCAGGAGGCCGCCAAGTCGCGCCACTTGAGAGACTACCGGGCGATCAGGAGAAGAACGCGATCTTCTCGGCCTGGCTCATGCGCCGGATCGGCGCGAGCGGGTCGTTGGCCGCGACAGCCGGCTTTCTCACAATGCCGCTCGCGATGATCGAGGAGCCGAGCGAGATTTCAAGCGAAGCTTCGGGCGCGGCCTGGGTGGTGGGTTGGGCGGTAGCTTGGGCAGTGGACTGAGGCCGTAGTTCTGCCGGCCGCTCGACCGTCGCCGCCACTGGTTCGGGCGCCTGCGCGACTGTCGCGGGTTCGACCGGCGCGGGCTCTGCGAGATGAGCATTCGCGGCCAACGGCTCGGCCATCTCATCGCCATCGAATGGATCGGGCGCGCCCATTTCCATCGCGATCATGTCGAGCAGGGCTTCGTCGTGAGCGTCGGCGGCGGCCTCGTCGACGGCTTCAGCCGGCTGCATGGCGTCATCGGCCTCGGCAGCTTCCGTGTCCCCCAGCGCGGCTTCCGCTTCTGCCAGCTCAGCCTCGGCAGCGAATGAGGTGGTTGGAGCGTCAGCCGCCTGCAGCGCTGGGGCGACCTCAACCATGTCAGCCATGGCCGCCGCCGGAGCCGTTTCCTGGGCAGCCGGGGAGGGCGAAGCCGCGGCCGCTTCTGCGACCGGCGCGGGAGCTTCATCGTCGCCCAGCTCTGCGAGACAATCCTCGATCGAAGCGAAGGCCGCATCCAGCGCGGCTCTCGCCTCCACCGAGGAGATTTCCGCCGCGCCCGCTTCAATGACGCTGACCTGCGAATCAATGAGGTCACAGATCCGCCCGTCATTGCCGATTTCGCGCAAACGCCAGGAAATCTCCCGGATCACCCGCGCGCCCTTGCGGATCGGCGCGAGCTTTTGCTCCAGCGCCAGCGCCTCGGCCACCGACGCCTGTGCTGCCTCGACCGCACTGCGGATAGCAGTCAACGCCTCGGTGAGGTCAGTGCCGGCAGCAGCGGCCGCCGCCAGCTGCTGCGCGGCGAGGTCCCGCTGAAGGGTTTCTTCCTTTTGCGCGGCAAGGCTTTGCTCGATGCGCGCCACCGCATCGAGAACCATGCTGGTGTCGGCGTTGCGGTTGCGTTTGGCGTATTCGGTCAGAAACCAGCGGCCCCGCGAAGTCTCCATGAAGGCTTCGCTGATCGCGGCATAGTCCTCCTCGCTCGGCAACGCGGCGCGTGCTGAAATCGGCGAAAGGGCAAAAGCTTCGTCGGCCATGCTAAACTCTTCGCGCAAATCACCGCGCGTTGAGATAACGAAACAACACGATATCGGGCGAATCGCAATTGAATTGATGCCGAGCGACTCACAAATCCCCATCGCTTCCAAGGACGGGTCGAAGCGATTCGCGGCGCGGCTGGCGCTGTTTTACGGCACGACGTTCGGGACCATGGGCACCCACCTGCCGTTTTTTACGGTATGGCTCAAGGCGGTCGGCATCGACGCGTCGTGGATCGGCATCATTTCCGCGGTGCCGGCGTTGACGCGGTTCACGGTCCTTCCGTTCGTGACCAGCGCCGCCGAAAAGCACTATTCGCTGCGCGGGGCGCTGACCGTTACCGCGCTCGCCACCGCGCTCGGTTTTGCCCTGATCGGCACTCAGTACCTGCCGCTTGCGGTCCTGCTCGCCTATGCCGCGACTTGCTCGCTGTGGACGCCGATGGTGCCGCTGACGGACGCCTATGCGCTGCGCGGCGTGGCGCGCTATGGCTTGAATTACGGGCCCTTGCGGCTGTGGGGCTCGGCCGCCTTCGTGGTGGGTGCGCTGATCTGTGGACTGCTGGTTGATATCATCGCCGCAAGACACCTGATCTGGGTCATCGCATCGGTCGCAGCGCTGGGCGCATTTGCCAGCCTCGGGCTCCAGCCGCTGGACCGGCCAAAGCCGGCTGCAACTTCCGTGCAGGGTGGAAGCCATTTGCTGCGTGACCGTGGTTTTCTCGCCATCATTCTTGCTGCGGCGCTGATCCAGGGCAGCCACGCCGCCTATTACACCTTTGCCTCCATCACCTGGCAGGCGTCCGGCCTGGGCGGGCTGACCATTGCCGGGCTGTGGGTGCTGGGGGTGCTGGCCGAGATCGTGGTGTTCGCGCTATCGCCGCGCTTCACATTGGCTCCGGCGCGATTGGTTGTCATCGGCGGGTTGAGCGCGGTCGCACGCTGGCTGATCACCGCGCAGGAGCCCTCGGTCGCGGTGCTGTCGGTGGTTCAGCTCGCGCATGGGCTGACCTACGGACTGACCCAGGTCGGCACTATGGGGCTGCTGGTGCGTCACGTGCCGATCCATGCAATGGCGCGCGGGCAAGGCTATCTCGCTGCCTGTGGCGGCATCGTCACCAGCACGGCATCGATCCTGTCGGGCATCGTCTATGCCGGCTACGGGCAGGGCGTTTATTATTTGATGGCGGCCATGGCGCTGATCGCCGCGATCCTGATGTGGTTCTCGCGGAAGCGTCTAGCGCATCAGCCCCACAGCGCTGCTTCGGGCGGATAAACCGTGCTACCGTCATAGCGCAAGCCGCCATCGCGGTCGTGCGCCAGCAACAGCGGACCGTCGAGATCGACGAAACGGGCCTGTTGCGCCAGCAGCATCGCCGGCGCCATCGCCAGTGACGTCGCGACCATGCAGCCGATCATGATTTCAAAGCCGAGTGCCTGGGCTGCGTCCGTCATCGCCAAGGCTTCCGTCAGCCCGCCGGTCTTGTCGAGCTTGATGTTGACCGCGTCATAGCGTGCGCGAAGGCCGTCGAGAGATTTGCGGTCATGCACGCTTTCATCGGCGCAGACCGCGATCGGCCGTTTGATGCGCGCCAGCATCCCGTCGTTACCGGCTGGAAGCGGCTGCTCGACCAGCGTCACGCCGGCCTTCGCACAGGCGGCGAGGTTTTGTTCGAGATTGTCCGGTGTCCACGCCTCGTTGGCATCCACGATCAGTTCGGATTCGGTGGCCTGCTTGCGGACCGCCGCGATCCGCGCGTCATCGCCGTCGCCGCCGAGCTTGATCTTGAGCAGCGGCCGGTGCGCGGCCTTGGCGGTCGCCGCGGCCATCGCTTCCGGTGTTCCGAGCGAGATCGTATAGGCGGTGGTGCAGGGGCGCGGGGCCGGGCGGCCGAGCAGGGCCCACACCCGTCGTCCCCCGCGTTTGGCCTCGAGGTCTAACAGCGCACAGTCCAGCGCGTTGCGGGCACAGCCTGCAGGCATCGCGGCCTGCAGGGCCGTTCGATCCATTCCGCGCACGAGTTGTTCCTGCATCGACTGCAGGGCGGCCAGCGTCGCTTCTGGGGTTTCGCCATAACGGGGGTAAGGTACGCATTCGCCGCGCCCGATCAGGCTGCCATCGCTGACCTCGGCCACGACGGTGACGGCCTCGGTCCTGGCGCCTCGGCTGATCGTGAAGGAACCCGCGATCGGCCAGCGTTCGATGCGGGCCGCAAGGGTTAGGGATATGCTGGAAGTCATTTTAATATCTGGCAATTTCTGAACCGCAAGCTTGCCCGTCGGGACCAACTATGGCTGGTTAGGGATGGATTCTACAAGGCGGCGGCGGGCCGGAGCTAACCTTTTGCATGAAGAGCGCGGCGGCCAAGGGGGCATGAAGGGGTGGGCATCGTGAGCGGCGACCCGACACTCGAGCGGATAGCCCAGGGCAACGGGCTCGCACTATGTGCCGCGGGTTCGTGGACGGCCCGCTTTGCCCCCGTGCTCGAGGCCATGGTGGCCGATGCCGAGAAACTTGTCGGCAGCCGGCCGAACATCTTCATCGACGTCTCGCAAGTATCCAAACTCGACACTTTCGGCGCCTGGCTGATCGAGCGGCTGCGCCGCAGCCTGACCCAGGGCGGCGTCGAGGCCAAGATCGCAGGGCTCTCCGCCAATTATTCGAGCCTGGTCGACGAGGTGCGCCGGGTGAAGGCTGAACCCGTCGTCGAGACCCGTTCGGTGACGATCACGGGCATGCTGGAGCAGATCGGCCGCGCCGTGGCCGGCGTCGGCGGCACGCTGGTCGGACTGATCGACATGCTGGGTGCTGTGCTCGCGGCTGCGGCGCATGTGATCATTCGTCCCCGCGGTTTCCGCCTGACCTCCACCGTGCATCATTTGGAACAGGTGTGCTGGCGCGCGGTGCCGATCGTGGTGCTGATCACGTTTTTGATCGGCTGCATCATCTCTCAGCAGGGGATTTTCCATTTCCGGAAATTCGGCGCCGATATTTTCGTGGTCGACATGCTCGGCGTGCTGGTGCTGCGCGAGATCGGCGTGCTGCTGGTGGCCATCATGGTGGCGGGCCGCTCGGGGAGCGCCTACACCGCCGAACTCGGCTCGATGAAAATGCGCGAGGAGATCGACGCGCTGCGCACCATGGGCTTTGACCCGATCGAGGTGCTGATCCTGCCGCGCATGCTGGCGCTGATATTGGCGCTGCCGATCCTGGCGTTTCTGGGGGCGATGGCCGCGCTCTACGGTGGCGGGCTGGTGGCGTGGCTCTATGGCGGCGTCGATCCCGAAGCGTTTCTCTTGCGGCTACGAGATGCCATCTCGATCGACCATTTCATCGTCGGCATGATCAAGGCGCCTGTCATGGCGGCCGTGATCGGCATCGTCGCCTGCGTCGAGGGGCTCGCGGTGCAGGGCAGCGCCGAATCGCTCGGGCAGCACACAACCTCGTCGGTGGTGAAGGGAATCTTCTTCGTCATCGTCATGGACGGCGTGTTCGCCATCTTCTTCGCCTCGATCGGGATGTAACCATGGCCCGAGAAATTGGCGACGCCATCATCCGGGTTCGCGACA